>Ga0163144_10015222_pt1 | contig 15886 bp, 11 predicted proteins | sample OliLak19BULKMAT1_FD_123175 | JGI IMG/M metagenome (GOLD analysis project Ga0163144, IMG submission 123175) | Freshwater microbial mat bacterial communities from Lake Vanda, McMurdo Dry Valleys, Antarctica - Oligotrophic Lake LV.19.BULKMAT1 | ecosystem: Environmental > Aquatic > Freshwater >...
CGATCGGATTCGCCGCCACCACTCCACCCGTCACGGACGCAAAACCCGTGCTCCAACAGTCGGATCGACCGGAAGCCGATTCTGACTGCGCGAGCATGTACGGGGGCATTTGGTGCTAGCCGCCGTGTCCATGCATTTCCCTAGGAACTCGCCGCCAGCGTAACATTTGCAGTCGTAACCATCTGCCACGACATCGCATTGCGCTCTCACCGGCGCGAACCCGAGACCTGTGCACATGATAGTACAGTCACATTCGCTCGCGTTGTTGTCGCACACATGCTCGCCACATTGATCCACGGAGCAATCTTGGTATGCGTCGAACACACTCTGACAGGCTTCCAGAAAGCAGTCCTCTTCAGCCACGGCATACGCCGAGCGGCACTGTAGGTACGCTTCCAGCTCATCCACGCAGTCGCCTGCAGTCTGAAGGGCCTGCGAGCAGTCCACCACACACTCCTCCAAGGGTACCCCGTAGCAACCGCCAAGGACCAGACCATTGCATATCTCGGTACATTTGGGCTCCAGCGGGCCGCTTCCGGTACCCCCCGTCCCGCCGGTGCCAGGGCCTGCTCCGGCTCCACCGGTGTCAGGACACACCGGTCCGTCCAGTGGTTGAATGTCCGTGCACCAGTCGTACGGTGATCCACAGATCGGCTGCGGCATGATAGTGCATCTCTCGGTTACGAAATCGCCGCAACTACCGTCGAGATCGCAATGGGATGTGATGACCACGGCTGTTCTCTTCCCCGACGAGTACACGTCATAGCGTATTTCGGAAATGTCCCGCACACGAGCAGTGACGTGCACCGGCTTGTCACTCTCCAGCGCGGCAACGAAACAGTCATCCGCGGCATCTGGGAAGCACGTGGGGCTCACGTGGAACTCCGCTACCTCGCAAGGCGAGGGGAGGCCGCAGGCATCCATCGCCTGGCGTGGATCTCCGCATCCGGCCGACGTCGCGAGCGCGACGCAGATGCACGTCATGACGCGCTTTTCAGCTCCGAGTTTGGTCCACATAGCTTCGGTAGCTCACACCGGACTATCTCGGTTGCGGCGCGCGCCCTCTTTGGAGCCATCGAGAGCACCAATTGCCGGTTGCAGTACGGCACATGAGCGGAGCGTTGGAAATCGCGCTCACGATGAGATCTTGTTCCTCCGCCGTCGCGGCGCCGCGCTACCGACGGCTTCGGCAGGCCGGAGCGCCTCGGCGACGCTGTCTGCGACGACCGCCTGGGTGAGCCAGCGCCTGAGCACGGCGGGATCGGTACACGCATCGATCCGCGCGTTGTCCGCGCGGCTCGCGACTAGCTTGCGTTGCACGAGAACATTGCGCAGCGCCGCACGCGCCTCTTCCACTCGGCCCTCGTCCCGCAGCCTCTCGACGATGTTCTGCATGCTCACGATGAACTCCTGCTCCTCGGGGGTCCGCTCCGGCTTCTTCCCAAGGACGTGCTCCAAGTTTAGCAAAATTTGCGAGGCGACCACACGCTCGTGCGCGTCCGCGGGAAGCGCGCTCAGATCCTCGATCGCATGGGGCAGCAGCGGTCCCGCCGCCATGAGGCGGACGAGGAGAGTCGACCGATCGCGGGGCAGCTCGCTTGCCACGACGATCCCCACGCGAAACAGGCCGGGGCTGAAGTAGACTCCGCGCGGCCAGCCCGAGGTCGTCATGGGTCCGAGCTCGCTTAGAACGGCCGTCGGGCGTCCCGCTGCGATGATCCAGAGGAACGGTTTGACGAGCTTCCTGAGCCGCTTCTGCCTGCGCGCGGTGCGCACACGCTTCTGCCGGAAGGCGATGAGCTTGCCGACGCATGCGAGCACCTCGTCTTCCTCGGGCGCATGGCTGTAGATTTCGATGAGACAGAGGATGGAGGCGAGCCGTCCCAGGAGGCCAAGGCGGGCGCGTTCGGCCTTGCGCGTGGGATCGGGCTCGTGGCGGAGGTCAGCGTGCTGGGCGTCCGGTGAGATCTCGTCGTGCGCAACGGTGGGCCCAGACGGGCCGAGGGCCTCCTCCCCAATCTGCTTGCCGAGCTGGTCGAAGCGGTTGTGCACGGCCAGACGCTGTCACGAGAGCGCGACGGCGAACAAGAAAACGCTGGGGAACGGCTGCTGCCAACTTTCGCCCCCGGCGATGATTTTCTCGGAGCCCACGTGGTAGTGGGCCACCCGCACCACCGGCTCCCAGGCGAGCCGCGCGAGCTTCAGCACACCGCCGATGGGCGTGACCGTCACCACAGAGGCCGGCTCGGGCAGGACGGGACCGCGCACGATCACGCCGGGCTGGAGGTCGTCGATGTTCAAGGCATTCGATCTCCGCGGAGGGAAACCTCTTTAGCAACCCCGCCGTGGAAGGCGGCGGGCGTGGGACGTCCTCCTGATTTGGCAGGAGGTGCTGCTGTTTTCACGAGATGCACGGCTGTTTTGGCAGGACGTCCTGCATGGGGTGGCAGGACATGCCCCGTGGAGGGGCGGACGTCCTTCGCCAAACGGCTGGACATCCACCCCGTAGGCTCGGTTAACCTCCGACATGAAGGGACCCTAAGCGGGCACGGAGGTTAGAAATGGCCAAGGTCAAGACTTTGAAACCAGCACCGAAGAAGACGAATGCTCACGTCGACGGCATTGCCGGCCTTCCCGTGGCGGCGCTTCAGGCGCGGCAGAAGCGTATTGTCGCGCTGCTCGACCAGATCGACGCGGAGATGGCGGATGGGGTCGAGTACGACGACGAGGCGCGCGGTCGCTCGCAGCGTCTCCGCGGTCAGGCGGAAAAGGCGGCGCTCGGGAGCGTGCTCGATTACGCGGAAAAGCGAGAGGAGTCGTTCATTGGCTTGGCCGATCGCGACGACGGGCACGATCCGGAGAAATTCGAGACGGGGCTGCTGCGGGATCGACTCGAAGGGGCGTTCATCCTCAGTCAAATCGTCGAGCGGGTAGATGCCACGCGCCTGCGGGTGGCCGATTCGGCGCTTCACCTCACCGCGCTCGTGAAGCCGACCGTTCTGGCCGCCTACGAGATCGCGAAGCCGCTGGCGAAGGTCGACAAGAAGCACGGCCAGAAGCTCAACGGCGCGCGGAACTATTACGGCGGCATCGCCCGCGCAGGCGCCAAGACGCGCAAGCAGAACAGCGCGGCCGCTGCCGCGAAGCCGTAAGCCACGGACTCCCACCCTTCCCGGCTGTGGCACGGCTGCGGAAGCGAGCTTGCGCGACGGCTTCGACACGAAAGCCGGCCGCGAAGGGTGGAGTTGCCACTCTCGCGATGAACCGAGCGGCCGAAGCGACGATCGTTCGGCGATAAAAACTCTCGCGCTAATACGCGTCGGGCGTGGCGCGCGCGTCCTCGGGCAATTTCAATGCGAGCGAGGTCACCTTGTCGTTGCCGCCGGCGAGCCACTGGTAGCGGAGAAGGTTGCCGCTGACCTTGGCCACGTAGTTGCGCGTCTCCTCGTAGGGGATGCGCGCGACCCAGACGTCGGCGTCGAGATCGCCGCCTGTCGCAAGCCAGTGTGAGACGGCCTTGGGGCCTGCGTTGTAGGCGGCGGCGGCGAGGGGCACGCTGCCCTGGAACATGACGAGCAGCTTCGCGAGGTAGTAGCCGCCGTAGCGCACGCTGACCTCGGGGTTCGAGAGCTCGCCTGGCTCGGTCTCGGCCGGCTCGATTTCTTTGGCGATGTTGCGCGCGGTCGGCGGGATGATTTGCAGCAGGCCCACCGCGCCGGCGGGCGACGAGATGCCTGGATCGAAGGCGCTCTCTTGCCGCATCACGGCGTGCACCAGGCCCATGGGCAGCGCGCGCTCCTCTTCGGTCTTGCGCACGTGGTCGCGGTAGGGGCTCGGGTACACGCAGTCCCACGCCCAGCGCTCCGAGGCCGACGGGGTTCGCATCAAGGTCGCGTAGCCGACCGCCGCCGAGCCGACGCGGTAGCGCCGCTTGGCCCGCGCGAGCTTGCCGTACATGCCGCACAGGGCCTCGCTCTCGTGGCCGGGATAGGCCGAGGCGGCGCTCTGCTCGTTGGCGCTGACGTAGCTCTCGGCGTCGGCGTCGAGCCCGAGCGAGGCGAGCAGCGCCGCCGCGGGTGGGAGCGTCACGTCGACCGGGGAGCCCGCGGCCGGCGGCACCGGGTCCATCACCGGGGGCGGGGTCTCGCCTGCCTGGATGAGCCGGGCCCGCGCCATCGCTGACGCCCACGACAGCGGCGCGAGGCGGAGGACCTTGTTCCAGAGCCGGACGGCCGCCTCGCGCTCGCCTGCGCGGAGGGCCGCGACCCCTTCGAGCTCGAGCAGCTTGGCGGTGTCGTCGCGCTTCGAGTCGCCGCCGAGCTTGGCGAAGATCTGGCGGGCGCCGCGCGGGTTGCCGCCCGAGAGCAGCGCCAGCGCGCGCTCGTACTCGGCGTCGTCCTTGCGCTCGCCGCGCGGGAACGCGCCGAGGTAGCTCGTGAACGCCTGCGCCGCCTCCTTGAATTTGCCGCTCTGCGCCAGGAGCTGCGCCGCCGCGTAGGCCGAGCGATCGCCCCACGGCGTCGCGCGAAATCGCCGGGCGACCTCCCTGTGTTTCTTGATCGCGTCGTCGTCGCGCTCGGCCCGAGCGAGCGAGCGCGCGACGTAGTGCAGCTCCTCGGCCTCGCGCCCGGTGCCGCCCTTCACGGCCTTTTCAAAGGCGTCCACGGCGTCCGCGTAGCGCCGCGCCCGGTACAGCGACATGGCCCGCAGGTGCAGCCGCAGCGGCCCCGGCAGCGTGGCCCCGGCCGGGCTCTCCACCTCGATCACGGCCTCTTCGCCCCGCGCCGCTTCGAGCAGCGCCTCGATGCGCGCCGCCACTTCCTTGCTCGACAGCGCCACCTTCAGCTTGCCCAGCGTCTCGTGCGCCGCGCGCCCTTCCGGCGTTCCCGGCGCGAACGTCGCGATCCACTTCAGATCGGCCACCGCCGCCGCCCCCGTCGGACCACCCTGCGCCAGGCGCGCGCGCACGGCCCGCGCCGTCGCCTCGGCCGCCTTCGAATTCGCCTTCTGCGCCTGGGTCACCGCGCGCTCCGCCGACTTGCGCGCGCTCGGCAAATCCCCCGCCCGCTCGAACGCCTCGGCGGCGCGCGCCAGATCCCTGGCCTTGGCCGATTTCGAGAAGTACGCCGCGGCCTCGGCGTGGGGGCCGGCCACCGCGGAGGCCTCGGCCCGGTAGCGCCGCACGTCGCTCGCGAGCGCCGGAAGCTGGTCGTCGAGGCCGGCGAGCAGATCGCGCGCCCTGGAAAAATCGCCCAACGCGATCGCGGCGCGGGCCCGCGCGTATTTCACCTCGGGCCGGTCGCGCTCGACGCTGATCAGCGCGTCGATCTTGGCGGCCGCCTCGGCCCAGCGCTCGAGCCGCACCGCCGCGACCCAGTCGCGATCGGCGTCTTTGCCGGCCGAACCATCCTTCACCTCGCTCGAAGCAGCCAGGGCCACGGCTCCACCCGAGGGCAGCAGGCTCGGGGCGATGCGCGCCGTGCTCTGCGACGGAGGTGGCCCGAGCGTTCCGTGCTCCGCGCACGCGGGCAACAGCGCCAGGATCGCCGCGAGACCTGTGCCGAGCAGGAACGACCTCGCTTCCTTCGCTTGCATCGTCTGCCGGCTTTCCCGACCATGGGGTCGCCATGCCGTCCCCGTCGTCGCTTCGCGCGCCGTTTTTCTCACGCGTTCTTTCGAGCCCAGGAGGTGCATCGGCCAGAATCCAGGAACCGCGCTCGCGGCCTTCTTCTTCCCCTAGCAAGGTCCGTCACCGCGCCGCAAGGAAAGTGCGGGCCGCGCTGCTCGCCCTCGGCGCGGTCGGCGTCGCGTTCGCCACGCTGGGCTGCGTCCGCGAGGAGCAGCACCAGGTGGCGCTGTTCGATTTGCAGCACAGCCGACTGGAGCTGTGGGCCCTGAAAGATCGGCTCTGGTCGCTCGATCGCGACGCCCAGCTGCTCCGCCTGCGCATGCAGGAGAAGGACCGGCGCCTCGCCGAGAGCAGCACGATCGAGGCCGAGATGCTCAAGCGGATCGACGAGCTGGCGCTCATCAACGCGGAGCTCTCCGAGCGGCTGCGCAAGGCCGGCCAGAGCGTCAAGGACCTCTCGGGCGAGCGCAGCGAGATGACGAAGGTGCTCGCCGACACGCGCACCAAGCTCGAAGACCTGGCAAAGAAGCAGGCCGCGGCCGAGGCTCGCCTGGCGCAGTTTCGCAGCCTGGTGACGCGCTTCAAGCGGCTCTCGGACGACGGCAAGGCGCGCGTCGTGTTCCGCGCCGGACAGATGCTCGTCGAGCTCCAGAACGACAGCCTGTTCGACCCGGGCAAGGCCCAGGTCCGCGACGACGGCAAGGGCACGCTCATCGAGGTCGCCCGGGTGCTCAAGACCATCGAGGGCCGCAAGTTCCAGATCGCCGGGCACACCGACAACATCAAGCTCGACAAGGCGAAGTTCTCGAACAACTGGGAGCTGTCGACGGCCCGCGCGGTCGAGGTCACCAAGGTGCTCGTCGCCCAGGGGATGGACCCCACCTCGGTGTCCGCCGGCGGTTTCGCCGAGTTCGCGCCCACCGCCCCGAACGACACGCCCGAGGGCCGCAAGAAGAACCGTCGCATGGAGATCGTCCTGGTCCCCACGGCCGAAGAAATCGTCTCCCTCCCGGGCGCCGCCGAGGTGGCGGGCGGCGAGATCGAGCCGGCCAAGACGAGCAGCGCGCCCAAGTAGGCAGTCTGTCGAGACAAGGCAGTTTCAGAGCGCGTTCGGTCCGAGCTCACTCCACCGGACGCCATGAAATGTACGCAAAGTAAAGGCCTTCTGCGTGGAGGTTGGCCGTGGTGTACACGTCGCTACCCGAACGCGCTCTCGAGCGCCGCCGCGAAGGGTGGAGTGGCCATTCACGCGATGGACCGTCCGGGCGAAGCGCCGGCCCTCCCGCGATATGAAGTCTCGCTCTGGAAACAGCCTGTCTTCGTCACCCGCTCGAAGAATCCGTCCCGGCGAAGAGCAGGGCGAAGCGGAGCACGGACGGGCCGCCCGCTAACCCCGCCCGCGCTCCGGAACGTCCCCGACGAACGCGGCGAGCGACGCGACGTCGTCGTCGAACAGGAACGGCGACAGCTCGTCGAGCGAGCCCGCGCGGTTGCGCGACGCGCCCAGCCGCAGCGCCGCCGCCATCGCGAACCCCGCCGTCAGCGCGTGCGGCGAGCTGACCAGCGCCGTCAGCTCCGGGAGCAGCTCGAACGCCCCCAGATCGGCCGCCAGGATGCTCGCCAGCGGACGCGGATCGGCCGGCGCCTCGTGGCTCGACGCGAGCACCGAGCGCAGCTCCACGACGGTCTCGGGGCCCGCCGCCATCGCGCCCACCGTCCGGTACCCATTCGCCGGTAATCGAAGCCTCGCGGCCCCTCGCCCCGAGCGCCGCAGCTCCGCCGCCTGGCGCATGAGCAGCCCCGCCGCGGGCTCGGTCCCGTCGCCGCTCAGGCCCTCGCCGCCGTCCAGATCGAGGGCTGGTGGGCGCGACGCCTCCGCCGCGTACGCGTCGAGGTTCGCGACGAGCCGCTCCAGCCCCGCCGCGCCCTTCGCCCGCGCCGCGAACGTCTCGCGCTCGGTGTGCACCAGCACCCGCGTCCACTCCACGTCGGGCGTCCCGCCGCGCAGCGTGTGCTGCGCCTCGACGTCCACCCTCGAGACCGCCGGCCAGCGCAGCACGCGGACGCCGGTGTCGGGCCACAGCACCACGCCCCACGGCACGATCGCCATCGGCACCTCGCGGAGCGAGCGCCCGACCACCAACCCGAACGTGCTGCGGGCCAACGCCACAACCGACGCGGCGGCCATCGAGCCGACCACGGAGAGCAACACCGGATCGCCCCCGGCGCTCCAGAACGCCGCCCCAAACCCGGCAATCCCCACCGACCCCGCCAGCGTCGCCGAGGCGAACGGCAGCGACGCGGGCGACAGGCCCACGTAGCGAAAATCAGGGGGCGGGACCTTGCGAGACACGCGTCCCCGAATGGTACGCCAAAAATCAGCGCTCGGAGCAACACCGGATCGAGCGGCCCAGAGAGACACGAGAGCCATTGGAACGACGATGACAACGCCCTCCCCCGCTCCGATCCGCCCCCAACGCAGGCAACCCCCACGTCTCCGCGAGCCGGCGACGGCCGGTTTGCCAAAAGCTCTCAGACCAGCGGCACGGCCAGGAGCACGACCTCTTTGCCGCGGACCTCGACCTTGTAGCGCACCGGACGGCCGTGTTTTTGCGCCATTTCCGCCTCGCTCGCCCGGATGCGCGTGACGAATGCCTCGCGCGTGATGTGGTCGACCGGATCGCCCAGCGACTTTTTGCCGGCGATGTACTCGGCGAAGATGCGCTCGTAGTAGCCCTGCTCCTGCTCCTCGCGCAGCGTCTTGGCGTCGCTCGCGTCGATGTTCTCGGCCGACGTCGCCATGCGCTCGTCCACCGCGAGCGCGTCCTCGAACTGCGTCGACGACGGCGCCCGCGACGGCCGCCCCTGATCGTCGGTCTCGTCCTCTTGCACGCCGAGGAGCTGGTTGAGCAGCGAGTTGATGCGAAACACCAGCCCGCCGTACTCCGCGTGCTCGATCTCGAAGCGCATGTCCGTCTTGCCGTTCATGATGGCGAGCAGGCCCTCTTCCATCTCGGCGACGGGGCGCGACAGGTACACGTCGAGCAGGTACGCGCAGATCCCGACCAGGATGAGGCCGAGGCCGAGCACGCCCAGGTGCGGCAACAGGAGCGACTTGAGCACCGCCGGCGACTGCACCCGCGCGATGCCGATGACCGCCGCGTTTCGCCCCTCGCCGTAGCCTTCGAGCGGGCGGCTCGACGCCGAATACTCCCTGGGCAGCCCGCTCAGATCGACCGCCTGACCCGACGACAGGGCCTTCGCGATGCCGTCCTTCGCGGACGCCGTGGTGAGCTGCGACAGCACCTCGCCGGGCGCGTTGCCCGTCTTCGCGATGACCTCGACGCCGTCGCCCTTGCGCACGACCGCCACCACCATGCCGCCGCTCATCCGCTCGCTCGCCGCGGTGAGCCGCCCGTCGTTGAACGCCGTGCCCATCACCAGCCCGCCGACCACCGTGCCGTCGGCGCCGCGCACCGGCGCGTACGACGTCAGGTACTGCTCGTTGCGCGCCGGGTTGATCCACACGTCCGAGCCCGTCAGGCCCTTCTGCAGCGCGACCTTGAGCGCCGGGTACACCGCGCCGAGGTCGTCGCCGCGCATCGTCGCCGAGCCGTTCCGGCCCAGCACGATGCCGCTCGGATCGACCAGCACGACGAGCGCGGGCGACACCGCCGCGAGCTCGGGCGACGACGACGCCGCGTCGCGGATGATGTTGGCGATGTTCATCGCCGCCTCGGCCCGGGCCGGCGCCGTCCCCGCATTGAAGGGCTCACGCGTCTTGGGATCCGCCGTTCGCTCGGCGAGCCACCGCTCCAGAACCAGCCCGTCGAGCTTGAGCTGCGTGGTGACTGCCGTCACGCTTCGCGACGCGTCTCCGCCCGGCGCGGGCAGATCCGCCAGCAGCGCCCGCGTGAGAGCGTAGGACAACCCCACGACCACGAGCACCACGACGGCAAACACGCCGAAGATCTTTCCGCGCATGAAACTGCCTTCCTTGGAGGTAGAGTCGCACGTTAACACCCCTCACCGGCCGTTGCGAAACGCCGAAGACGCTCCCCCGATGACCGACACGATTCCCAGCAGCGCCGCGCGCTCGACGACCGCCGCCTTGCGGCCGCTCCTCGTCGCCGACGACCGGATGTTCGACGAGCACCGGCCCCGCGGTTACCACCCCGAGCGGCCCGAGCGCCTCGGCGCGGCACGCCGGGCGTTGTTCCGCGCCGAGACCGCCGGCATCCCGACGCACCGCATCGCCGGGCGCGACGCCACCCCCGAAGAGCTCTCCGTCGCCCACGATCGCGCCTACGTCGAGACCCTCTTCGCGCTCTCCGGCCGCGAGGCTCGCCTCGACGCCGACACCTACGTCAGCGCGCGCTCCGTCGACGCCGCCCGTCGCGCCGCCGGCTCCGCGAGCGCCCTGGTCGAGAGCCTGATCGCCGCCGAGCACGACGCGAAGGTCGGCCTCGCCATCGTCCGCCCGCCCGGCCACCACGCCACGCGCGACGTCGGCATGGGCTTCTGCCTCTTCAACAACGCCGCCGTCGCGGCCTACGCGGCGCTCGCCAGGGGCCTCCAGCGCGTCGCCATCGTCGACTGGGACGTCCATCACGGCAACGGCACGCAGGACATCTTCTGGGACGACGGCCGCGTGCTCTACCTGTCGTTGCACCAGTTCCCGTTCTACCCGGGCACCGGCGCGGCCGAAGAGGTCGGCACGGGCGAAGGCAAGGGCGCCACCGTCAACGTCCCGCTCTCCGCCGGCGCCAACGACGCCACTTACAGCGCCGCCTTCCACGAGATCGTCGAGCCCGTCCTGCACGAGTTCGCGCCCGAGCTGATCATCGTCTCCGCCGGCTTCGACGCCCACGAGCGCGACCCGCTCGCCTCGATGCGGGTCTCCGCGCAGGGCTTCGCCACCATGGCGCGCTCCGTCGCCCGCGCCGCAGCCGCCTCCGCCAAGGGCCGCGTCGCCGTCCTCCTCGAAGGCGGCTACGACCTCGGCGCGCTGGAAGACTCGCTCTTCGCCACGCTCTCGGCGCTGGCCTCCGGCGACGGCACCCACGCCCCCCTCCCCCCGCTCGACGAGGTCGCGCCCTCCCACCGCCGCGACATCACCGACGCCCGCAAGATCGCCCACCGCGCTTTTCGCAGCGCGTAGCAGAGCCTCCGCCGCGACGTCACCGGCCCCGAGATTGTCAACGTGGCTTCCGCGTAGCGTCGCATCGGTCGCGACGTCGCCGACGCCCGAGGTCGCCACCCTACCTTCCCGGGCGCGTAGCCAGCACCCAAGTCCTCGTTCGCGGGTTCCAGACCCGCGTGGTCGCCTGCCATGCACCCGCGTCGTCGCCCGCGCTGCATCGCGAAATAGACTCAAATTGTAATTGTCTGTAATGACCTTTGATTGAATCATTGTTGCATTCGACGCGAAGGGTGCTTCCAGTTAGGGCGCTCGTGGCCCGGGGGGAGGCGGCGTGCGTGCGGGGTGGGGTGCGCGTCGCGCTGCGGCGCGAGCGATCGCGTCGCGTGCATTGACGAGGCGTCGGGATTCATCGGGAGGCGGGGGTCGTCATGTCCAAGGGGTCTCAATCGTCGCCGTTTGCGGCGGGTGCGGTGATTGCCAAGAAGTATCGCCTCATTCGGCTGCTCGGCGAAGGCGCGATGGGCGTCGTCTGGCTGGCCGTCAACGAGAGCACCGGCGGGGAGGTCGCGCTGAAGCTCATCGTCCGGCCCGAATACGAGCTCCGCGTTCGCCTGCTCCGCGAGGCACAGGCGTGCTCCTCCATTCGCCACAAGAACGTCGTCCAGGTCTACGACGTGGGAGAGACCGACAGCGGCGATCCGTTCCTCGTGATGGCGCTGCTGTCCGGCGAGACCCTCGGCGACATGCTCGCGCGCAGGCGCAGGCTGAGCCAGCAAGAGGCCGCGACGATTGGCCGCGACGTCGCCCGCGCCCTCGCCGCCGCGCACGACAAGAGCATCATTCATCGCGATCTCAAGCCGGCGAACATCTTTCTACACCACGAGCCCGGCGAGGACGTGCCGGTCGTCAAGGTGCTCGACTTCGGCGTGAGCAAGAACCTCCTGATGTGCGACGGAATGCGAACCGTGGCCGGCGGCGCCGTCGGCTCGCCGATGTACATGAGCCCCGAGCAGGCCCGCGGCGACGCGACCATTGACGGCCGCAGCGACATCTGGTCGCTCGGAATCGTCCTCTTCGAAATGCTGACAGGCCTCAAGCCGTTCATCGGAGAAACCCTCGACGTCGTCCACAAGGTCCTCTTCGCCGAGGTCCCACGGGTCTCGCAAAAGGTCCGCAAGGTCGCCCCGGAGCTCGACGCCTTGGTCATGGCCTGCCTCGCGCGTCCTCGAGAAGAGCGCCCGTGGCCCGCGCTGGAGGTTGCAAGGCAGCTCGAAGCGTTCGCCACGCCCGGCTCGCGGGCCCCCGTGCCATTGCCGGCAGACTCCTGGGACGGAGGCGATGCCCCCGCCGTGCCGGAAGCGCGCCGCTCGGGCCCGAGCGCCGTGGTCCCCCTCGCCCCGCCCATTTTGCCACGCCCGAGCAGCGACCGCATGAAACGCGTGAGCTCCCCCGGGTTCACTGGCCTCGAGGACACCGAGGTGGGCCATCCCGGTCTCGATCCGTCGAAGTCACCCGGACAAGGCCCCACCCGACTCGAACCTTCCAGAGCCTCCGTCGTCGGCCCCACGCCGCCCAAACCCGAGCCCGCGCTCTACGGCAACACCCCCGCGAAGCCCGGAGTCCGTGGTGTCCGTCCCGCGGGACAGTCCAGCAGTGACTCCGACGAAGACGCGGAGACCCGGCGCTTCGACCCGCAGGTGGCCGTCGTCATGCCCAATCCGCCGGCTCCGCCGAGCCCGCACGGCCCGCGCGACGGCACCATTCCCATCTACCCCTCGGGCCCACCGGCTCCCGTCCCCGGCGCTCCCACCGCCCCCGCCGTTCCGGCCGTTCCCGTCCCCCGAGCCTCGGCCCCTCGGGCTCCGGAACGCCCGGCTCTCCAGGTCACCCTGCCAATGAGCGCGCCCTTGCCGGTCCCGGCCTCGAATCCGGCGTTCACCGCCAAAGGCACCCTCCGACTGAACGCCGGTGACGTCGCGCCCGCCGTCCCGTGGAGCAACACGACCCCTTCCCCGCTGTCATCGACCATCGAGCCCGGCATCGTCGGTCCTTCCGTCAATGCCACGGTCCCGCCATCGGCGCTCGTCGGCAAACGCCGCATCACGTTGGCGGCCAATCGCTCTGCCAGGGTGAAGCTGGGCCTCGCCGTCGCCACGGCCGCCCTCCTCGCATTCGCGCTCACCGCCCTGCTGACCCACTGGATTGGCCGTGCGAACGCCGACTCCGGGTCTCCCGACAGGACTGGAGCAGCTGTCGCTTCAGACGTCTTGGCAAACGTGCCAGACCCTTCCACGACGGCGAGCTCGCAAAGCTCCGCTGCGTTGACGGTTGGCGCGGAGACCTCCGCGTCCGCGTCCACGTCGAGCAGCGGCACACCCGCGGCGGCCAGCGGTTCGCCGTCCGCCGGGACGTCCACCGATCGGCCCCCGGGCGCGGCATCCTCTGCCGGAGCGCCGCTCACTAGGGCAACGCCGGCCGGGACCACCGTGCCGCCCGCGGAACCGTCTTCGACAAGAACCACTTCCGACGTCATACGGCCGAAAGCGAAAACATGCCGGTGTGGACCGTTCATCAGCGAGCGTTGTTGTGAAGGCTCCGCGCCGGTCCGCCGCCAATGATGAAACTCCGCTCACGATGTGTCCTGCGGCATCTCGCACGCAGAGAGAGGTCCTGGCGAATAAACGTAGAGACTGGCTGCCTCCGCGTATCCTTGGTGCGAGGTTGACGGCGCCGTGAACGTCCGCGGACCCACCGATTATGCTTGACGGGCCGCCGGTGCGGCGTTGCATTACGATGTACAAAGGGCGACTGGGAGCGGTGGGCCGTTTTCTCTGGCCCGGACCTTGATAGGGAGGATGGTCGCATGCGACCTCACGGTTTTTGGTGGTTGATTCTTAGCGGCGCCATCGGGACAACCGTCGCCGATGCGGCGCCCGCGCGTGCGCAAACACTGCCCACCGAGGCAAAGGCGCCCGCGTCCGCCGCCACAACTGCGACGCCCGGCCGCGACGTGGCCGAGGTTTACAAGCAGGCTGTCGCAGCCTTCAAGAAGGGCGATTACGCCAGTGCCCACAGCGGCTTCATTGAAGTGTGGTCCCAAGAAAAGAAGCCCAAGGTGGCCGGGAACCTGGGCCGCACCGAGCTGAAGCTCGGGAAGTATTGCGACGCCGCAGAGCACCTCGGGTTGTTCCTGCGCGATCAGCCCGGCCTGACGCCGTCCGAACAAAAAGAGCTCGGCGCGCAGCTCGACGAGGCCAGGGGAAAGGTCGTGATGCTGCGCGTGGAGACGGCCCAGCCGGGCGCCGACGTCTTCGTGGACGGCGCAAGGGTCGGCACGGCACCCCTTGGCCACGCCCTCTGTTTGCAACCTGGCAAACACAAGATCGAAGCGCGGCTGGGCGAGCTGAGGACGGCAGAAGACGTGAACGAGCCGGCCGGGGCGACAGCGACGAAGAAGCTGGCGTTCGCCCCGCCGAAGACGGCTGGAACCGGCGGCGGAGAACCCACCGGGGGCGCGCCTGGGAGTGGGAATTCCACGCCCTTTCCCACGCGAACACTGGTGCTCGCCGGAGCGGGGCTGGCAGCGGTTGCCGGTGGGGTGTTGCTTGGTGTCGGAGCAGCGCAAAAGGCGGAAGCACAAGGGAACGCGCCCACGGACAGTACAGGCACTCTGACCTGCTCGAGACGAGGCGGCGCGTTCGACCGCGGTTCGACCCGGGAGTGCGACAGAATGCGTTCCCTGACGAGCACGGCCGACGTGGTCTGGGGCGTGGGCATCGGCGCTCTCACCCTGGGCGGCGCCGCCGCGACTGCAGCAGCCATTTCGTGGCTGATGCCCGAGCCCGAAAAGACCAGGGACCGGTCGACTTCCCAGGTGGCGCCGGTCGTCGGACCACACGGCGCCGGGCTCGTGTGGCACGGGTCTTTCTGACCGGGAGCAAGACGATGCGAAGATTCTTTTTCCTGTGCCTGATTGCCCTGGCTCTCGCAGGCGGGAGCTCCGCTGCGGGATGCCTCGGTGCAACTGAGGATTGCAGCGTGTTCTACGACTGCGGTGCGGGCGGCGGCCGTACGACCCCTCCCCCTCCCTCGTGCGGCGACGGCGTCATTGTCAGCGGTGAGGGGTGCGACGACGGCAACTCCGACGACGAGGACGGCTGTGCCAGGTCCTGCCTGAAAGAGCCCGGTTACGCCTGCACCGGCGAACCGAGCATCTGCAAGGAGACATGCGGTGATGGCACTCTTCAGGCTGAGCACGGCGAGAGCTGCGACGACAGTGATATGGAACCGGGGGATGGCTGTGACTCGAGCTGCGTCGTCGAGCAAGGCTGGAATTGCAGCACCGGCACCTGCATGCCGGTCTGCGGCGACGGGCTCCGCCATGGCGACGAACAATGCGACGACCACAACACGGCGGACGGAGACGGGTGCGCCGCGAACTGCAAGAAGGCCGAGGACGGGTGGACGTGCACCGGTCAAAAGGGCGGCCTGTCGACGTGCACACGCGATTGCGGCAACGGGGATGTCTTCGGGGGGGAGCAATGCGACGACGGCAATGCGGTGAGCCACGATGGCTGCTCCGAAGCTTGCATGTGGGAAGGAGCCGCGTGTGACGATGCCATTGTCGTGAAGCTGAGCTATCCAGACCTGACCAAATCATTCACCAGCACCACGGTCAATGGCGGTTCTCACCTTGGTTGCACAAACGCCGCCGACGGCCCGGATCGGGTCTATGCGGTCACGGCGAAGCAAGCCGGCTTCCTCACCGCATCGCTGAAACGATCGACGACTACCTTCGATAGCTCCTTGTACGTTCGCAGCGCCTGCGACGTTGGTTTGTCAATCTGCGCGAACAGCGAGGGCGCCAGCCACTTCGGCGGGGAAGTCGTCTCGATGCCGGTGATGGCAAATGAGACACGCTTCGTGTTCGTGGATGGGGTAGCCACGGGGGACGATGGCGATTACGAGCTGGTCCTGAATCTCTCGAAAGGTGAGAATTGCGACGGCGCTGTTCCTGTCCGAATCGAGCCCGGTAGCCCCATGACGCTGTCGGGAACCACGACGGGCAAGGGATACGACTCGGACTGCAAGGTCGGCGGGCCCGGGACCACCAG
>Ga0163144_10015229_pt1 | contig 15882 bp, 17 predicted proteins | sample OliLak19BULKMAT1_FD_123175 | JGI IMG/M metagenome (GOLD analysis project Ga0163144, IMG submission 123175) | Freshwater microbial mat bacterial communities from Lake Vanda, McMurdo Dry Valleys, Antarctica - Oligotrophic Lake LV.19.BULKMAT1 | ecosystem: Environmental > Aquatic > Freshwater >...
ACCGCCCGCAATTCGCAGCATCGGATCGATAGACCCTTATGCCTTGAAAATCCCCGCCCGCAGGGCGGAATCTTCCCTCTTACGCCACTTTCAGATCCTCATCTTCACGCTGAGCCAACACAAGAGGAGCTCACCTTGAATTTGACAATCCAATTGCCGGAAGCCGATGTAGAAGCATTGAAAGCTAAAGCCACGGAGCCTGGGTTACGGCTGAACAGTAAGTGGTGCAAGTTGTTGAGCGGGATTTGCGTAAGCTCGGTTGGAGGATTCTCGTTGTGTGGGAATGTCAGGTGCAGGATGAGAAGCGACTTGAGTCCAGAGTCAAACGGTTTCTTGATCGCGGAAGCTCTGGGTACTTGACGTGAGGTAGTTGTGAGCTCCCCGAATTGCCGCGGCGCTACTGCCAGAGTTGCGATGTAAGCAGGCCGGCGAGGTGGTCGCGCCGGTGGAATTTGACCAAGCCAGCATTGTGGAGAGTGCGTTGGTAGTCTGGCAATGAGGTGGCCTTGAGGCCAGTTGTGAGGGCAAAGCACTTGTAGAGGAAGGCAATGAAGATTTGGGCTGCCTGACGGCGTAGGCCGTTTTTGGGTATGGCGAATTCGGCGATTAGCCAGGTGGCGTTGGGGATGGCGACTGGCTTGAGCTTCAGGATGAGGTGTTGCAGTTGAGTAGTGGAGAAGCAGTCGAGGAAGAAGTTCGCGACGATGGCGTCGTAGGTTTGTGCAGGGAGTGGTGCGCTGGTGATGTCGGCATGGTGGAAGGCTAGGCGATGGTGGTGGGCGGTAGTGCGGGATTTGGCTAGCTCGATCATCTTGGCCGAGGTGTCGTAGATGTCGATTTGGGCCTGCGGGTTCAGTTGCAAAAGGGATGCCAGGAAGCGGCCGTCGCCTTCTCCGGCGATCAGGATTCGTCTCTTGTCTTTTAGATGGCTGATGTAGTGAGTGCGGGCGCGCCACAGCATGGGGCCGAAGGTGGCGTATTCCAGGACACGATAGACGCGGGCTACGGGGTCGGCGTTCATAGGGCGAGTAGTGGGGTGAGGAGGATCAGGTCGGCGAGGATGCGCAGCGGGAGGGGTGGGACTTTGTGTGCGAAGTAGGCAAGCGTTGCGCAGAGGAGGAAGGTGGCGGCCAGGGTAAGTTGGACTACCGGGTTGTATATGGGGGCGCAGATCAGGCAGATGATTGCGGCGGTGGCAGCCGTGGCCGTTAGATGTTTGGCTAGCCATGCGGAGATGGGATGCAGTTTTGCGATCCCCTGTTCCCAGTATTCGATTGCAGCGGTGTTCCAGAAGCAGAGGAAGAGGAAGTCGATCAGGAAGGGGAAGGGGTGGATGGGCAGGGAGACGCCGAAAGCGAACAGGGTGGCTACGGCGAGTTCCTTAGACCAGCGGGCGCGGCTGGCGTGGACAATTGCGAAGAAGATGACTAAGGCTGTGAGGATTGGCAGAGCGGCGGCGATGGGAAGCGGGCCTAATTGAGTGAGGGTGAGCAGGATGATGATGAGGAAGATGGATAGCGGCAGGCGGGCGGATCTTGAGAAGCGATGGCGGAGGGGGTCGCTCGGCGTGGGCGGTTTGAGGCTGTCTAATAGACGATCTGCCAGGTAGATTGCCCAGACTGTGAGGAAGAGGGCGAATGTGTAGCGGGCTGGGATTGGTTGGAATTGTTTTGAGACGAGCAGTTGCCAGGCGACAGCTACCAGGGGAGCATCCAGGCCCAGCAAATGAGGCCAGGCCCAGATGGGATACATGATTCCAGCTTAGCTGGATGTGGCGTGGGTTCCCGGCCGGATTAGTTGGGCCGATCCATCGACACTTTCAGGAGAGGTGAGGCCGGGGGATTGTCAAGAGTATCTGGCAAAGAAGTATCGCTGATGATATTGATGCTGGACTGCAGTGTAATGCTGAGGCTAGTTTTGCGGTGTGGGCGGAGAGATCGAGAGCGGCGGCGCGGAGAGTCAGGATGAGCTTGAGTGTTGTTGGAGCTACGGCCTTAGACGATGGTGTGAGGCAGTTGGCGTTGCAGTATAGTGGCGGGGACTTTGAAGATGCTGTTATGGCGCCGGAGGTAGTGGTGGGGTTGCTTCGTCGAGTTTGATCGTGATGGGGTCGGAGGTTTTGGTTAGGGTGGTTTGGAGGGTTTTGGTGCGGCCGTCGTCGAGGATGATTTTGATTTCGTAGTCGCCGAGGAAGGCTCGGGTCTGGGTTGTTCCGTCGTCGCTGGTTGTCAGGTCGGCGTTGGTCCACCATTGCTTGTAGATGAGGTCGCGCCAGGCTTCGCCATTGGGTTTGAGGGACCAGTCGCGTCTTAGGATTGCTCCGTTGGGCTTCCAGTGGCGGCCTTCCCAGAAGCCCCACATGAGGAAGCTATCGATGGCGGGGTGGGAGAAGCAGAGGGTTAAGTAGTCTCTTGTGTAGTCGGCCTGTAGTTTTTCGTCGTGAATATCGATGTCGAACTCGGTGACCTGGATCACCAGGCCGAGGGTGGCGAAGCGGTCGAGGATTTGTTTGGCGCGATCGATTCCGGTGAGGGATTGGCCGAAGTGGCCTTGCTCGCCGAGGCCGTCGATGGGTGCGCCGCGTTCTTTGAGCCATTCGATGATGCGGAAGTATTCGTCTTGCTTGGCGCGGTAAGCGGCCTCGTTGGGGATGATGTTGTATTCGTTGATGAAGAGGCGGGCGGTGGGGTCGGATTCGCGGGCTACTGTGAACCATTCGACGAGGGCTTCGTCGCCGAGGATGCGTTGGAGGTCGCGGTTGGTAATGGGTTCGTTGACTACGTCCCAATCGCGGAATTTGCCCTGGGTTTCTGAGGCGATGTCGCGGATGTGATTGTTGACGCGCTGGCGGAGGGCTTCCGCGTTATCCATGAGGCTGGGTATGTCGCGGGGCAGATACTGGAGGCCGGGCCAGACGAGGTTGTGACCGCGGATATTGGTGATGCCCTGATCGCGGAGCCAGTCGAGGGCTTGCAGGGCGCGGGTGCGGTTGGATTCGAAGCCGGGCCATTTGAAGTCGTTTTCGAAGACAGCCTGATTGAAGAGTTTGAAAAACCAGTCGCGGTATTTTTCGTCGTCCGGGGATTGGCCGAGGAGGGCCTGGGCAGCGACGGCGGTGCCGAAGCCGAAGGCGTGGCGCTTCATGCGGACTTCGACTTTAGCGTTGGGGATGGGCTGGTCGTTTTGGTCGACGATGTTGAGTTTGAGGTCGGCCTTGCGGATTTGATCGATGCGTTCGGCGGCTTGTTTGCGCCATTCGGCGTCGGGTTCGCGGCCCTGATAGATGTAGCCGGTGTCGATGTCTCTTACGTTAAAGGTGGGGAGTTGCTTTTCGATTTTGACGCCACCGATTTCGATGACTTGAGGGTCGTAGCCAAGCCAGAAGTCGAAGTAGGCTTCGCGGGGTTGGTAGCTTTCAGCGATCTGGAAGGGGATCTGGTAGCGCTTCCAAGAGTCGGGGACGGGGAGGAGTGCGCTGAGAGATTTGGTGTAGGGGCTGACGGCGCGTTCGAAGTTGAGTTTGACCTGGGCGGTTTCGTTGGTGCGTTCGATTGCGCGGACGTGGAAGGTGGCGAGGACCCAGTCGCCTTTGGTTAGAACTGTCGGGACGAGGGCTCTTACTCGAATGGAGTATTCGCGGGCGGAGCTCGTGGGGAGGCCATCGGGCGTGCGGAGGCGGAGGGCTTGTGAGAATTCTTCCTGGCCCTCTACGGGAACGATTTCGAGGCGGCTGGTGGCGGGGCCGGAGTAGCTGAAGGGTTGGATGTCGGGGGACGTGAAGATGCTGGTTTGGCCCTTGAGCAGGGTGGCGACGAAGAGGAAGACTGATGCTCTGAGATGCGGGTGCATTCGCACCTACGATTAGATCATGCGGAGATTACCGAGCGTGATGGGGACGCCGGTTCACGTTGGGTGACGGGGATGCAGGCGCGAAGGCCGGTGTGGGTTTCGGAGAAGCTGACTACTTTGTTGTCGGTTAGGCCAGCGGCTTTGATGGCGGTCATTACCATGGTCTGGGTGATGTGCTTCTGGCCTTTGGGGTAGATGATCCAGATGGCGCCGTTTTGCTTTATGTACTGCTTGAGGGGTTGTAGGCGTTTGAGTTGGCCTTCGGCTTCTACGCCCAGGAAGATCAGGTCGGAGTCTTTGGCGGCGCGGTGTTGGGCGGGGTTGGCAGTTTGGGGCAGAATTTCGCGCAGGAAGTTGGCGTCCCGAATCCCGAGTAGTGAGACTCGGGATTCGGGTTTCACGCCTAGCTTGGCCAGGAGCGGGCGGTGGCTGTAGTCGATGTCAGACAAGGGAGTTGAGCAGGGCGATGGCGCCTTTGATGTTGTCGGTCCAGATCTCGGGGGTGGTGCCTTCGCGTTCGATGACGAGTGGGCCGGTGTAGCCAATTTCCTTGAGCTTGGCGATGTAGCTTGGCATGCCTACGCTTCCCTGCCCCAATGGCTTTTCCGTTCCTAGTGAGCCCGGCTTAGTTTTGTCTGGCCAGTCGCCATCTTTTACGTGGACGCTGCGGATGTGGTCTTTGAGGATCTCCATGGCCTCGACCGGATCGCTGGTGCCGTAGAGGATCATGTTGGCGGGATCGAAGTTGATGGCGAGGTTGGGCTTGGCGGTGTCGGTGAGGAAGTCGAGGAGGACTTCGGCGGGTTCCTGGCCGGTTTCGAGGTGGAAGTGCTGACCATTGGTTTCGCAATGATCGCAGATGCGGCGGACCATTGCCTGGACTTCGAGGTAATTTTCGTTGGTCTTGTCGTGGGGGACAAAGCCGACATGGCAGGCGAAGACGGGGATGCCGATTTCTTTGGCGAAGTCGGAGAGGGCGAGGGTGCGGGCTTCGCGGATGAGGCGGGTTGCGTGCGGGATGAAGCCGACGGTGCGCTCGACGGTGGGGATATCGGCGTAGTCTTCGCCATCGTAGGCAGCGACTACGGCGAGGAGGCTGAAGTTTTCGGCTTCAGCGGCGGCCTTCCATTCAGCGGCCTTGCCGATGATGATGAATTCACCGGAGCAGCCGAGTTGGGCGCAGTTGAGGCCGAGGGCCTTGATGGCTTGCAGTTGCTCGAGGGCGGGCTTGTCGTTTTGCGCCCAGAAGATGCAGCCGAGTTCGAGGGGTTTTAGAGTTGGCATTTGAGTATTAGTCCTTGGTTGGATCGTGATTCGAGGAGCAGATGGGCGAGGGAGACGGCTTGTGCTGATTCGAGGGGCAGGCAGCGGGCGGGCTCGCGGTTGTTGGTGGCGCAGTCGATGAAGTAGGCGATTTCTTCGCGGTAGGCATCGATGGGCTCTGCGGGTGTAAGTTCTTTGGCCGGTTCGCCAGGGGCGTAGAGGGTGGGGTTGGACTGGCTGGAGTGGAAGTCTATGGTGCCGTTTTCGGCGACGAGGGTGAATTCCATTGAGAAGGGGAAAGCGCCGTGGTGCCAGCCTCCGGCGATGTTGACGGTGAAGGTGGGGTAGATGAGGTTGGCGTTGATGATGTCGAGCTGGTTGGGGAGGTCTTCGTGGCCGGTGGCTTCGACGTGGGTGGGGGGCCCGAAGAGGTAGAGGGCCATGTCGATGTCGTGGATCAACAGGTCGAAGACGCCTCCGCCGGATTGGGCTTTGTCCTTGAGCCAGGGCCCCCAACCGGGGGCGGCGCAGCGGCGGCGGAAGGTTGCGCTGCGGACTTTCTCGTTGGTGGCGAGGTAGGTTTTGAGGGCGTCGTAGGCGGGGAAGAAGCGTAGGACCTGAGCGGCCATCAGGAGTTTGTTGGCCTGTTTGGCGGCGGCGAGCATGCGGTCGCAGGCGGCGCGGTCGAGAGCCATGGGCTTTTCGACGAGGACGTGTTTGCCGGCGGCTAGGGCGCGTGTTGCGAAGGATTCGTGGAGGGCGGTGGGGAGGCAGAGGTCTACGGCGTCGATGGTGGGGTCGGCGAGGACTTCGTCGAAGGTGTGGAAGGTTTTGAGTTTTGAGAAGTCGAGTTGGGCTTCGGTGGTGGCCAGGTTGCCAGAGACTTTGGAGAGATCCCCTTTGAGTTTTTCGGGATCGCGGGAGACGACAGCGAGTTGGAGATTGGGGATGGTGAGGGCGGCTTTGACGTGCGTTGCACCCATGAAGCCGAGGCCTACGATGGCAAGTTGCATGAACTCATTAGGGTATCAATTCAGGCGGCGCGGTACTGAGCTTTGTGGCTAGGCGAGGAGTTGTGTCTGGCGGTAAAGGTCTTTTAGCTTGAGGTGGAGCTTGAGGGCGGTGAGGGGGATGGTGGCCTTAGGGTCGATGAGTTCGACGGGGTCTTTGGGCCAAGTCTGATTTGCTTCGCGAGTGTAGAGCATCGCGGAAATGGATTCGGTGTCCAGCAGAAGGTAGTGGCGCAGGGAGGGGAGGCGAAAGTATTCCTTGCGTTTGGCGTTGAGATCGAATTTTCTGGTAGACGGTGAGAGTACTTCAACGACAAGGATGGGTGATGTGGTTGCGAGACCATTCGCAGGCAGGACTTGATCACAATGCACTGACACATCCGCATAGAAGGAGGCCGCCGAATTGGGTGTGACTATTCGAGCCTCAGCGAAAACGTAACACTTGCGTCGGGAGAGTAAGCGCGAGAGTTGAAATTGGACATTGCTGCAGAGCATGAGGTGCATGTTTGTCGAGCCTGCCACAGCGAAAACTATGCCGTGGTAGAACTCGTGTTTGTTTGCAGCTTTGGCTTCAATTTCGAGATAGGTCTCAAAATCGAGAATAGGGAATGATTGGGCCAGCGCAGCAGCGGTCACAGCTACATTGTAACGACGTCGAAGTGGAAGCGTTCCGGTGGCAGGTCGGAGACTGGGTCGTGAGTCATCGAGGCCCAGGTGTGGAAGGCGCTCTTGGCTAGCGAGCCGTTCAGATAGAACAGGAACTGGTCGCTGAAGCAGGCGATGGGCGGGGGCTGGCGGAAGGTGAGGCGGAGGCCGACGGCGCCTTCGAGGTTGATGCTTTCCTTACTGGCGAGGTTCTTGGCTTTGTCTTCGAGAAGCACGACGAAGCTCTTGCGGCCGGCGTGGGGCCACACGTCGGCCCTGAGAAGGGGGCGCAGGTCTGCTCTGTTCTCAAAGGTGGTTTCGCATTGGCGGATCCATTCGAGGATGGAATCTCCCCAAGCCCAGGAGTGCATGAAGGTCTGGTATTGGTCGACCAGATTCAAGGCCAGATCCATGCGGCGGCGCTCGAATTCAAGCTCCAGCCTGGGATCGAGCACTGGCATGTTGGAGAGCATATCTTCAGTTGAGATGATGTTCTCGGCCATATGCATCATTTTGTCCAGGCGCTTAACGGGGGTGGAACGGACCAGCAACGGGGGTAGTTCGTGCGTGCGGTCGCCGGGAATTTCAACGAATTTTCGTTCGCCTAGTATGTCCATTTAAACCTCGCTCAAACTTGTCAAACTACATATCGTCTTCCGAAGAAGATTTCTGCAATTATAAGACGCGCGAAAGCGATTGCAAGTTCTGATTTTGATTTAATGACGGGGTGAAGAGAACTATCTGGATCGTATCGATGATGCTTTTGCCTGCGGCGGTGTGGGGTCAAGAGGCGAAGGACTGGGAAAAGATCTTCAATGGGAAGAATCTGGATGGGTGGGTGGTGAAGCTGGCGCACCATGAGACGGGGGACAATTTTGCGGATACTTTCCGGGTGGAGAACGGAGTGTTGAGGGTGGTGTATGACAAGTATCCGGAGTTTGGAACAAGGTTTGGGCATTTGTTCTACAAGAAGCCGTTGTCGCATTTCAAGTTGCGGATCGAGTATCGATTCTTTGGGGAGCAAATCAAGGATGGGCCGTCGTATGCGAAGTTGAACAGCGGCGTGATGTTTCATTCTCAAGCGCCGGAAACGATCTTGAAAGAGCAGAATTGGCCGGTTTCGGTGGAGGCCCAGTTTCTAGCCGGGGGCAGGACGACGATGAATGTTTGCACGCCGGGGACGGAGATTTTTCGCGGCGGGGAGATGGTGAAGGCGCATTGCACGAACTCCACATCGAAGGTGTATGGGAATGATGAATGGGTTGCAGTTGAGCTTGAGGTGAACGGCAACGGTGCGGTGAAGCACTGGATCGATGGCAAGGTGGTGCTGGAGTATGAGAAGCCGATGATTGGGGGCGGAGTTGCGACCGGGTTTGACCCAAAGGACAAAGTGGATGGGACGACTTTGTCGAACGGGTATATCGGATTGCAGTCGGAAAGCCAGCCAGTTGAGTTCCGCAAGGTGGAGTTGTTGAATCTGAGTGGCTGCATGGACCGGAAGGCGAAAAACTACAAGGCGTACTATGTGAATGCGGACGCGAAGGCGTGCCGGTATTAAAGAAGTGTTGCCAGAGCAGGATTGATTTAGTAGTCTAATAGCTCATTTGAATTGCATAGGAGGAACATGATGGACGCAGAGATGACAATCCGGATCGTAGCGGGCGCGCTGGCAGTATTGTGCGTAGCCGTGATCGTGATGCGGCGCAAGGGCAAGAAGAGCGCCTCATCTGAAGACGATTTTTAAAGGGGTGGAATGAAAGCCAAGAGCGGCGGGGGCAATGCGCGTCCCCAACTCAAAAGCGAGTATTGTAATTTCCAGTTGGAAGTGCGGTCGAGCAAGATACACCGCTGGGGAGTGTTTGCTCTGGAGAGGATTCCGAAGGGCCGCAAGGTGATGGAGTATACCGGCGAGTTGGTGAGCAGGAAAGAGGGCAAGAAGAGGGCGGATTCCAATCAGATCCACTGCCTGTTCACGATTGACAAGTATTGGTATGTGGACGGGGCGGTTGGCGGGAGCGGGGCGGAGTTTGTGAATCATTGTTGCGACCCGAATTTGGAGTCGCGGATTCTGCACCGGCACATTCTTTATTTCGCGTTGCGGGATATTGCTGCTGGAGAAGAACTGTTGCTCGATTATCACTTTGGGAAGAACCAGGAGAAGGTGAAGTGCGGGTGTGGTTCGCCGAAGTGTCGCGGGTGGATCAACTTGCTCGAGTAGGTAGTTTATGCGGAACTGTGGACCAGTGAGGTAGCTGGTGAGTTTGTTCGAGGACAAGCAAGCGATTGTATTTTGCGAGACGTTCTGAACGGGTGATGGAGCCGACCTTGATCTGGGCCATTCCGGAGGCGAGGGCGAGGTCTGCGAGGAAGGGGTCCTCTGTTTCGCCGCTGCGGGCGCTGATGACTGCGCGCCAATTGGCGGCGTTTGCCTTGTCGATCACTTCAAAGGTTTCGGTGATGGTTCCGATTTGATTCATCTTGACCAGGACGGCGTTGGCGGCTTTGGCATGGATCGCTTTGTCGAGGCGAGTGGGGCTGGTGGTGAGGAAGTCGTCGCCGATGATTTGGGCTTTGTGACCGAGGCGCGAGGTGAGTGTGGGCCATTGATCCCAGGCGGATTGGTCGAGGCCGTCTTCGAGGGAGACGATGGGGTATTTGTTGCACCAGGTTTCGAGCAGGTCGATGAATTCGTTTGCGTTGAGGGTCCGGTTCTCGCTGTGGAGATGGTAGGCGCCGTTTTCGTAGAAGTGTGAGGCGGCTACGTCGATGGCTATGGTGACTTGGGCGCCAGGTTCGAGGCCGGATTGTTCGATGGCATTTGTGAGGACCTGGAGGGCGGCTTCGTTGGTGGCGAGTCTTGGCCCCCAACCGCCTTCGTCGGCGACGCCGGTGAAGTAAGCGCCTTGTTGCTCGAGGATCTGGCGGGTGTTGCGATGGATGTCGACGATCCATTCCATCGCCTGACGGAAGCTGTCGGCGGCGTGAGGGATGGCGAGGAAATCCTGGAATTCCATGGTCTTTGCGGCATGGAGGCCGCCGGAGAGGATGTTGACCATCGGTAGGGGGAGGACGGCAGTGCGATTGGCGGCGAGTGATTGCCAGAGGGGTTGGCCGGTTGAGGACGCGGCAGCGCGGGCGGCGGCGCAGGAGACGGCGAGGATGGCGTTGGCTCCGAGACGCGATTTATTGGGGGTGCCGTCGAGATCGATCATTGCCTGGTCGATTGTGAATTGGTCGCGTAGCGGGTGGCCGCTTAAGGTTTGCGCGATCTCGGAGTTGATGTTGTGGACGGCCTGGGTGACGCCGAGGCCCTTGTGACGGCCGGGAGCATTGTCCCGGAGTTCGTGAGCCTCGGTGAGACCAGTGGATGCGCCGGAGGGGACCTGGGCGGTGGCGATGATTCCGTTGGTGAGTTCGATGTGGGCTTCGATGGTGGGGCGGCCGCGGCTGTCGAGGATTTCGAAGGCGCGAATGTGTTTGATATTTGGATTATTCATGGAAGGCTTCTGCTTGCATTTCGAATACTTCCGGGATGGTTGCCGGGGGGTTCTGGATGAGGTCGCGGGCGAAGCGGCGGGCTTGCATCTGTTCGGGAGGGCGGAGGTATTCGGCGGGGCTCTTGCCGTCGATTCTGGCTAGATGGAGGCAGCCGAGGTGGCGGAGGGTAGCGGGTTCGAGCCAATGTGTTTCCGCAGGCAGGAGACTGGTGAGGTGGCTCCAGTAGGTGAGGGCGAGGCCTGAGTACTGGGCGAGGTTGCGGGCGCGATACCAGGCCTTGAGCAGGAAGTGATTGAGGAGGAAGGCTACGTCGAAGCTGGGGTCGCCGAGGTGGATGACTTCGTAGTCGATGGAGAAGAGTCTTTCGCCTGGATTGATGAGGAAGTTCTTGGGGGACCAGTCGCCGTGGGTGAGAGCGCGGAGTTGGGTACGGGATTGTTCAATTGCGGCCTGGAAGAATTTGTTCAGGTCTGGATGCTTTTGGGCGGTGAAGCGGTAGTAGGGGTCTAGGCGGAGCTGGTCGAAGAGGTCAAGACCCGCGAAATTCTGATTGAAGGGATGGTTTGCGAACAAGACGGCGTGCAAAGCAGCGGCCTGAGTGGCGAGGGTGGGTTCGATTTGGCCGGCCAGGAGTTGTTGCTTCCAGGTGGGGGCTTGTATGGATGCCGCCGACATGGCGAACAGGAAGTTGTCGCGGTCTTCAAACAGGACGGTGGGGAGACTTCCGGGAGGGGCAAGTGGGGCGAGGAGGCGGAGGGCATCCATTTCGCGAAATATGCGTGTCCGATCGCTGTACCAGTCTTCTTTGACGCGCAGTTTGGCGAGGGATTGTTTGAGGACGAGATCGGGTTGACCGTCGATGGTGGCGCGGAAGACGAGGTTGGAGACGCCGCCGGGGAGTTCCTCGACGGAGATGGAGTTTTGATTGAGGCTTAGCCGTTGAGCGAGGTAGTGGCGGGCTGAGCTGGCATCGAGGTCGGGCAAACGTCCAGTTTAGCTGGAGGTGCGGGAGAAGAGATTGAGCAGGCCGCCCCAGGAGGATGAGGACTTGGCAGGCTTGGAGGACTCGGGGTTTGAGCCGCCCAGTTTTTCAGCGAGTTGGGCGAGGCTTTTGCCGAAAGGGGACCCGACGGGAGAGGGTTTGCCTTCGATCATGGCGCGCTGGACGCCTTCGAAATCGCTGGGGAGGACCTGGAAGACTTCGCAGCGGATGGCGGTCTCGATGACTTCTTTACTTAGGCCGACATCGCGGTTGTAGCGGTTGACGACGAGCTTGGTTTTGGAACGGTCTATGCGGTTCTGGTCGAGATAGTTGAGGGCGCGCTGGGTGGCCTGGAGGGAGGGAAGCTCGTTGGTGGAGACGATGAGGATCTCGTCGGCATGGCGGAGGATGGAGAGGTTCCAGGGACCGTAGGGGCTGCAAGTATCGAGGATGGTGGTTTGGTAGTTCCATCGGGCGTAGTCGATGATAGCGGCGGCATCCATGATGTCGTGAACGCCATCGCTTGCGCCTTCTGGGGCGAGCATGACATCGACGCCGTGGGCGGAGGAGACGAGATTGCGCCAGAGGTCAGAGTCGAGATTCTGGGTCAGTGTCACGACATCCATGAAGCTGTACTGGCTCTTGAGCTTGAGCAGGAAGCTGAGGGTGCCGGTGAGCGGATCGAGATCGACCAGGAGAAGTTTGCCAGCTTTTTTCTTCCAGGCGAAGGCGAGGCCGCTGGCTACGGTGGAGGCGCCGCAGGCGCCTTTGGCGGGAACGACTGCGATGACACGGCCGGCCTTGCCAGTGCCCTTCATGAGCGGGTTCTTGGCGACGAGGCGAGCGAGGACTTCTTCGATCTGTGCAGGGTCGAGAGGGTGGAAGAGGAATTCCGCGGCGCCGGCTCTCAGGCAGCGGAGTATGAGATCGGTATCATTGCCTGGGATGACGGCAATGACCGGCATCTTGGGCTGCATTGAGGCGAGCTCTTTGATGAGGTTGATGCCGCGCTCACGGTCGCTGACGATGTCGGCGAGACAGACATCAGGATTTTGAACAGTAAGGACTTCGAGAAGACCGGCAGCGGGGGGATAGACAGGAATCTCAAGGAGCTCGGCGTGGCCCATCCTGGAATGAAGATTCTGCTGGATGTCCTTGGTGATGCCTTGTGAGGGGCAGATCACCAGGTACTTCCAATTGCCTGCGCTTTGGAAAATGTCGACCTTGCTCATATCTTTGAAAACAAAGGGGTTAAATCCGACTTCAAGCCTAATGGCAAGAAATGGTCTCTTCCCTGTAAATGACTATCGTCATGGGGGGTCGAAAACGATAGAGAAAAATTCCTCAAACAATTTACTAAGACCTTGGTGGTGCGAACCGATAAGCTTTTCCGGGCCGACATATTCCCCTCTGCAAAGGGAAAGGCTAGGCCCGATTCTGAAACCCTGCTAGTCCCAGGCGGATAGCGCCAAATGACTAGTCGTGGCCCGAAAGGCTGATTCCACCGTGAATGAAAGCAATTTGATGGAAATGAATATCCCCGCGATGATCGCCCCGAACCCGACCGCAACGGTGCTGCTTTGCGAAAGCCAACCGCTGACCGTGGAAGGCGTACGTGCAGTATTGGCTTCGACGATTGATCTCCGTGTTAGCGGAGTATGCGAGAACCTGGCGCTGTGCCGGGAGATATCGCGTCGGCAACGCCCGGATGTGGTGCTGGTTGATAAGGCACTTGGCATGCAGGCAGTGATGGACTGGATCCAGGATTTGCGACTGGCGGAGCAGGATATGGAGCGATTGGCGGCGAGCCCGATGAGCTACGGCGATGGGTCGCCGGTGCCGGTTGTGTCGAGGCCGATGCCGAAGACGGTGGTTTGGGGAGTGTCGATGACGGAGGCGGAGGCATTGAGGTTCTTGCAAGCAGGCGCCAAGGGCATCTTGAGGAAATCGACCAGCCCGGCGAACATGTTGAACTGCATCCGCACGGTGGTGGAGGGGCGGAACTGGATGGAAGAGACGGTGTTTCGTGAGCAGCCACGGGAGGATCGTTATCCGCGTTCTGAATTGACGCCGCGTGAGCAGCAGGTGATGGAACTGGTAGAGCACGGATTGAAGAATCGCGAGATTGCTCGAGAGCTTGGGATCCGGCCGGGAACGGTGAAGATCCACTTGAAGCATATTTTTGAGAAGACGGGCGTACGCGGGCGGTATGGACTGGCGCTGACGGGCTTGAGGCAGAAGGGCGTGCTGTCGGTGGAACGGCAGTTTGCACCGGCGCTGGCTCGCTAGATTGATTGGTTGATTGGACGATTGGCGGTGCGCTGCCGTTCCGGGTGACAGATACGGTGGCGTGCCGCTCATTTTTGGGTGTGTGAGCGCCGCAGTCGCTGTTAATTGGGAAGGCAGCGGAGCATGGACTGGAGGCAGCGCTCGACATCCTGATCTGTGGTTGCATAGCTGGAGACGCTGATGCGCATGGCGCGGCGGCCTCGCCAGATGGTGGACCCGGCCCAGCAGACGCCGTCCTGCTGGATCGCTTCGATCCATTGCGTAGTGCGCTCGTCTGTGTCGAGGGCGGCGAGGAGCTGATTGAGATTGACTTCGTTCAGAATGTCGACGCCGTTGTTAGTAAGTTCGTTGGCGAAGGTTCTGGCGTGGCGGCAACAGGTGGCGATCATTTCGCGGACTCCCTGGTGGCCGAGGGAAAGCAGGGCGGCCCAGGCATCGACGCCGCGGGCTCGTCTGGAGGAGTCGGGACTTTTCTGCATTGGCTCGATGCCACCGGCGGAGTTGAGGTAGCTGGCCGAGACGGCTAGCGCGCCAGCGAGATGTTCGGCTTGGCGGACGAAGGCGATTCCAGAGTCGTAGGGTACGTTCAGCCATTTGTGACCGTCGGTGGCCCAAGAGTCGGCTCCGTTGTAGTTGGCTTGTTCGGCCCATAGGCCAAAGGCTCCATCGATGTGAACCCAGGAGTTGGATTGTTTGGCACTGTCGATTATGGCGGCGGGGTCGAGTGCGCCGGTATTGACGTTGCCGGCCTGAAGACAGACAAGGGCGGGCTCGTTGAGGGTGGGGAATTTGGTTGAGTCCATTGCGCCCTGGGAGTTGGTTGGGACCTTGATGACGCGATCGCGTCCGAGGCCGAGCATGGTGAGGGCTTTGTACACAGTGGCGTGGGCTTCGTCGCCTACGACAACCGCGAAGGTGGGGGCGTTGAAGAGGCCGTCGAGTTCGACGTTATGGCCTTTGTCCTTCAGGAGCTTGTGGCGGGCGGCGGCCATGCCGGTGAAGTTGGCCATGGTAGCGCCCGTTACGAAGGTTCCGATGGCTGTAAGTGGGATGTGGAGGAGTTCGGCGATCCAGTGCAGAGCAGTTTGTTCGAGATGGATGGCGGCTGGGGACATGATGGTGAGGGCAGTGTTCTGGTCCCAATTGGTGGCGATCATGTTGGCGGCAGTGGCGACGGGGAGGCTGGCTCCGGTGACAAAGCCGAAGTAGCGGCCGGAGTTGGACAGGACGGTGGCGGGAGCGACTTTGTTTGTCAACAGGTCGATGATTTCGTTGGCGGGGAGGCATTGTTGGGGGAGTTCTTTGGGGAGGCACTCGAGTTGGTCGAGGGCATGTTGGGTGGGGAAAACGCGGCGGGTGTCCCGTTGCGATGAGTAGTCTCTGATCGAGTCGAAGATTTGAGTAGTCAGGTCCATATGGAACTCCGTTGGGTAGCCTTTGGGTCGGCTTCAATTCAGGATTTAAGTCTTGGGGTTTGACTAGAAGCTAGTCGATCGAAGGAGGCGCATCGGTGCTGCTGCCTCGAGTGAGGCGCGAAGCACGTCGATGGCAGTGATGCGCATTTGAGGGAGAGGATAGCATGATCCTGGATTGTGCCGCACTGCTTTGCGACCTAAGGTAGACTTAGGCGCAATGAAACGGCGAAGCTTTGTGGGCGCGATGATGACTGGCGGGTTGATTGGATCTGGTGCTGAGGAACTACGGGTGGATGGGGCGGGATTGCAGCGTGCCATTGAAGGGTTGAGCGAGATCGGAAGGCCGGCGGGCGGGTCGTTTGCGAGTGGGGTGAGCCGGATTGGCTATACGGATGCGGATGTGGCGGGCAGGGCGTTTGTGATGGATCTGATGCGGAAGGCTGGGGCGGTTGTACGCGTGGATGCGGCAGGGAATCTATTTGCTTCGCGGAAGGGGCGGGAGGCGGGGCTGGCTCCCCTGTTGTTTGGGTCGCATGCGGATTCGGTGCCGGAGGGTGGGAATTTCGATGGAGTGTTGGGGACGCTGTCGGCTGTTGAAGTGTTGCGCGTTTTCAATGAGCGCCGGGTCGAGACGCGGCGTGGATTGACGGCGGTGGTTTGGGCTTGTGAGGAGGCGTCGTTCGATGGGTCGAGTCTGAATGGGAGCAGGGCGGCGGTGGGTCTGCATAAGCCGGAGGATTTGAAGAGGGTTTCGCGTGGGATCACGAAGGCGGAGGGGATTCGACGAATTGGCGGGGATCCGTTCAAGCGTAAGCGTACGAGCATCCCATCTTTCTTAGCCGACGAATTCATGATTGGCTGAGAAGATGAAGATTGGGCTGAAGGCGAAGGTTGGGATCGGTGTGGCGTCGGCGTATGAAGCGAGCGGGCA
>Ga0163144_10015230_pt1 | contig 15881 bp, 9 predicted proteins | sample OliLak19BULKMAT1_FD_123175 | JGI IMG/M metagenome (GOLD analysis project Ga0163144, IMG submission 123175) | Freshwater microbial mat bacterial communities from Lake Vanda, McMurdo Dry Valleys, Antarctica - Oligotrophic Lake LV.19.BULKMAT1 | ecosystem: Environmental > Aquatic > Freshwater > Lake...
CTTACTGAAATTTGGAAAGAACTACTCGGGCTGGAACGTATCGGTATTCATGATAATTTCTTTGAATTAGGTGGGCATTCCTTGCTTGCAATTCGGTTAATTTCAGAAATTCGCAAGCAATTCGAATTAGAAATTCAAATCGGAGAGATATTTGATCATCCAACAATTTCAGAATTCGAGAAAATTATTAAAAAGGGGTCAGCTACCATTTTGCTTCCCACTATCCAAAAAGCTGAGCCTCGCCCGGAAATGATTCCCTTATCCTTTTCACAAGAACGCCTTTGGTTTATTGACAAATTAGAAGGCAGTGTTCACTATCATGTACCAGCAGTATTGAAGCTAAACGGGAAACTTGATAAAACAGCCTTACTTCATTCAATCAAAAGCGTTATTGAGCGTCATGAGATTTTAAGAACGGTTATTCAGGAAAACGATGGAATTCCTTTTCAAAAAATAAACAATTCTGACAACTGGCTTCTTAATGAAGTTGACGCTAGCCATTTGACAGACCGTCTTGAAAGTATTATTCAAAGTTTAATACTTACACCCTTTGACCTTTCAAAGGATTTTATGCTCAGGGGGCATTTGTTAAAATTTGCTGATCAAGAACATGTTCTTGTTATTATTATTCATCACATTGCAACAGATGGTTGGTCTGCTTCTAATTTGGTAAAAGAGGTATTACAATCATATAAGGCATTTACCACCAACACTATAACCAATCTACCTGAATTAAGTGTTCAGTATGCTGATTTTGCGATTTGGCAACGCAAATATCTTTTTGGCGATGTGTTAAACAAAAAAATTGATTATTGGAAACAGAAATTGGAAGGTATTTCTAATCTCGATTTACCAACAGATTTTACCCGCACTTCTTATCAGAGCCGAAAAGGAGCGAATGCCTATTTGTTGATTGAAAAAAGCATCGCAGAAGGCTTAAACCTATTAAGTCAGGAGCAAGGCACTACCTTGTTTATGACGCTATTATCTGCTTTTAAGGTTCTTTTATTCCGTTATAGCAATCAAGCTGATATTTGTGTGGGAACACCCATTGTGGGAAGACAACAAAAGGAAATTGAAGAGCTGATTGGTAATTTTATAAACACCTTAGCCCTGCGTAGTCAACTTGACTATCAAACAGATTTTACAGAACTGCTTCAGGCGGTTAAATCCATGACGCTTGAGGCTTTCCAGCATCAGGAAGCCCCATTCGAAAAAGTAGTTGAGGCGGTAATTAAACAAAGAGATTTAAGCCGTAGCCCTATTTTTCAAGTACTTTTTTCCTTTCATAATACCCCGGAAGCACCAAAGATGGAAATAAGAGACATCGCTGTTTCAAATTTGCGTTCAGAACCAAACACTGCGCAGTTTGAGCTCCTCTGCAATATTTCTGAATCCAATCGGGGATTGCATATTTCGATGACCTATAGTACTGATTTGTATTTGGAGGAAACAATCAATAGAATGTTACAGCATTTTAAAATACTTCTTGAATCTATACAACTTAATCCACATCAAAAATTAGGTAACCTTGAAATACTCAGTAAACCAGAAATCAATCAACTTACCAAATCCTTCAACAATACTAAAACTAAATATCCTAAGCAAAACACAGTTATTGAGTTATTTGAAGAACAGGTCGTAAAAACACCACATGCAGTAGCTTTGGTATTTGGAGATATTGAATTGACTTACCAAACGCTGAACGAGAGAGCGAATTGCTTAGCCCAATATCTTCAAAACAAAGGGGTTCAGCCAGAAATGCTCATTCCACTTTGTGTTGAACAAAATACTGAAATGATCATCGCAATTTTGGGTATCCTAAAAGCAGGTGCAGCTTATGTGGCCATTGATCCAGAATACCCTATAGACCGCATTGGATTTATGCTTGATGATGTGAAGGCTGAATTTGTTTTAACAAACAAAAAAAATGCAGCTAAATTGTCGTTGTGTGATATAAAGATTATTGAACTCGATACTGATTGGGAATTAATTGCAGATTATTCTCCGCTAAATTTCAAGGGTAGTATAGGCTTAAATCATTTGGCTTATGTCATTTACACATCAGGATCATCAGGGCATCCTAAGGGCGTTATGGTAACCCACAGCAATTTGATCGCTTACCTTTTAAACACCAAAACCAAATATATTGATAAAAATTCTGCATTTGCAGGAACATTTATCCATTTATCATACACGTTTGATGCGTCTTTAACTGGGATATTCATGCCACTCATCTTTGGCAAATCTATTGTGATTGGCACTAAGCAAACGATGGATATGTTTGATGACGATAATTTTATTAAACATGCTCCTTATGATTTCATCAAAATAACCCCGTCGCATCTCGATTTTTTACAACCAAAATTTGATTTGTATAAAAATGGAAATTTAACGTCAAAATTGGTCATTGGTGGCGAAGCTTTAAAAGAGCAACAATTTGATTTTCTGAAAGAAAATGGCTACAACGTTGATATTGTTAATGAATATGGCCCAACAGAGGCTACTGTAGGCTGTTGTACTTATACCTTTAATACGAATCAAACAGCCCAACATTATTTAAGAATACCAATAGGAAAACCCATAGATAACACACAAATATTGATTTTAAACGAGGGAAAGTCGCTTGCCCCGATTGGAGTTTATGGAGAAATGTATATTGGTGGGGATCAAATTACCAATGGATACCTTAACAAAGAGACACTCACTGAAGAAAAGTTTGTATCAAATCCTTTAACAAATCTGAAAACAGGCCTGTTTTACAAATCAGGTGATATAGGAAGATGGTTGCCTGATGGCAATATTGAATTTTTAGGCAGAAAGGACGAGCAAGTAAAAATTAAAGGCTACCGCATTGAACTTGGTGAAATAGAAAATGTACTCAATCAATCAGAAGCAATCTCACAATCTGTTGTTTTAGTTAAAGAAGATTCAAACGGAAACAAACGACTTGTTGCCTATATTGTTCCTGAAAAAGAATACCAAAACGAAGAATTAATAGATAGGCTAAAGCAAAAATTACCTGAATACATGATTCCTCAACTTTGGGTTGAGCTAGAAAGATTGCCTTTGACTTCTCATGGAAAAGTAGACCGCAAAGCGCTCCCTGAAATAGATATCGATAGAAATATAGAGGTTGGTTATGTTGCTCCGCGCAATCACATTGAAGAACAACTCGTTGAAATATGGCAAGAATTACTGGCAATAGATAGGGTAGGTATTACCGATAATTTCTTTGATATTGGTGGAGATTCGCTGATGGCTGTTAGAATTATTGCAAACATCCGACGAAAACTGAAGACCAATGTTGAATTGATTGATTTGGTAAATTATCCAACCATTGAGCAATTGGTGTTGAGACTTGTAAAGAAGGATGATTTGGAATGAGGGTAATGTATTATTAATGTGAAATTTCCAAAATATCTTCTTGCATTGTAAAATCACACCTTGTATTAATAACAGTTTACAGTCAAAGTCTTCTGATATATCATTCAAAGTTAGATACTTAACTTAAGTGTTGAAAATTATTTACTACTAATATATTCTCAAATAAAGAAATTGCTTACCTTTGCGCCAAATTTATAGCAATTTAACTTTGATAGTAAAATTTATAAACCGTTCTCAAGACAAGTTCTTTTCAACCTTACGCACTAGAGTTGATAATTATTTCAAAGACAATAACATCTCCAAATACGGAGATTATCGCATTTGGATCAAGGCCTTCGTGATGTTAGGCGTCTATATTGGCTCCTATATTTTAATTCTTACTTCTGGATTGTCTCTTGGTTGGCTATTTTTATTTGCAGCATTGATGGGTGTTTCAATGGCTGGTACAGGCACAACGGTGATGCACGATGCTAATCATGGTACTTTTTCAAAAAATAATAACATCAATACATTTTTTGGATACAGCCTTAATTTTTTAGGTGGCCATGCATTAAACTGGAAAATTCAACACAATTTTCTTCATCATACCTACACTAATATCGATGGCATGGATGAAGATATTGCTGGAAAAGCTCTGCTTAGATTTTCACCCAATGCTCCTAAAAGGTGGATTCATAAATATCAATATCTGTATGCTTGGTTTCTATATGGCTTTATGACTGTACTATGGTTTACATCGCATGATTTTGTGCAATTGTATAATTATTCAAAGCAAGATTTTCTTAAAAAATTCAACACTGTTACCTCTAAGGAAATAGTAATAATGGTGGGTAGCAAAATATTTTATTATTTTTATATGATATTTTTACCACTTTATCTTCTTGATATTACTTGGTGGCAATGGCTTATAGGCTTTATGACGGTTCAATTTATAGCCAGTTGGATTTTATCTTTTATATTTCAGTTAGCGCATGTAATGCAAGAAACCAAGTTCCCCTTGCCTAATGAAGATGATACCATTGAAAATGCATGGGCCGTACATCAAATTTTAACAACCTCTAACTTTGGTGAAAAAAGTCCATTTCTTAATTGGTTTGCAGGCGGATTGAATTTTCAAGTTGAACATCATTTGTTTCCTGGAATTTGCCACTTGCACTATAAGAACATCTCAAAGATTGTTAAAGAAACAACCAAAGAATTTGGAATTCCCTACTTTTCTCAACCTTCGTTTCTTAAAGCCTTTTTAGTGCACCATCGCTTCTTAAAGCAATTAGGCCAAGCAGCTTAATACTTTATTAAAAATATATTTTTAAAACCCCTCCATTGAGAGGGGTTTATTTTTGCCAATTAGTCTGAACTCTTTTGCACAAGTCACTTGTTCAAACTAGAATAGCTAATATTTTCTGAATCTGTTTCTAAAAAACAAGATTTTACATAAAATATCAATTTCTATATTCAATCACAATAGTTTGAATATATCTTAGGTATTTCATAATATTGAGCCTGACTTAAAGTTGAATGAAAACAGCCAAATTTCTAATTCTATTTTCCCTATTATTTACTAAAATATCAGCTCAAGACTTTGATAACTATCAAACTTTACTAAGTCATGGCAATATGCCAGAAGATTTTAGACTGATGGCATCAGAAAAATACAGACAAGAGCTGGCGGAAAATACCAAAAAAGCCTTATCTATCAAGGATAAAAAGAGAATGCGAAATTTTGCCCTCGAATCTAATTTCGCCCTAACAGATATGATGATGTCGGGAAGAGTAATTTATGGTGATGATTTAGGTAAGTATATCAACAAAATAGCCGATGAGATTTTAAAGGATGATGAAGAATTATCAGAAAAGTTGCGCTTTTACATTGTCAAAAGCACCGTCGCCAATGCCTTTAGTACCAATCAAGGAATTATTTTTGTAACCACAGGCCTCATTGCCCAAGTTGAAAACGAAGCCCAGTTAGCCTTTATTCTTGCACATGAAATTATTCATTACACCGAAAAACACAATTATGAAGCATTCAAAAAACGGGAAGCCATTTTAACCCATGCCGGAAGAAAGTCAACTGTTAGTGTAGAAGAAAAATTAAAATCACTTTATAAATACTCGAAAAATAACGAAACCGAAGCCGATGAAAAAGGCATGATCATGTTTCTCAAAACAAAGTACAATCCTTATTCAGCGGTTGCAGCGTTTGATGTTTTGCTGTATTCGTATCTGCCTTTTGATATGATAGAATGGAAACCATCGGTATTCGAAACAGAGTATTATAAATTTCCTGAAGAATTAACAGAGAAAAAATTGACAGAAATAAGTGCTGATCCGGATGAAGACGATTCAAAGCAATCCCATCCAAATATGGGTAAACGGAAAGCAAATATAATAAATGTTTTGGAAGAAAAATCTGCAGACTCAGCTGGCAAAAGTCTCTATATTGTCTCAAAATTAGAGTTTTTGAGGGTTCAGAAGATAGCTCGTTTTGAGCTTGCATCACTCTATCTTATTTCTGGAAATCCTGCGAAAGCATACTATGTTGCTTACCTTCTTGATAATATTTATGGAAGTAATACCTATACAGACAAAATTAAACTCATGAGCATTTATTCACTCGCTCACCATTCTACGCATGGTGAAAACTTAGATAATTATGGATGTGATGATGGAAATTACGAAGGTGAAGTACAACAAATTGCGAGATTTTTTAGCAAATTAAAAAGCAAAGATATCTCTGTTTTAGCCTCAAAGTATTCTTGGGAAATGTATGTGAAATATCCAAAAGATGAAAAATTAATGCATATACGGGATCAACTCTTCTATGATATGTTCGTAATGAGCAAGTTGCCAAAATCAGGTTTTACAGAATACAAACCACCATCAGCCGATACCTTAAAAACTGGAAATAGCAAGGTTGATAAGCTTAAAACAAAACAGAAAACAAAGGATAAATCAGAAAAATACTTTTACGCGGCATTTCATAACTTATTGAAGGAAAAAGAATTTAAAAGCTATTTCGCCGAGATCTCAAAACGCTATTCAACCTCTGATAAAGAGGAAGACGAAAATGATGGAGACGAATACGTTACTCAAACATTCTATAAAAAAGAATCAAAAAAAAGCAAGACCAATGCTGCCAATAAAACCAAAGAATTACAAGAAGATATAGCTTCAGTTGTCATATTTAATCCCGATTATAACGCCAAAATAAAAGATAAAACCAATCTTTTAAATGAAGAGTCAAAACAAGATGAAATAGCCTTTTATTACAAAGAAGAAGCAAAGCGAGCTGGCATTGAATTGCAGGTGCTTGATATGGCAGGGAGAGAAAATTTCAACACAGAATCCTTCAATAAATTTGCAGTTCTAAAAGATTGGCTAACGGAAAGATTTAGTAATGATACTTTAACTATGGAATTATATCAGAAAGAAACCACACTATCAACCTTAGGTGATTATAAAACAAAACATTTAGGCTGGTCGGGAACAAAATACTGGGAAGACGTTAGAAGTTTTGACCCTTACTTTTGCGTTGTTTCCATTTTGCTTTACCCTCTTTTTCCAATTTACCTAACTTGGCAACTTTCAAAAGACAAACAACTCGAAAATTTAATCTTGGTTTACGATATTGAGACTGGAAAAGCAGTTCTTACAGATTATTCAAGAATCAACAAACGCCCTTCAAAAATGACAATGAAAGCAACCATTTATAACCAATTATATAATTTTAAAAATGGCAAATAATTTCAGAATACTGCCTACTTTATCTCTGATATTAATTTGTATTCCTAATCTTTACAGCCAACAAAATCCAGGTTTTCTTGGAAAAAAAACGGCATTTGGTTACAATTTAGAATACTGTTTAATGAGAACTTTAGACATTAATGATGGCCAAGCTAATCATTTAAGGAACTTTACCCTTCATGAGTTTTTTGTAGAACATGCTATCAGTAAATTCAGAAGTATTACAGCCACTCTCACTTATCAAAAAGTTCCGTTAAGATGGTACAAGGATTATAATACAGAATTAATTGAAAACTATACCCTATATGGTCAAAGTTATATCACCAGATTTACAATGCAAGGCGGCACTTCTAATTTTCAATCCATAAGTCTTGGCACAAAGTTTAATTTCTACAACCGTAGAAAAACCATTTCAGCACCTGTAGGTTTGGCGCATTACCTTAGAATTGATGTTTTTTTTAACAAAGCATTAGAGAATAAGTACCGGTATTATAAGTATGAGGATAAGCTAACCCAAGATCAATTAGATCGTGCATATATACCTGCTCCTGTAAATACACAATCCAAAACCTTGAGTGTAGGCTATGGAATTGATACAAAAATTTCAATCACCCAGTCACTATTCATTAAATTAAATGGAGAACTAAATCTTTCTACCAGCATGATTCCTCATTATGCTGAAAATTATAGTTCCATAAATGAGGATTTACGGACTATAAGTCATTCAGTAAATGGGGTAAGAAATTTTTTACTCTTTGGAATAGGGGTAGGGGGGCTATTATAGTTCTAGATCTCGCTAAGACATTTATAAACGTTTAATTTTAGCGTGTAATTTTAGAAACTGTTTATTCAATGCATTCTATCGCCCCTGTATTCTATTGTTTGTATCAGTTCTGATTCAAAATTTAAGAACTCTTCCCATCTTTTCTTTACATAAGAAGCTTCGATATAGGTTTTTGCTAAATCAAGAAAAAGGCGGTAATGCCCAGCTTCCGAAACCATAAATTCATGGTAAAAAGCTTTAAGCAAATCATCCTGAACATGCAACGATAACAACCTGAATCTTTCACAACTTCTTGCCTCAATCATAGCTGCAATTAAAAGTTCGTCAATCAATCCCTTCAGTCTAGATTCGCCTTTTAGTTTAAAAGTGCGCAGCTTGACCACATAATTATCGTTCCGATTTAAACCAAGCTTAAATCCTCTTTTCTTTAATTCTTTGAGAACTTTTCTAAAATGCCCCCATTCTTCGGCTGCCACTGCGGTTACTTCATCCACCATTTTCTCATATTCGGGATAACGAACAATGAGTGATATACAATTGGAAGTTGCTTTTTGCTCACAATAGGCGTGGTCTGTTAATATTTCATCAATCGTTAATTCTGCAATATTTACCCATCTAGGGTCTGTGGCAAGCTTTAATCCTAACATGGCGCAAAATTAATTGACAATTGACAATTGACAATGGATAATTAAAAATGGATTAGGGCTATTTACGGATTAAAAATAATCTTTATGATTTTCGCAATTTCTAATAAAATAACCTATCCAAACCCACGTTATTTTAAGTAAAATTGCAACTAATTAAAAATCCATTTTAATGCCCTTCAATTCAAAAAGAAAAATATTCACTTTTATACTGCTGCTTCTTTGTTTTAAAGGCTTTTCACAGACAATCAAGTTTTCTGAATTGCTTAAAAATGCTGAAGGCCAATACACCTTCAAAGGCAAATTATTCACTGGTAAGACATACCTAAACTACACCGATAATAAAAAATGGCAGGAAGTGAATTGGAAAAATGGAAGGATAGATGGTCTTTATATCTCATATTACCCAACTGGAGTTAAGGAAGTTGAAATTGAATACGCAAATGGTAAACGCAATGGCACTTACAAAGCTTGGTATTTGAATGGAAAGCCTGAAGAAATGAGCACTTATAAGGATGGAATTTTAGATGGTAGCTTCAGTGCTTACTATCAGAATGGTTACAAACAAAAGGAATCTAATTTTGATAATGGTATTGAGAACGGCAATGTCACCCTCTGGTTCGAAAACGGCCAAAAACAACAAGAAGCATTTTTAAAAGATGGCAAACCCAACGGCAGGGTCATTTCCTATTTTGAAGAAGGAAGCAAAAGAAAAGATATTGAATACAAAGAAGGTGTTCGAGATGGGAAATCGATTATTTACCATTCAAACGGTAAAATAGGAGAACTTGGAACTTATAAAAATGGATTTCTTGATGGGATAAATTATAAATTTGATATGGTTGGCAATAAAATCAATGAAGTATCTTTTGAAGAGGGTAAAAAGAACGGTAGATGGATAAATTACGATCTGAAAGGAAAAAAGATGGAAGAATTTACCTACAAAGATGATTTACTAGATGGACTTTATACCTATTGGGAGAGCGGTACTGAAGATACGAAAGGAAATTACAAGGAAGGGAAAAAAGATGGGAATTGGATCGAAAAAGCCTCTGATCCAAAAACAAAATGTGAAGGAAATTATATCATGGGAGAAAGGGATGGCGCATGGACTTTTGGTGCGAGTAAAATATATGGAAAATGCAGTGGTTCTTTTGTCAATGGCAAAAAAAATGGTGTTTGGGTTTATTATGACGTAAAAGGCAAAAAAATACGAACCGAAAAATGGGAGCAAGGTGAAGTGATTGAGAGCAAGGAAAAATAATGGAAGCAAAATCTTTTGAAAGAATTTATTCTATTAACCAAATTAAAGAAATTGCTTTAGAATTTTATCAAAATTTTGAATCCTTTAAAATATTTTGTTTTTCGGGAGAATTAGGTGCCGGAAAAACAACTTTTATTACGGCACTTTGCGATATACTTGGAAGTGAGGATACAATTAGTAGTCCCACATTTTCCTTAATCAATGAATACAAAATTCCGAAAGACTGCATTTATCACTTTGATTTGTATCGTTTAAAAAACTTGGAAGAAACCATGGATATAGGCTTTGAGGAATATATTTACTCAGGAAAATATTGTTTTATTGAATGGCCTGAAAAAGTAACAAAGATATTGCCTATAGGCCTTGTTGTATATTGTGAATTAAGCTACCTTAGCCCGAGTGAACGCAAAATAAAAGCATGGACAAATTAATAATAAATTTTACCAGAACTCTGTTCTTGCTTTTAATCACAAATATTTCAACATCAAATCTTTACGCTCAAATTTACAATAGTAAAATTGCTAATTATATTAATCGAGTAGAACACCCATTTAATTTTTTGCAAAAAATAGAACACTTGGGTGTTAAAATGAGTGGGAGTATTGCTTTGGATTCAACATACATTTGGCTAAAAAGAAATATTGAGAATATCGGCTACCAAACGAAAACGCAAAAATTCCTGAATTATAAAGATACCCTTAAAAATATTGAATTCGTAAAACATGGAAGCAACGATAGTAGCATTATTATCTGTGCACATTATGATAGTTGGGTGGGTACGGGTGTAAACGACAATGGTACAGGTAACTTTGCTCTATACCAGTTTGCTAAACTTATAAAACCCCTCAGTACAAAATATACGATAAGGTTCATCTATTTTTCAGGTGAAGAACTTGGATTTCTTGGGAGTCAGCATTATGTTAAATTCTTGGACAAAGATTCTGTTAAAATTAAATATGTCATTAACTTTGATCAATTGGGCGGAACGGTTGATCAGGACAACAGCGGTGTAAAGTGCGAAAGGGATGAAGAATCCAATAAAAAAGCGGAGAGCAATCTCATAGCTGAATCTCTTTCCAAATCATACAGTCTATACACCAATTTAATTCCACACATTACAAAAGCATATTCCTCAGATTACGTTTCTTTTCGTGATTCTGGATATATTATTTCAGGAATCTATCAATATTCTTCATTTCCACAATACCATTCAGAAAGTGATCTCTTAACCTATGTTGAATTCAACTCTTTAATTTCTGTTGTAAAAGGGGCTTTGGCTTCCATTCTATATTTTTCCGAAGCAGATTTAAGCACATGGAATATTAATAATGTGCCAAGTAGTGATAAAATAACCGTTTATAACACCCACAACGGGTTAAAAGTTATTAATGCATCTGGTTACTCTGTCTCAATTATTGACCCACTTGGACGAGAAGTGTTGACTCAAAATTGCAATGAAAACGAATGTTCTTTTGCACTAAAGGCATTACCACCTGGATTGTATTTAGGTACTTTTAGACATGGGGAAAACATATTTTATAAGAAATTTTTTATTAACCAATAAATTATCGTCTCTAATTGATTTGATTTGCAGGTAGATAAATGAAAATTACTTTTTGGGGTGCTGCACAGCAAGTTACAGGGAGCATGCACCTATTAACCTTAAATTCCGGATACAAATTACTCATTGATTGTGGATTACAGTATGAACGCGGTGATCCTGTCGAGATCAATGAGAATTTCCCTTTCCTAGCATCTTCCATAGATTTAATTGTACTTACCCATGCGCATATTGATCATTCTGGCAACCTACCAACCATTATTAAAAATGGATATTCAGGAGAAATAATATGCACCGAACCCACTGCAGCGCTTGTTGAAAACCTATTAAACGATTCCGTCAACGTTCAATTGGCTCAATCGAAGTCACACAGACGAAGCGGTAAACATGGAAAACAGGTCAGTAAATCATTATACGGACAAAAGGATGTGTTGAAAACCGTAGACAGGCTTTTAACCTTAGGTTTCATGAAAACTTTTAAAGTCAATGAATCGATTAGCATTACTTTTTATCCTGCAGGCCATATACTTGGAGCTGCTTCCGTTTTGGTTGAGGTAACTGAAGATAATCAAACAAAACGAATAGGATTTACTGGTGATTTGGGAAAGTTTAATACCAAAATTGTAGTAGATCCTGAACCCATTCCAAATCTTGATTATCTGGTTACAGAAACAACCTATGGAAATAGATTACATAACATAACAACTTCTGCAGAAGATGAATTATATAGATATGTAAAGAAAAATTGTATTAATGCGCCCGGCAGGTTAGTTATCCCTGCATTTAGCGTTGGCCGCACACAGGCCATATTATTTACCTTAAACCAATTATATCAGAAAGGCTTATTAAAAGGAATTACGGTATTTACAGACAGTAAATTGGGGATTTTGAGTACAAAGGTTCATACAAAATACGAAGAGTACCTCAATCAAGAAACCAAAGACTTTTATAAAGTACACGGTGATTTGTTTAATTTCCCTAATTTAAGAGTCATTGAATCGGAAAGTGCGCAGAAAGAATTAACCTATCACAGTGGGCCATGTATCATTGTTTCTTCAGCCGGTATGGTAGAAGGAGGGAGAATTCAAGAACACATTCGCAACAATATTCAGAATCCTTTATGTACCATTTTGATTGCAGGTTTTTGTGCTGAAGGTACCTTAGGGCATCGCTTAATGCTTGGACAGCCCACTATTAAAATAAAAAATAAGGAAAGTGCTGTTTATGCCAAGGTGGCTTCAACAGATGTATTTTCGGCTCATCCTGATAGGGAAGGCTTGTTAAAATATCTAAAACTTAGCGATAGTCCACGATTGAAGCGGATATTTCTTGTTCACGGAGAAGAAAATACCATGAAAGAGTTTGGAGCTTTTTTAGTAAATCAAAATTTGGATAAAATTGCAATACCTTCAAGAGGTGATAGTTTTAGCCTTTAAGGCAAAATTAATAGCATATCTTCTTTGGTATAGTGCAATTCCATTGTAAATAACTTGTGGGTATCTCATAGATTTTTTATCACTTTTACTCCCAAAAAATGTCTATTTTCACGTGTTAATAAAAAAATAAATGGACGAGGTATTAGAGCCTGAAAATGAGAAGATTATCCCAATAAATATTGAGGATGAAATGAAAACCGCATACATTGATTATTCAATGTCGGTTATTGTATCGAGGGCTTTGCCTGATGTGCGTGATGGATTAAAACCAGTTCACCGCCGTGTATTGTATGGTATGTCCGAATTAGGACTTGCAAGCAACCGATCTTATAAAAAATCAGCAAGAATAGTAGGAGAGGTGTTGGGTAAATTTCACCCACATGGGGATCAATCTGTTTACGATGCCATGGTGCGCCTTGCTCAGGAATGGAGTGTACGCTATATGATGGTAGATGGACAGGGAAACTACGGTTCTATTGACGGGGATCCACCGGCAGCTATGCGTTATACTGAAGCCAGAATGAGAAAAATGGCTGAGGAAATGCTTGCAGATATCGAGAAAGATACCGTTGATTTTGCACCCAATTTCGATGATTCATTAACGGAACCAACCGTATTGCCGGCAAAAGTTCCGAATCTCCTAATCAATGGAGCATCCGGTATTGCAGTTGGTATGGCTACCAATATGGCACCTCATAATATCACAGAAATCATTGAGGGCACAATTGCTTTTATTGAAAATAAGGATATCACCATCGAGGAACTCATGCACTTTGTGAAAGGTCCTGATTTCCCAACCGGAGGTATTATTTATGGGTATGAAGGTGTAAGAGACGCTTTTCAAACTGGAAGAGGAAGAGTTGTCATGCGAGGTCGCGCAGAATTTGAGACCTTAAGCTCAGGAAGAGAACAAATAATTATTACTGAAGTTCCTTATCAGGTTTCTCCATCCCAAATTATTATCAAAGCTGTTGATCTTGTCAATGAAAAAATGATTGAAGGTATTTCAGAAGTGAGAGACGAATCCGGAAGAGATGGATTGCGCATTGTATTTGATATTAAACGAGATGGAATTCCCAATATTATTCTAAATCAACTCTATAAATATACGCCATTACAAAGCTCATTTTCAGTCAATAATATCGCTTTAGTTAAAGGAAGACCTCAGATGCTAAATCTAAAGGATCTGATTCACTATTTTGTTGAGCACAGACATGATGTAGTGATTCGTAGAGCTAAGTTTGAACTTGAAGACGCTCGAAAGAGAGCTCATATTCTTGAAGGTTTACTCATTGCCTTAGATCATTTGGATGAGGTGATCAAATTAATTAGAGCTTCAGTAACTGTTGAAGAAGCGAGAACTGGTTTAATGCAAAGTTTTGGGTTGTCCGAAATTCAGGCGAGAGCTATTCTTGATTTAAGACTTCAAAAATTAACTGGACTTGAGCGTGATAAGATTAAGGCTGAATATGAGGAGATTATGAAATTAATCAATTATCTCAATACCTTATTGGCAGATGAAGGCATGAGAATGGATCTGATTAAGACGGAATTGCAAGAAATGAAAGAAAAATTCGGTGACAAACGCCGTACTGAAATCGTTCATTCAGCCGAAGATTTTAATGTTGAAGATTTAATAGCTGATGAAGAAGTTGTAGTAACAATTTCGCACATGGGATATATTAAAAGAACCCCATTAACTGAGTATAAATCCCAAGGCAGGGGAGGTGTAGGTAATAAAGGGGTTGGTCACAGAAGCGATGATTTTGTTGAACACATGTTTGTTGCCACTAACCACAATTACCTCTTATTTTTCACAGATCATGGACGCTGTTTCTGGATGAAAGTATGGGAAGTACCTGAAGGTTCTAAGGCTTCGAAGGGACGTGCGATTCAAAACTTAATAAGTATTCCAGCTGAGGATAAAATCAGATCTTGTATCAATGTAATTAATCTTAAAAATGAAGACTATGCCAACAGTAATTTCATCATCATGGTTACTAAACAGGGCATAATTAAGAAGACAACCCTCGCAGCATATTCACGACCAAGAGCCAACGGTATAAACGCCATTACGATTCGCGAAGGGGATGAGTTGTTAGATGTTCAATTAACAAATGGTACCTGCGAAGTCATTATTGCCAAGAAGTCTGGCAAAGCCATTCGTTTTGCAGAAGAAAAAGTTCGTCCTATGGGAAGGACTGCATCAGGTGTAAAAGCTGTAAAGCTCGAAAACGATAAAGATGAAGTGATTGGAATGGTATGTGTTGAAAAGGGAAACCTATCTACCATTTTGGTTGTGTCAGAGAGAGGTTATGGAAAACGTACCGATTTGGAAGACTACCGCATTACAGGAAGGGGAGGAAAAGGAGTTAAAACCCTTAGTATTACTGAAAAGACAGGTGTCTTGGTTGCAATATTAGACGTAAATGATGAAAAGGATTTGATGATTATAAATAAATCTGGTATTACTATTAGGATACCGGTTTCAGCGTTGCGAGTAATGGGACGTGCTACTCAAGGTGTTAGACTTATAAAAATGCGTGAATCGGATGAAATTGCATCCATTGCAAGTGTTGATAGTGAAGAAGATGAACCAGAAGTAGTTCTGAATGAAGAGGGTGAAATTGTAATCTCAGAAGCAACTGAAACTAATTTACCTGAAGATCCTAAAGCCCCTGATGTTAATGATCAATTAGAAAACCAAACACCTGAAAAGGAGGTCGAATAGAAATTCAAAGCTGTGTTTTGTCAATTAGCATTTTATTATTAATCTTAAGTCACTTATTTTTGAAAACTGCTTGGCACTAAATTTGAGTGCCAGCAGAAAACTTACAAATATACCCATGAAAAAAATCAAGCATCTATTTTTATTGGCTATTGCATTCGCTTCCTTAGGCACCATAGCTCAGAACAGTAAAGTTGAAACCGTTAGGATGATAATTGAAGATCCTGATCCCAATGCTGTAAAAGATTTAAAAGAATGTAAACGTTTAATAGACGAAGCAAAGGAACATCCAAAGACAGGTAACAGCCCTAAAATGTGGCTCTACAGGGGAGC
>Ga0163144_10015231_pt1 | contig 15881 bp, 13 predicted proteins | sample OliLak19BULKMAT1_FD_123175 | JGI IMG/M metagenome (GOLD analysis project Ga0163144, IMG submission 123175) | Freshwater microbial mat bacterial communities from Lake Vanda, McMurdo Dry Valleys, Antarctica - Oligotrophic Lake LV.19.BULKMAT1 | ecosystem: Environmental > Aquatic > Freshwater >...
CGGCGTCCCACACCCGCGCGGTCTGGTCCCACGACCCCGTGACGATCCGCGTACCGTCCGGGCTGAACGCGGCGGAGGTGACCAAACTCGTGTGCCCCTTGAGTTCGGCCACGTTCGCGCCCGTCGCGGCATCCCACACCCGCGCGGTCTGGTCGTAGGACCCCGTCACGATCCGCATGCCGTCCGGGCTGAACGCGGCAGAAGTGACCGAGCCCGTGTGCCCCTTGAGTTCGGCCACGTTCGCGCCCGTCGCGGCATCCCACACCCGCGCGGTCTGGTCGTTGGACGCCGTCACAATCCGCGTACCGTCGGGGCTGAACGCGGCAGAGTCGACCTCGCCCGTGTGCCCCTTGAGTTCGGCCAGGCTGGTGTCGGCGGAGGCGTTCAGCCATCCCCACTCCCAACCGCGAAGCCGCTCCGGGCACGCCTCCAGCCGTTGCCGTACGCGATCGAACTGCCGGAACTCCATCGCCGCCGCCGCCATCTCGACGTTGGCAACGTAGGAGTTGTACTCGATGGTCGCCAGAGCGTTCTCGGCTTCGCGCGTTTTGGCGTCGGCAGTCCGCCGGGCCTCGGCTTCCGATTCCGCCAGCCGCCGCTGCTCCGCCTCCGCTGCCCGAGCCGCCGCGGCCTGCCGCCCCGCCTCCTCCGCCTTCCACAATGTCCCCGCCAGCCCCAGCACCACCGCCACCAGCACCGCGCTGATGGCCATGACCAGCCCCCTGTTCCGGCGCACCAGCTTCCGCAGCCGATACGCAGCGCTCTCCGGCCCCGCCGCCAGCGCCTCGCCCTTGAGGTACCGTCCGATGTCCTGCGCCAGGTCCATCGGCGTGTCGTACCGCTCGCCGCGCTCCTTGCGTATCGCCTTGAGGGGGATCCAGTCGAGCTCTCGTCGCAGCTCGCGGGCCAGCACCTCTCGCTGGGTGTGGCGGGCGGCGGCAAGCACAGCCGACGCCGCGTGGTCGCCCGAGGCCAACCGTGTGCTGGGCCGCGGCGGCTCCTCCTCGCGGATGATCCGCCGGATGGCATCCAGCCCCGCCGCGCGGAGTGTCTTAGAGTCAAACGGCAGCAGCCCCGACAGCAACTCGTACAGCACCACCCCCAGGGCGTACACATCGGTGCGGGTGTCCACATCCGTCGCGCCCATCTCCGCCTGCTCGGGGCTCATGTACTCGGGGGTGCCGATCAGGTGGCCGTGCTCGGTGAAGATGGTCTTCTGCGTCAGCGTGTGGCTGACCGCCTTGGCCACGCCAAAGTCAATGACCTTGGGCACCGCCCGCCCATCGTGCGCCGCAACCAAAATGTTGGACGGCTTGAGGTCGCGGTGGATGATGCCCTTGTGGTGCGCGTGCTGCACGGCCTCGCACACCGGGATAAACAGCTCCAGCCGCTCGCGGATGCTCAGCCGGTGCCGATCGCAATACGTCGTGATTGGTTCGCCGGGGACGTGCTCCATCGCGAAGTAGGGCCGCCCGTTGGTAGTCGCCCCGGCATCAAAGACCTTCGCCACGTTGGGGTGGTTCATCACCGCCAGCGCCTGCCGCTCCTGCTCGAAGCGGGCCAGCACCTCGCGGGTGTCCATACCGGGGTTCAAAACCTTGAGGGCCACCCGCTGGACGATGGCCCCGCGCCGCTCCGCCAGCCACACCGTGCCGAAGCCGCCAACGCCGACTTGCTCCAACAACTTATAGGGCCCGATCATGTCGCCGGGCTTCTCGCCCACGCGGGCCGCGCCGCCCGGCAACCCACCCGCAAGCGCCGTGGCGGGCGCAGCGCTCCCAGCCGTCACGTCGGAATCAGGTTGATGGGCAGGCTGTTCCATGTGGGACCATTCAGGCCCCGCAGTCTATCAAAGTGCCGTTGCCCCGGGGTGCCATTGGTCGGCCCTGTGGCCAGTGCTTCATCAGCCTTCATGCTTCTTTGTGTATCTGGCACGCCGCGGCAGGGACGCTGGTCGAAGAAGGGACCGCCAAGGAAGGCAACCTACCACCGGTCTCAAAGCCGACCGTGGCACCCAACAGGCGTCGCACGTTACTGCCGCGCCCCCGCATCCCCATTCCCATTCCCCGCCTTCCGCGCCGAAATCTTCAGCCGAACCGTCCGATTGGCCACCTCAAACCGCAGCGTCGAGGGCAACTCCGAGAACACCGCTTCCTTGCTGGTGATGCCCCGCTCCAGTTCCTCAAATGAGAGCGGCACCCACGCGATCAGCGGGATCACCGCGCCCTGCACCTGCTTCACCTGGTCGCTGGGGCCCGTCACCGTCACCTCCGTCAGGAAGCGGTCCTGCTCGGGGATCTCGATGTCCCACTTGCCGATTTCTCCGGGCGCCAGCCGCACGTGCACCGGCACACTGGCGATCTTCGCGCTGGAGGTGCGGCTGCGCACCGTCAACGTCACCTCGGCACTGCGCGGCGACAAGATCGCGTGCGCCGAGCCCGCAACCTCCGTCGGGAGTTCCAGCCGCACACCAGTCAGCGTCTCCTTGCGACCGGGGGTCAGCCCGTTCCAGGTGGCCTCATCAATCCGCGCCAACACGACGCTCGCATCCGTCAGTTTCGACGCCTCGCCCGCCGGCAGCCTCACCCGTACCGTGCTCGTCAGCAGGTCGGGCGGGCCGTCCACCTCGCCCGGCAGCGCGCCCAACTGCACCGCGACATCTCGGGTGATGAGTTGATCCACCCGCACCCGCGCTCGCTCCGGCGCCGCCTGCTTGATCGAGAACCCCTTGACCTCCCGGATGTCCGCGTGGGCCATCAGCACGCCCCGCAGGTCGATGAGGTGCTCGCCGATTCGTTGCGGCACACCCTCCATACCCGGTGATACCACCAGCGGGGCACGCAGCAGCCGCTCCACGACCGCCAGAGACGCCGCCGTACCTTCCGCCAACAGTTCGGCCGACACCACTCCGCTTTCATCATCAACCACATCCACAACCCACTCACTGCCCACCGAAGACTCAAACCGCACCTGCGCGTTGATCGCCACCGACCGCAGGCTCTCGGCTTCCGCAAACACCCAGATGAGCAGCGCCACCACCGTCACCAGCAGCGGCGTCCGTACCCGATTCCACATCTGCTATGCCTCCGCCGAATGCCGGGGTTGTGCCGCTTCGCCCCGGTCCGATGCCTCTTCCGCCGATTCCTCGTGCGCCATTTCTTCGTGGGCCATTTCTTCGTGGGGCGGTTGCGCCGGGACCGGGCGATTCAAGGACCGCGTCAGGCGAGCCTCCAACTCGGCCCGCAGTTCTTCCGCCGTCAACCTCTCGCTCAACTTCCCGCGCTCCGCGATCCGGATCGCTCCCGACTCCTCGCTCACCACCACCACAATCGCATCGCACTCCTTGCTCAGCCCTACCGCCGCCCGGTGACGAGAACCCAGCGATGGGTCGGGCATCTCCCCCGGCTCTGCCAGCGGGAGTTGCACCCCCGCGGCGTGCACCTTCCGCCCCTTGATCACCACCGCCAAGTCGTGCAGCGCCGACCCCGGAAAGAAAATCGTCTTGAGCAGGGGCGCGGTCAGTTCCGCATCCATCACCGTCCCGCCCTCCACCAGCCCCGCCAGGCCGACCTGCCGCTCGATCACGACGATCGCGCCGAATCGAGCCTTTGCCAAGTACCCCGCGGCCGTCGCGACCTCGCCCACCACATACACGATGTCCTTGGGCGTGCTGCGGAAGAACGGCGTCTCACCCAGCCGCACCAGCGCCCGCCGCAGTTCGGGCTGAAAAATGACCACCAGCGCCACCGCCACCAGCGCCAGGAAACGGTCATACAGCAGCCCGAGGCGCTGGAACGATGCCCCCCCCCCCAGCACCCGCGAAACCACCGTCACCACCACGAGCAACACCAACAGCCCCTTGAGCGCCCCTGCCGCGCGGGTGCCCCTCACAAACTGGAATGCCGCAAACACCACCACCCAGATGATCAGCAACTCAACCACAACCTCAATGGGGCTGTAGGTGGCGAGCCGGTCGATCAGGCCTTGAATGCGTTGAGTAAACATCAGTCCAAGTGAATCCGTTGAGTTCCTACACGTCTTCTGGCCGCGCGATCCGGTCGGCCGCCCCGCAATCGGCCGGCCAAACCGTTTCACGTAAGTTAGTGAACAGTCTACACCCGTCCAATCGGCCCGGCATCGCTCCAACGACCCCTGGACCGAAGATTCATCTCCGGTTACGCCCCGACGGCCCACCGCTGCACGCAGTACTATCGGGCCGCGTGCCCTACGAAGTGACCCAGTTCCAGACCACCCCCAATCCCAACGCCCTCAAGTGCGTGCTCGACCGGTCCCCCGCGCCCGACCGACCTCGCTCTTACCTCAACGCCACCGATGCGATCGACGACCCCATCGCCGCCGCACTCTTCTCCATTCCCGGAGTCACGAACCTCTTGATCCATGACGGCTGGATCACCGTCGGCAAGAACGCCGCGGCTGATTGGAAGCCCATCAAGGCCGGCGTCCGCCAAGCGCTCATCGAGGCCGCGTGAAGAAGCGTGGCCCCAGCAAGGCTTGGTCCGTGCCGCGGGCCATCGTCCCAACCATCGCTGCCTGGTTTCGACTCAACGCACGTCCCCTCCCCTGGCGCGAGCCCGACCCCGCGAACCCTTTAGCCCGCAATCCATACCACAGCCTGGTCAGTGAGTTCATGCTCCAGCAGACCCAGGTCTCGCGCGTCTTGGAGAAGTTTGACCCATTCCTCGCCCGCTTCCCCACCATTCAATCCCTCGCCGCGGCTGAGATCGGCGATGTGCTCGCGGAGTGGTCTGGCCTTGGGTACTACCGGCGAGCCCGGCACCTGCACAGCGCCGCCCGGGAAGTCGTGTCCCGCTTTGGGGGCGTGATCCCCCAACGGGTGGAGGACCTGCTCACACTCCCCGGTATCGGTCGCTACACCGCCGGTGCCATCGCATCCCTCGTCCACGGCCAGCCCGCCCCGATCGTTGATGGCAACGTCATGCGCGTCTTTCTGCGGGTCGCAGGCCGCGACACCCCGCAGGATTCTCCCGCAACCCGGACCTGGGCCTGGGAGCAGGCGCAGTCCCTCGTCGAATCCGCCGCCAACACAAAAACCTGCGCAGCGTTCAACGAGGGCCTGATGGAACTGGGCGCTCGTGTCTGCACCCCGGGCGCACCCCGCTGTGATCAGTGCCCCATCACGCGCCAGTGCGCTGCGTTCAAACTCGGCCTTCAAAGCACGATTCCCCGCCCCAAGAAGCGGGCCGTCCGAACGACCATCACGCACTCCAGCCTGCTGCTCATCTCCCATGACGGCAGGTTGCTCGTGGAGCAACGCCCGGAAACAGGCCTCTGGGCGGGATTGTGGCAGGCGCCGACCGTGGAGACCCTCGGATTGAAGCGCCCCCCCACGGCCGCGGCCATCGCCCGGCAACTGCACCTGGAGCCCGCACACGTTCCCCATCGCATCGCCGACTTCATCCACAACACCACCCACCGCGAGGTGAAGTTCCGCGCCTGGGCCGCGAGCGGCCTCGTCGATCCCGATTCGATCACCACCACCGGCCAATGGCTCACCCCCGCCCAGATCGCCGCCCTCGGCATATCCAACCCCCAGCGGCGAATCCTGCTCACCCTGGGCGGCGACCTCGCAACTTCACTACTGTGTGCACGTGCTCCTGGCGGTCATCATCCCCGTGTACAACGAGTCCCGGTGGGTCCGCGACGCCGTGGAGCGGGTCCTGGCCGTCCCGCCGCCGCGACTGCGCGCCGGCGATGAGGCCCGCTGCACCCGCCGCATCGTCCTCGTCGATGACGGCTCCACCGACGGCTCCCGCAACATCGTGAAGGAACTCGCCGACCTCCCCGGTGTCGCCGCGGTCTTCCACGTCAGCAACCGCGGCAAGGGCGCCGCCATTCGCTCGGGCTTTGCCGCGGCACAGGGCATGAACGCCGACGCCGTCCTGATCCACGATGCCGACCTTGAGTACGACCCCGCCGACCACGAAGCGATCCTGCGCCCGATCCTGGATGGCCGGGCCGACGCCGTCATCGGCTCGCGCTTCATCGGCGGCACCCACCGCGTCCTGTACTACTGGCACTCCGTCGCCAACCGCATCATCACCACCCTCTGCAACATGGCGACCAACCTGAACCTGACCGACATCGAGTGCTGCACCAAGGCCTTCCGGCGCGAGGTCGCCGGTGCCATTCAGATCGAAGAAGACCGCTTCGGCGTCGAGGTCGAACTGGTCGCCAAGGTCGCCCGAATGCGCGTGCCGACCCAGGCGACCGAAAGCGCCGCGGCCACAACCCGCCCCCTCCGCGTCTACGAAGTCGCCGTGACCTACGCCGGCCGCACCTACGCCGAAGGGAAGAAGATCACGTGGAAAGATGGTGTGCACGCGCTGGTGTGCATCGCGAGGTATGGGGTGCTGCGGAGGTAGACTCTCTCCCATGCTCCGCCGCATACTCAGAAACCTCTTCCTCCCGGGGCCGAGCACCGCACTTCCCGCTGGGCTTCCTTCCCTCACCCGCGACCAGATCGCCCACCTCATCACCACCGATGAGGGCCTTCCACATATCGATTGGGGCATGGCCACGCCGTGGATCGCCCACATAGAGCCCGACCAAGACGCCCGCCCCGCCCTCCACCGCGCTGTCGCCGCGGCATGGCTCGATGAACTCCGCGACGCCCTCAAGACTGACTCTCGCCGCTGGCGTCGGCGCGGCGTCGAGGGCCTGGCCCCGCTCGAAGGCACCGTGGGTCCCCGTGTCGCCGAGTGGAGCGACCGGTCACTGGGAATCATCCACAATGCGCTCACAAAGATCCGTGGGAGCGACCCGATCCCGCCGGTCGCCGTGGTCACGCTGGCCACCGCTGACGAGTACTACGCGTTCATCTCACACTTCTACCAAGATGAGGGCCACTTCGCCACTTCCGGCGGTCTTTACATCCGCGCTGACGCGGACTCTTTTCCGCTCCTGGTCATCAATGCTCAGACCAAGTGGGACCTGGAAGCGACGGTCGCGCACGAGTTGACTCACCACGCCCTCAAGGGGTTTGAGATCCCGGTCTGGGCCGAAGAGGGCCTGACCCAGATGATGGAGGAGCGCGTTACCGGCTCCACCAGCTTTGCCGTAACCAACGACGTAATGGCGCGACACCGCACGCTATGGTCGGAAATTGGATTTGATCGCTTTCTGAGCGGTGAGACTTTTCAATCCCCCGAAGGCGAAGAGCAGGAACTTTCCTATCACCTCGCCCAGGCCCTGACCCGCTCACTCCTCTCGGACCGCCCCGCCGCGTTCTTCGCATTCGCCCGGGCCTGCCGGGACACAGACGCTGAGCTCGCGGCCAAGGAGCACCTTGGGGCGGACGCGGCGGAACTCGCACAGGAGCTTCTGCGCGTGCCCGGCCAGTAGGAAGCCCGCACGCACGGAATCCTTCGGTAAAGTGCCAACGGGAGTCAAGTCGCATGCTTCGGCTGCTTTCCCCGTTCGCGTAGAGTCTCACCCATGTATCTCGCCCGCTTCACCTTCACTTCCCGCAAACCTCGCCACGACGATGCTGCGGGCGCTGTCGCCTTCTTCGCCAGACGCCTCCGCTGCAACGGCCAAATCCTTGCCGAACGGCCCGTTGTCACAACCAAGACCGGTTTCGATTGCTACGTGCAAGTTCCCGAGCGCACCTCGCTGGCACTCCGCAACGCGAACCCCGATGTGCGATACGGACTTGCCTGGCTGCACGCACTGGGCGTCTCGCGCCCCAAGGTCCAGATCCTCGGCAGGGTCGCGGGCGCTTCGCCGCCCGATCGCTGCCGCGCGCCGTCGTCCTATATCCTCTTCACTCACTTCAAGACGGAAGATTCCCCCGTGGTCTGCGGTGATTGTTTCCTTTCGGTCCCCCTCTACCGCCTGCCCACGGAACCGGCCCGCAAGTACATCTTTGACTGCTCAGGCGCGCGCATCGCACACTGGAAGGGACCAAGCCATGACTTCTCGACCCTCATCGCTTGGCAAGAGGACTACGGCCTCTGCGATTCCCTTTACATGCGCTCGGGCGTCGGCGAACGATTCGGCCTGAACCAGACAACCGCGCTCTCGAGCAGCGTGACGAAGGACGGTCGCTACGCGGCGGAATCGCTCGAATGGCGCCTCAAGAAGAGGGTGTACTACTTCCTCAACCACAACTCCGGAACCTCGCTCGCTCGGGAGTTGAAGCGTCGCTGCCCATCGTGCGGCGGTCGGTGGAGGCTCAAGGAACCGCTCTTTGACAGGTTCGACTTCAGGTGCGTTCGCTGCCGATTGGTTTCCAACGTCAAGTGGGGACTTCGGGAAGCGGCAAACAAATAGCCGGCGGTCTTTACATCCGCTCTGACCACCCCGCCGCGTTTCGCATTCGCCCGTAGCTGGCACGACACAGACGCCGCTACCCCTTCACCCCCGTGATATCCGCGCTCGTCACATAATCCCCGATCCTTGCGCCACTCCCCAGCGCCGCGATGATCTTCTTGTACAGCGGGTCCTGCCAATCCATCATGGCATCGACGTACCCCGGCTTGCGCTCGATGTGCACACCCGTAAGCCCCGCCCCGCGGGCCATGGTCTCCACATCGCAGGCCAGCGCTGCGCCCGCCACACACCCCACCAGCGCCTCAACATCCGTCCTCACCGATTCCGGCAGCGGCCGCAGCAGCACCAGGTCCGACACCGCCACCCGCCCCTTGGGCCGCAGCACCCGCGCGATCTCCCGCCACACCCGCCCCTGATCCGGCGACAGGTTCAGCACGCAGTTGGAGATCACCACATCCACGCTCGCATCCGCCACGGGAATGTTCTCGATCTCCCCCAGTCGAAACTCCACATTGTTGAGCCCGGTCTGCGCTGTGTACCCCGCGATGTTCCCGCGCGCCTTGCTCAGCATCGCCGGCGTCATGTCCACACCGATGACCCGCCCCGTTGCCCCAACCTTCGGCCCCGCGATGAAGCAGTCAAAGCCGCCACCGGCGCCCAGGTCCAGCACAACCTCCCCAACGCAAAGCGAAGCCAGCGCCGTCGGGTTGCCGCACGAAAGGCCCATGTTGGCGCCCCGCGGCGTCGCGGCCAGTTCGGCCTGGGAATACCCGATCGCCTTGGCGAGTTCTTCAGGAGTAAACGTCGCGGGCCCGCAGCAACCCCCACCCCCTCCCCCTCCCCCACCCCCGCCGGCCTTACCGCTGGCAGCGCCGCAGCAACCCGAAGTCGGTGCCTTGGCGTCGGCCTCTGCCGCCGACCAGGACCCGGCTTCCGCAATCTTCGAATACCCCGCGCGGACCTGATCGCGGATATCAGCCCGGCCGCTGGCAGTCGGTGCAGCGCCGGGTGCACCCCCACTGGTGGAGGGTGGCGGGCAGCAGTCATCCCCGCAGCAGGCCCGCGCGGCCTTCGTGGTCGTTGACTTAGTTGTAGTGTTCTCTGTCATCGCGTGCTCCTTTCATGATTCATCCGGTTCTCCGCGATCCGTACACCCGGCCGCGCCATGTCCATCCCTTCACCGCTTCTTGGGGCCGCAGCCCCCGCCGGCACACTCGCACCCACAGGCCTCCGGGCAGCACTCCTCGAGCGCATCGGCCAAGGCCCGGAACACCCCCGCCACCTCCGCGAAGCGGACCCGGTACGAAACCGTCCGGCCCTGCTTGGTGGATTCCAGCAGCCCCGCCCGGGCGAGTTCACCAAGGTGCCGCGAGACCACCGACAGGTCCACGCTGCAGCACTCGGCCACCTCGCCCACGCTGCACGGCCGGGCGCACTTGGCCAGGCAGGCCAGCAGCCGCAGGCGGGTAGGGTCCGAGAGCGCCCGGAACAGCGCGGGGTTCAGCAGCCCGTCGATGGGCCGGTCTACCTTCGCGGCCTGCACAGGGCTGCGCGGTCTTCGTTTGCTTATTTGCACCATGATGCAAGTGTACGCCATCCGCGGCGCGTGTCAAGCCCGTCGGCCCTGAGCCCGCCCCTGACCACCCTCGCGCTCGCCGGGGACCTGGCCAAGGCGGCCATGGCAGGAAGCATGCTGATCTGGCCGCATTGATTCAGAAGGCATCTGGCATCAAGAAGCGGTGCCCAATGCCTAATGCCCAATGCCCAATGCCTACCCCCCGCCGCCTTCTTCCACATCAACCTCCGGCGCTGTCGCCTTGAGGTGCACCTCAATGACTGAAACCAGCATCGTCGAGTACGGCTGATTCCCGCCCCACCCAACCTGCACCCTCACACTGGTAATGTCGATCGTGCGCTGCTGGACCCGGACGTAAATAGACTCTCCGGTCAGGTCGCTGACTTCCATGTACAAGAACCCGACCTGCGGCCGGTCCACCTTTACCGTCAGGGCCAGGTCGTCAACCATCTTCCGCACGGCCACGACAACCGTGGCGTAGTCCTGTGGAATCACCGTCTCCAGCGTGTCCTTCGTAAACGCCCCCGTGCCGAACCTCGCCACCTCAACCGCCTGCGTGATCATGAGCGTTTCCGCACACCCGGGCACGCACGCCAGCGCAATAGCCGCCGCAACGCCCCCCCCCAAACACTCCCGCTTCAGTCCGCTCATTCTTCATCCGCCCGCAGCCGGGCCACCACGCTGAAGTCTTCCAGCGTCGTCGTGTCCTGGGTGATGTTCTGCACGTTCGCCGCCACGTCCCGCAGCAACCGCCGCATGATCTTCCCGCTCCGCGTCTTGGGAAGCCCATCGGCGAACCGGATCGAGTCCGGCCGCGCGATCCCGCCGATTTCCTTCACCACGTGCGCGCACAGTTCCGCCCGCAGCGCATCATCCGCCACACGCCCGCACGCGGTCCTCAGCGTCACAAACGCGCAGATCCCCGTCCCCTTGATCTCGTGCGGCATCCCCACCACCGCGGCCTCCGCCACCGCCGGGTGCGACACCAGGGCCGACTCCACCTCCATCGTCCCCAGCCGGTGCCCGGACACGTTGATCACGTCATCCACCCGCCCCATCACCCAAAAATACCCATCGCCGTCGCGCCGGGCCCCATCCGCCGAGAAGTAGTACGGCGCCCTGGCGCCCGCCGCCTCACCGGGCGCGAATATCCGCGACCAGTACGCCGCCACATACCGCTCCCGCCCCTTGTAGATCCCCCGCAGCATCCCCGGCCACGGCTTGCGCACCACCAGCAGCCCGCCCGCGTTTGCGGGCATCTCCTCACCCTGCTCGTTCACCACCGCGGCATCCACACCAAAGAACGGCAGCGTGCACGACCCCGGCTTGGTCGCCACCGCCCCCGGCAGCGGCGTGATCATGTGACCGCCCGTCTCCGTCTGCCAGTAGGTGTCCACAATCGGGCACCGCCCCTTCCCGATGTTCGTGTGGTACCACACCCACGCCTCGGGGTTGATCGGCTCCCCCACCGTCCCCAGCACCCGCAGCGAACTCAGGTCGTGCTTCGCGGGGTGCTCATCCCCCCACTTCATGAACGTCCGGATCGCCGTCGGCGCTGTGTACAACTGCGTCACCCTGTGCCGCCCGATGATGTCCCAGAACCTGTCGTTGGCCGGGAAGTTGGGGGCCCCCTCGTACATCAGCGTCGGCACCCGGTTGGCCATCACCCCGTACAACACATAACTGTGCCCCGTCACCCAGCCCACATCCGCCGTGCACCAGAACAACTGCCCGGCCTGCGGGATCAGGTTGAAGACCACCTTGGCCGAGAGCGCGGCGTACACCATGTACCCGCCGGTGGTATGGATGATCCCCTTGGGCTTGCCCGTGGACCCCGAGGTGTACAGCAGGAACAGCATCGCCTCGCTGTCCATCGGCTCGCACTCGCACTCATCGGGAACGCCCGCCAGCAACTCGTCGTACCAATAGTCCGTCTTGCCCCCGCCGCCCTTCCCGCCGTCGAAACGAACCCTCTGCCCCGTCCGCTTTACAACGACCACGCCCCGCACAACGTGCCCCTGCCCCGCGAGCGTGTCGCACGCCTCATCGACGTTCTTCTTGAGCGGCACCACCTCGCCGCGCCGATAGCCCCCATCCGCCGTCACGATGACGCGGCTGTCCGCGTCCACCACCCGCTCCACAATCGCGTGCGGCGCAAAGCCACCGAAAATCACCGAGTGCACCGCCCCGATCCGTGCGCACGCCAGCACCGCGACCGCCAGTTCCGGGATCATGGGCATGTAGATCGTCACGACCTCGCCCTTTTTTACCCCCAACTTCTTCAGCGCGTTGCCCATCCGCGCGGTCTCGCGCTGCAGGTCGCGGTACGTCAGCCGCCGCACCTCGGGCTCTTGGCTGTAGACCGACCCTGGCGCCGGATGCCCCGTCCGAGGCGCCACCGGCTCCCCCTCCCACACCAGCCCCACCTCGTCCCCGTGGCCCTCGTTCACGTGCCGGTCTACGCAGTTATGGCACGCATTCAGTATCCCTCCCACAAACCACTTCGCATCCGGCGCGGCCCATTCCAGCACCTTGTTCCACGGCTTGAACCAGTCCAAAATCAGCCCATGCTCCGACCAAAACCCCTCCGGGTCGCTGATCGACCGCGAATACAGCCGCCGATACTCCTCCATCGATCCGATGTGCCAATGCGAAAACCCCAGGTCCGCCGCGGGCTTTGGCGCAAACACCCGGCCCTCTTGCAGGACAGACTCAATCCCCCCTCCACCATTCCCCGCCGGCGCACTGGTCATCAACCGCCCTCCAAGTTCTCAGCCCCCAGTGTACGTAGAGAGGGAGGCATCGGGCATCGGGGTCTAGCCGATCCCCAACTCCCTGTGTCCGACTTCTTCCCCCAATCCCCAATCCCTTCCCCCAGTGCCCTTTTCCTGTATCCTTCCCCCATGGACTTCTCATTCACATTCAAGAACAAACTCAAGCCCGGCTCCACCCCCAAGCCCGCGCCCTCCGCGGCCGAGTCCCAGTTCAACGCCATCCGCGGCTGCGGCATCAACCCAATCCCAAAGGTCACGCTGAACATCCTCACCGCCGGCCAGGATGCCGCGGCGTTCGATGCACAACCCTTCCAGTTCCTCCTCTGCCTGCTCGCGGGATTCAACGAAGCGGGCGAGCCACTCTCAGATGACATCTACCTGCTGAACCACCAGGGCATCACCGCCGAAGGTGATTACTCCGCGAACATCGCGCACCTCGCCCGCATCACCAAGGGCGCCCTGCCCCTCGAAGACCTCCGCGATGCATTGGACGCCGACAACGCGCAGGCAACCGTGGCCTTCACTCTCGACGGCGAGGCGGTCGAATGGACGGTCCCGATCGCCGAGTCCACGTTCGACCCCACCGTCCTCTCCGGCCTCGCCGGCATCGCCGCCCAGCGCGGCGACGGCGCCCGCCTCGGCGCGTGCGCGCTCGAGGGCTTCTCCCTCATCGTGTTCCTCACCGAGCATGATCTCGCCGAACTCGCCGAAACGACCTGCATGCAGTGGACGGTGATCGAATAACCGACCCGGCGCGACCCGCAGGTGGAGAGTCACCTGAGCAACAGGTTCACCTCCCCGCACGCGGGGTAGCGGTCATCCCCGGGTGCCCACCGATAGGCGGGTGGGCGGGCCGAGTTCGTGAGGGGCGGGGTGACGAAGCATTACCCACCGCCGCGGGTGATCGCTGTGTGCTGGGGAGATCGCAGGGCGGAGGGTCTTGGCACGGGGGACCGGGAAGACGGTGATGCCACCCGCCGCCAGAGTGCTTAGCCCAGGAATGCACCCCAGCGATACCGAGGACCGCCTCGCCTACCTCAAGATCGACTACGGCCTGGGCTACTGCAACATCACCAAGTGCTGCACCAAGGTCCGCCCCGAGCACATCACCATCACCGACAACGCTATTATCCGCTCAAGGAACGGGTGGTGGATGAATTCTATGACCCGATCAAGAAGCTGTTTAGGATGTTCAAGCCGAACTCGCAATGAGCGAGAGACAGTTACCGGGAGTTGATATGCAGTGCATCCAGATGATCGCAACCGTCCCCGCAGCCGAGTGGATCGGCGCCGGCGCTTCAGTGTGTACCTGCATTGGCGTCATGGTGGCGGGGTTTCAATTGTTTTTCGCACGCAGGGGGGCCACCACCGCCTTTGAGGATTTGATGTCACGGGAATACCGCGAACTCGCACGGCGGTTGCCGGTGAAGTTCCTCCTCGGGAAGAACCCCTCCGCGGGCGAGTTGGATCAAGAAGACACTCTTTCCGGGTTCTTTCACTACGTCGACCTGTCGAACGAGCAGGTATTCTTGCGCAAGTCGTCTAGGATTTCAGAAGCAACGTGGCGGGAGTGGCGGGACGGGATCAGATCGACTCTTGCACTTCCCGCTTTCGGACAGGCATGGGAACGGATCAAGACCGATCTTCCCGGATCATTCCAGGAACTCCGGCAACTCGAAAAAGAGGAGTTCAGGTCGGACCCGCGAGACTGGCGACACGAGTGACCGACAAGCCCTCACGCTGCAGTCTCGGGAGGAGCCATCTGCAACGAACCCACGCATCGAGCATCTGACGTCGCCTGATCAATCATTATAGACTGTAGTTACTGCTTCCGGTCGCATCTGTCACCACAATCCTGGCGGGCGAGTTCGGGAAAAAGGCCCATGAGCACACGTGCGACGCTCCGCCACCGCAGCGAGGAACACACTCGATCCATTCCGTTGATAGCTGTCCAAATGCCGAAATCGTGAGCGTAGTTCCGGTCGGCGTTGTGAGCGTCAATGACCCGTTGCCTTCGCTGTTGGCGTTCCCGGATCTCATCGAGACGAGTCGCACAGTCTGATCGCCAAGCTCGGTCGTGAGTGAAATATTCGACGAGCTCACCTTGAAGGAAAGAACATCCACCGTCACCGTGACGCCGTTCCGTGTCACTGTCAGCACACCGGCCGTACTGTTGATCCGTCCCAACGCGGCCTGCTGGCAGGAACTCGCCGCGGCCCCCATTCCCTCCAATGCGGAGATTGCACTGTAAAGTTCCTCGGTCGTACGTCCCGTCGAATGGACCGGGCCGGCCGGTGGATCAAGCGGGCCAGCGTAAATCCACGCACCGGCGATCAGGATTGCGGGAAGGGCAAGAATGGCGATGTGCATACGGCGTGCGTCCACGATCGTTTCTCCATTTCCATGTTGAGTCTGGAGAAAGCGTATCGGAAAGCCCACCGATACACAACCAGTAACTCTTCAGCCGTCCGCAACGGCATGACCCGAACACAATCCGACTTGCGCCCCTGGCCCGGGTGGTGATACACAGGCGGCATGGGCACGGATGCCGGCGGCAGGGAACTCCGGCGGGGTGGCGCGGGTGCGCCGTCGCCGTGCCACTGGTAGCCCGCGGCTCTGGGCGGGATACCAGTGGTTGGGCGTACTCGCGCGGCGTGCACTCAAGCAACGGTGGTCCCGTTCCCCTGCACCCGCCGTTACCATCTGGCGTGGCGGAGTGGCATCGACCGTTGCACACTCTCGTGGCACCGACCGCGGCTCGGAGCGGTCGGTGTGTTGTGGGTCGGTCGCGCGAACAGTACCGACCGACGACCCGCGTCCGGGGTGGTCCGCCGCTCCGTCGGCGGCTTCATACACCTTCAAGTCCTACTTCCTTCTCTCCCCACTCCGCCGCACTCGTCCACTTGGTCAAACTTCGACCCGCGTTGGCCGGTGATCTCCTCTGACTTCCTCTGTCTTCCCCCTGTCTCGCTGTCTCGCTGTCTCGCTTTATTACTTTTTCGGCTGGTGGCACCGATCACCGCACACATTCGTGGCACCGACCTCGCTCTGGCGGTCGGTGCGTTGTGCGTAGGTTGGCCACTGGTTCACCTATCCAAGAAGCGCTGGCACCCAGTCGCCTCCTCGTCGATCCGAACCAACCTCCGACCCACACTCGATCACTCCGCAGCCCATCCCTCCAAGTGTCCACAGTCCACTTCCAACTCACCACTCTTACA
>Ga0163144_10015232_pt1 | contig 15880 bp, 13 predicted proteins | sample OliLak19BULKMAT1_FD_123175 | JGI IMG/M metagenome (GOLD analysis project Ga0163144, IMG submission 123175) | Freshwater microbial mat bacterial communities from Lake Vanda, McMurdo Dry Valleys, Antarctica - Oligotrophic Lake LV.19.BULKMAT1 | ecosystem: Environmental > Aquatic > Freshwater >...
ATCGGACCGCGTTCGGCGGCGCGCTGAATCTCGGTCAAGGGACCGAGCAGCGCCGCGAGGCCTTCGGTCAGCTCGACGTCTTCGTGCGTGAAGGCACGACCGCGTTCGAGGCACAGCGCGCCTACCCCGTCGCCCATGCGCGTGAGCGGCACCGTCAGAATCGCGGTGGCGCCGTGGACCTGGGCGAGCTTCTCATGGGCCCGCAAAACGTGGCCCTCGGCATTCTCGTCGGGCGGCCAGACGAGGCGCGTCTTCTGGTCGACCGCCTCGTCCATCGCGGTTTCGATCGCCCTGGTGAGCTCGGCGTTCTTCTCGAACTGCACCGTATGCGACAACGCCTTGACCTGCGAACGCTTGCCGCGCTGGATGCCGAGCGAGACCCGATCGCAATCGAGCAGCGAGGCGAGTTCGGTAACGGTCGCGGTCGCCGCAGGCACAAAGCCGTGATGTTCCAACGCGGCGCTGAATACCTCGAACACGCGGCGCAGGCGGACGGCCGTCGCAGAATCCCCGGCAGCCATGTGCCGCCGCAACAGCGCCTCCAGCCAGCCGGCGCCCCATGCCAGGTCGCGCGCCAGCAGCTTCAGCTCGCGCTCGCCGACGCCTTCCACGTCGACCGCCACCGCACCGAGCACGGCGCCGTCGGCCTGGATCGGCTGGGCCACATGGGACCGGGTGCCGTCCGCCCCGGCGGGCACGGCGACGAGCGCATTTTCCTGGATCGCCCGTTCGATGGCTTCGCCCAATTTGGCGCGATCCCGCTTCGCATCCGGCCACACCGCCGCCGGGACATAGCCGCCGCCCCCGGGCTGGGCCAGTACCAGAATGCCGTCCACGGCCGCGACCTTGATGCAGGTGACCGCCAGCCACGCCTGGCAGAACGCTTCGGCGTTCTCGGCCTGGGAGAACCGGGTCCAGGCGTCGTCTTCGGCAGCGGCTCGCAAGCGGGCCGGATCCGCGACCTGCAGGTGCGGACGTCCTTCAGCAGAGCCAGGGATGGAAGAATTCACAACGAGTTTCCTCGCAAGATCAGTAACCTGAGGCTCGGGACCGACAACCTTGAGACAGATTCTACTGCAAGCGCACACCCCGACAGCGGGCTTTCAGGAAAGCGCGGGACGATCTTCCCATGGGAATCCCAGCCGACTCACGCCGGCCCTGATCTCGGCCATCGCGGTTCCGACGGCCACCTTCTCGCCGCGGACGCCCAGTTCGATGTGCCGCCCGCCGACGCCGATATGCGGAAGGCTAAAGAGCTTCAGGGTCGGATACCGAGCAACGATGTCGTTCATGAGATCCACCAGCTGACTCTCGCCCGCCTCGCGGACGATGATGGCTTCATCCAGGTCCCGCGTCGTCCGGTGCAGATGAGGATACCGGTGGTCGAGCACCCATTCCATCATCGGCCAGGCCATCTCCGGAAAGCCCGGGAAAAAGAAGTGCTCGCCGAGACTGAATCCCGGCACGCGGTTATACGGGTTCGGGACGATCCCGCTCCCGGCCGGAAAGTGACCCATCAGGATGCGCGTCGGATAAGCCTCGGCGCCGAAGCGTGCCTCGATCTCGGCCTTCGCCTCCGGATGCAGCGCCAGAGAGACGCCCGCGGCCTCCGCGGCAGCCTGGCGCGTGTGGTCATCCGGCGTCGCGCCGATACCGCCGAAACCGAACACCACGTCGCCCGTCGCGAACGTCCGGGACAGCGTTTCCACGATGCGTGCGCGTTCGTCGCCGAGGTACTGAGCCCAGGACAGTGCCAGTCCGCGGGCACCGAGGGCATCGATGACCTTCGCAAGGTGCTTGTCCTGCCGTTTGCCGGAGAGGATCTCGTCCCCGATGATCAATGCGCCGAAACCCATGTCGGTCCGTTCGTTCCGCGGAATGGCGGGATCATAAGCTGCTGCGCGTGACGCCTCGGTAGCGGCGGATGCGAAAGCGTCACAGGCAGCCGTCTTCAGGCCCGGCTTCCCGGCATTCGAGCCGCGTCTTGTCGGCGTTGCCCACGCAGCGGTAGATCTTGTCCTTGCACCGTGCGCACCACGTGGTGGCGCTGCCCTGCTTCTTGTACGGACTGTTGAGAATGTCGATGCCCATCCGGCTGCAGCCGATCGCATCGGCCGAGCGATTGGTCTGCGTGGCGCAGGCGGAGAGAGCCGCGAACAACAACAGTAGCAGCGGGAATCCTGTCTTCATGGAAGAGACCTTGCGATTCGGCTCGAGACCGGGCGTTTCAAATGAGCAGAGCACGACAGAACGTGACCATGCAGCCGACATCGAAGCCATCGATCGAGCGTCGCATCCGCGGCGCTCCAATCCCTGGAATCGGGGGGTCGGCAGCGCCGATCCTCTAACCGGCTATGTACTGTTCGAGCTGCTCGATGGTGAGTTGCTGGTCGGCGATGGTCTCCTTCACCGCGTCGCCGATCGATATCACGCCGACTACCCGCTTGCCTTCCAGCACCGGCAGATGGCGCACATGCTTGTCCGTCATCAACGCCATGCATTCCTTCATGGTGGCGTGCGGCCCGACGCTAAGCACCTTCTCCGTCATGATCTCGCGCACTTCGGTCTCGCGCGACGACTTGCCGAACAGGATCACTTTCCGTGCATAGTCCCGCTCGGAAAAGATGCCGGCCAGCCGCTCGCCTTCCAGCACGACCAGCGAACCGACGTCTTCGTCCGCCATCAGTTTCAGTGCGTCGTAAACCGAAGACGTCGGCGCCACTGCGAGAACCCCGCTTTTCTTCCCCTCGAGGACCTGTTGTACGGTTTTCATGCCACCCCCCTCCTGCGCGCTCGCGATTCCGGGACCCGGCCAGTGTAGGCAAATTCGAGAGCCGGAGGAAGCAAAGGGGCTGCTCGCCCTGCCTGCCGAGGCTTGAGTCGAGAGCAGGCGGCCCCATTTAGGCGTTCATGCACGCCTCCATCCAGATCGTCTGCCCACACTGCGCTGCCGTCAATCGTGTGCCCGAAACGAGGCTTCGTGACGCGCCAGTGTGCGGAAAATGCAAGCAGCCCCTGTTCACCGGAACTCCGGTGACGCTCGATGCGGCCTCCTTCGACCGGCAGATGCGGAGCGACCTGCCGCTGGTGGTCGATTTCTGGGCGAACTGGTGCGGCCCCTGCAAGATGATGGCGCCGCATTTCGAGCGCGCAGCCCGGGCGCTGGAGCCCGAAGTCCGACTGGCCAAGCTGAATACCGAAACGGCGCCGGAAATCGCGGCGCGTTTCGGCATCCGTTCCATTCCGACGGTGATCGCATTCCGCGCGGGCCGTGAGATTGCGCGCCAATCCGGCGCCATGGACCAGGCAGCACTGCAGCGCTGGGTAGGCTCGATGATGCGCGGCTGAGGCGCCTGCCTCGGAGACTGCTGCCGAAACGAACGCAGGCGGTGCACAGGCGCACGGGAAGATCCGGTCCGCGCGGATCAGATCTCTTCCCAGGCCTTTTCGACGCGCTTGAACGACACCGGGTAGGGCGTCTTCAACTGCTGCGCCCAGAGCGAGACGCGCAGTTCCTCCAGCATCCAGCGGAATTCCTCGAGCTTCGGATTGCGCACCCCGCGGGCGCGGTCGGTCTCGAGGCGCTGATTCCAGAGCCGCCACCAATTGGCGAGCGTCTCCTGCCATTGCGCATCACGCGCCGGGTTGGATGCGAATTTGTCGAGGCGCACCCCGACGGCCTCGAGGTAGCGCGGGATATGCTTCAGACGCGCGTAGGGGACACTCACGATGAAACCGTTCGGCAGCAACGCCTTGACCTGCGTCTTGATGTCGGTCATCAGCCTCTGCCAGGCTTGCGCTCCGGGCTGCTGGAGCCGCGGGCGCAGCGCGTAGTACCCGCCGAGGATCTCGTTCACGAGGCTGCCCACTTCGTTCGCCACTTCGCCGATGCGCGTGCGCGCCTTGACCACGCGCGCATCGAACGCAGCCTTGTCCCGGATGCGGGCATCCTCCAGGAAGAAGGCGCGGTCGCAGATGGCCAGCACGAGCTCGTCCTGCAGTTTCTCGATGGCCGAGGCCTTGTCCTGCGCTCGGGTACCGTCGACTTCCGCGAGCAACGTGTACTTGAGCGCCATCTCCTGTAGCCCTCGCAGATTGCGTCCGAGGTGCTTCACCTGCTCTGCGGCGGCCAACTGGAACAGGCGCCGCAACCCACGATGGGTCGCGGCCTCGGCTTCCTGCTCGGTGTCGAGCAACACCAGCGAAGTGCCCTTGCCCTCTTCGACGATGGCCGGGTAACCCACCAGCTTCTGCCCCGCGCGCGTGAACTCGACCTGCTCCGGCAGTTCGCCGAAGTCCCAACTCATGACTCCCTGACGCTCGAACGTGGTCCGGGCGGTCTCGGTGAACTGGCGGCGCGCCTTGACGCCGAGTTGCAGCCGCAGCGCCGGCAGATCACGGCCGCCGGCGATCTCGCCACCGCGCTCGTCCACGATCCGGAAATTCATCAGCAGGTGCGCCGGCAGATCGGCGCCGTCCCAGGCGTCCTTCGGCACCTCGACGCCGGTCTCGCGATGCAATGCCCGCGACAGGATTTCCGTGAGCGGCACCGAATCGGCTTCGATCCCACCCAGCACGGCGGTGACCACCTGCGGCACGGGCACGAAGTGCTTGCGCAGGCCTTTGGGCAGGTCCTTGACGAGATGGGTCACCTTGTCCCGCAGCAGCCCCGGCACCAGCCATTCGCAGCGACGTTCGTCCACTTGGTTGAGCAGATGCAGCGGGACCACCATCGTGACGCCGTCCAGCGGATGAGCCGGTTCGAACCGGTACTCCAGCGAGCAGGTCACGCCGTTCATGCTGATCGAGTCCGGAAAGCGCTCGACACTGATGTCGTCGGCGCCGCGCAACATCAGCGCCTCGCGGGTCATGAACAACAGCCTCGGGTTGGCACGCTCCGCTTCCTTGCGCCAGTGCTCGAACGCGCCGAGGTTCCAGAGGTCCGCGGGCAGGATGCGGTCGTAGAAAGCACACATCACCTGCGGGTCGACCAGCACATCGTGCCGCCGTGACTTGTGTTCCAGCGCCTCCACGTCGCGCACTAGCGCCCGATTGGCCCGCAGGAACGGCGCGTCGAGCTTCGAGTCGCCATCCACCAGCGCACTGCGGATGAAGATCTCACGCGATTCCTTCGGCGCCACGGGGCCGTAGCTCACGCGCCGTCGCGCGACGACCGTGAGCCCGTACACGATCACACGCTCGTACGCGACCACCTGGCCGGAGGCCTTCTCCCAATGCGGATCGAAGTGGTGCTTCTTGGCGAGGTGCGGCGCGAGCTGTTCGATCCACTCGGGTTCGATCGCCGCCACGCCGCGCGCGAACAGGCGCGTTGTCTCGGTCAGCTCGGCAGCCATCACCCATTTCGGCTGCTTCTTGCGCACCGCCGACCCGGGAAAGACGTGAAAGCGGATCGCGCGCGCGCCGAGGTAGTCGCCACCGTCCTCGCTCTTCATGCCGATGTTGCCCAGCAGCCCGGCGAGCAGCGCGCGATGCACCTGGCCGTAGTCGGCGGCCTTCTCGTTCTCGCGCCAGCCCAGTTCGGAGACATGGGCGTGCAACTGTCCGTGCAGGTCGCGCCATTCGCGCAGGCGCATCCAGGACAGGAAACGATCGCGGCAATCCGCGGCGAGCTTGCGCGTGGATTTCTTGTGCTTCAGCAGCTCGTCGTAGAAGTCCCACATCTTCGGATACGCGAGAAAGTCCGACCGTTCGTCCACGAACAGCGCATGCGCCTGGTCAGCGGAATCGGCTTTGTCGCTCGGCCGGTCGCGTGGGTCCTGCACCGACAGCGCCGCGGCGATGATCAGTGCTTCACGGAGGCAGTTCTCCTTCTTCGCCGCGACGATCATGCGTGCGATGCGCGGATCGATCGGCAGCTTCGCCAGTTGCGCGCCGACCGCCGTGAGGTTGTGACGCTCGTCGACCGCGCCCAGCTCGAGCAGAAGCTGGTAGCCGTCCGCGATCATCCTCGGCTGCGGCGAATCGACGAACGGGAAACTTTCCGGCTCGCCGAGCTTCAGCGCCTTCATGCGCAGGATGACCGAGGCGAGCGACGAGCGCAGGATCTCCGGGTCGGTGAACTCCGGTCGGGCCGCGAATTCGTCCTCGGCGTAGAGACGCACGCACACCCCGCTCGACACCCGGCCGCAGCGCCCGGCGCGCTGGTTGGCGGAGGCACGCGAGATCGGCTCCACCTGCAGCATCTCGACCTTGTTGCGGTAACTGTAGCGGTTGATCCGTGCGAGGCCGGGATCCACCACGTACCGGATTCGCGGCACGGTGAGCGAAGTCTCGGCGACATTGGTCGCGAGCACCACCCGATGGCCGGGTTCGGGCTTGAACACACGATCTTGCTCCGCGATCGAGAGCCTTGCGAACAGCGGCAGGATCTCGACCGGACCGGTACGCTGCCGTCCGACCGGATGCTTGCGCAGGTGTTCCGCCGTCTCGCGAATCTCGCGCTCGCCGGGAAGAAACACGAGCGCATCACCGGGCCCGTGCACGTGATACAGGTCGTCCAGCGCGTCGGCGATCATCTCGGGAATATCCGGTGCCTCGCCGTCCTCGCTTTCCTTCGCAGGACGGTACCTGACCTCCACCGGATAGAGCCGGCCGGACACTTCCACCACCGGTGCATCGAAGAAATGCTCGGAGAAGCGTTGCGCATCGATGGTGGCCGAGGTGATGACGAGCTTGAGGTCGGGCCGCCGCGGCAGCAACTGGTGCAGGTAGCCGAGCAGGAAATCGATGTTCAGACTGCGCTCGTGCGCTTCGTCGACGATAATCGTGTCGTAGGCGCGCAGGCTGCGATCGGTCTGCGTCTCCGCGAGCAGGATGCCGTCGGTCATGAGCTTCACGAACGGCTCGGGGCCGATCTGATCGTTGAAACGCACCTTGTAGCCGACCAGTTCCCCGAGCGGCGACGCGAGCTCCTGCGCGATGCGCGCCGCCACGGTGCGGGCAGCGATGCGGCGCGGTTGCGTGTGGCCGATGAGACCGGCGATGCCGCGTCCGATGTCGAGGCAGATCTTGGGCAACTGCGTGGTCTTGCCCGACCCCGTCTCGCCGCAGACGATCACCACCTGATTCGCGCGCATCGCCGCGGCGATGTCGTGGCGCCGTTCGCTGACCGGCAACTCTTCCGGATAGGAGATCTGCGGCAAACGCGCGCGGCGCTGCCGGACGCGGGCGGCGGAAGTGTCGATCGCCTTCGCGATCGCCTCCACCTGTTCCGGCGCCAACTCGCGCGCTTCGCGCAGGCGGGCGAGCTGCCCGCGGATACGGCCCTGGTCCACGTGCATGCATTCCGCGAGTCGCGCGTAGAGAAAATCCAGCGGAGGACGCGGTGCGGCGGATCTGGCGGCGGGTGCGGACAACGAGAGGGTGCGGCGGACAGACGGGGAACGACGAGTTTATCCCACCCACCCTTGGCGGTCGCGCTCGACTACCATGCCGCGTTCCGGCTGCCTCGCCGATGTCGTGCCCACGCTCGCCCTGTACACCATCTGCATTCTGATCTGGGGTTCCACCTGGATCGCGATCACGTTCCAGCTCGGCGTAGTCGAGCCGGTCGTGTCGGTGGCGTGGCGCTTCAGCGCGGCTTCGCCGTTGCTCTTCGCCTTATGCCTGGCGAGAGGAGAAAGACTTCGCTACAGCCGGCGGGAGCATGGCGTGCTCGCGCTGCAGGGCCTGCTCATGTACAGCGCGGGGTATGTCTGCGTGTACGAAGCGGAGGCGCGTGTCGTCTCGGGGCTCGTTGCGGTCGGCTATTCCGCGAGCCCGATGGCGAACATGCTGTTCGCGCGCCTGCTGTACGGGACGCCGCTCAGCCGCCGCGTCGCCTTCGGCGCGATCTTCGGCATCGCAGGTATCGCACTCATCTTCGCGCCGGAGCTCGCGCGCCTCGCGGTCAATCCGACCGCGGTGCTGGGAATCGCGCTGACGGCGCTCGCGGTCTCGATGCAGGCCTTCGCCTCCGCAATCGCTGCACGCAATGGTGGTCGCGGCATCGCCGTCTGGCCCGCACTCGCGTGGGGCATGACCTACGGCGCGCTCGGGTGCCTCGCCTGGATCGCGCTAACCCGCACGCCGATCGCGTTCGACTTCGGGCTGGGCTACGTCCTCTCGGGCGCGTGGCTCACGGTGTTCGGATCGATCATCGCCTTCGGTTGCTATCTCACGCTGCTGGGCCGCATCGGTGCGGGCCGGGCCGGGTATATCGGCGTCATGGTGCCGGTCATCGCGCTCGTGATCTCCGCGGCGTTCGAAGGCTACCGCTGGACCCCCGCCACCTGGGCCGGCATCGCGCTGGCGGTGATAGGTAATTTCGTGGCGCTGGGCCAGGCCCGGCGCCACAGCTGAAACCTTCTACCAGGCCCGCCAGGGGCCGCCGGCCTCGCTTGGCCGGCCCGCCACCGCAAACGCGATCGAAGTTCGTTTCGAACGCAGTCAGGCCGCTCCCGCTGCGCGCCTGATCTCGTCGAAGGATATGTCCCAGCGCTCGAGGACGTAGCGGAACAGGGCGAGCTCGGCATCGTGAAAGAAGCCGTCCGCCTTGACGATGTTGAGCAGCATGTTCGCCATGACCGCACGTTTCGCCGGGTCGTCCACAGCGTCGACGATGGCATCGATGCTGGCCTGGTCCATGAGGTCGATGCGGCCATCCGGAGTGCCCGCGGCCAACAGATCGGCGCAATAGTCCTGCACCACCTGCGAGAAAGCGCGCTTGCCGAGACCCAGCAGTTGGTAGAAATGCAGGCGTTCCATGATGTCGAGTTCGCGATCGTCGAGCCTGGCGTCGGTGATCATGGTCATCGCCACGATGCGCGCCATGGCTTCGGGGCTGTTGCTCGGATAGGTCTTCACGATTCGCGGACTCCTCGGGTGTCGGTGGATGCGCAACGCTGCTTTCGCGCCGCGAGCGCCACGAATTGTGCGCTGACAGGCGTGGTGATGGCGATGAACAGGGTGATGAGCAATTCGTGCAGACCCAATCCGTCGCCACGCGTCGAGAAGAACACGATCGAGGCGACCAGCAATGCGCCGATGCCGAGCGTCGTGGCCTTGCTCGGACCATGAAGACGGGTGAGCAGATCGGGAAAGCGCGCCAGCCCGACCGAGCCGAGCAGCGCGAACACCGCACCGATGAGAACAAGAATGGCGACGATCACGTCGAGTATCAAGGGCCTCGCTCCTATTCGATGATATCGCCGCGCAGCAGATATTTCGCGAACGCGACCGTGCCGATGAATCCGAGGGCGGCGATCAGCAGTGCCGCCTCGAAGTAGAGCGCGCTGCCGGCCTGGATGCAGAACAGGATGAGCAGCCCCGCGGTATTCACCGTGAGGGTGTCGAGCGCGAGGATGCGGTCGGTGGCCTCGGGGCCGATCACGAGCCGCCACACGTTGAGCAGCAACGCGCAACCCAGCATCAGCGCGGCGATTGCGAGGGCTGCGCTCAGCATCGGAAGATCTCCTTAAGGCGCGCTTCGTAGCGGGATTTGATGGCGTCGCTCACCGCGGCATCGTCGGCGGCATCGAGCGCGTGAACGCTCAGGCGGCGCGCCGCCATGTCGAGATCCACCGCCACCGTACCCGGTGTGAGCGTCACCGTGGCCGCCAGCAGGCTCGCGACGAACGGGTCTTCGATGTCCAGGGGGACGCTGACCACACGCGGACGCAGTCGCGCGATCGGGCTGAGTACCAGACGCGCGACCTGGACGTTGGCGACCAGGATGTCGCCCAGCACGAGCACGACATAGGCGAGCGCTTTCCCGGGCGCCCGGATCGCCGGGATTGCCGGCAGCGTCGAGCGCACGGCGATGGCGATGACCAGGCCCAGGAAGATGCCGAGCAGCACATGACCGACGGCAACCGTGTTGTTGAGCAACAGCCACAGCAGCGCCAACGCGAGCGTCAGTCGCGGATGCGGCAGGACGCGTCGCTTCATTCGCGTGCTCCCGAAGGATCGTGTTCGTCGACGCGCATCGACCGCCTCACGGCATCGTCACCCAGGACGCTGCGGATGTATTCGCCGGGACCGATGATACCGACGGCGGCCGCTCGCGCGTAGCGATCGACCGGGCCGGCGAAGATCGTCAGCCCGGCGATGGCCAGCACCAGCAGCACCACCGGTGCGAGCCGCATGGCGGAAGCCGACGACGGCAGGCCGTTGCCGGGTTCAGGGGCTGCGGACCAGAACAACCGTGTCCCGGCGCGCGCGAGCGCGACGAGATTGAGTAGCGACACGCCGAGGACGATGGTCCAGAACCAGGGCATCGGACCGGCGCCCTGCAGGATGAGCAACTTGCCCAGGAATCCGGCGAACGGCGGCAGCCCGGCCACCGCCGCCGCGACGATGAAGTACAGCGTGCCGACACGACCCGCACCATGCATGCGCGGCGCCCGGCACAGGCGATCGCCGAAGCTGCCGCGCGCACCGGCCAGCGCGTCGGCGAGCAGGAACAGCGCAGCAATCGCCAGCGTGCTGGCGAACAGGTAATAGAAGCCACCGCCGAGACCTGCGGCGGTGAACAACCCGACGGCGGCCAACAGGGTCGCGCTCGATCCCAACGCGAGCCAGGACGTGAGTTGCGTCAAGGTGAGCGACGCGAAGGCGCCCAGGCCCGCGCATACCAGCGTCACCAGCGCTGCCGGCAGTACCATCGCTTCGATCGCCTCCATGGCAGGGCTCGCGCCGAATACGAGCGAGACCACGCGCGCGACTGCATAGCCGCCGACCTTGGTGAGCACCGTGAAGAGCGCGGCGACCGGCGCCGACGCCGCACCATAGGTTCCGGGCAGCCACAGGTATAGCGGTGCGGCCGCGGCCTTCAGCAGGAAGACCAGCAACAGCAGGAGGCCTCCGGCGCGGATCCAGGGCGCCTGTTCCGGCGCGGCATTGCCGAGCGCGATGGCGAGTTGCGCCATGTTGAGCGTGCCCGCGACGCGGTAGAGGAGACCGACCGCCAGCAGAAACAGCACCGAGCCGATCAGATTGAGCACCACGTAGTGCATGCCGACCTTCAGCCGCTGCGCACCCCCGCCGTGTTGCAGCAGCGCGTATGAAGCGATGAGCATCAGTTCGAAACACACGAACAGGTTGAACAGGTCGCCGGTGAGGAAGGCGCCGTTCAGCCCCATCAGCTGGAACTGGAACAACGGATGGAAGTGCGCACCACGGCCATCCCAGCCCTGGATCGCGTACAGGAGGCTCGCCGTGGCGACCACCGAGGTCAACGCCACCATGAGCGCGGCCGGGCGATCGAGCACGAACACGATGCCGATGCGGGCCGGCCAGTCGCCGAGTGCGTAGACACCGATCTCGCCGCCGGCCGCCTGCAGCACGAGGCCGATGGATACCGCTGCCAGCACGCCAACCGAAATGGTCGCTACGACGCGCTGCGCGCCGAGCCGGTCCGTAAGCAGCAACAGCACGCAGGCGGTGAGCGCAGGCAACACGAACGGCACGACGATCCAGTGGCTCACGGTTCACCCGCGTCGACGTGATCGCTGCCGGTCGCCGCTCGTGCCCGCAACGCCAGCACGACGAGATAGGCAGTCATGGCGAAGCCGATCACGATCGCCGTGAGCACCAGTGCCTGGGGCAGCGGGTCCGTCATCGCGACTGCCTCGCCGACGATGGGCGGCTGGCCGATCCGGACGCCGCCCGAGACAAAGAGAAACAGATTGACCGCATAGGCCAGATAGGTGAGCCCGAGCACCACTGGGAAAGTGCGCGCCCGCAGCGACAGGTAGACCCCGGCCGCAGCGAGCAGTCCGATGGCGGAGGCCAGCAACAGTTCCATGCTCAGGCCCGCGCCTCGCGCGCCGGACCGAGGCGGCCGAGCTGCTCGAGGATCAGCATGACCACGCCCACCACGACCAGATACACGCCGAGGTCGAACAATGCAGCCGTCGCGAGGTGCAGCTCGCCCGCGAGCGGTACGTTCACGTGTCCGTGCGCGCTGGTGAGGAACGGCTTGCCGAACAGCCACGCGCCGAGGCCCGTCGCCCCCGCGATCGCGAGACCCGCCGCGATCAGACGATGGAAATCGAGCCCGAGCCGGCTCGCGCTCCAGGCGCTGCCGTTGGCCACGTACATCATGGCCATCGTCACGCCGGTGACCAGGCCGGCGATGAAACCCCCGCCGGGGAGATTGTGGCCGCGCAGGAAGATGTGCGCGGACAGCAGCAGCGCAAGTGGCAGGAGCACGCGCGCCAGCAGGGTGAGCATGACCGGCCGGAATTCGCCCGAGGCGGCGCGGCGGTCGCCCGGATCTTCGGCCGCCATGGTTGCAAGCAACGCGAAGATCCCGAGCGCCGCGATGGCGAGCACGGTGATCTCGCCGTAAGTGTCGAAGCCGCGGAAGTCCACGAGGATCACGTTCACGACATTGGTCCCGCCGCCGTCCGGCAGGCTGCGCGCCACCTGCTCGGCCGAGACGGTTTCGCCGTTCGTCGTCATCATCCACCAGGCGGCGGCGGCGAAGCCCAGCCCGCAGCCTGCGGCGATCGCAGCGTCGCGCGCGCGTCGCAAGGTCGACGATTCGAGCGGCGTCGTCGTCGGCAGGAAAGGCAGCGCCAGCAGCATCAGCAGGACCGTCGCGACCTCCACGGCGAGTTGCGTGAGCGCGAGATCGGGTGCGGAAAAGTACGCGAAAGCGGCCGAGACCATCAGGCCGACCGCACCCGTGAGGATCAGCGCGGTGAAACGCTGTCGATGCATCGCGATCGCCGCCACGGTGGCGATCGCGAGGACGAGCCACGCCATCACGGCGATGGCATTCAACGGCGTGTAGTTGTCGATCACACGATCGGGTGCACCGGTGACGAAGGGAAGCCAGCCGGCGGCGAGCGCGACGATCAGCAACACCGCGACCTGACGTTGCAGGCTGCCGTTCGCTGTCAGGTGCGTGAACCGCCGCGCGAACCGGGTGAGTCCCAGTATCAGCATCTGGTAGAAACGTGCGCCGGTCCACGGGCTGCGACCCTCGAGCAGGTGCAGGTTGTAGCAGCGTTGCGCCCCGAAATACAGCGCCAGCCCCAGCACCGTGGCGACCATGCTCATCGCCAGCGGCCAGGTGAAGCCGTGCCAGAGTGCCAGGCTGTATTCGGGCAGCGCACCGTTGACGACGCTTCTTGCCGCAACGGCGAGGATGGGTCCGACCGTAATGCCCGGGGCCACCCCCACCAGCAGACACAGTGCCACGAGCACTTCCACGGGAATGCGCATCCAGCGCGGCGGCTCGTGCGGGACGCGCTCGCTGCGATCCCAGTCGCCGTTGAAGAACACGTCGTGAATGAAACGCGTCGAGTACGCGACGCTGAATATGCCCGCGAAGGTCGCCATGACCGGCACCACCCAGGTCAGCGTGCCGGCACCCTCCAGCAGCAACGTCTCGGAGAAGAACATCTCCTTCGACAGGAATCCGTTCAGTAGCGGTACCCCTGCCATGGAGGCCGCCGCAACCATCGCGAGCACGCCGGTCCAGGGCAGGTACTTCCACAGCCCGGCGAGCTTGCGCATGTCGCGACTTCCGGTTTCGTGATCGATGATGCCGGCGGCCATGAATAACGAAGCCTTGAAAGTCGCGTGGTTGATGACGTGGAACACCGCAGCCACGGCCGCAAGCTCGCTGTTCAATCCGAGCAGCAGGACGATCAGCCCGAGATGGCTGATGGTGGAATAGGCGAGCAGCCCCTTCAGGTCGTGGCGGAACAACGCCGTGTAGGCGCCGAACACCAGCGTCACCAATCCGGTGCCGGCCACCACGTAGAACCACAAGTCGGTTCCCGAGAGCGCCGGCCACAACCGCGCGAGCAGGAATATGCCTGCCTTCACCATCGTCGCGGAATGAAGATACGCCGACACGGGCGTGGGCGCCGCCATCGCGTTCGGCAGCCAGAAGTGGAACGGGAATTGCGCCGATTTGGTGAACGCTCCGAGCAGAATCAACAACAGGGTCGCGGCGTAATGCGGATGCGCGCGGATTGTGTCGCCCCGCTCGAGCAGCTCCGAGATCTCGAAGGTGCCGGCGATGTTTCCCAGCAGCAGCACGCCCGCGAGCAGCGCAAGCCCGCCCATGCCCGTGACGGCGAGCGCCAGGCGCGCACCCTGCCGGGCGTCAGGCCGGCGGCTCCAATACCCGATCAGCAGGAACGACGTGAGGCTTGTCAGTTCCCAGAACACCAGGGTGAGCAGCAGATTGTCGGACAGAGCGATACCGACCATCGCGCCCATGAACGCGAGCAGGATCGCGAAGAAGCGGCCGAACGGATCCTCGGGCCCGAGGTAGTAACGGGCGTAGAGGATCACCAGCAGGCCGAACCCGAAGATCATGCCCGTGAACAGAAGCGACAAGCCGTCGAGCCGAAGAGAGACGTTCAGCCCGAGCGGCTCGATCCAGGGCACGCGTGCCTGCCAGGCGCTGCCGTCGAAGACGTGGCCGGCCAGCCACGCGAGCAAGACCAGCCCGGCGATCGGGGCCGCCGCCGCGCTCCACGCGATCGCGCTTCGATTGCGCTCGTGGAGCAGCGCCGGAAGCGCCGATCCGGCGAAAGGCAGCGCGAGCAGAACGAACAGGAACGGCATCGGACGGATGCTAACCGAACCTTGCCGTCCCCAACCGATCGAGAATTCATGAAATGGTCGACAGACCAATTCATGGACGAATCTCCCCTCGCCCTCCGGGAGAGACTGATGCAGCACCCCCATACTGCCGGCTTGCGCCCCGGAACAGCGTAGTTTCGGGTTCCTGGGTAGGGGTGGGGGTGAGGGATCTCAGCAGACTTGCACCGCATTTCGCCGGCGCCTCCTTTGCGCTCCGGCGTTCCGCCCGACCGGTGGCTCACGTCGTGCGCCCCGCACATGGATTCACGAATGCTCGCACGACGCCTCGCGCGCGGGCGGCGTTCGCCTTGCCCGCGCGTGCCGGGGATCGATAGGCGCCTCCTCCGATTCGTGGCGCTTGTGGTCTGCAATACCCAACCCGGGCCATTACGCCGGATTGTGATATTGGTCGTAGAGCTCCCTCTCCCCTCGGTCCTTCTCCCGAGGGGAGAGGGAAGACCTACGACCCTCGCCCATCGGGAGAGGGTGCGTGCGCAGCGAGCGGGTGAGGGCGGGGTACAGATTTCGGCACGACGGGTGGATCGACGCCGAGCGCCCTCTCGCCCAACGTGCCCCCATTCACCACTACCGCAGGGAGAGGGAAGCACAGTCCCTCGCCCTGCGGGAGGGACGGGGAGGCACGGGGAGGGACGGGACGCGAGGCGGGGGGGGTCGAGCCGCATGCGGCGAGCCCGAACGAGCGGCGGGCGGCATGCAGGCCGGAGCGCGCTCCGCAGGGCGAGGCGAGGGGTTTCGAGCCGCATGCGGCGAGCCCGAACGAGCGGCGGGCGGCATGCAGGCCGGAGCGCGCTCCGCAGGAGAGGGAAATCGAGCGTTCCACTTGTCATTCAGTTCATGAACGCTCAATAACGCGCCACCGTAATGCGCCGGCCCGGGACTTGCTAAATGCGGCGGAGTTCCTTTGCAATCGTCGCATCAATGCTTCGAGGAGCGCACCCGATGAACAAATTCACCGTTCTCATTCCGCTGGCGGCATTTCTTGCCGGCTGCAGCAGCGCCAAGCCGCTCATCCCCGACAAGAAGCTGATGATCTCGCCCAGCTTCCAGCCGAGCCTCGAAGCCGTCGTCGGCTTCGCCATCGCCGGTGCGGTGGCCTACTACGTCATCGATCCCCTGGCGCCGAACTGGGAAGTGAAGATCGATCAGATCGACCCGATCCGCGTCGCCATCAGCATGCGCAAGAAGCGTTTCTCCACCGGCGGCGACGGCGAGGCGCTCGACCTGTTCCGGCGCAAGGCCCAGAGCATCG
>Ga0163144_10015233_pt1 | contig 15880 bp, 15 predicted proteins | sample OliLak19BULKMAT1_FD_123175 | JGI IMG/M metagenome (GOLD analysis project Ga0163144, IMG submission 123175) | Freshwater microbial mat bacterial communities from Lake Vanda, McMurdo Dry Valleys, Antarctica - Oligotrophic Lake LV.19.BULKMAT1 | ecosystem: Environmental > Aquatic > Freshwater >...
ACCGCCGTTGATGACGTCGCTGAAGTAGAGACCGCGGGCCGGATCCCAGACAGGGCCTTCGATCAGGCCGTAGCCGGTGGCGACTTGTTGCATGAAAGACCCTCTTTCAATCGATCTACTCCAGCATCGCACGGCCTGTCGACAGACGCGCGCCCGTGATGCGAAACGCTTAATTGTCGTACGTCCACGCTTGGGCAATTGCCAAGTACCGCAATCGGTGGGCTCAATTGACCCCTAATCGGCCGGCAGTGCCGCGGAGGAAATGCGCCCGTGATCACCAAATTCGACAGCTCCTATGTCGGCTCGGTCGACCTGGAGAACCCCGGCTATGGCGGCACGCCGATCAACGAACGCCACTACCCGAACGAGGAACTGGCCGGCGTCCTGCACAAGGCGGTGGCCTACGCCAAGAAGATGGACGGCCTCGGCTACAACACCTTCTGGATGGCGGAGCATCATTTCCAGCCCGAGGGCACTGAGTGCATCCCGAACCTCCTGATGATGGCGCTGCACCTCACGAACGTGACCAAGAACCTTAGGATCGGTTGCGGCTTCAACGTGGTGCCGATGTGGCACCCACTGCGCCTGGCCGAGGACTATGCGATGGCCGACGTGCTGAGCGGCGGACGGGTCATCTTCGGCGTCGCGCGCGGCTATCACACGCGCGAGGTCGAGAGCTTCGGCGCGCCACTCACCGACCAGACGGCCAACCGCGAGATGTTCGAGGAAGGCTGCGACGTCATGTTCAAGGCCTTCAACGAGGAAAAATTCTCGCACAAGGGCACCTACTACACGATCCCGCCTGAAGTGCCCTATCGCGGCTATACGCTGAAGGACATCACGCTGGTGCCGCGGCCGCTACGTCTGCCGGTGGAATGCTGGCAGCCGATCCAGTCCGGCTCCGACCGCGCCTTCGACTTCATGGCCAAGCACGGCATCTCCGGCGTGATCGGCGGCGGCTCGGCCGAGGGCGGCGCGGTGGACAAGCACATGACCGCCTTCCAGGCGGCCTACGCCCGCCGCGGCATAAAGCTCGAGATCGGCGAGCGCCTGTCGCTGGGCTTCCAGTTCTTCATCGGCGAGAGCCGCGAGGCCGCCATGCGGGCAGCGGGCAAATACTACGAAGAGAACATGAAGATGTTCGGCGAGCTGCGCCTCGTGCGCGCGCTCTCCGACGAGCAGATCGCGGCGATGCGCGATCCGCGACTGGCCGCCACCACCAAGCTGCCCCGGATCGAGGATGCCGTGAAGGCCGGCGGGTTCCTGGCCGGTACGCCGGCGGACATCATCGAACAACTGAAGGCAGTGGAGAAGCGCTATCCGGGGCTCGATCGTGTCAGCTGCGGCATGGCGCTCGGCACGCCGCTCGCCGTCGCGCTGGAACAATTGGACCGCTTCGCCAAGGAAGTGATGCCGGCCTTCCGGACGGCACGCGCCGTGGCCGCCGACTGACATCAAGGGAGCAGAACATGCCGATCGCCACCAAATACCTGTTCATCGTCAGCATGGACGTGACGAAGGAAAAGGAAGCGCTGTTCAACGAAGTCTACGACACCGAGCATGTGCCCCTGCTCCTGGCCTTGCCGGGCGTCCGGGCGGTCACCCGCTGGAAGACCGAACCCGCCGCCTTCGTGATCGGCGGCGAGTTGAAGCAGATCGATGGCGGCACCGCGGCGCACTACGTGGCGATCTACGAAATCGACAGCCCGGACATTCTGGTGAGCAAGGCCTGGAACGAGGCGGCTGAAAAGGGACGCTGGGCGAGTGAGGTGCGGCCGTTCACGTCGAACCGCAGCCACATCGTACGCAAAGCGGTCTGAGCCGAGCTGATGCAGATCGGCTTCAACCTGCCGAATTCCGGCCCGCTGTCGTCCGTCGCCGCCATGACGCGGATCGCCACCGAAGGCGAGGCGATGGGCTTCGACTATCTCACGATGACCGACCATGTCGTGCTGCCCGACACCAAGGTTCCCGGCTATCCCTATTCGGAGAGCGGCGAATTCTACGAGCAGGCGCCGACCGAGCGGCACGAACAGTTGATCGGCATGGCTTTCATCGCGGCCAAGACCTCGCGCATCCGCCTGGTGGCTGCCGTGCTGGTGGTCCCGCATCGCCCCGCAGTTCTGGCGGCCAAGATGCTGGCCACGCTCGATGTGCTTTCCGAGGGCCGGCTGGTCGTGGGTGTTGGCGCCGGCTGGCTGAAAACCGAGTTCGATGCGGTCGTCATGACGCCGTTTCCCGAGCGCGGGGCCGTCACCGACGAGTATATCGACGCTTTTCGCGTGCTGTGGACCGAGAGCGCGCCCAAATTCGCCGGCCGCTACACGAGCTTCGACGGCATCGTGCTGGAACCCAAGCCGGTGCAGCGTCCATATCCGCCGATCTGGATCGGCGGCGAGAGCGGCCCCTCCGTGCGCCGCGCCGCGCGCGTCGGCGATCTCTGGTATCCGATCGGCAGCAACAACAAGCACCTGCTCGATACGTTGCCGCGGCTGCGCGCCGGCATTGCCCGGCTGCGCCAGGCCACCATCGATGCCGGCCGCGATCCCGCATCGGTCGGCACCGGCTATCGCGTCAAGCGCTATGGTGCGGCGGTGCCGCCTATGGCCTCCGATGGCGAGCGCCGGCTGTTCTCCGGCAGCGAGGCCAATATCATTGGCGATCTCTGCGCCTTGCGGGAGATCGGCGTCACCGCCATCGACATCGATTTCGGCCGCCCGGACGCCGCCGCCATGATCGCCGAGATGCGCCGGTTCAAGGCTGCGGTGATCGAGAAAATCTGAGCGTCACCTTCGCTTCATCTCAGGCCTAAATCATGGGCCTTGATCTGCAAGGCAAGGTACTTCGAATACATGCGGCACTGCGCGAAGGAACCGCCGGTGAACCAGAGCCCGGCCTGGGTGGTCGGCACCCACATATTGTTGAGCTCCTGCGTGCGCGCATCGAAGCCCCAGACCGGACCGACCTTCCGGGCAATCTCCTTGCCGAACAGATCTCCGACCAGATGGTCCTGGCCCTTGTAGCCGGTGGCCAGCACGATCAGGTCGACGGGTCGGTCGCTGCCGTCCTTCATCTTCATGCCGGTCTCGGTGAACTCAGCAATGTCGGCATACTGGATCAGGCCGATTTCCCGCTTGACGATCAGGTCCGAGGCACCGACGTTGAAATAGTAGCCGCCGCCGCGCGACCGGTACTTTAGCGGCCAGCCGGTGCCGTCCTCGCCGAACTCCAGCTTGAAGCCCACCTTCTCCAACCCCTGCAGCAGGGGCGCGTCGAGTTCGCGCGCCTTGTCGGTCAGGATCTTGTGCGCGACCTTCATCACACGCAGCGGCACCGAGACGTTGATCAGGTCACGGTCCTCGTAGGTCGGACCCTTGCCGTAGTAGATGCCGTCATAGAGCTGGGCACTGGGTTCGACGTTGACGATCAGCGTCGGGCTGCGCTGGACGATGGTGGTGTGTGCACCGTTGCCATGCAGGTCCTGGGCGATATCGTGGGCGCTGGTGCCGGTGCCGAAGACATAGACGTTGCGCCCCTTCCACTCCGCACCGTTGGCGAACTTGCTCGAATGGACGACCTGCCCCTTGAAGCGGTCGAGCGTCGGGATCTCGGGGATGTTGGGTGTGCCGCTGACGCTGGTCGCCATGATGATATGGCGCGGGTGCAACGTCCGTCCGGCACCGTCGGCGACGTCGAGCGCGAGGTTCGCCGTCCAACGCTTCGTCTTGTCATCCCAGATCGCGCCCTTGAAGGTCGTGCGCGTCCAGAAGTCGATCTCGAGCGTCTCGACATAGGATTCGAGCCAGTTGGCGATCTTGTCCTTCGGTATGTATTTCGGCCAGGTCTTGGGGAAGGGCAGATAGGGGAAATGGTTGCTGTGCTTCTGGTTGTGCAGCTTCAACCCGTGATAGCGCTTGCGCCAGTTGTCGCCGATCCGCTCCATCCGGTCGACCACCAGCGCTTCGATGCCAAGCCCCTTCAGCCGCGCCGCCGCCGTGATGCCGGCGTGGCCGCCGCCGACGATCAGCACATCGGGATCGCGATCCTCATAGCGCGACGCCTGCCGCCGCCGGTCGAGCCAGTTGGGGCCGTGGAAGTCGCGCTCGAAGGCGGGCTCCTCGGCGCTCTCCAGGATTGTCTCTTCCTCGTAGCCCTTCAGTTCGTCCAGAGTCGTGAGCAGCGTCCAGGCCACCGCCGCGCCGACACGGCAATCGCTGCGTTTCAGGCGCACGATGCCGGCCCCTCGCCCGACCTTGGTCTCGAAGCTCAGGATGGCCTCGATGCACTCCTCGCCGGCGCGCTCGACATCGCGCGGCGGATGACGCTCGGGGTCGACAGAGAAGGCGCGCGCGCCGGTGGCAGCCGCCGCCTCGAGCAGCCGTCGCGCGACAGGCTCGCGGTCGCTCACCGTCTCGATGGTCCAGGTCAGCGCCACGATATCGCGCCAGTCGCAGTCGGGCCGGAAAAGCGCCGCGAGCTGGTGGGCGTCGTTTGCCTGTAGCGCCGCATTCAGGTTCGAGAGCCAGTTGCCGACGATCTGTTTCGCATCACGGTTCAATTCGACATCCATGAGGCGAGCCTGTCGAATAGACTAGCCAAACACAAGGGAGGAACGATGAGCAGGCTCGATGGAAAAGTGGCGTTCGTCACCGGTGCCAGCCGCGGCCTGGGTGCCGCCGTGGCGCTGGCGATGGCGGACCAGGGCGCGGCCGTCATGCTGGTGGCACGCGACGGGGCGGCGGTCGCTGCCGTGGCGCGGGAGATCGTAGCATCAGGCGGCCGCGCCGAGGCGCTGGCCTGCGATGTCTCCGATTATGGCGCGATCGCAGGGGCCGTCGCGGCGACGCGTGAACGCCTGGGTGGCCTCGACCTGCTGGTCAACAACGCCGGCATCATCGAGCCGATCGCCGACCTCGCGACGTCCGATCCCGCCGCCTGGGCGAACAACATCCAGATCAACCTCGTCGGCGCCTATAATGTCGTGCGCGCGGTGCTGGGCGGCATGCTGAAGGGCGGCAGCGGCACCATCGTCAACGTTTCCTCCGGCGCGGCGCACCGGCCACTCGAAGGCTGGAGCGCCTACTGTGCCGGCAAGGCCGGCCTGGCCATGGTGACCCGCGCCGTTGCCCTGGAGACGACCGGCCGCGCCATTCGCATCTTCGGCTTCTCGCCCGGGACGATCGACACCGACATGCAGGTGAAGATCCGCGCCTCGGGCATGAACCAGGTGAGCCGCATCCCGCGCGCCGATCTCTCGCCGGTCGCGCACGCCGTGCGTGGCCTGCTCTATCTCTGCGACAGCGCCAGCGACGACCTGATCGGCCAGGACGTCTCGATGCGCGACGAATCCTTCCGCCCGCGGATCGGGCTCACCTAGGAGACGGCACATGGCACTCTACGAACTCAGGACCTACACGCTCTATGTCGGCAAGATGGCCGAAGCGGTGAAGCTCTATCAGGAGCTGGGCTTTCCCGCGCTCCAGAAGGGCGGCCACGACAAGAACCTCGTCGGCTACTTCCAGGGCGACACCGGCATGATCAACCAGATCGTCCATCTCTGGAAATTCGAGGACGACGCCGGGCGTCGCGCCCACTGGACTGCGGTGTTCGCGAACAGGGATTTCACCGAGGGCTTCGCCTCGAAGTTCCGGCCGCTGGTGATGAGCCAGGAGGTCAAATTGCTCCACGCCGCGCCCTGGGGACCGCATCCCTAGGGGAAGCAGCACGCCTGCCAAAGTCTTGAAGGATGGTCAAACCGGGGCGTTGTAAAGCGCATCCGGGCTACCGACTCTGACGACACAGCGGAACCCGACGTGGCTGGTGGACGTGTCGACCGCTTCGGCATGGCGTGCCGCTGGACGATAACGCCGGCAGTAGCTCGGCGCGCACAGGTGCGATCCGCCCTTCAACACCTTGCGCGGAATGCGCACGGCCGGCTGGGTCGGATCGTAGCTCGCCTCCATCGTTACGCCGCGCGGATTCTCCGGCACACAGCAGGCCTTGGGCGCATCGGCGGTATGCTGAGTTGAATACCAGTCGGCGGTCCACTCCCAGACATTGCCGATCATGTCGTGCACGCCGTAGCCATTGGCCGGAAAGGCGCGCACCGGCGAGGTTCGGGCATAGCCGTCGGTCTTGAGATTCTCGAGCGGGAAGTTTCCCTGCCAGGTGTTGGCCATATGCCGGCCGCCGGGCGTCATCTCGTCGCCCCACGCGAACTCCGTGGCATCGAGGCTGCCGCGCGCGGCGAACTCCCATTCCGCCTCGGTCGGAATCTCCTTGCCCGCCCATTTTGCGTAGGCCTCGGCATCGCGATAGGCGATCTGCACCACGGGATGATCGTCGAGGCCGCCGATGTGGCTCCCCTTGCCATAAGGCCGGCGCCAGTTGGCGCCGAAGGTGAAGCTCCACCATTGGCTCCAATCGCGCAGGTCAACGGGGCGCGACGGCGGCGTAAAAACAAGACCGCCGGCCTTCAGCATATGCGGCAGCGCGCCGGGATAGTCCTTGGCGTCCGGCGCGATCTCGGCCCAGGTGACGTAGCCCGTCGCCTGGATGAAAGCGCGGAACTGGGCGTTGGTGACCGGCGTCGGATCGATCCAGAAACCATAGACGGCAACCGTCTGGGCGGGAGCCTCCTCGGCATAGTGGCGATCCGAGCCCATGCGGAACGTACCGCTGGGAATCCCGATCATACCTGCATACGGCGGCAAGCCGGGCGGGTGAGCTTCTGCCATGTGCGTATTTATCCCCGCTTCTTGGCGAAGTGCCAAGCACCGTCCTCTGTCCGCGCGCCTCTATACAGGATGGCCGCGCGCCTCGATGCGCATTGCGCGAAGGCGCGTCCGAGTGACGCCGATATGGGCGTTCAGCGCGAAGAAGAGGTCCGAGTGCCTCATCGGAAGGGCAGTCGATGCCCGGTCGATTCTCTCGAGGTCGCCCTCAAGGGCGATCACTTGTGGCTCCAGCAGTCCGGACTGCAGCCCATGTTCGACGACCCGGAGTTCGCGATAAAGTTGGATGATGCGCCGGCGCAGGAACCAAAGGTACAGCTTGGGCGCGTAACTGAAGATCGGGACGACGATCGCGATGGCCGTCACCAAAATAGCGAGTGTCCTCCGAGCATAGTTGGAGACCCAGAACGGCAGATAGCGCTGCAGGAACGATGGCCCGTTCTTGTAAAAATCATGGGCGCTCTCGGCCATCGGATATTCCGGGTCGGTCTGGGTGGGGAATTCGCCGAACTGCTGGAAGACGCCGGGCTCGCTGTTCACCTCGACCAATGCCCGTGCCAGGAGGCCGATGATTTCCGGATGAACGTCACCGCGCACCAGCACCGAGCTGGTGGTTCCGATCAGCGTCACGTCGGCGCCCGGAATGTTCCGTTCGAAGTCGACCACGCCGCTCGGCAATTCCAAGCGCGTGAGGAAGGGAAATTTCCGGGTCAGCGCTTTTACGCGCGGCAGGCTTATCAGCCGAACCCCGGGATCGCGCAGCAGGTTCTGGATGAGCGGCGCTTCCAGGACGTTGCCCATGATCAGTACGTCGGCTTTCCCTGCATCCAGGGCGTCGACTGCCGCCCGCCCGCCCAGAGGCAAGAACGTCGCGTTCTGTGGCGTGATGCCGTTGCTCCGGAGGATCTTCGTCACCACCATGTTGGTGCCGCTCGATTCCGGTCCCACGGCGATGCGCTTGCCCTTGAGTTGAGTGAGGTCGGCGAACGAGTCGGTGGCGCGGCAGAAAATGAAGAACGCCAGGTAGTTGATGCGGCCCAGCGACTCGAGGCCCGGCGCCTGGGTGCTGTTGGAGACGCCTCCCTGCACGAAGCCGACGCTGACGCCGGATTTCGGATCCTGGAGAAGTTTCAGATTCTCGACTGTGCCCTCGGTCGAGCGGATATCGAGCGTCACGTGGTTGCGGGCAAGTATGTCGCGATACTTGCGGGCGTAGAATTCGTACGCCCCGCCCTTCGAGCCGGCCGCGACCGTGATCTTCTTCGGCGGCGCCGGGACGAAATGGTCGAGCGCGATCCAGGCCAGGCCCGCCATGCAGAGGATCGCGGCCAATCCGGCAAGCAGGTGATTACGGTTCACTCCCAACATGGCCGTCCCGGCCTACGGTGCTACGGCGTTCCAGTGGCAACCGCGCGATGCTTCTGTCACCTCCAGGGTCCTCGGCGACTTCGAAGCGTCGGCGACGACATCGAGGTTCACGCCGCCCAGGCCGAACCTGGTCTTGTAGATGTTGGGCGCCGTCTGCTTCAGCGTGTCGTTGATGCCGCCCGACGACTTGAGCATCGCCTTGTCGCCCGCGAGGGTGATCGTGTGCACGCGCGACAGCGAGGCATCGAGGCTGATGCAGCCCGACGGATTGCCCTTGGCGGCGACGACCCGGAACTCGATCGGAGCGTTCTGGGCGCTTGCCGGCAAGACGCCGCCCGAAATGCTGATGAGAAGCGCCGCAGCCGACAGCAGGCGGCCGAATTTGCCTTTGGTCATCGGTTTCCCTCAAATTGCACGAACGGTGCTGAAACTCCTCGGATCGTCGATGCAAGACAACGGGACGAACGATGCAATTCGTGAATGAAACATCATCCGAAGGCCAAGTCTCAGGGCGTCATTTCCCAGGCCTTGAGTTTCCGGCGCGCCGTCCCGAAGTTGCCGAGCTGGTAGATCGACACGCCCGCCGGCGAGAAGGTGAAGGCTTCGAAGGGTTCGGCCAGCATCGCCTTCAGATACTCCTGGGTGGCGACACCGATGGTGACGTGTGGATTGAACTTCTTCCCGGTTGCGTCGGGAACGAAGGCCGCGACGTATTCGATGAGCCCTTTGCTGAACGCCCCATCTTCAGGAGTCAGATGAAAGGCCGCCTCGCTTCCGCTCTCGATCGTGAAGGGCGCCACCGCGTCGACGATCTTCTGCTGCAACCTGAGCCAATCATCCGTCGGCTCGACCACGATGCCGGCAACCCCGATTTCGCCGGACGGGAGGTAGTAGTACTTGAACGCCTTCAATTTCCAGCCCGCGATCTTCTCACCGGCAAGGGCCTTGCCGACCGCGTCGTAGACCTTGTCGAGGTCCGCCGTCCGGACGAAGCGTTGCAGCGTCGTCATGTGGGGGCGATGCGCTTCGTCCAGGGCAAAGCCTTTGGGGAAGACCTTGAGCAGGCGGGCGTTGGCGGCCGCCGCACGTTTCAGCATTGTCGCATCAGGCTCCAGCAACACGTCAATGGCCGTGACCGGATTTTGCTGCGCGCTCGACGGCCCTATCCAACCGGGCAGGAGTGCCAGGATGGTGCCGATCGTCGCCAGGATCCTTGCGAAAGAGCGCATGTCCGTCTCCTACCTGCCGGCGGCAAAAATCTGCTTCCAGTCGTCCTTCATGCTGACGACGGTCCAGCCGTCCCTCTTCGCCTGCTCGTAAAGTCCCTGCGTGAAGGCTCCAAGCTTGACGTCCGGCAGTCCCTTCGCCGGACCATAGGCGTATTCGCGCACCGCATCGTCGTGCAGCACCAGCAGCATGAACCGCGCGCCGCCGCCGCCCTGCGTGTATTCCAGCATCTCCTTGTCGCCGTTCGAGTTTCCGAAGGCGGCGATCGGCCGGCGGCCGATGTGCTGGTTGATGCCCACGGGCTTGCCGCCCTTGTCGTCGTTGAAGTTCAGCTCCGGCAGGCGTATGAGCACGGGCTTGCCGTCACGCATCTCGAACTTCGTCTTGATGCTGCTGCCGACGACCTGCTCCGGCGGGATGCCGTAGACCTTTTCTGTCCACGGGCGCATGAACTCGATGCCGCCGCCGGAGACGATGAAGTTCTTGAAGCCGTTCGCGCGCAGATAGCCGAGCAGTTCGAGCATCGGCTGATAGGTCATGTCGGTGAAGAGCTTGCCCGTCTTCGGATGCTTCGCCGTGGCAATCCAGTCCTTCACGATCTGCTCGAATTCCACCACGGTCATGCCCGCGTGCGTGGCCATGAAGAGGTCCAGGATCGCCTGGTCGCCGCCGGCAAACGCGGTCGCGAGGTCGCCCTTGAGCAGCGAGGCGAACGGCTCCGTCGTCTTCCACTCGGGATGCTGTGGTGCCAGCGCCTTCACGCGGTCGACCGCGAAGTAGAGTTGGACCGGCGCCGGCTGCTCGCACCACAGCGTGCCGTCGTTGTCGAAGGTGGCGATGCGCTCGGCCACCGGGACGAAATCAGGGGAGCCGGGCCTGATGACCTTTTCGACGAAGGTGACGATGGCAGCCTTTGCCGGGCCGTCGTTCCACGAGGGCAACGGATCGGTCTGGGCGTTCGCAGCTCCGCTCAGGAGCAGAAGCACCCCGAGCACGAGCGTGCGGCGGAGAACCAACAAGGAGGTCATCGGCATTCTGTTGGATCCCCGCCTGTAGTCTTCCGCTCCGCTTCTCAGTTCACGCCCTGCGGCGGTGACATCAGCTTGTCGAGCACTCCCTGCAGGTTGAACGAGCCCGGCTTCTGGCGCGGCGGGAACTCGGCCAGGGTCTGGAGGAAGCGGCCGACGAAGGCCTGCGCCGGCACCAGCAGGAAGATGCGGTCGATGCGCCAGCGGCCATAGCCCATGCCTTCCTTGTCGGCGCGCTCGAACGGATCGGCTTTTAGGTCGAACAGCTTGGGCACGCGTAGGGTCACCATCGGGTCCTGCCAGACGTCGAAGCCGTGGCTACGCTGTTCCATGAAGGCGAGTTTCCACTTGTCGTAGCGCAGTCCCGCCAGGCCGCCGTCGTCGGTCCAGTAGAAGAACTCCTTGCGCGCGCTGCCCGTGCCGTTCTTCAGCAGCTCGCGCTGATCGTAGCCGTCGAGATGGACCTTGAAGCTCTTGGCGCCGAAGCTGGCGCCGCGCATCAGCTTGGCCTTGAGATCGGTCTCGCCGACGGCGGCCAGCAGGGTCTGCATCCAGTCTTCGGACGAGAACACCTCGTTGATCTCGGTGCCGGGCTTCACCAGGCCCGGCCAGCGCACCATGGCGGGGACGCGATAGCCGCCCTCCCAGTTGGTGTTCTTCTCGCCGCGGAACGGCGTGGTGCCGCCGTCGGGCCAGCTCATGACCTCGGCGCCGTTGTCGGTGGTGTAGATCACGATGGTGTTGTCGGCGATCTTGAGGTCGTCGAGCTTCTTCAGGAGCTGGCCGACCATGCCGTCGTGCTCGACCATGCCGTCGGCGTAGACGCCGAGGCCGGTCTTGCCCTCGGAGGCGGGCTTCAGGCGTGTCCAGATGTGCATGCGGCTGGAATTGGCCCAGACGAAGAACGGCTTCCTGTCGCGGTTGGCGCGGTCGATGAAGTCGAGCGACGCATTGATGAACTCCTCGTCCACCGTTTCCATGCGCTTCTTGGTGAGCGGGCCGGTGTCCTCGCACTTCTGCTTGCCCCACTTGCCGAAGCGCGGATCCTCGCCCGGCGTCTCGGTCGCCGTGGCGACGCACTTCATGACGCCACGCGGGCCGTACTGGGCCTTGAAGGTCGGATCCTTGGGATAATCGACGTTCTCGGGCTCTTCCTCGGCGTTGAGGTGGTAGAGATTGCCGAAGAACTCGTCGAAGCCGTGCACGGTCGGCAGGAAATCGTTGCGGTCGCCGAGATGGTTCTTGCCGAACTGGCCGGTCACGTAACCCTGCGGCTTCAGAAGATCGGCGATGGTCGGGTCCTTATCCGACAGGCCTTCCGGCGCGCCGGGGAGGCCGACTTTCAGGAGACCGGTACGGATCGGCGACTGGCCGGTGATGAAGGCCGCGCGTCCCGCCGTGCAGGACTGCTGGCCGTAGTAGTCGGTGAAGATCGCGCCTTCGCGGGCGATCCGGTCGATGTTGGGCGTGCGATAGCCCATCATGCCGCGGTTGTAGGCGCTGATGTTCCAGAGCCCGATGTCGTCGCCGAAAATGACGAGGATGTTGGGTTTGGCCGGCGTCTGCGCGCTTGCCGGCATGACGCCGCCCGACATGCCGACGAGGAGTGCCGCTGCCGACAGCAGACGGCCGAATTTGCCCTTGGTCATCGGTTTGCTCCTAAATCTCACGAAATGGGGCTGAAACTCGTCCAGACGGCGATGCAAAACAATGGGCCGGACGATACAGTTCGCGTATGGAAATCGACCTCAAGCTGCTGCAATACGCCGTCGTCCTGGCCAAGCACCGTCACTTCGGCCGGGCGGCGGCAGCGTTGCATATTAGCCAGCCGACGCTCAGCCGTAACATCGCGACCCTCGAAAAGCAGCTCGGGTTGCGTGTCTTCGAGCGGTCGCGCCGCGATGTCATGGCGACGCCGGCGGGCGACGACGTGCTCAAGATGGCCGACGAGCTCGTTTCACGGGCCGCGGCGATCTCCAACAGCCTGCAGATGGTGCGCGACGGGCGGGGCGGACGCCTGCGCGTCGCGGCGGGCGTCTATGTCCACGACATCGCAGTCCGGCCGGCGGCGATCGAGATGATCAAGGCCAAGCCCTCGGTTCGTCTGGAGCTGCTGGAGCGCGAATGGACAGCGGCGCTCTCGATGCTGATGACGGATCGGGTCGATTTCGCGGTCCTCGACATCGCAGCCTTGCGCGGCGTGCCGTCGCTCCGCGTCGAGCCGCTCGGCAAGCTGGAAGGGGTCTACTACTGCCGGGCTGGCCACCCGCTCCTGAAGAAGGCGTCTCTGCGTCCAGGAGACGTTCGGCTCTATCCCTTCGTCTTCTCCAGCATGTCGCGGGAGAAAGTCGCGCTGGTCGAGGATATCGATCCCGGCTTCACGGTGGATCCGGCGACGGGCGACATCCTGCCGTCGATCGCCGTCTCGTCGTTCCGCCTGGGTCTGGAGATCGTGTCCGGTACCGACGCCGTCAGCCTCGGCCATCTGAGCCAGATCGAGGACGGCATCGCCGCCAACCGTCTGGCTATTCTCGATCTGCCGTGGCGGAGCAGGCGGCCGGTCGCCGAGATGGGCGTCGCCTACAAGCGCGAGCGCACGCTGCCGCCTGCGGCGCGCGCGTTCATTGGCCTCATCCGCAAGCGCATGCGGGCAATCGAGCGTTCCTGAATAGGCTCGACGTTCATTTCAGCTCGAACGGATAGATGATCTTCCAGTCGTTCTTCATATCGACAATGGCCCATTTACGGCGGACCGCTTCGTCCCACGCCTTGTCCAGCTTGCCGATATGGGATTGCCGGTCGTAGGCGTATTCGCGCACCGCGTCGGTATGATGAACGAGGCCCATGAAGCGCGCGCCCGTCCCGGCTGCGGTCCATTCCAGCATCTGCTGGTCGCCGTCGGAATTGCCGAAGGCCAAGACCGGCCGCCGCCCGATGAAATGGTTGATGCCGACCGGCTTGCCCGGCCCGTCGTCGACGAACTCGACCTTGGGCTCCTTCATCAGCACCGGCACGCCGTCGGGCTGCAGGACGAATTTGGTGACACCGGAGGAGCCCACCACCTGTTCCGGCGGGATGCCGTAGATCTGCTCCGTCCACGGCCGCATGAATTCGATGCCGCCGCCGGAGACGATGAAGGTCTTGAACTGGTTGCCGCGCAGGTAACCCAACAGTTCGAGCATCGGCTGGTAGACAAGATCGGTGTAGGGACGATTGAAGCGCGGATGACGCGCCGTCGCGATCCAGTCATTGACCGCCTTGGTGAACTCCGCGGTCGTGAGGCCGGTATGGGTCGCCGCCATGATCTCGAGCAGGCTCTTCTCGCCCATGGTGGCAAGTGCTGCCCTGTCGTCCGCCAGGACCGACTTGAAGGGTTCCAGCGTTTTCCATTCCGGACGCTGCGGTGCCAGCGCCTTCACGCGATCCATGGCGAAGGCGACCTGGAAATAGACCGGCTGCTCGGTCCACAGCGTGCCGTCGTTGTCGAACGTGGCGATGCGCTCGGGGACCGGCACGAAATCGCGGTCGCCGGCCGTGGTGGTGCGGGCGACGAAATCGAGGATCGCCCTCTTTGTCGGTCCATCGTTCCACGAGGGCAGCGGATCCGCCTGGCCGAAGGACGGTGACGCGGTGGAAAAGACGACGGCCGCGGCGGCAAGGCCCGTGACGATTATTCTGCGGCGCATGACAATCCCCTGATGCCGGACATTACCGCACGAGGCCGGCGTCGTGCATCATTTGCGATTGAACAGGCAGATATGCATGGCCACAGTGCCATGCATGACAGCCACGCCCTCTGCCGGGCCGGACGATGCCACCAAGCGACTCCTGCCGTGGCTCGTGGCGGTGGCGTTCTTCATGCAGTCGCTCGACACGACGATCTTGAATACCGCCGTGCCGGCCATCGCCAAGGCCATGGACGTGACGCCCCTCAGCGTGAAGTCGGTGCTGGCGAGCTATACGCTGAGCCTGGCCGTCTTCATTCCCATCAGCGGCTGGATGGCCGACCGGTTCGGCACGCGCGCGGTCTTCGCCACCGCCATCGGCCTGTTTACGGTGGGCTCCGTGCTCTGCGGCCTGTCGACCAGCATCGACATGCTGGTCGCCTGCCGCGTCCTGCAGGGCGCGGGCGGCGCCATGATGATGCCGGTTGGGCGCATGACGCTCGCCCGCACCTACGACAAGGCCGACCTCGTCCGCGCCATGAGCTTCGTCGCCATCCCCAGCCTGGTCGGGCCCATGGTCGGCCCCATCGCGGGCGGTCTCATCATCACCTATCTCCATTGGAGCGTGGTGTTCTTCGTCAATATTCCCGTCGGACTGTTAGGGCTCTACTTCGTCCGGCGCCATCTGCCGGATTTTCGCGAACAGCAGACCCACCCGCTCGACATCGCGGGCCTGGTGCTGTTCGGTGGCGGCATCGCTCTGCTGTCCTATGTCCTCGAAGTCTTCGGCGAAAACACGCTGAGCGGGCCCGAGATGCTCGGCCTGCTCGCCCTCGCTGCGGCCCTGCTCGCAAGCTATGGCATCCGCGCGACCTTGACGGCCTTCCCGCTGCTCAACCTCGGCCTGTTCCGGCTCCGGACCTTCCGGGCATCGGTGTCCGGTGGCTTCTTCACCCGACTTGGCCTGGGCGGCATCCCGTTCTTGTTCCCGCTGCTCTACCAGATCGGTCTCGGCCTCTCGCCGATCCAGTCGGGCCTGCTGGTGTTGCCGCAAGCGGTGGCCTCGATCGGCCTGAAAACCTTCATGCCGGCGATCCTGGCGCGCCTGGGCTACCGCAACGTGCTGGTCGGCAACACGATCATCGTCGGCCTCATGATCATGTCCTTCGCGACCGTCGGCAGCGAGACGCCGATCTGGCGGATCGTCGTCCAGGCTTTCATCCTCGGTTTCTTCACGTCGATGCAATACACCAGCATGAACACGCTGGTGTATGCCGACGTCTCAAGCGCGCAGACCAGCGGCGCCAGCACGATCGCCGCTACCGGCCAGCAGCTGGCGATCAGCTTCGGCGTCGCCGGCGCGTCGCTGATCGCCGCCCTTTTCGTTCCCTACGGCGCCCATTCCAATCCGTCGGCGATGATCCACGGCGTGCAGCAGGCTTTCCTCATCCTGGGGGCGATGACGATACTGTCGTCGGTCGTCTTCATGGAACTGCGGAAGGACGACGGCGACTCCATCAGCCGACACGCGCCCATCAGCCGCGACACGCACGACGGCGAGACCTAGCGAGCGGATTCAGAAATAGTTGACATTTCAGCAGGTTTTTGGCTATGTTTCTGGCATGCTGGCGAGAATTGCGCTGGCTTTTTTGTTTCCGGCACGACCGGCCCGCGGCCGCCCGCGGGTTTGTGCAACTCAAGCGCTCGGTGCAGCCGCCCCAGGTCCTGACCTGGGGAGAGTCACAGTCCAAATCGGCCCAAAGGGTTTCGTGCTGAGGGCTTCGTGCTGGCAGTGCCGGCACCAACAGGCAAAGAGCCACGCCGCGAACCGTGGACAGACAGGATGCGCCGGGTCGGG
>Ga0163144_10015235_pt1 | contig 15880 bp, 16 predicted proteins | sample OliLak19BULKMAT1_FD_123175 | JGI IMG/M metagenome (GOLD analysis project Ga0163144, IMG submission 123175) | Freshwater microbial mat bacterial communities from Lake Vanda, McMurdo Dry Valleys, Antarctica - Oligotrophic Lake LV.19.BULKMAT1 | ecosystem: Environmental > Aquatic > Freshwater >...
CAGAAAATCTGCAAGATCATGGATATGGCGATGAAGGTTGGCGCGCCGGTGATCGGCATCAACGATTCGGGCGGCGCTCGCATCCAGGAAGGCGTCGCGAGCCTTGGCGGATATGCAGAAGTATTTCAGCGCAATGTGCTGGCAAGTGGAGTCGTGCCGCAGCTCAGCCTGATCATGGGCCCCTGCGCGGGCGGCGCTGTCTACAGCCCTGCCATGACCGACTTCATCTTCATGGTGAAGAATAGCAGTTATATGTTCGTTACTGGCCCCGATGTTGTGAAGACCGTCACCAATGAAATGGTCTCGCAGGAGGAACTCGGGGGCGCTGTGACGCATACCACGAAGTCGGGGGTCGCCGATGTTGCGTTCGAAGATGATATCGAAGCGCTGTTGGCCGCCCGCGACTTCGTGGACTTTCTCCCCGCATCAAACCGCGCGCCCCCGCCCGAACGCCCGACGGCTGATCCGTGGGACCGGCAGGAGGAAAGCCTTGATCTGCTGATCCCGGCCAACGCCAACCAGCCTTACGACATGCACGAAGTGATCCGAAAGACGCTCGACGAGGGCGATTTCTTTGAGGTGCAGCCAGCGCATGCGGGCAACATCATTACCGGCTTCGGGCGGATTGAGGGGCGCACCGTGGGTGTCGTCGCAAACCAGCCTATGGTGCTGGCCGGGTGCCTCGACATTAATTCATCGAAGAAAGCGGCGCGGTTCGTGCGGTTTTGTGATGCGTTTGAGATTCCGATCCTGACGTTTGTCGACGTCCCCGGCTTCCTGCCCGGCACTGCGCAGGAGCATTCCGGCATCATCAAGCACGGCGCGAAGCTGCTGTTCGCCTATGCCGAGGCAACTGTGCCCAAGATCACCGTCATCACCCGCAAGGCTTATGGCGGGGCGTATGACGTGATGGCATCCAAGCATTTACGCGGCGACCTGAACTATGCCTGGCCGACCGCCGAAATCGCGGTGATGGGTGCCAAGGGCGCGGTGGAAATCATCTTTCGCGGCCGCACGCCCGACGAGATCGCAGAACAAACCCGTCAGTATGAGGCCCGCTTTGCCAACCCGTTCGTCGCGGCATCGAAGGGGTTCATTGACGAGGTGATCCAGCCGCATTCCACCCGGCGGCGTGTGGCGCTGGGGCTGCGCAAACTACGCGGGAAGGTGCTGGAGAACCCCTGGAAGAAGCATGACAATATTCCGTTGTAGCGGGTCGCGGTTTTGTGCGGCGAGGCATCTGGTCTGCTGACGACGGGCAATGGTAATGAAAGCTGGGAGCAATAGCCGCGCTCCAGCGCCGTTCTCCGTCATTGCGAGCGGAGCAAAGCAATCCAGCCGCGCTGCGAGGGGAAACGTCGATATATTGCTTCCACCGGCACGAGGCCGGAAGCATATTGAATTTTCTGGCATCGCTTTGAGGCTTCGTTAACGCATTCTCGCGTGCCAGCTTGGACGCAGCGGCTTGCAACATATGGAGCTTCGCCTTATAATCATATGATAAGGAGGGCGCCGATGCAAACCGAACGTGTGACTTTTCTCACCAGCCCTGATCAAAAGGCGGCGCTTGACGCGTTTGCGCGAGACAGTGGCATCTCTGTGGGGCACGTGCTGCGCGAGGCATCGAACCAATATATGGCAGAGGCACCGCTCAATGAGGACGAGAAACTCGCCATCATGGTCGCCGAATTGAACAAGGCAGTTCCTGCAATCGCCGAAAGCTTCAATCGAATGACCGCCCTGATTGACACTGCGCACGAGGAATTGCGCCAGTTGCGCGCGGAGCGGCAAAAAGGCGCTGGCCGATGAGTTCGTTTGGCGACGCCTATCGCGCAATCGAAAGTGTCATCCTTTTGCGATCGCAAGTTGAAGGGCTTGAAAAATCACTCGAGAAGCTCGTCGACGAATTGAAACAACAAGGACGCGATGTGTTCGATCACGAGCGCCGACTTATCCGCATCGAAACGATAATCGAATTCTCTGCGCGCGGAATCGGTCAGCCTCGCATTGAGGATTGATTGCGCCGCTTCCCCACTCCAATCCCGTTTTGCGTTTCGCTCCATCGCCGGTATCACTTACACTGATTCCCCGATGCCCTTTGACAGCGAGACGCCTCCATGATCCTTTTCCTTGTGCTGCAGGCAACAAGCCCGGCAACCACGCCAACACCGGCCCCTGCGCCACCCCCTTGGACACCCGTCAGTCGCACCGATGCAACGACGGGTGCGACATCGATGACGGCGGCGGTCAGCACGGTGGACAAGGCAGCGCGATTGAGTGTGCGCTGTGACCGCACTGGCGATCCGGTTGTTTCGATTCAGTTCCGCACGCGCCAGCCAATGGCAAAGGCGGAAGACCATGTTGTCCGGCTGTCCTTCGATGGCGCAGCGCCAATGGAGACGAAGTGGGAATTTCCCGGTAGCGCCACCTTCGTGCGGGAGGTCAACGCGGTCACCGTGCTTACCCAGGCGATGGCGTCTGCCCGCGACATCAAGCTCGAAACGCTGGATGCAGCGGGCAGCATTAGCGCCACTTTTGACGGGCCGGGCAGCGATGCGTCGATCCGCGAGGTGCTGTCAACATGCGGCTACACGCTGGGCGTTGTGCCAGAACCCACCAAGAAACCCACGAAGAAATGAAGCTTGGGCGGCTCAACCATATCGGCGTGGCGACGCCCTCGATTGAGGCATCGATCGCGCTTTACCGGGACGTGCTGGGCGCGACCTCAATCCACGCGCCTTTTGATCTGCCCGCGCAAGGGGTGAAGGTGTGCTTTGTTGACACGCCCGCCAGCGAATCAGGGAACGGCCCGCAGATCGAACTGATTGAACCGCTGGGCGAGGCGTCACCCATTCACAGTTTCCTGGCCAGGAACCCGGCGGGCGGACAGCATCATGTCTGTTACGAGGTGCCCGATATTCATGCCGCCAAGGCGTGGTTTGAGGGCAAGGGTGCCAAGGTGCTGGGCGAGCCAAGGATCGGGGCGCATGGCACCTTGATTTTCTTCGTCCATCCCAAGGATATGGGTGGCGTGCTGACCGAGATCATGGAAAGCCCAAAAGCGGCACATTAAGCCCTTTCCCTAGTGGGAGAGGTTGGGGGGAGAGCCTGATGACTTACGAGACGATTACCTTGGCCTTGGCTGACGCTGTCGCGACGATCACGCTTAACAAGCCGGAGCGGCTCAACGCGTGCTCGCTGGTGATGGCGGATGAGATTTTCGCAGCGCTCGACCAGCTTGGTGACGCGCGCGCGCTGATCATTACCGGCGCGGGCCGTGCCTTTTGTTCGGGGGCTGATTTGCAAGCGCGCGGCGGTGATGCATCGATCTCGGGCGGGCAGGGCAGCTATGCAGCGCTGAACAAGCATTACAATCCGCTGATGCTCAAACTCGCGCGGTTACCCATTCCGATTGTGACGGCGGTCAATGGGCCAGCGGCGGGCGTTGGCTGCTCGCTGGCGCTGTCGAGCGATTTTGCGATTGCGGGCCGCTCGGCGTATTTCCTCCAGGCATTCGTCAACATCGGCCTGGTGCCCGACGGCGGTGCAAGCTGGATGCTGCCCCGCCTGATCGGCAAGGCGCGCGCGACCGAAATGATGCTGCTCGGCGAGAAGATTGGCGCGGAGAAGGCGGAAAGCTGGGGGCTGATTTATCGCATGGTCGAGGACGTGGCGCTTCAGGCAGAAGCACTCACGCTTGCCACCAGGCTTGCCCATGGCCCGACGGTCGCGATCGGGATTATGCGCCAGAATATCGCAGCTTCACTCGACAGCGATTATGCCAGCGCGCTGCTCCGCGAGGCAGAAGGGCAACGGATCGCTGGCAACAGCGCGGATGCCATGGAGGGTGGGATGTCCTTCCTGCAAAAGCGCAAAGCCAATTTCCAGGGCAAGTAGTCTTAGTCTTGCCGCTCGAACCCGCCTCGACTTCGCCCGCTATCCCCGTTTAAGGTCTGGTCGATGACTGACAAACCGAGCCTGTCCGATTGGCAAACGCTTGCCGCAAAAGAAGTGAAGGGCGCTGATCTTAGCTGGCACACGCCGGAGGGGATTGCCGTCAAGCCGCTCTACACCGCCGCTGATGTCCGCGATGATCCGGGCTTGCCGGGTTTCGCGCCGTTCACGCGCGGGGTGCGCGCCAGCATGTATGCGGGCCGCGCCTGGACGATCCGGCAATATGCGGGGTTTTCCACCGCAGAGGCCTCCAACGCCTTTTATCGCCGCAATCTCGCCGCCGGGCAAAAGGGCTTAAGCGTCGCCTTCGATCTGGCAACGCATCGCGGCTATGACAGTGATCACCCGCGTGTGACGGGCGATGTCGGCAAGGCGGGCGTCGCGATCGACACGATTGAGGATATGAAAATTCTGTTCGATGGCATCCCGCTCGACAAGATGTCGGTGAGCATGACGATGAACGGCGCGGTCATCCCGATCCTCGCTTTCTTCATCGTCGCGGGTGAGGAACAGGGCGTGCCGCAGGCGCAGCTTGACGGGACGATTCAGAATGACATTCTGAAGGAGTTCATGGTCCGCAATACCTATATCTACCCGCCTGAGCCGAGCATGCGGATAATATCGGATATCATCGCCTATACCTCGGCCAACATGCCGAAATTCAACAGCATTTCGATCAGCGGCTATCACATGCAGGAAGCCGGGGCGACGCAGCTTCAGGAACTGGCATTTACGATTGCCGATGGCCGCGAATATGCCAAGGCGGCGATGGCGGCGGGCATGGATATCGATGCGTTTGCAGGGCGGCTAAGCTTCTTTTTCGCGATCGGCATGAATTTCTTCATGGAAGTCGCCAAGCTGCGCGCCGCGCGCACATTGTGGCACCGGGTGATGACTGATCTTGGCGCAAAGGATGAACGCTCCAAGATGCTGCGAACGCATTGCCAGACCAGCGGCGTCTCGCTGACCGAGCAGGATCCGTATAACAACGTCGTCCGCACGACGGTGGAGGCGCTGGCGGCGGCGCTGGGGGGCACACAGTCGCTCCACACCAATGCGCTGGACGAGGCGATTGCGCTACCCACCGATTTCTCGGCGCGCATCGCCCGCAATACGCAGATTGTGCTGCAGGAAGAAACCGGCATCACCAGAGTCGTCGATCCGCTCGGCGGCAGCTATTATGTCGAGGCGCTCACCAGCGAACTGGTCGACAAGGCGTGGGAGATTATTCAACGCGTCGATGCCGAGGGCGGCATGGCGCAGGCGGTCGCGGCGGGCTGGCCCAAAGCGATGATCGAGGAAGCCGCCGCCGCGCGTCAGGCGCGCGTCGACAAGGCCGAGGACGTGATCGTCGGCGTCAACAAATATCGTTTGAGCGAAGAAGACGCGATCGACATTCTGGATGTTGACAATGTCGCTGTTCGCGCCGGGCAGATCGCGCGGATTGAGCGGGTGAAGGCTGGCCGCGATGAGGCGAAATGTCAGGCGGCGCTAGTGGCGTTGACGGCGGGTGCGGCGGGCCGGGAAAACTTGTTGGCGCTTGCGGTCGAATGCGCCCGGCACCGCGCGACGCTCGGCGAAATGTCGGCGGCGATGGAGTCGGTCTTCGGGCGCTACGGCGTTGAAGTCACCCCGATCCGGGGCGTTTATGGTTCGGCGCATGAATTTGACGCAGGCTGGGCGCGCGCGATTGACGGCGTTGGCTCGGTCTCTGCGCGGATGGGGCGCAAACCCCGGATGCTGGTCGTCAAGATGGGGCAGGACGGGCATGATCGCGGCGCGAACGTTGTCGCCAGCGCCTTTGCCGATCTGGGCTTCGAGGTAATTTCCAGCCCCCTCTTTCAAACGCCTGCCGAAGCCGTCCAGCTGGCAATCACCAAGGATGTCGATGTCGTCGGCGCGTCATCGCTTGCGGCCGGCCATAAAACGCTGATCCCCGAACTGATCCAGCTGCTCCGCGATGCGGGTCGCCCCGATATCAAGGTGGTGGCAGGCGGCGTTATCCCCGCGCAGGATTATGATTTTTTGCGCGCGGTTGGCGTGCAGGCGATCTTTGGTCCTGGTACGAACCTGGTGAATGCGGCGGCGGAGGTATTAAAACTGCTGGGCCATAATCTGCCCCCGATTGAGGAGGCTGCGGAATGAGTGAGACGATGACCCCGGCCTCCCCAGTGACAGCGGAGCTACGCACCAACTGGACGCGTACCGAAATCGCCGCGCTGTTTGACCTGCCATTCGATGAGCTGATGTTCCGCGCGCAGACCGTTCACCGTGCGCATCATACGGCGGGCGAGGTGCAGCTTTGCACGTTGTTGTCGATCAAGACGGGCGGTTGCCCTGAGGATTGCGGCTATTGCTCGCAGTCGACGTCTGCCGACAGCGGTTTAAAGGCGGACAAGCTGATGGAGGTCGAGGCGGTGCTCGCCGCCGCTGCCGAGGCCAAGGCGAGCGGATCGCAGCGTTTCTGCATGGGTGCCGCGTGGCGCAACCCCAAGGATCGCGATATGGGCGCGGTGGTCGCGATGGTTGAAGGCGTCAAGGCGATGGGGCTGGAAACGTGCATGACGCTGGGCATGCTGGAGCCGCATCAGGCACAGCAATTGGCGCATGCGGGGCTCGATTACTACAACCACAATATCGATACATCGCCAGAAAATTACGGCAACGTCATCACCACGCGGACCTTCGAGGACCGGCTCGACACGCTGGAAAATGTCCGCGCGGCGGGCATCAACGTGTGTTGCGGCGGCATCGTCGGCATGGGCGAGACGCGCAGCGACCGGGTGGGCTTCGTCCACGCACTCGCCACCCTGCCGCGTCATCCCGAGAGCGTGCCGGTCAACGCGCTGGTGCCGGTAAAGGGCACCGTATTGGGCGATATGCTCGCCGACACGCCGCTTGCGAAGATCGACGATATCGAATTTGTGCGCACCGTCGCCGTCGCGCGCATCACCATGCCGCTCAGCATGGTGCGCCTGAGCGCGGGCCGCGAGAGCATGAGCGAGGCGACGCAGGCATTGTGCTTCATGGCGGGCGCGAACTCGATCTTCACCGGTGACAAATTGCTCACCACGGGCAATCGCGGCGACAGCGCGGACGGTGCGATGTTCGCAAAGCTTGGGCTGCGGCCGATGACGGGAGCAGAGCCAATGCAGATTACCGTTGACGTAGCGACGAATTTGTAGTTACATTTACGGAGTGGACTTGGGACGATCAGAAGGCGCGTGCCAACTTCACGAAGCATGGCGTGCTGTTCGAGACTGCTGCGATGGTGTTTGTAGATGAATACCGGATCAGCAAGCCCGACCCGCATGTCGATGACGAACGGTGGCGCACGATTGGGATGGTGGGCGAGACGACATTGTTCGTGGTGCATAGCGTGATCGAATCCGATGGCTCAGGACGTATGATCAGCGCCCGCAAAGCGACGCCGACGGAAAGGAGATATTATGAAGGGTTACGTTTCTAAAGGCATCACGCCCGAAATTCAGGCGAACCTTGATGCACTCGATGCAATGCGCGACGAGGATATCGACTTGTCCGACATTCCCGAGAAGCTCGATTGGTCAAACGCGGTACGCGGCAAATTCTTTCGCCCCGTCAAGCAGCAGGTGACATTGCGGCTCGATGCCGATGTGCTGCACTGGTTCAAGACGAATGCCGAAGGATCGCGCGGGTATCAGACGCAGATCAATGCAGCGCTGCGGCGGTTCGTTGAGGAAGAGGCGAAGCGAGTGTGATCGTATGCGAGGAGAAGATGTCGGCGGTTGCGGCGTGATATGCCAACAATATTTCGGATCGGCGCTTTTCGGTTCTATTTCTACAGCCACGAACCCAACGGACCGCCGCATATTCACATTGATCGCGGCGATGCGACCATGAAGCTCTGGCTCGATATGCTGGAAGTCGCCAAGAGCCGTGGCTTTCGCGCATATGAGATTGGTGGCATTGTGGCGTTGGTCGAGAAGCATCAGGCGCGGTTTCAGGAGGCTTGGGATGAACATTTCAGCTAAAGTCGCCGATGAGCGCGTGCTTGATGTGTGGTTCGATGACGCCAGCCTGATCGTTGATTTGATGGACGGACGGACAATTTCGGCGCCGCTCGCCTGGTATCCGCGCTTGCTTCATGCGCGCGTGGGCGCGCGCGCGAATTGGGAAAAATGCGGCCCCGGGTATGGGATTCACTGGCCGGAATTGGACGAGGATTTGAGCACTGGGGGCCTGCTGCGCGGTTCTCCGGCGGCGAGGGCGTGAAGGTGTCGCTTCAATTAATCCGTCGCCCCGGACGTGTTCCGGGGTTTAGTTTTCCGTTCGCGACGCCATTGTTTTTGACACGGTGGGCTGCGGAACAGGTCCGGGGTGACGGGGATATCCCGGAGTGATCGGAAATTACGCAAACTGCTGTCACCCCATCGGCTATCATCACGACCGGGTGAATAACGCTGATGAAATGTTTTGCACTTGCCTCGACAGCACATGTCACGGTTATCGCGACGACTTGATTTCAAACCCGCAAACCGGACCCCGGTTGCTGGCAGAAGCATTTAAGGACAGCTAGCGTGCTCAAAAAAATCCTCGTCGCCAATCGCGGTGAAATCGCCTGCCGCGTGTTCCGCACAGCGAAACGCATGGGCCTCGCCACCGTTGCGGTGTATTCGGATGCTGATGCGCGGTCCCCGCATGTCTTGATGGCGGATGAGGCGATCCGGCTCGGGCCGCCGCCTGCGGCTGAATCCTACCTCAAGGCTGACCTCATCCTCGCCGCCGCCAAGGCGACGGGCGCGGATTGCATCCACCCCGGCTATGGCTTCCTGTCCGAACGTGAAAGCTTCGCGCGCGCCTGTGCAGACGCCGGGATCGCGTTTGTCGGGCCGCCCCCCGGCGCGATTGCGGCGATGGGCGACAAGATCCAATCGAAGAAGCTCGCCAAGGCTGCAGGCGTCAACGTCGTCCCCGGTTACTTGGGCGAGATCGCCGATACCGATGAGGCAGTGAAGATCGCCAGCGACATTGGCTATCCGGTGATGATGAAGGCATCGGCGGGCGGCGGCGGCAAGGGGATGCGGCTGGCGTATAGCGAACAGGACGTGCGCGAGGGCTTTGAGGCGACCAAGCGCGAGGGGCTGGCGTCGTTTGGCGATGACCGCGTGTTTATCGAAAAATTCATCGAAAGCCCGCGCCACATCGAAATCCAGATACTCGGCGATCAACAGGGCAACATCCTCTACCTCAACGAACGCGAATGCAGCATCCAGCGCCGCCACCAAAAGGTCGTCGAGGAAGCGCCGTCGCCGTTCGTCACGCCAAAGATGCGCAAAAGCATGGGCGAGCAGGCGGTCGCGCTTGCGCGGGCGGTGGGTTATTATTCGGCGGGCACGGTTGAGCTGATCGTGTCGGGCGCGGACGCGACGGGGGAGGGCTTCTACTTCCTTGAAATGAATACGCGGCTCCAGGTCGAACATCCGGTGACCGAGGCGATTACGGGTATCGATCTCGTCGAACAAATGATCCGTGTGGCGGCGGGCGAAGCATTGCCGTTCAGCCAAGCCGATATCGGCATCAATGGCTGGTCGATCGAAAACCGGGTATATGCCGAAGATCCGTATCGCGGATTCTTGCCCAGCATCGGGCGGCTGGTGCGGTATAACCCGCCCGAGGCAGAGGGGACGCCTTATTCGCCGTTCGTCCCGAGCAAGGTTGAGGGGCGTGGTGCAGGTGCGTTGCCCGGAACACCTGTCTTGGCTGCGCTCGACACCAACGGAAAAGCGGCTGCTCATGATGAACCCTATACTCGCGTCGATGACGGCGTCGCCGAAGGGGGTGAGGTCAGCATGTTTTACGATCCGATGATCGCAAAACTGATCACCTGGGCACCAACGCGCCTTGAGGCAATTGATGCGCAGATCACCGCGCTTGATTCGTTTGAGATTGAGGGGCCGGGCAACAATATCGATTTCCTGTCCGCGATCATGCAGCATGATCGGTTCCGGTCGGGTGCGATCACGACGGGCTTTATTGCGGAGGAATATCCCGATGGGTTCCACGGCGCGCCTGCGTCACCAGCGCTCACCCGGTCGCTCGCTGCCATCGCCGCCTTTGCTGCGACTGCGGAGGCGGATCGTGCGCGGCGCAGCGATGGGCAGCTGGGCGATCGGCTCCAGCCGCCGGCTGACTGGATGGTCCGGATTGACGGCGATGATTATCAAGTTGAACTCGATGAGGATGACATCAGTGTCGATGGCACGCCGGTTGATCTGGCGATGGAGTATACGCCGGGTGACCGTGTGGTTGAGGCCGAGATTGCCGGGGTTCCGCTCGTTGTGAAAATCGCCCGTACGCGAACCGGCTTCCGGCTTACGACGCGTGGTGCGGCTCATGTTGTGCGGACTTTGCCCGCGCATATCGCGCCTTTTGCGCGTCATCTGATTGATAGGGTGCCGCCTGATTTGTCGCGATTCCTGCTCTGCCCGATGCCGGGGCTGTTGATGCGGTTGGATGTCGGGGTCGGCGACAAGGTGGAACTGGGTCAGCCGCTGGCGGTGGTCGAAGCGATGAAAATGGAGAACATCCTGCGCGCCGAGAAGGCGGGCCACGTCAAGGTGCTCAGCGCACAACCGGGCGACAGCCTGGCGGTTGACGCGGTGATCCTCGAGATCGAATAAAGGGCTTGCGCCTGCCGTAGGTCAACCGCTGCACCGTGCCGATGATGGCCAAACGATCCTGCGCACCATTACAATTTGCGACAAAATTCGGGTGGACGGCGCCCGCGTGTACCGTCACGGACGCATGATGTTCCGATCACGCATCATTTTCTGCCTCTGCGTTGGCCTGTCGTTGCAGGCCTGTGCGGTCGGCCCCAATTATCACCCGCCTGTCAGCAAGGCGCTTGGGGTTCCAGACAGCTATTCGAGCCCGGCGATGCCAGGAGTGCCTGAAGATGCCACGCACTGGTGGACGCGTTTCAACGATCCTCAACTAAGTGCGATCATTGATCTCGCGCTCAAGGAAAATCTCGACATTGCCCAGGCCGTCGCGCGGCTGCGGCAGGCGCGCGAGGCATTGGTTCAGTCAAATGCAGGCCTGTTTCCCACAGTCAGGGCATCGACCAACTATTCGCGCAACATTAACATTCAGGGCCGCAGCTTCGGCAACGTCACCGATGCGGGCATCACCAACGAGAATTATGCAATTGGCACTGACGCCTCCTATCAGGTCGATCTGTTTGGTGGCATCCGACGCGGGATTGAGGCTGGTCGCGCCAATCAGGCCTCGAGCGCGTTCAGCGTGGCGCAGATACAAAGCTCAATCGCGTCAGAAGTTGCCCGCAATTATATCATCGCGCGCGCAGCGCAGGCCAATCTGGCTATCGCGCGCGGCAGCCTGGCGCTTCAGGACGATAATCTGGAAATCATCGGCTTTCGGATGCAGGCGGGACTGGTGTCATCGCTCGACACCGAACAAACTCGCTCGCAGCGGGCCCAGACAGCAACGCAGGTGCCCTCGCTTGAACAAAGTTTTCAGCAGGCCGCCAATCGGCTTGGCGTGTTGACCGGACAAGCACCCGGCGCGCTTAAAACAGAACTTGCCGCCACCAAGCCAATCCCGCGTGGGCCGGATGCCGTCCCGTTGGGTATTCCCGCCGACATCATCCGGCTGCGCCCTGACGTGCTGGTAGCAGAACGCAACCTTGCAGCAGCCTCCGCACAGATCGGCGTTGCCCAGGCACAGCTTTACCCTGCGCTCAATCTGACGACGAGCATCACCACCAATGCCGGGATGGTTGAACGACTGACTGACATTATTACGGGCCGCATTTTCGCTAACCTTGCCCAGACGATTTTTGACGCTGGCCGCAACCGATCAATCGTTCGGGCGCGTCGCGCGGCGGCTGATGGGGCCTTTTCTGCTTACAAGCTCAGCGTCCTAAGCGCGCTGGAGGATGTTGAGAACGCGTTGACCGCGCTGCGAACCGCCACCGCGCGCGAGCTGGAGTTTAATATCGCGCTTGATGCATCGAGCAACGCAGCGCTGCTTGCCCGCAGCCAGTATCGCGCCGGGTTGACTGACATCACCACGCTCAACAACAGTGAAACCGCGCTGTTCACCGCGCAAAACGGGCTCAGCAATGTCCTCGCGGACCGGGCGCAGGCGCTGGTGCAACTTTATCTGGCGCTGGGTGGCGGCTGGGATACCAGCAGCCCACCCGTCCCCCCGAAACGCTAAGGCCGCAGGAACCGACATGGCAGACGCATCCGCTTCCGATCTCAACGATTTTCTTGGCGTCCGGCCGGTGCCGGTGTGGCGACGCTATCTGAAATGGGTGTTTGTTGCGATTGGCGTCGTGTTGCTGGTCCTGTTGCTCTTGCGTATCTTCAGCCCCGCGACAAAAACCGAATATGCAACCGAAACCGCGCAAAAGGGCACGTTGACCGTCATCGTTTCGGCAACGGGCAAGCTTGCGCCGACCAATCAGGTCAATGTCGGTTCCGAGCTGTCGGGACTTGTCGTCAAGGTGCTGGTCGATGTGAATGATCGGGTCGTGGCGGGCCAGACAATTGCTTTGATTGATCCAGCGCGTTTCCAGGATTCGGTCAACCAAAGCCGCGCCGCGCTCGCCGCCAATGTTGCGGCTGTTGCGCAAGCCCGCGCAACCCTTGCCCAGTCGACCGCGCGCCTCTCACGCTTTGAGGAAGTCAGCCGCCTGTCGGGCGGTCGCGTCCCCGCCAAGACCGAGATGGAAACCGCGGTGGCGGACCGTGATCGCGCCATCGCCAATCTCCATGCGGCAGACGCCAATGTCGGCTCGGCGCGTGCGGCACTGTCGTCAAACGATACGCAGCTGGTGCGCGCGATCATTCTCTCGCCAGTAAACGGTGTTGTGCTTGCCCGTCAGATTGAACCGGGTGCAACCGTCGCCGCCGCGTTCAATACGCCGACATTGTTTGTGATTGCTGAGGATTTGTCGCAGATGAAGTTGGAGGTCGCGATTGATGAGGCTGATGTGGGGCAAGTCAAGGAAGGCCAGCGCGCAGACTTTACTGTCGATGCCTTTCCGGGCCGCACCTTTCCCGCCACGATAACGCGCGTTGATCTCGGCTCGAACCTCAGCGCACAAACGACGACCACCGGATCAAGCCAGCAAGTGGTTTCGTACAGTGCGAAGCTCAGCGTCTCCAACCCCGATCAACTGCTCCGCCCAGGCATGACTGCGACCGCCGATATCACCACCTCGTCGCGCGTGGGTATCCTGCTCGTCCCCAATCCGGCGCTGCGCTTCAAGCCTGATTCGGCGGGCGGCAAGGGGCCGGGCATTGCCAGCTCCCTCATCCCGCGCCCTCGCCCCGGTGCCGGGGCGCGCCCCCGCGTCGCGACGATTAAACGCGGTGCGGAGCAGAGCATCTATATTCAGGATGCTGACGGGAATCCGAAAAAGGTCGATATCACCACCGGCGCAACCGATGGTCTGATGACGGAGGTTTTGAGCGGCGATCTGCGTCCCGGCCAGATGATCATAACCGGCGTCCTCACCAAGGAGGCGTCAGCGGCCAAGGCCGCCGGAAAGTCCGGCAGTAGCGGTGGAACGCGTGGCCAGTAACCCAAACCTCGCCGTCGTCCCGCGCGCCGATGCGGCGGAGATACTGATATCGCTGCGCGGCGTGACCAAGGATTATGGCAGCGGCGCGACCTTGTTTCAGGCGCTGAAGGGTATTGACCTTGACATCACCAAGGGCGATTTCGTCGCGGTGATGGGGCCATCGGGGTCGGGTAAATCGACGACGATGAACATTCTTGGCTGCCTTGATGTGCCAAGTGCTGGCACCTTCCTGTTTCAGGGCCACCGGGTCGAGGCGCTTGACCGGGACGAGCGCGCTTTGCTGCGCCGCAAATATCTCGGCTTTGTTTTTCAGGGCTTTAATCTTCTCGCTCGCACCAGCGCGCTTGAAAATGTCGAGCTGCCGTTGCTCTATCGCGGCGATGCAAAAAAGCCGCGGCATGAGGCGGCGATGGCGGCGCTCGACAAGGTTGGGCTTGCGCCGTGGTGGGACCATACGCCTGCCGAGCTTTCGGGCGGGCAACAGCAGCGCGTGGCGATTGCGCGGGCGATCGTTACCAATCCGGCGGTGCTGCTCGCCGACGAACCAACCGGCAACCTTGATTCCGAACGATCGGTTGAGATCATGGAATTGCTGACCGGCCTGAACAAGACGAGCGGCATTACCGTGCTGATGGTGACGCATGAGGCGGAAATGGCATCGTTTGCCAACACCATTATCCATTTCAAGGATGGGCTGGTCGAACGCATCGAAACGGGCCTCAGGCAGGACAAAGCCTGATGTTTTTCACCACCGTCGCGCTCGCGGTTCGATCAATTCGGCGGCACGTGCTGCGCTCGTTTTTGACAACGCTTGGCATCATCATTGGCGTGGCGGCGGTGGTGACGATGGTGACGCTTGGCAAGGCGACGACCGCAGCAGTGCAGGCGTCCATCGCCAGCCTTGGCACCAACATCTTGCAGGTCCGCCCCGGCCAGGGCTTTGGTCGCGGCGGCGGTGGCCCGCGCCCGCCGGACTTCAAGATGCGCGACGTCTCGATCATCGCGCAACAGGTCGCAGGCGTCACCACGGTTGCGCCGCAAGCGCAGTCACTCGGCACGGCGGTCCACAATGGGGCCAACTGGTCGACGACGATTAATGGCACCACCAATGCTTATTTTCAGGTGCAGCCTTGGCCGCTGGCCTCGGGGCGGTATTTTTCAGAAATTGAGGAAAAGGCCGGTAAATCCGTTTGCATCGTTGGCGGCACTGTCAAAACCAACCTCTTTCGCGACGGCGTTGCCGATGGCAAGCGCATGCGGATCGGCGGCATAAGCTGCGACGTGATCGGCACATTGACGGTGAAGGGGCAGAGCGGCTTTGGCGGTGATCAGGACGATGTCGTCATCATGCCGCTCAAAACGGTGCAGCGCCGCTTTACCGGCAGTCAGGATATCCGGCTGATGCTGGTCGGCGTTGACACAAGCTATGACACGCAAGCCGTGCAAAAATCGCTGACCGATCTCTTGCGCGAGCGCCGCAATATCACGCCTGGCAAAGACGATGATTTCAACATTTTCGACACCAAACAGATTTCCGATACGCTGACTGGCACCACCACCTTGCTAACCGGGATCGTGACTGCGGTCGCTGCGATTTCACTGATTGTTGGCGGCATTGGCATCATGAACATCATGCTTGTCTCAGTGACGGAGCGGACGCGCGAAATCGGCATTCGCCTTGCCATTGGCGCGGTGGCAAATGAGGTGCTGTTGCAGTTTCTGGTTGAGGCGATCGCGCTGTCCTGCCTTGGTGGGTTGATCGGACTCGTCGTCGCGCAACTTGCGATAGCGGGGATCGTGCCGCTGATGCAGGTGAAGTGGATGTTTGATCCGCAGATCAATATCATCGCCTTTGCCATCTCAGCAGTCATTGGTGTGGTGTTCGGTTATTTTCCGGCGCGGCGGGCGGCGGCACTCAACCCGATTGATGCGCTGCGGCACGAATAGATCAAACCGACTGTTGCGCCATTGCCAACTGCTCTGGCGTATCGATATCGATTAATTCACCTGCACGAGCGCGCACCGCAACGCCTGTCCGAATCAAGTCACGCCCGCCCTGATCACCGATTGCTGCTGCCAATTCAGCAAAGCGCCCAGCGGCGAACAGCGCAGGTGGGCCCAGTTGCGCGCCATCGCTGGAGGCGACGACCGAGTCGGCGCGCGATGCTGCATCGAGTAGTTGGAAAAAGTGCATCGTGCCGACGCGCGGCATATCGGCCAGCGCAATCAGCACCGCCGCCGCTCCCATTTCCTGCGCTGCGGCCACGCCGAGGCGGACCGAGCCTGACATGCCATCCTCGGGCGCGGGATTGATGATCACCCGGTATCCAA
>Ga0163144_10015236_pt1 | contig 15880 bp, 13 predicted proteins | sample OliLak19BULKMAT1_FD_123175 | JGI IMG/M metagenome (GOLD analysis project Ga0163144, IMG submission 123175) | Freshwater microbial mat bacterial communities from Lake Vanda, McMurdo Dry Valleys, Antarctica - Oligotrophic Lake LV.19.BULKMAT1 | ecosystem: Environmental > Aquatic > Freshwater >...
CACGCGGCCGACGAGGCCTTCGCCGACGCGCACCGGATTCGCGAGCACCGACGCCCGCACCTCCTCGGCGAGCGCGGGGTCGGCGTGGTAGACGGCGCCGCTCGCCTCCAGCCACTGGCCGTCGTCGGTGAGGAACCGCGCCGTGCACATGCCACCGAGGGTCTCGCCGATCCGGGTCGTCACCAGGTCGAGCAGGTGACGGTAGTCGCGGGTCGCGGCGGTGAACTCGCGCGCCAGGGTGGTCAGCAGCTGGAGCCGGGCCTCGACCCGCTCGCGCCGCGCCAGCTCGCGGGCGTTCGCGATCGCGAGGCCGGCGTGATCGGCGAGCGCCTGCGCCAGCTCGATCTCGTCATCGCTGAACGGCGTCGCGGCGGGCCCGCTGCGGACGAGCGTCAACGCCCCGACGCTGACGGCGTTCGCGCGGAGGGGCACGAACAGCACGCTCTGGAGCTCGAGCGCGAGGATCGCTTGCTGCGCCTCGGCGCTCGGGAACCGCGTGCGGATCACCTCGATGGGGATCGGGCTGGCGTGCAGCGCCTGGCCGCTCGCGATCGCGCGGGCGAGCGGGTGCTGGGCGTCGAGCGCCATCCGCGGCTCCGGAGCGAACCGATCCAGCACGGCCTTGGCGTGCGGATCGCGCGTGAACGTCGCCTGGAGATCGAGCCACGCGCCATCGTCGGACACGATCGCGACCCCGCAGTACTGGCCGAGCGCCGTCCCGGTGAAGCGCGCGATCGCGTCGGGCAACGCCGTCGGTTCCACGGATGCCTCCGCGAACGCCCGCATCGCCTCCGTCACCAGATGGAACCCCACCGAGGGCGGTAGTACCACCTACAGGTCGTTGGCGGGCTCGGCGGCCGGGTACGACGCGAGCAACGCGCCGTCGGTGTCGAGGACCACGATCTCTTCCCAGCAATCCTCGGCCTGCTCGCGCACCCGCCAGACCTGACCATCGAAGGACAGGTCCAGCGGGGCGCGATGGAGAAGAACGAGCAACTCACCGCCGCCAGCCGTCCGGCGACGGGGATCGCGGCGTCGTTGTACGGCGGGAGCTGCTCGGGTTTGCATGGGGGTCTCTCCGGAAGGGAGGCTGCTAGTTATTGTCGAGCCACTTGTTCAGCTTGGCGCTGACGGCGTCGGTGAGGTTGTCCCACCCGTCCCTGAGGGTCTCCTCGAGGTCCTTCAGCTTGGCCTGCACCTTGTCGCGCGCGCTCGCCGCGTCCTGGCGGGTGTCGGCCTTGAGCTCGTCGATCTTCGCGAGGAGCTCGTGCTTCTTCGCGTTGATCCGATCCTTGAGTTGTTCGGTGTTGCTGAGCATGCGGGGAAGGATTGCAGTCCGCGTGCCGCCGCTTAGTGCTTGAATGCTCGTGCGGGAGCGGGCTCGTCGCTGTGCGCTGGAGCCCGCCCGTGCTGGGTCGTCCCGACCACGACCATCGCCGCGCGCTTGGTGGGCAGCCACTCCTGGTCCAGCTCGGCGAAGCTCCGGACCTTCCAGCCGCCGGCGGGATCGATCGTGGCCGCGAGCTTGCGCTCGGCGTGGACCCCGACGATCACCTCGTAGTGCCCGCGGGCGTGCTTGCGACCCATCGGGCGGAGCAGGCCGATCAGGATCGGCCGACCGAGCTCCAGCTCGTGGACCACCGTCTCGACGTCGCCCGAGATCACGAACGCCTCGAGCCCGAGGCCGCGCGCGGCGGTGCGCAGCTGCGCGAACGTCGCGTCCGAGCTGGCCACGACCGCGCCGCGCGCGACCTCGGGGTCGATGCCCCAGTGGGCAGCGAGCATCGCGAGCGCGGTCGGGCCGCAGTCCGCGAGCTCTCGCTGCTGGAGCTCCGGCACCTCGGTCATCACCCACCCGGGCTCCGCGGCCAGCGCGGTCTTCGAGGTGGCGCGCCCGGCGCCGCTGTACGTTGCCGTGCATCCCACGAGCGCGAGCCCCGCGATCACCACCAGGAGCTTGCTCACGGGATGGACGTGTTCAAGCGACGTGCCACCGCAACCATGCGAACTCGTGAAGCGTCGGTGTGCGCCTGCGCCCGCGGGCCGCCCGATCAGCAGCCGAACAGCGCGATCACCGCCGAGATGTTGTAGCAGTAGTACCACTGGCCCTGCCGGCACCACGCGTCGTGCTTCGCGCACCCACCGTGGTAACAGCAGTCGCCACACACCCACGACCAGCACGAGCAGCCCGGGCCGCACATGCCGTAACACTCGTTCGCGGTCGGCCGCGAGCAGTAGCCGACCTCCTCCGCGTTGGCCTCGGCGAGCGGCGGGACGTCGATCGCGAGCGCCTCGGCGCTCTGGCGCGCGATCTTGTGGAGCGCGAGCGACGCCGGGTAGTCGGAGCCGGTGAAGCCCATCGCGCCGAGCTCACGCGACATCCACGGCAGCGCGGCGACCTCGGGCAGCGCGAGCATCTCGTCGAGCAACGCGGGATCGCCGGTCCAGCGCATCGCGTCCTCCTGCGACGCCGGACCGTCGGGCTCCTCGGCGCGCACGCGCTCGACCCACGCCTTCGCGACGTCGAGCGTCAGCCGGCCGTCGAGGTAGGTGAACCGGTAGTCATCGGCGAGCGTCTCGGCGTGGACCAGGACCCGACCGTCCGCCGCCCGGACGTCGAGGAACAGCGTGTCGGCGGTGCGCGCGGAGTCGAACGACAGCTTCACCCCGTTGTCGGCGACGTAGTCGCCGGCGATCCGCGTGGGCGTCGACACCCGCATGGTCACGCCGCTGGTGGTGCTGGTCGTCGGCGGGAGCGACGAATCGGATTCGGGATCGGTGCAACCCGAAACGAGCGAGACGGCGAGGATGACGAGCGAGAGCGTGGACCGCATGGTGCCTCCGTAGTTTGGGTAAGCGACCTCGCCTAATTCACCCTCCATGCCGGAGTCTTCGTCCGGTAATATCGTGCGCTTGCGTTGGTCGAACCGATCGTGAGCGCACCGTGGTTGCGCGGATTGACCAGGTCCTGCGCTCCATGACGCGTGCGTGCTCAACGCGACGTGATCCCGGCGGGTTCGCGCTGTGATCAGTGGTCAGCCGCACACCCCTGCCTTCGGATAAACCTTTTCTCCACCATGCGCGCGCAGTGAGAAGCCCGACCGGCGACATCGACACGGACGTCACCGGCACCGTCGAGGAGCCCGGTGTGGGCGAGCTGTCGGTGCTGGTCAGCGTCGGCGGCGCGGTGATCTCGCACGTGCTCGCGGCCGGGCGACCGCTGACGATCGGGCGCTCGCGCAGCTGCGACGTCGTCATCGATCACGCCTCGGTGTCGCGCCAGCACGCGGAGCTGTGCGGCGCGCCGCTGACGATCCGGGATCTCGGCAGCACCAACGGCGTGCGCGTGCGCGGCGAGCGGATCTCGATGGGGCCGTCGGCCGCGTTCGAGCTGGGCGAGGCCGTGCAGCTCGGCGACGCGGTGCTGCTGGTCCAGCGGATCGGCGACGCGGGCGTGGGCCGCCCGTGGCGCGGGCTCCTGCTCGACGGTCGCCTCGCCGAGGAGTGCGCGCGCTCGGCGCGCAGCGGCGCGGGCTTCGCGTTCGGCCGGGTCCACGTCCCGCCCGAGGTCGACATCGAGACGATCGAGGACGAGCTGGAGGCCGCGCTGCGCGGGACCGACCTGTTCGCCGACGCGGGCCGGGGCCAGTTCCAGGTCATGCTGCTCGACACGCCCGCGATCGCGGCGCGCGCGGTGATGCACCGCGTGGTCGCGCGGCTGCGCGCGCTCCACCTCGACGTCAAGTGGAGCGTCGCGTGCTGGCCGCGCGACGGCACCACCGCCGAGCAGCTCACCGCGCACGCGTGGAACGGGCTGCGCGCCCCGGGCGGCGTGATGGAGCGGCTCCGCGCGCTGATCGAGCAGATCGCCGACTCGGCGCTGAGCGTGCTGATCCGCGGCGAGACCGGCGTCGGCAAGGAGCTGTGCGCCGAGACCATCCACCGGATGTCGAGCCGGGCGCGCGCGCCGTTCGTGCGCATCAACTGCGCGGCGCTCAGCGAGCAGCTGCTCGAGAGCGAGCTGTTCGGCCACGAGCGCGGCGCGTTCACCGGCGCGGTCGGCGCCAAGGCCGGCCTGATCGAGAGCGCCGACGGCGGCACCGTGTTCCTCGACGAGGTCGGCGATCTGCCGCGTCCGCTCCAGGCCAAGCTGCTCCGCGTGCTCGAGGATCGCGTGGTCCAGCGGGTCGGCTCGGTCGAGGGCAAGGTCGTCGACGTGCGGTTCCTGTCCGCCACCAACCGCTCGCTCGAGGCCGACATCGCGGTGGGCGCGTTCCGCCGCGATCTCTACTTCCGCCTCGGCGGCGTGACGATCGAGCTGCCGCCGCTGCGCGATCGTCCCGAGGAGCTCGACGGACTGATCGCCGCGTTCGTCACCCGCGCCGCGACGCTCGCCGGCCGGCCCGAGCCCGAGATCACCGACGAGGCGATGGGCGCGCTGCACGCCCACCCGTGGCCTGGCAACATCCGCGAGCTGCGCAACACGATCGAGCGCGCGGTGCTGCTGTGCCGCGGCGGCCCGCTCGAGGTCGACCACCTCGGGCTGTCCGATCTCGAGAAGTCGATCGAGCGCACGCTCACCACCGGGCCGATCCCGAAGGTCGAGGCCGACGGCGTGGGCACGGACCGCGCCACCCGCCCGACGATGCCCATCGGCGACGAGCGCCTGCGCGACGAGGTCGCGCGCCTCGAGGAGCGACGGATCACCGACGCGCTGGTCGCGTGCGCCGGCAACCAGACCCGCGCCGCGCGGATGCTCGGGATCTCGCGCAACACGCTGCAGGCGCGCCTCGACGCGTTCGGGATCCCGCGCCCGCGCAAGGGCCGCACCTAGTCCGCGACCGCCCCAGAAGGATTAACGCCAAGGTCTCCCTCTTTGCATCAGACGGCCGAAAACCGCCTGAGTCTCAGCTTGGCGGGCGTGGCGTCCTTGGCGTTAATCTGGTCGAGTAGCACCAGTCCCTGTATGTCCGATCCGATCCTTCCTCCGGGCGCGTGGGCGCCCGCGCATACCGTCGCGCGTCGGTTGCTGTCGCCGATCCAGCGGTTCCTGAAGATCGAGGCCGCGAGCGGCGTGGTGCTGATCGCCGCGACGGTGGTCGCGCTGGTCTGGGCCAACTCGGCCTGGTCGGACAGCTATCACCGCCTGTGGCACACCGACCTGTCCGTGACGCTCGGCTCCTGGAGCTTCGCGCGGCCGCTCCACTTCTGGGTCAACGACGCCCTGATGACGATCTTCTTCTTCGTCGTCGGCCTCGAGATCCGCCGCGAGATGCACGAGGGCGAGCTGAGCGACCTGCGGCGGGCCGCGCTCCCGCTCGTCGCCGCGGTCGGCGGCATGCTCGTGCCGGCCGCGATCTACGCCGCGTTCAACACCGGCCGCGCCGGCAGCGCCGGATGGGGCGTCCCGATGGCGACGGACATCGCCTTTGCGGTCGGCGTCCTCACCCTCCTGGGCCGCCGCGTCACGCCCGCGTCCCGCGTGCTGCTGCTCGCGCTCGCCGTGATCGACGACATCGGCGCGATCCTGGTGATCGCGATCTTCTACTCGGCGGGGATCGATCCCGAGGGGCTCCTGCTGGTGGCCGGTGGGATCGCCGCGATCAGCGCGCTCAAGGCGATCGGCGTGCGGATGCCCACCGTCTACGTCCTGCCTGGCGTCCTCGTGTGGGCGGGCATGCTCGTCACCGGCATCCACCCGACGCTCGCCGGCGTGATCCTCGGGCTCCTCACGCCCGTGAGCACGTGGACCAAGGACCCCGACGAGCTCGAGCCCGAGTCGCCGGCGGCGCACTTGCAGCACGCGCTGCACCGCTGGGTCGCGTTCGCGATCATGCCGCTGTTCGCGCTCGCGAACGCCGGCGTCGAGCTGGGCGGCGCGACGCTGTCGGGCGATGCCACGTTCGTGTTCCTCGGCGTCGTCCTGGGCCTGGGTCTCGGCAAGCCGCTCGGCGTGTTCCTGGCGTGTCGTGCCAGCATCGCCGCGGGGATCGCGATCCGCCCGCGCGACCTGACGTTCGCCGGCCTGTCCGTCGTCGGCGTGGTCGCGGGCATCGGCTTCACGATGTCGCTGTTCATCGCGCAGCTCGCGTTTCCGCCTGGTCCGCTGCTCGAGACCGCGAAGCTCGCGATCCTGGTGGGCTCGTTCGTGGCGGCCGTCGCGGGGCTCGCGATCGGGGCGCTGGTGCTCCGGCCTCCGACGACGGCGCCGGCGAGCGAGGCCGAGGCGGAGCGCTCGACCGAGCTGTGACGAGGGCGCGCGCTGGCCGCCGGGTAGGGTTATCCTGCGGTCCGATGTCCGGCAGGGACCGCAGCGATCGTCGCAGGGCCGAGCGCCTCCCGTTCACGGCGCAGGTCACCCTGCGCCGCAACCAGGCGAGCATCGTCCTCGAGGTCACGAACGTCTCCGCGGGCGGGATCCTGCTCCGGCTCGCGCCGGCGCAGCGGCCGGTGGCCGCGCTGCACGAGGCGGCGATCGTCTCGTTCGACGCGGGGCCCGACGCGTACGGCGATCCGCTCGACCTCGAGGTCGACGCCGAGGTGGTGCGCGTCGATCTCGGCGGCCCCGACCGGCCGGCGGGGATCGCGCTGATGTGGACGTCGACGGACCCCGCGGTGCCGCAGCGGCTCGCGCTGATCCTCGATCACTTGCGCGAGCGCTGATCGAGTACGATCCTCGCATCCGCGCCGTCCTCCAGATCTTCGCCTGCGTCGCGCTGGCGTCGGGCGTCGCGACGGCCGACACGCTGCGCGACCTCGAGTTCACCCCGCCGGCGGGATGGGACGAGGGCAAGGCGAGCTCTCTCCGCCGGACGTACACGCAGGGCAAGGCGTACATCTCGATCTCGGTCGGCGAGCTGTCGACGCTCGACCTGCCCGCCGACGCGACGCCGGCGACGCTCGCGAAGACCTACACGCTCGACGGCACGATCAAGACCGAGGGCGACACCCAGGTCGCCGGCGCGCCCGGCTACGCGATGCTCTACCAGGCCGGCGACGGCATCGCGCTGATCACCGCGACCACCGCCGGCGGCGGCACCGTGTTCCAGCTCGACACCACGCGCGCGACGATGGACGCCGATCTCGCGACGTTCGCGAAGCTGGTCGACACGGCGCGGCTGCCCGAGGTGGAGATCGCGAAGGTCCCGGAGCCCGCGGCGCCGGGACGGCCGCCGTCGCGGATCGACGCCGCGCAGCTCGCGCGGCTTCCAGACTCGACCGCGCGCAAGGTCGCCAACGCGCTCGCCGACGCGGTCGCCGTCGACGCCCAGAAGCAGTTCCTCGCGATGACGCCCAGGAAGGGCCTCGCGATCGGCAAGCAGAAGTACAAGCGCGCGAGGCTGGCCAAGGCGATCGCCGAAGCCGGGATCGGCGCGCTGCTGGGCTGGGATCCCGAGGCGCCGTTCGGCGTGGTGTTCGATCGCAAGAAGAAGAAGCAGTTCGGCGTCTACCGCGGCAGCGGATCGGGCGTCACCGCGGTCGTGATCTTCAAGAAGAAGGGCAGGGCGTGGGCGGTGAGCGAGGTCCGGGTGTTGGACTTCGGCGAGCCGTAGACCCCTCCCGTGCGTTGCATTCGCGGTGTGCGTGAGCGCTCGCGGACAATCCCGTGGAGTTACGCAACCCCGCGACCGCGCGTAAAAAGTCACTTGGCCCGCGGCTAGCAAAGCATGCGGCGAGCGTGTCCCCTCCCATCCTCATCGTTGGCGTGGGCGCTTCGGCCGGCGGGCTCGAAGCTCTCGAACAGCTGTTCCGCGACATGCCGGCCGACACCGGCATGGCGTTCGTGGTGCAGCAACACCTGTCGCCGGACTTCGCGAGCCGGATGGAGGAGCTGCTGGCGCGCGAGACCTCGCTGCAGGTCCGCACGGCCCAGCACGGGATGCTCGTGGAGGCCGACACCGTCTACGTGGCGCCGCCGAAGGTGGAGATGATCCTCGCCGAGGGGCAGCTGCTGCTGACCCCGCGCGATCGCGACCAGGGCTTCAACCTGCCGATCGATCACTTCTTCCGCTCGCTCGCGCAGGACGCGGGCCGGCGCGCGGTGGCGATCGTCCTGTCCGGCACCGGCAGCGACGGCTCGCGCGGGATCCGCGACGTCCACGACGCCGGCGGGCTGGTGATCGCGCAGAACCTCGACACCGCGGGGTTCGACGGCATGCCGCGGAGCGCGGTCGCGACCGGCGTGGTGGACCTGGTGCTCGAGCCCGGCGCGGTCCCCGGCGAGCTGGTCACCCACGCGCAGGATCTCGAGAGCGGCAAGCTCCGGACGCCGAACTCTCCCGCGCGGGAGGCGGGCGTCGCCGAGGTCATGCGCCTGTTGCGCGCGGAGTACGGCATCGACTTCACGCTCTACAAGCCCTCCACGGTGCTGCGGCGGGTCGAGCGGCGGCTGCGGATGGCCGAGTCGGCCGACATCGAGGACTACGGCGATTACCTGCGGACGCACCGCGAGGAGCTGAGCGCGCTCTACAAAGATCTCCTGATCGGCGTCACCCGGTTCTTCCGCGACCGGGAGGCGTTCCACCTGATCGAGACCGAGGTGCTCCCGAAGATCGTCGACGAGGCCGGCAACGAGGAGCTGCGGATCTGGGTGGCGGCGTGCGCGACCGGCGAGGAGGCGTACTCGATCGCGATGCTGCTGCTCGAGCGGATCGGCGACCGCAAGATCCCGTTCAAGATCTTCGCGACCGACGTCCACCGCGCCTCGCTCGAGGTCGCGAGCGCGGGGCGGTACCCGCTCGACGCGCTGGCCGACGTCAGCGACGAGCGCCGCGAGCGCTGGTTCAAGGCCGACGGGGACGACCACGTCCGCGTCATCAAGGAGCTGCGCGAGCGCGTGGTGTTCGCGGCCCACAACGTGATCACCGACGCGCCGTTCACGCGGCTGAACCTGGTCACCTGCCGCAATCTCCTGATCTACTTCCAGCCCGCCGCGCAGAAGAAGGTGCTGAGCCTGTTCCATTTCGGCCTGCGCACCGGCGGCACGATGGTGCTCGGCCCCAGCGAGACGCCGGGCCCGCTCGAGGAGGAGTTCGAGCCTGTCAGCAAGTCGTGGCGGATCTACCGCAAGCGCCGCGACGTCCGCCTGGTCACCGACCAGCGGGTGCCGATCGTCGCCTCGCAGCTCACCCGCTCCGGACGTTCGAGCCAGCGGCTGCCGGGCCGGGTCGCGCCGATCCGCGACTCGCGGCTGCTCGCGCTCTACGATCTCCTGCTCGCGCGGCACATGCCCGCCGCGCTGCTGATCGACCAGGAGCACCAGCTCGTCCACACGTTCGGCGGCGCCGAGGAGGTGCTCAAGCTTCGGTCGGGGCGGATGACCACCAACGTCCTCGACCTGATGGAGCCGGACCTGCGCGGCGCGCTCGCCGGCGCGCTCGAGCGGGCGCGGCGCGACGCCGCGCCGCTGTCGTTCACGGGGCTGCGGGCCCAGCTCCGCGGCGAGTCGCGGCCGATCCAGCTCGAGGTCGAGCCGGTGATGACCACCGCCAACGAGCCGCCCGACTTCCTGATCGTGTTCCGCGAGGTGGGCGCGTCGGCCGCGACGTCGGTGGCGCCCGACACGATCGACGCCGAGCGCGTCACCCGCGACTACATCGGCCAGCTCGAGGGCGAGCTCAAGTTCACCGAGGCCAACCTCCAGGCCACGATCGAGGAGCTCGAGACCTCCAACGAGGAGCTGCAGGCGACCAACGAGGAGCTGGTCGCGTCCAACGAGGAGCTGCAGAGCACCAACGAGGAGCTGCACTCGGTCAACGAGGAGCTGCAGACCGTCAACGTCGAGCACCAGCGCAAGATCGACCAGCTGACCGAGCTGACCGACGACATGGACAACCTGCTCCACTCGATCGACATCGGCGTGCTGTTCCTCGACGAGGACCTGTGCGTGCGCGACTTCACCGCCGCGATCGCGGCCACGTTCCACCTGATCCGCCAGGACCGCGGCCGCAGCTTCGCCGACTTCGCGCACCACCTCGGCCACGCCACCCTGCTCGACGACATCGCCGCCGTCCGGCGGTCCCGGGCGCCGCAGACCCACGAGGTCAGCCAGCGCGACGGCGTGCGGCGGCTGCTGCGGATCCTGCCGTACCGGTCGCGGACCCGGATCGGCGGCGTGGTGCTCACGCTGATCGACGTCACCGGGCTGCGTCAAGCCGAGGCCAACGTTCGCCGGCTGTCCGCGATGGTCGAGCAGTCGCAGGACGCGATCTTCCGCGAGGACCTGACCGGGACGATCACGGACTGGAACCGGGCCGCGACCAAGCTGTTCGGCTGGCCATCCGACGAGATCGTCGGTCGCTCGGCCGCGCTGCTCGTCGACGGCGACCGCCGCCAGGAGCTGCTCGACATCCACGACCGCGTCCGCGACGGCGAGTCCTTCGAGGACCACGAGACCCAGCGCCTGCACCAGAGCGGCCGGAAGGTCGACGTCGCGCTCACCGTGTCGGCGGTCCGCGACGAGCGCGACGGGCTCAACGGCGTCTCGACGATCGCGCGCGACATCACGCGCCGCCGCCGCGCCGAGGAGGCCGCGCGCGCGATGGTCGAGCAGCGCGAGCACTTCCTGGCGTTCCTGTCGCACGAGCTGCGCAACCCGCTGGCCGCGATGCTGTCCGCGGCGGAGCTGCTCGACGAGGACGACACGCCCCCGAGGCTGCGCCGCGCCGCCGACGTGATCCAGCGCCAGGTGGTCCACACCTCGAAGCTGCTCGAGGACGTGCTCGATCTCTCCCGGACGCTGCACGGCCGGATGTCGGTGAACCTGGTCCCCATGGACGTGCGCGAGATCGTCCGCGACGTGCTCGACGAGATCCGGCCGCGCGCCGATCACTGCGGGCTGACCCTGGCGGTCTCGGCGCCGGAGATGCCGGTGGTGATCTGCGGCGACCACACGCGGCTCAAGCAGCTGCTCGCCAACCTGCTCGGCAACGCGGTGAAGTACTCGCGCCCTGGCGGCAAGGTCGAGCTCTGGCTCAGCGCCGAGGCGCGCGGCGCGGTGATCCGCGTGTCGGACTGCGGCATCGGCATGGAGTCCGACGAGCTCGCGCACGTGTTCGAGCCGTTCTACCAGGGTCGCGGCGGCGTGCTCGGCGGCGGCCTCGGCCTCGGCCTGGCGCTGGTCCGCGCGATCGCGACCGCGCACGGCGGCGCCGTCCAGGTCGTCAGCGACGGCCGCGACCGCGGCTGCGTGTGCGAGGTCGTGATCCCGCTCGCGGACAGCGCGTCACTCGTGCCCGAGCTCGCGCCCGCGGCGATCATCGCCGCGCTGCCGCGGCCGTCGCACCAGCGGCGGATCCTGCTGGTCGAGGATCAGGAGGACAACCGCGAGCTGCTCGGCATGGCGCTCGACGACGCGGGCTACCACGTCACCGCCGCGGCCTCGGTCGCCGAGGCGTTCGCGGCGCTCGAGCACCTGCCGTCCTGCGCGATCGTCGACATCTCGCTGCCCGACGGCAACGGCAAGGACGTCGTGCGCCGGATCCGCGCGCTGCCTGGCGGCGACCTCGTCCGCGTCATCGCGATGACCGGCCACGGCCGCCAGTCCGATCGCGACGAGATCCTCGCCGCCGGCTTCGACTGCCACCTCGTCAAGCCCGTGACCTTCCAGGTGCTGTTCAGCGCGCTCGAGGCGCCGGCGGGTCAGCGCAGGGCGCCGAGGACGTCGCCGTGGTCGCCGTAGAGCCAGTACGGCTCGAAGGGCGCCGCGGTCCACGCGATCAGCTCGGCGTCGAACACCAGGTCGCTCGACGAGCGCGACTGCTGGTGGACCTGGGCAGTGATGACGTTGACGCCGGTGCGCCGCAGGTCGCCGATCCGATCCGAGACGTCGAAGGTGACGTAGTCGAGCGCGGCCTCGTGGCCGAGCGCGAGGGTGTCGTGGACGACCGGGCCGCGCGGCATGCTGGCGCGCAGCGCCTCCTTGCCGTTGAGCGACACCACGACGCCGTCGTCGTACATCACGCGCAGGTACAGCTTGCGGACCCGCGACGGGTCGCCGATCTCGAACTCGCGGCGGAAGTACGCCGTGGCCGCGCTGGGGATCGTGGTGGCGATGTACGTCTCGCCGAAGCCGAGCGGCGCCTGGCCCTCGGTCCAGCGCTCGCTGCGCGTGACGTCGTACGACCACGTGGCCTGGCGCGGGATCGCCACGACGGCGGTCGAGCCCGGCGGGCCCAGTGCCTCGACCAGCTGCGCGTCCGTGGGGGTCGCCTCGGCTTCGAGGCAACCGGTACCGAGCAGGACGAACAGGAGCCCCAGGCGCATGACTGCGGCGAGTGCACGTCATGTGCCTCGGCGAACTAGCGAGAATCTCGCGACCCGGTGGCGTCGCGACCGTGCCGGGCCGCTCAGTTGTCGCCTGCGCCCTCCGCGATCCAGTCCCTCACGAGCTGCTGCTCCTCGTCGGTGAGGTAGGGCGGGCCGTCGTACGGCATCCGCGCGCCCCAGCTCGGCGTCGGCGACAGCTTGTCGACGATCAGGCTCGAGCACGGCTCGCCGGGCACGACCAGGTCGCCGCCGGTGTTGAACCCGCCGGCCCGCATCGACTCGTAGCTGCCGAGGTCGAGGCCGCCGAGCGCGATGCCCGACGGCGAGCCGTTGGTCGGCGTGTGGCAGCTGCAACCCGCTGCCATCGACTCGCGGTCCATGAGCGGTCGGATGTCGTGCGCGAACGAGACCGTGACCACGGGGTCGCTGTCGGTGTCGACGCAACTGCCGGCGAGCGGGTCGCCCACGTCCGGCGCCAGCTCGTCGGCGATGCAGCCGGCGAACACGAGCATGAACAAGATCGCGGGTCTCATGGCTTGCCCTCCTCGAGCTGGATGGCCCAGTGCTGGGTCGTCGTCGTCACGGTGTACGAGTCGACCAGGGGCGTGTAGGCGGAGATCGAGCCGGAGCCGGAGCGCATGTACAGATCCGCGTCGGCGTCGATGTCGGTGGCCGCGATCACCCCCGGCGCGAGCCGGACCTCGACGATCGTCACCAGCGGCAACCAGTTCGGGCGGTCGGTCGGCGGCTCGGTGGGCAGCGCCATCTGGAACACCGGCGCGGACGTGAACCCCGCCGACATCTCCTCGCGCAGCCGCGACACCTGGGTCGTCGAGATCCCGCCGAAGCGCAGCGGCTGCTCGGCGAGGTCGCCGCCGAGCCGGAAGTGATCGATCTGCCAGCCGCCCGCGTAGGCGATGATCGGGTCGGCCACCTCGTCCTCGCCGACCTCGAGCGTCGTCCCCGGCATCACCACGGGCGCGTCGATCCACGTGCCGACCGGCACCGGCTCCTCGACCAGCCCGAGCTCGATCGCGTCGAACAGCGCGGCCAGATCGGGCAGCACCTCGTCGTCGTACGCGCCGGTGATCTGCACGTGAGACAGCCGGCGGATCGGGCTGTACCCGGGGTCGCCGGGGATCGTGTCGAAGATCCACGGGTGATCGATCGCGTCCTCGCCGTCGACGAGGACGTACGCGGTCGCGGTGATCCGGGTCGCGTTGCCGAACGCCCAGTACGACACCGCGACGCCGTTCGCCCAGCCGGGCGCGCGCGCGATGACGCCCTCGGCCTCGACGAGGTCGTCGTCGTCGAGGCCGTCGTGGACCTCGATCTGGTGGACCAGCTCGGGGTCGTCGGCGATCGACGGGACGTCGCTGCCCGCCGGCAGGATGTGGACGCTGACCTGCGGATCGTCCTCGACCAGCGGGTCGAGCGTGCATCCGGCGAGGAACACGGAGGTGAGTACGAGCGTGCGCATGGGTGCTCCTTCGCCGCTAGAACGGCCCGGCGATGCCGAGGTGGAAGACCAGTTCGTCCTCGAAGTCGCTGAAGTCGTAGCGCTCGCCGCTCAGCTTGAGCCGCAGGGCCTCGCGCAGGCGCACCGTCGCGGCGACGGTGTAGCGAAGGATGGCGCTGTCGGAGCGCAGCTCGCTCGTCTGCAGGACGTTGCCTCGGCGCCGCATGCCATCGGCGCGCAGCACGAACCCGAGCCGGCCCGCCGGCACCTCGGCCTCGGCGTAGAACCCCTCCTTGAGCGCGTAGGGATCGAACGTCCCGTCCATGCCGGGGCCGTAGCGGAACCGCTCCTCCGGGTGCTCGCCGAGCGCCATCTCGGTGCGCCGCGCGAGGTACTCCGCGCGGAGGAACGCCCCGCCGATGCCCAGGACCGCGTGGGCGCCGACCACGGCGAACCGCAGCTTGTTCTCGGGGTCGTAGGTCCCGGCCATCCCCGAGGCGCCGAGCGTGAAGCTCGCGTTGGGCGAGCTGATCGTCGACGACAGGTGCGCCCCGACCGCCGGCCGCGAGTTGTTGTCGACGTAGTAGGCCTCGGCCGTGCGCGACTGGCGGTAGTCGAAGTCCATCGCGTCGGCGTTGCCGCGCGGGCCGGCGACCGCGTACGCGGCGTAGTCGAGCTGCATCACCTCGTCGAAGAAGTGGGTGCCGTTGAGCTCGATGCCGTTGTCGACCCACGGCGCGGGCAGGACGCTCATGTTCCACTCGCGGATCCGCAGCATCCGGCCCATGTCGTAGGGCAGCGGCTTGTCGCTCGTGCGGTGGTTCGCGGGATCGTGGCGCAGCGGGAACTCGCCGAACGCCGGCGTGAACCGCCCGACGCGGAAGTTGAGCTCGTCGGCGACGCGCAGGTCGAAGAACGCCATCCCGACCTCCATGCCGTGGCACGCGACGCAGATCTTCACGTTCGACGACAGGTGCTCGCCGTAGTCGGCGGCGAGCTTGAGCGACAGCTCGACGGTGGCCCCGTCGAGCGCCTGCGCGCGCGCGACCGACTCCGACGGCACCGCCATGTAGTCGAGCTGCACCGAGCCCGCGAAGTTGCGCTGCAGCTTGTCGGCTGGGTCGGCGAGCGCCGCGGCGGCCGCGATCACCAGGACGCCGAGGACGAGGAGCGATCTCATGGGTCACCTCCGAACGAGCGATAGACGAGGCAGCGGACGATCGTGTCGCCGTCGGCGGGATCGATCCCGCTGCCCGGGTTGCGGCGCATGCGCGTGACGTAGGCCTTCCACTGCGACGGCGAGGTCACGTGCGCGGTACGGATGCGGTCGGTCGTGTGGCATCGGGTGCACTTGGTCTGGGCGAGGTCGCAGGCCGCGCGGATCTCGGGTGGCGCGGTGGTGGGGTCGTCGAGCAGCGAGGGCGGGGAAGGGCGGGGGATCCAGCACGCCCACAGCGTCCCGATCAGCGCGGTCGTCATGGCCGCGACGCCGAGGCGCCAGCGGGGATCGCGGCTCATGGGTCGGTGGGTGCGAACGAGACCCCGACGGTGACGGTCGCGTCCCCGACGTCCGGGGCGATCCGGGTCTTGATCCGGCCCGCGGCCTCCTCGAGGCACGCGTCGAGACCGGCGAGCGAGGCGCCCGACGCGCGGACGTCTCGGGCGGCGCGCGTCTCGTCGACCGAGAACCTGATCTTCGCGCGGGCGCTCGGCGTCTTGCCGGCGGCCTTGGCGGCGGCCTGGTAGCAGGCGCGGAACGCGGGGAGCACGCGCTTCACCGCGCGGCGGATCTCGGCGTCGCCGAGCGGCCCATCGACCTCGACGCTGGCGAGCGACGGCGCGGCGTCGAACGAGCCCGGGTCGGTCTTCGGCGCCGGCTTCGGCGTGGTCGGCTTCGGCCTGGGATGGAGCGGGTCCTCCGCCTTGGGCTTCGGCGCGTCGGTCGTCCGCGCCGGGGCCGGCGGATCGTCGAGGACGAGCTCCGGCTCCGGGACCGGCGGCGGCAGCGGATCGTCGAACAGCGACGGGCCGGCGTCGACCGACGTCGGGGCGGCCGCGCTGCGCGACGGCGCCGGCGAGCGGCGCGCACGATCACCGCGGTCACCATGGGAGGAGCGCTCGGCGCGGCGCGAGGGCTGTGGCGCCGCGCGGACC
>Ga0163144_10015237_pt1 | contig 15879 bp, 19 predicted proteins | sample OliLak19BULKMAT1_FD_123175 | JGI IMG/M metagenome (GOLD analysis project Ga0163144, IMG submission 123175) | Freshwater microbial mat bacterial communities from Lake Vanda, McMurdo Dry Valleys, Antarctica - Oligotrophic Lake LV.19.BULKMAT1 | ecosystem: Environmental > Aquatic > Freshwater >...
CAATAAAATTGGCAAGCCTTTTGATATTAATCGCTATAGGTTGTTGATTTGATTCGCTTCCAGCGAATCTATAGCGGTTTACAAAAGCTATTATATCGCTCGCGACTTTTGCAAACCGCTATAGATGTTTACGCCTTTTTTGACTTTCAGATCTTTCTTGTCAGCCCCTGGTCGGGGCAGTCAGTTTTTGACCAGTTACTTGTTGTCCCTCCGGGGGCGCCTTCGGCGAATTTAAAGGCACCCAATCTGTAATTTTGCGACGATTTTTGCAACCCCTATGAACGCTTACATTTTTTTAGTGCTGACCAGTTATGGCATTTTTAGTTTCTCACAATCCCTAACGCCTTCCCATTGTACCGATCCTAACCACCCCCTCTCGCAACAATACATTAATCAGTAACGCCGCTGCCGCCAGCACTGCTAGCCAGAAGCTCAGCGATTCACGTTGGGTGCGGTCGCGCTTCAATGCACGCAGATCTGCTGGTGTTGGATTGAGCATTGCCCCGGTTTCGCTTGCGATCCGCTCTAGTAGTGGTTGATTAAAGCCGTTGCCGCGACGCTCTCCAAATAGCTCGCCAGATAATCTCCAAGCGACTGGCGTTAACGCAAACTGACCGACCTTGAACTGTGCTCGGTAGGTTCCCGCCGTAGCGCGATCAATTTTAGCGATGAATCGCCCAGGGCTGGATTGTTGCAGCGCTACAGTGCGAGTCGTTCCGTCTGGAGATGTAAGCGCCACCTGCGCGGTTCCAGCAGCACGCGGGTCGTATACCGCTAGGTCTAACAGCAGCGCCCCGTGCTCAACAGCCGTACGCAGATCAAAGCGAATATTTTCACTCTGAGCATCTTTGGGACGTACTGAATCTAAAGCTTCGCTCCAGAAGGTTTGGAAGCGCGGCCAGCGTACCCAGTAATTTGACCAACGACCATTGGCGTCAGAGGTAAATGCAAGCGATCTTCCTTCACCAACCATCCAGGATGCTAGGAGCGGCTCGGCCTTATCGTTTCCAAGAACAACAAGCTCAAGATCTGCACCATTGCGTGGCTTTGTCTGTACGTAGCCACGTAGAGGTGGCATTCCCTGTACGGTTACCGAGCGCACTCCATCAGGACCGGCGCGCACAGCGTACTCCTGATCCTCTTGCAAGGTGCGTTCGCCACTTGAAACGCGAATATCTGAAAGAAAGATTCGCGGAAGGTTCCTGGCATCTAGCGTTTGATAGAAAGCTCCACCCCCAAGCTCAGCGAGTGATTTTAGGAACTCGATGTCGGACTCGCCTCCAAGCATGATAGTTGAAACCGTGATACCCAGCATTCTGAGCTCTTTAATGAGTGATAGATACACCGGTCCCGCATCCGGCAACTGCCCATCGGTTAATACGATCATATGTTTGCGTCCGGCATCGACCTTCATCAATCCGCGTCGTGCTTCATCAAGCGCTGGAAGTAGATAGGTTTTGCCCGTTGCAAACAGCTGACCGATTCGCGAAAGCGCGCGATCGCGCCCCGTAGCAAGACGCTCAATAGGAAATACAGAGAAGGGCGCTGCATCAAAACCGATCACTCCAACGTAATCATCGTCTTTCAAATTTCGCACAGTCTCGCGTGCGGCTTCCTTTGCGTATTCGAGTTTATCATCAAATGACATACTGCGTGATTTATCGATCACTAGCTGTACTGCAACATTCAGCCTTTTCTTCATCGTTTGAGGGGGTACCATCTGAACCGGTAAGATTCTCTCGATCGCGGAATCGATGTATCCTCCTAAACCGAAGCTGCGATTTCCGCCGATCATAATGAATCCGCCCCCCTCCTTGACGTACTGCTCGATTGTGTTTGGGGTTGATCCGGATAGCTGACTACGGGCAACGTTATTGAATACTACGGCAGAGAATGATTTAAGATCGGGTAGTGATTGTTGATTGTCTCCAACGATTATTGAGGTCAACTTATAGCGTTGGTCTTGAAGTAACTCAGCTAGATACCTGGCATCCTGAGCGTCGCCACTAACTAGCAGTACCTTCTCGCGCTCCTCTCCCGAAAGGAAAACGGTTTCACTGCTGGGAGTAAATCCACGTTCGATCGGCGTAAGTGTTGCGGTGATCTCCTTAATTCCTTCAGCGGCAGGATCAGAGGTGGCGATCTGTAGCTGCTCTTGGCGGGCTGCTACATCAATGCGCTTCTCAAGGACTACCTTTGAATCGTGCAACACCTTAAGAATTCCGGTTTGCGGTTGGTCGGTTGTGTTCTCAATCGCCACCCGTATATCGACACTTTTTTGAGCTGGAGCAACTAATGGACTTGAGAGCTGAACGATGCGAAACGCACCCTTGATGCTTACACTGTTGTCTAATACTAACGGATAGATCTTAACGCCTTGTCCGGTAGCGGCCTGGAGCGGTGCATCAATTGCGCCCTGAGTTGGCCAACCGTCTGTAGTGAAAAGGGCTGGCTCGCCACCGGCCACTGCGCGCTGTATTGCTCGACCAAGATCCGTATTTCCCTGATCAACTCGACCCCAACCCCTTCGAAGCGCCGCATAACTTTCCGAGCTTACAACTCCAGCGCTAGAAACTTCACCACCGAAGGGAAAAAGTGTCAGATCAATGCCGGCATCTCGAAACGCATTAAGCTTTTCGATTAACTGAGTGCCCACACCCTCATCCACACTTGCCGACAGATCTACATAGACAGGGATCGGCAGCTCGACCTGCGGAACCTCGCGATAGAGCCCACTCGCGGCGATACCTAGGCAGATAATTATCAGGACCTGGGTGAATAGCTGTGTGTAGGAGCGCTTGGTAGGAGGGCGTACGAAAAATTCAATGACCAGTAGAGCAATCACGGCAACTGCTGAATAGATGCCCCACAATGATTCAATTCCGTAATCGCTCATGCGGGTACCCTGCGAGAACGAGCGAGCATAATTAGTAGCTCAATTGCGATTAGTCCTAAGACCATCAAGGCGAGCCAAGCTGTAAGTGTCGGTCTTTCGCGCTTAAGATTACTCTCTGATTGAATTGACTGTGGCAGAGCGATCGCCGTTTGATCGGATGTATCTGATTCCTGAGTGTCAAAGAAATTAATTGCGATAGTCTTTTGCAGCGCAGGATCAGAGCCGACCGCTATTAGTCCGGGGCGCGGTGCGCGAAGTTCACCATTTCGACCGGGAGCGATCACCTCACGAGTAGAATCGAGATATCTTGCGGAGGGTACTTTATCAGTTGCGATAATCTCATTTGTCCCTTGGTACCAAGGGTGAGCTGCAGTAGCAGTTAACCAGCGCAGGGCATTCAGAGTAAATATTGCGAGTAATGGATAGCGTCCACCCTCGTAGGGTAAGATCTCGTATCCGATCGCGGCATAGCGGGTAGAGCTCTGTTCGCCGGCTACAAGTAGTGGCCCATAATTGGTGCTAATTATCGTTTCCAGCCAACGCGGAGCGTTAAGGGTTGTTGCATTGGGAATTTGAAGTAGTGGCATATTCATGTATGAAAGGAGCGCATGATTTGATTGCCAACGGGTTAGGTCGATCGTCGTCGGATGTGTCGCAGATGCGAATATGCTCGATGGCGGTGGTAGGATGAAGAGGCTCGACACGGGGGGTAAGGATTGCGCACTAGTCTCTGGCGCAACACGATGAAAAAGAGCCGCGCGCACCGATTTTAGTTCATTATCCCAGATTGAACTCTTGCCTACAGATACTGGCGCGAATAGCTCGCCGCGACGCTGCACGGGCCACTCAATAAACTGATATGTGGCCAAACGCTCTAGTCCACTTTCGGCCAAGGTCAGATCACTAACCAGGAGCACCTGATTGCGCACGGGGCGCACAGCAAGCCAAGCCTGATCATCCGCAGCAAGGGCGTTGGAACGTGACTGCGGGCTAACCTCTAATCTGGCGTGGATTAGCATGTTTGAAGTTACCGCAATTGAGATCTGTTCATTTATTGAACGACCAGCCTCAATGCTAAACGCTCGACTGGTAATCGGCACAAGCTTGCCACTTGGCGCATCGAGCTCCTCTATGAATATTGTTCCATTTGTGGCGCGAGTACCGAAGGCAGAGATCTGTACGGCGAGCTCCGATCGCTGTTGGTTGTCACTTGCTCGCTGAAGTGAGATCTCTGTGATTGCGACATTGGAGAGCGCCGGTGTCATAGCCGATAGAACGGTGAAGCGTGTCGGTGGTATTGGTTCGCTTAACTTGCGACCGCTAACGACGACGAGACGATCCAGATCAGGCAGGGCAGCTAAATTAGCTAGCGCAGAGTTTAGGTTGTCGGGGGCGAATTCGGTTGTGAGCTCATCAACCTTCCCGATCGCCTCGCTTGGAGACAAACCAGAATCATCGATCTGCTGAAACCAAGGAGATGTTACAAATAGCGTAATCCGGGCATTGCGCCCAAGGTCGTCGATGGTTCTTTGGGCCTGTTGCTGAGAATTCTTAAAAAGTGATTGATCCTCATATACCGCGCTGCCCCCGCCCATCGCTGGTACAGCCCCTTGACTAAGTGAATTGTCGATAAGTATCCCAACGCGCGCTCCATCTTCCGAGCGGTATAACCCGGCTGCCGCCAGGGCCAGAAGTGCGACAAGTAAAACTTCATAGAAAAAGCGCGGCGGCGGCTTAAACTTGGCGCGGGCGGTGTTGCGCTGTTCAAGCATCTTGAGCAGCAGGTTTGAGCTGACCGTTAATCTCCTCCCGCGGCCATAGCGTCGATACGCAAGTACCAGCACTCCTAGACCGAGCGGTAAGATTGCAGTTAGTGACCAGTAGAGGAGGCCCATTTGCCTTCAGTATATCCAGGTTATCGAGAACTAACAGCCGCTGAGTGGTTTGAGAGTAACCAATGTGGTGGCACGATTGCTTATCTTGCCACCATACCGATCCGCCCATTACCCTGGGGGTATGTCAAACAGAAACCGCTACCCCTCAATTCGCATGGTAATGATGCCCCGTGACACCAATGGACTGGGGAGTATCTTTGGCGGTCACATCTTAAGTCTAATCGACTTAGCGGCCGGTCAGCATGCTCGGATGGTTGCGCCACTTAAGTACGTTACGAAGATCTTTCGCGAGGTTGAGTTTATCGCGCCCGTCGCGGTGGGTGATGTTGTGAGCTTCTACTGTAAGACGGAGCGCCTAGGCACAACATCGATCACTATCGCTGTTGATGTAGAGGTTGAGCGTGGCGAGAATGTGCTCAAAACTATTAAGGTCACATCCGCCGAGGTAGTGATGGTTGCAGTTGATGGCAAGCAGCGCCCGATTCCGATTATGGGGCGTAAGCGAACTACGCCGAAGAAGAGTATGCGCTAGTCTACCTATGATCAACGCCATTGGCGCCTTCATCTTTACTATAATTTTGCTCGGTTTCCGTGAAGCCAAGCTTGATACGGCACGAATTGAACAACGCCTCGCTTCAGCATCGTTAATTCTCCACGCGGCGATAGTTCTATTATTGTGCTGGATCGGCTGGTACACGGTTGAAGCTAGTAGAACCCAGCAGTTTGCTGGTTGGATCGTTTTTTTAGTTGAAGCAGCGAACCTTTGGATCCATGAAGCAGGACACGGTTACTGCATGTTTTTTCCGGAAGCCGTTATGGTGCTCGGTGGGACGTTGTTGCAACTCGCTGTCCCATCAATTTTGGCTATCTATATGGCGCTAAATCGCCGCTATCTTCTAGCTTGTCTGTTAGCATTTTGGCTCGCACAGAATCTCCCTAGCATCGCCAGTTATATATCCGATGCCCGAGCCCAGAAACTTGAGCTCCTTGGCGGCGGCGACAGCACCCATGACTGGGCATTTATGCTCGGTAGGTTAAATCTGCTTGAGTTTGACACCCAGATCGGGAGTGTGGTGAATGCATTGGGCGTGTGCGGAATGCTGGCGGCGATTGGGGGGTATCTGTGGTTTGTCATTCGCCCGACTCCAGTTAGTCCGATTGCAGATCCATTGGCGGAGTCAAAACTTCACTCTTGAGATGGTTGTAATAGTACCCCAAAGGATTATCATAGACCTGTATGAACACTCCCCACTCTCCCAACACAGTCTCTCCTAAGTCAGTCTCTTCCAATGCAGTTTCACCCAACTCAATGGCACTCCCCCGCGAATCCCAGCTCTTTGCCATTCCAAGATCTACAATCCGCAGCGTCTACGCTGGGTTTGAGCTGTGCTTTGGTGAGCCAAGTGTGTGCAGGTTGGCGATGAAGCCCTGGATATACGGAGCAGCTCTGCTCGTTCTGTTATTAACCTTCGGCCTGTATTACCTGCATCCAATCGCCGTCGAGGCTGTTGAGCTAATGATCGGCGCCACGGGATCACTGCACGAAATGATCTCGATAGTTGTTGGCGTACTCCTCTTCGCGTTTCTGCTCCTCTGGGGGTTTGTTCTCGTTCTACTACTTACCATCTGCTTTCAAGATCCCGTCGCGCAGCGCGTACTTGAGGTCCGCGGAATCCTACCCCCACGCACCTCGCAGAGTTTGACCTCTGGTGCCCTTAATATAGGGGTATCCCTACTACGTGGGCTTGCAATGGCGCTGCTGCTTCTACCACTACTAATATTTAGCTTCGTAATTTCGTTCTTTCCACCACTTATACCGGTGGCGTTTGTAATTACCGTCTGGGTTATCGCCATCCAGTTTTTCGATTCAGCCTGGGAGGCGTTGGATATTTCATTCATGGGGCGGTTGTCGATCGCTTTTCGAAATTTCTATGTATTTTTCTGTTACGGAACAGCGATCTTTATATTGTGCCTAGTCCCATTTGCGATCTTTGTGTTGCCGCCGATTGCGGTAGCGGGGGCGGCGGATCTAGTTTGGAGGTTGAAGCTTTCTGAGCCGACTACAAAGGCCTAAAATCCACCTTCGGTCCAATATCTTGGACAAATCGCGCCAAGAGCTTCGCTGAACTCTCCAGATCCTTTAGGCTACAGATCTCAATCTGGGTGTGCATATAGCGATTCGGGATTCCGATACTTGCCGCGGCTACTCCGCCCCTTGCAACCTGGATGGCATTTGCATCGTTACCCATCGGTCGGTTCGCGGGACCAGGTTGTACAGCGATCTTGGCTTTCTTGGCCGCGGCCTCCAACATCTTCTCAACAACCGGATTTACATTTGGCCCACGGTAAACGACGGGACCGCCACCACAGATACACGGAGCAACCTTCGCGGTATCATTTCCGGGATTATCAGTGGCATGTGTCACATCAACGGCGATTCCAACCTCGGGATCAATGGTGAAAGTTGCAGTCTGCGCGCCACGAAGTCCAACCTCCTCTTGCACCGTACTAACTGAATACAGAGCAACATTGATCTTTGATTCTGAACAGAGTCGCAGCGCCTCCATAACAACAAACAGCCCGACCTTATCGTCAAGGGCGACGCTTGAGATCAGATCGTTGGGCATCTCGGTTATGCCAAGACGAAAGGTAACTGGGTCACTGATCGCCACCATCTTCTCCGCATCTTTCCTGTTCTTGGCACCGATATCGACCCAGACCTTGTCGATCTCAACTTTGTTGCGGCCGCGCTCCTCGTCAGTTTGCAGATGAATCGGCTTGCGTCCTATCACCCCCTGAATGGGCCCCCTATCATTGTGAATCGTTACGTGGGAACCGTAGAGCACCCCTGTATCGATCCCGCCCAAGGTATTCAGATATACAAAGCCATCTTTGTTGATGTGACTGACCATGAAGCCGATCTGATCGCAGTGACCGGCCAACATCACCCTTCTCGGAGCTTTAACATTCAAGCCGACGATTACATTGCCGTGTAGGTCAGTTGTGACCGAATCGGCAAAGCTCTTTACATAGCGCCGCACAATTCTTTGAACGGGCTGTTCGAATCCAGTCGGAGACGGAGTGTTAAGTAGCTCATAAAGAAACGCTTTGGATTGTGTTCGCATCGCCATGCAAGTCGGACTCCGTCAGTTAAACTCACGTTTCTGGAAGAAATAGGAGGATATGATTAAAAGAGCCACACAGTATCCCGCAACATAGGCACTCGACCAGAGTAAATGACTACTCGGAATCGCCTCGCCAAACACGACTCGGTCGGACACAGTTAAGCGCGTTAGGTGCGGTAGAATCCAATAGACCCCCCGCAGTAGGTACTCAACTGGATCGGGAAGCTCAAGCTTTGCTAGTAAGATAAGGATATAATCTACCGAACGCCCGGCCAGAAAGATAGCAAACGTTAACATTCCACTTAAGCTTGGGGTGACAAGGATGCTTGAGAAGAAGATCGCCGTTGCGCAGACGATCGCTAGTTCGAGAATCTGATACGGATAGGCGGCAAACAGACTTGTATCCACCGCCCCCTGATAGATCGAAAGGAAGATAGTCAAACCTAACGCCATTAACACAATCATTACTGTGGTTGTAGCAAACAACCCCAGAAACTTGCCCCAAAGAAACGCAGATCGCGAAACGGGTTTAGATAGGATGTTATAGATCGTTTTGCGAGCAAGCTCTTTGCTAAGTAGCGCTGTTCCGGAGATCACCGCAAATGCAACTGAGAATAGTGAGGTCGCAAAGAGTCCGAAATCCTTAATCACAATAACCTGATCGCCGATCGTAATTGAGCCGAAGAACAGTGCGATGATCAGCATTAACAGAGCGAAGAGTAGTATTGAATAGAGCGCCTTGCCACGAATCGATTCGCGGTAGGTGGTCAGTGCTATGGCCAGGACTTTTTCCATATACCTCTATTTCTTGCCTAGGAGCGACATAAATATATCCTCAAGGTTCTGATGCAATGGCTCGAAACTTTCCACCGCTAGGCCAGCCCCCATCGCGCGTCGCAAAGCAGCCTCGGCATGGTACCGAGTTGTGAATTTTAGTCGCAAGATGTGTCCGTTATCGGAAGTCTCGGAGGCGCTCTCGCGCAGCTCGGCATCCAACGGCGCCTGAGTTGCTGCGCATGATTGTAAAGCCAGTTCAAATCCAGCGCCATCACCACGCGATAGATCGCGTAGATTGAACACCCCGCGCAGTTCCCCCTTCACCATAATTGAGGCGCGGTCGCACAGAAACTCGACGTCTCCGAGTATGTGCGAGGACATAAAAAGTGTTGTTCCTGCGTTCTTAAGCTCCAGCAGAAGATCGCGAAATTCCTTGCGACCCACTGGATCTAACCCCGAAAACGGCTCATCCAAGATTAGTACCTTTGGACTACCAAGAATCGCTTGCGCCATCGCTACGCGTTGCATTAGTCCCTTAGAGAGGGCCCGCATCCTGGTTTCGGCACGATCCAGAATCGCAACCCGCTTGAGAGTTGAATCGATCTCCGAGTTGCGTTGCGCGGCCGGTACTCCGCGCAACGTTGCATAAAGATGCATTATCTCACGCACGGTTAGGTAGTCATAGAAATACGGCTGTTCCGGCAGGTAGCCGATTAGCTTACGCGATTCAATATCGATGGCGTCCTTGCCAAAGATCCTTATTGCTCCAGCGCTGAGTTTAGTTAGACCCAGAATGCATTTAATCGCCGTAGTCTTTCCCGCGCCGTTGTGCCCCAGGAATCCAAAAGCTTCGCCGGGCATCACCGAAAGTGAGATATCTTTAAGTGCGAGTACGCGCTTGCGCAACCAATCGGTACGATAGGCGTACGAGATGTTCTCTAGCTCAAGTGCCGGTAGTAACGTGTTTGTGATTGCTAAGGAAGTTGCAGGTGTCATGGTAGTGCTTTCGCAGATTGCGGTCTGGAGAGGATTCTTGCAAGGGGGAGCCTTTTGCCTGCGTCTTCGCTATCTCCCTCAACGCCGCGGGTTTCGCTGTTCCAAATGTACCTACCGCCATAGGGCTCTTGCGGCAGGCGATTTATGATTCCCGTGGTTACAAGCTCTTGTGGTGTTGTAGGGTCGCGACCGTATCTCTGCTGATACTGATCTACAGCGGCAGCAAATATTATACGGTCGCGATCATACCTAGCGTCATTTAACGATCGTTCTATAACCGTTCGGGCCGCAGGATCAGTAGTTGAATTGAGGGTATCATTAAGGAACTGAATCGTCATCTCAGCACCAGAGGTCTTAGTAATTTTTTTCGCAGCCATCGCAATTAGTTGTGGAATCGCATCTGGTAGCTTAGCACCGGTCTGAAAATCTTGCTGCGCTCCAAGATCATCGTGCAGAAAATGAAAGCGCAGAATTCCGCGCAGGAAATACAAACGCCAGTAGTTTGGGAAGCGCTCTATCCCGCGGCTGAGTAGATCAACCCCCAACTGCGGCTGCTTAACTTCCCACGCCATTATCACCCCACCAAATTCGTAGACCTGGCGCATCAGCGGATTCAGGTTCGTAACCAGGTCGCACATATGCGAGAGCCAAGTATAGTCACGATCGCGGTTCACATGACGCCCAAAGTACATGATCGTTTGGAACCAGAGGATATGCGCGGCAACGTTGCGGTATCCAAAGCTCACGGCTCGCAGGGCGCGACCACTAGGCATGTAGAGAGCCTCCTGAGCCTTGCGAGTTGCGTCGGAATTGCGTGGTAGCACAAGGCGCGGGGCGGCTGCGGCGGTAAGAATCGCGGCGAGGACTAGGATTAGGGGGCGTAGGAACATCGTGATGATAACGTGATTGGGAGCTGTTTGTTTTGGCAGTATTAGTTAGCAGGTTTTGGTTGGTCTGACATTAGCGAATCTGCTCCCGCAAAAATCTAACCATCAGATACTCGTCATATCGCATTTCACCAACCTTGAGTGCATTCGGGTCCTCGCCGTAGATCTCGAATCCAAGCGATTTATATAACCCCAATGCGGAGTAGTTCGATGTGACTACGGCAAGATGGATCTGGTCGGGAGCAACCGTCATGAAGTGCTCGGCAGTTTCGCCGAATGCTTCGGGACTTTGTGCAAGACCGACTAGTCTCAGTTTGTGATAGGAAGCAATATCCTTTGCGGTGATGGGACGGATATCGCAACTATGTTCGGCCGTATTATTCATAGCAGAAGAGATTCTGTGCTGACTATCTCACTTGCGCAATTGATCATTGGTCGGGAGCAGGCCGGGAGCAGGCCGGGACCGCGGAGCTCCAGCTCCGCTCCTAGCATTCAGGAATTCGTTAGGAGCGGAGCTGGAGCTCCGCGGTCCCGGGGTTAATTCCGCTCAGCTATGCCAACATAAGTGTCCAAGCACTTGCGATCGCAGTTTTGCGCGAAGCGAAAAAGTGCGCGAGTCTTTGGCTGGGCGTGATATAGCGGTTTGCAAAAGCTATTATATCGCTCGTGACTTTTGCAAACCGCTATAGAATTTATTCCTGTTTCTCGCTAAATAAAAAAAGGGCCGAGACTTACGTCTCGGCCCTTCCACGTTCGCTTTTAACTATTGCTAGTTATTAGCTTATACGCACTCTTGGAAACCGCCAGCTGCCGAATCCCAGTCACAGGTCACTCCCGTGCCGCTTGGGTGCGTAGTATCCGCGGTAAATGCTACCGCGAGATCTGCGCCAGCAACTGAACCTGTTACACCAGGCGATCCAACCATTCCTGGAACAGTTGTTCCGTCATCGCAGGTGCCAGGAAGAGCACAAGCTACATACGTCTCAGCAGCCAAGAACACCGCCTCTTCCGCCGTAGCTAAGTTATGTAAGTCAGACTTAGCGCGAGCGTCGAAACCACGTGCTCTGTACTGTTGGAAGTTCGGGATAGCAATCGCGGCAAGAATACCGATGATCGCCATCACAACTAGCAACTCGATCAGTGTAAAACCTTTTGAGTTATTCTTCATTTTCATTTTCTCCACTATTTTTTTATTACAACCAATTTCTTAAAAACGGAGCCGGGCCAAAAACCTGTCTCCTCATTACCTGTCTTTTCCAAACCCCCTGCTCCTGCTTTCAAGAACAAAAGCCAGGTGAGGAGCGGTGCGTTAAACTGGTGTGTTTTACCGAACCGATTCATTGCATCCTCGAGTGATTGACCCCCCCCCATGCTTTCGGGCTTCACCTCACTCGATTCCTACGTAAGGCAATTCGGATGCCAACGAAAAAAAATTGAGCTGTTTTATTCTGATCGTAGAATCAGCCCTTTAACTGTTGTTTTAGGGGTTACTAGTAGATCGCAAAGCGACAAAAAACGGCACTAATGACGCAATTTGTCAGCACTTGGGTTAGTAGGGCATGATTGCCCGTACCGAATTTATTAGATATTTGCTTAGCAACTCTCGCGGAGCTACTTATGAACGGTGTCACGGCCCCTAACACCATAGGAAATGTAACTGATAGCGCATCGGATGATAATTTTGCGCTCCCACTATTAATCCGCACTCCGGATAGCTGGGCCAGCGTTGCCTTAAGCGACCCGTTAGCGCTTTTAAATGATCACGCGCACCTAGAAAAAAAGGCTGCAACTAATGCGCTAGACCTATTACAGCGTTGGCCCCAAGGCGAGTGCCCAACGGAATGGATTAACGCGATTACTGCGATTGCGCGGGACGAGGCCCAACACCTTGCGCTGGTAACTAGATTAATGAAGCAGCGCGGCGGACAGATGAGCCGCCTGCACCAGGTACAGTACGCAAAGGACCTGCACCGCGAGGTACGCTACGGTCGCGCAAATCAGGAGCTATTAGATCGTTTGCTGATCTCAAGCCTGATCGAGGCGCGCTCATGTGAGCGGTTCGAGATCCTCAGCCGCTGCGCCGGCGACCCGCAGTTGGTGAAGCTCTATAAGAACCTGTGGGCCTCAGAACGTGGGCACTATCAGCTCTTTCTGGAGCTAGCAAAATCGATCGCCGAGGGGCCCGAGATCACAGCCCGCTGGCAGGAGCTCCTAGAGGCGGAAGCGCGAATTATCGTGGCCCAGCCGGTGGGGGCTACTATGCATGGGTGGGTTAGCTAGGGCGAGCCAGAGAAATACATAAGTCTCATGACAGTCGAAGTACGCTTTCCACTAGGACGTCCTCATCCACATCCTTCCAGTGAATACCTATGCCACCACCAATTAGTCGCCAATTCTTTCTCTGCTTGGCAGATGCCTTAAGTAGACGGGAAGACCATTCGAGCGGTACCGAGATCTCTCGACCATCGGCAAGAGCAATGGAGAAGGAATCTTTGTCAAAACTGACATCAATTGCCAAGGGCTCAGGGGATGGTAACCTACTTGATGGTGAAGAATTCATGCCACTTACTCACAAAAATCTGTTCTTGCTTCTCAATTATAACACGTAACTTGCTCAGTTCATGCGGACGAAAACCCTTTGAACGGGCCAATCTTATGGGTTTTAGCCAGAACTTCGCATAAGCCTCATTCTTTTCTATGTGAATATGAACAGGCTCGCCTCGATCCAGGGCAACAAAGAAGAACCGGAAACCATTTATAATTACTATTGTCGGCATATCTATTAGATCAGGCAAGAAACATTTTTGCGTCCCAGCAGATCGGCTATCGACACCGACTTTTGATAATCGCTTTCGCCTCGCGATGATAAAACGCTGTAGATAGGCTCGCAATAGGTACTGTCGGGGCCGGTTTGGAGTGAGTTACTCTCGACGGCACCGCGATCCATTGAGAATCGGGTGGATCGACCTTATTCGCGCCCTTGTTCTCTGACGACGCAACCGAATATAGTCATCTGCCTAGTTTACCAACAACCCTTACCAACAACCCTTACCAACAACCATGGAGATTTTTCTATGAACCACCCCATGCTCATCAAGTCATTAATTGTCGCTGTATTTGCCCTTACCTCGGCTGTGGGTAACTTGGCATTTGCAAATGTTCCCACAAATGTTCCCACAAATGTTCCCACACAAAGCGCTAAGATCGACAGCGCAAAGAGCACCGTAAAATGGACCGGAAATAAAGTTACCGGCTCACATAACGGCCGAGTTTCGATCAGTTCAGGCGAGGCCAAGCTGGAGGGCGATAAGCTAGTCGGGGGTCAGTTTGAGGTCTCGATGACTACTATTCAGGTTGGGGACATTACCGATCCTAAGGATAACGCAAAGCTCGCTGGCCACTTAAAGTCCGAGGATTTCTTCTCGGTCTCTAGCTTTCCTGTAGCAACATTTACGATTACTAAGGCAGAGCCGATCGCCAATGCGGCTCCAGGTCAGCCGAACTACAATATTACCGGGGACCTAAACATCAAGGGTATTAAGAGCCCAATCTCCTTCCCAGCTACGGTAGCAATCGGTGCAGATTCGGCGACTGCAAAGGCTAAGATCGCTGTGGATCGCACTAAGTTCAACGTGCGCTACGGTTCAGGGAAGTTCTTTGAGAACCTGGGCGACAAGTTGATCTATGATGAGTTTGTAGTTGAGCTGGATCTGGTTGCGAAGGTTGGGTAGCCTTCGGAGGAGCCAACTATAGCGGTTATCAAAAGTCGGTGCCAATAAAATTGGCAAGCCTTTTGAAATTAATCGCTATAGGTTGTTGATTTGATTCGCTTCCAGCGAATCTATAGCGGTTTGCAACCGCTATTATATCGCTCGCGACTTTTGCAAGCCGCGATAGGGACGATTTAAGGCTAACTGATTCCATACTCAACTAGTCCTTTTTGCCATGGAATAATGACAACGCCATCACTTTTTAGTGTGGCCTCCCCCCGATACAAACAGATCGGAATCGCATTCTGAAAATCCCGACTCAGCTGCTTGAATTGTCCAATATCCTCATCACGTACTATCTGCGCAGATTTGATCTCGATCAGTAGCGTTGGTTGACCCGCACGCTCCACAATTAGGTCAATCTCGGCATCGTCCTTTGTGCGTAAGTATGAAAGGGTAAACTGTTTTTTCTGATACGAAAGCTCCGCAAGAATCTGATTGTAAATGAATGACTCAAACAACTTGCCAAATTCATACGTACCTTCCCGAAGGGGAACGTCAAGTAGTTTTGCTAGCGCGCGCACAATGCCGCAGTCAAAAAGGTAAAATTTGGGTGCTTGTCGCTGGCGCTTGCGAATGGAGTGATGGTAGGGCTCGAGAAAGCTACCGACCAATGTATCTTCTAAGATCTGAAAATAGTTCTTAACATTTGAGGGATCCGTTAGTGCATCGGCAGCGATCTTTGCATAATTAACTATCGTTGCATTGGCTTGTGCCGCAATCTGTAGAAAGCGCCGAAAAGGTGGAAGGTTCCGCACGATCTGTTCCGCAATAACCTCCTCTTGCAGATAGCTCTCGGTGTAGGCTTGTAGAAACGCAGAGCGTGACGAGTTAGATCTTAAGAAATAATTCTTCGGCAAGGTGCCCCATGCCAAAGCGGTTTCTAGCTCAAATTGCTCTCCTAGTTCACTTGCAAGCAGCGGATATAGGTTGTGTGTAAATGCGCGCCCGGCGAGCAGGTTTGCAGCTCCGCGACGAAGCTTGCGTGCGGAAGAACCGGTCAGCCCAAACAGGGCGTTATTCTTTTCAATATTAAAATGAACTAGGTCTAACAAGGCCGGGATTTTCTGAATCTCGTCTACTAGGATCCATTTTTTCTGGTCAATTGCGGGCTGAATTAGTCGTTGAAAATGCTGAGGATTAGCTTGCAACTCAGCAAAGAGTTGAGGTTGTAGCAGGTCAACTAAATGATATTCGTTAGCTGCAAAAAGCTGCGATAGAGACGTTGTTTTACCTGTTCCACGTGCTCCAAACAGAAAAAAACTGTTATCTTTTAGTATGTTAAGCTTGCGCAGTATCATGATCTGGAATTGTACGCCAAATACGGATCAAGATCTATATGATTTTTAGCGCTGGGTAACCGGTAACCGTTCAGACCCTCTGTGTACCTCGGTGTCCTCCGTGGTTAAACCTAAGTTCGGCAGTTGAATCTGCTACGAAGAACGATCTGATTGATTCTATTGTCGTTTTCTAGAAATTGGTACTCACCCTAGCGGTGCTAGGGCTCCGTTCCAATTTCGTCGAAGAACGCCA
>Ga0163144_10015238_pt1 | contig 15879 bp, 14 predicted proteins | sample OliLak19BULKMAT1_FD_123175 | JGI IMG/M metagenome (GOLD analysis project Ga0163144, IMG submission 123175) | Freshwater microbial mat bacterial communities from Lake Vanda, McMurdo Dry Valleys, Antarctica - Oligotrophic Lake LV.19.BULKMAT1 | ecosystem: Environmental > Aquatic > Freshwater >...
ACGCGCCCGGTGACGGTGCGCTCGCGGAACATCGACTCGTGCTGCTCCTTGTGTTGCAGCGCGACGAGCTTCGCCTCGAACGGCAGGTCTTTCTCGTGCAGCGCGACGAAGCACGAGAAGACGTACGGGCTGATCCAGAAGGCGTCCGTGTAGAGCGTGAGGGGGGCCGAAGTGCTCATTGCTTTCGTTTATCACGGCGCCGGGCCGAAGGCGCGCCGGGCACGCCCGGCCCCAAACGCACGTTGCCCGGGGACACGAAGGAATCCGTTCGAGAGAAAGGAACGGAGAGCAGCGCAAGGGAGCCCGGAGCCATGCTCGCGGTCGAGAAGTGGGCTACCGTCCAGGCCCATGCGACAGGCCAGAACGATCAGGACCGGGGCCGCGACGCGCTTTTCCCGCGGCCTCGCCGCCGTGCTGCTCGCGGCCGTGTGCGGGCTCGGCGCGTGCAAGGCGAAGAGCGCCGTCCAGCACCGCGAGCGCTCCCCCGAGCGCGACCGCGACTGCGCCGATCCGGCGTTGCCGCGCGCCTACTTCTATCCGGCCGAGAACCGCACCGATTACGGCCCCGACGACCCCAAGAAGGACGGCTGCACGCTGCTCGTCCCCGACCACGTGTTCTGTTGTCCGGGGCCGTGAGCGAGCGCGAGGGGCCTTGCATCCGGGGACCGCGAGCGCACGAGGGCGCGAGGGACCTTGCATCCGGGGCGCGGGAGCGCAAGGAGATCGTTCAATGCTGCTCCGCGACATGCTCTCCGCCCTCGAAGCCATCGCCCCGCTCGGTTACGCCGAGGCGTGGGACAACGTCGGGTTGATTGCCGGCGATCCGGCCGACCCGGTGGCCGGCGTGATGCTCACCATCGACGTCACCTCCGCGGTGCTCGACGAGGCGAAGCGCGAGGGCTGCGAGCTGATTGTCGCCTATCATCCGCCGCTCTTCGAGGCCCTCAAGTCCATCCCCGCGACGAGCCTGCTCCATCGCGCCATTCGCGACCGCATCGCCCTCTATTCGCCCCACACCGCTTTCGACGTCGCCCCCGGCGGCACCAACGACCTCCTCGCCGACGTCCTCGGCATGACCGAGCGAACGGCGCTCAAGCTGGTGACCCCCAAAGAAACGCAATGCAAGCTCGTGACGTTCGTGCCCGAGGCCGACGCCGATCGCGTTGCCCAGGCGCTCTTCGACGCCGGCGCGGGCGTCATTGGAAACTACTCGTCGTGCAGCTTCCGCTCGCAGGGGACAGGCACCTTCCTGGGCGAAGATGGCGCCAATCCGGCGGTCGGCCAGGCCGGCAAGCTGGAGCGCGCCCCCGAGCTCCGCATCGAGACCGTGTTGCCCCTTTCGCGCCAACAGGCCGTCATCGAGGCACTGCGCAAATCCCACCCCTACGAGGAGGCGGCCTTCGATCTGGTGCGCCTCCTCGGCCGTCCCGAGGGCACCGGCATTGGCCGGGCCGGCACGCTCGCCCAGCCCACCCCGCGCGCCGAGCTCTTGTCGCGCGTCAAAGAGGGCCTCGGCGTCAGCGCATTGCTCGTGGCCGGCCCGACCGACGGCGACGTGACGCGCGTCGCGGTGTGCGCCGGCGCGGGCCGCGGCTTGCTCAACGAGGCCCTCGCGAAGAAGACCGAGCTCTACCTGACCGGCGAGCTGCCGCACCACGACGCCCTGCGAGCCGCCGCCGCCGGGATGACGGTGGTGTGCGCGCTCCACTCCAACAGCGAGCGAGCTGCCCTGCGGCGGATCAAGGAGCGGCTGGAGAAAGAGGCAACGGGCGTCATGGTGAAGCTGAGCGCGGAGGACCGCGATCCGTATGAGATGGTGTAGCGGTGAGGTAGGTCGGTGTCGTGCCAGAGCATCCATGCCGTACCGGTGAGCCAGGTGGGTGTCGCGCCAGCTGGAGCATGCCGTACCGGTGAGCCAGGTGGGTGTCGCGCCAGTTAGACCATGGCGTACCGGTGAGCGGGGTCGGTGTCGCGCCAGTCGTCGGTCCTTATCGCGCCGGCGTGATGTTTCCGAGCGAGCGGCGGGAGCATCTCGCGATCTGCCCGGGGGTGATGCTTCTGGTCAAGAGCGAGGCCGACGCCGAAGCGTGGCGGGTCGGGCGCGAGATCGTGGCGCTCTTCGGGAAGCCGCTGAACGCGTAAGGGGTGCGCGAACCGGCGGGCACGCCCCCGAAGGCGCCGTCTTCAGCACCACCGTGTGGATGACGCTGCCGATCGGCACCGGGCTGGCCCGTGAGTCTTCGCCCGGCGCCGTTCCCCGTTGGAGCATGCCTGTGTGGCTCCGGATCCCCGGTTACGCAATGGGGAGCATGGCAAATCCCCGCCTCTCGAGCGCTTGGCGCGCTGAAGCTTAGTTCGTGGCCTATGTGCCGTTTTTCATGTACCGTCGCGCCCAAATGCGCGTGAGCTCGCTTCGGGCCGGCGTGGACTCGGGAGAACGCGTGAGCGAACAGAACCTAGTGGAGTGGCAGTCGAACCAGACAGTGAAGGTCGAGACGCCGGAGGGCCCGCCGCCGTTCAAGCCCTACGATCACCAGATCGCGGCCTGGGATGCGCTCGGGAAGTACTTCCACGACGAGAAGAAGCAGGCAGGCATTCTTGTCGTCCCCACCGGTGGCGGCAAGACGGCCATCGCCGCCCGCTGGCTGCTGACGAACCACATTGCCAAGGGCGGTCGGGTGCTCTGGTTCGCGCACCGCAGGAGCCTCCTGCGCCAGGCCTTCAGAACGTTCGCCGAGGCGGCGCGCAACGACGACGAAGTGCTTGCGAAGCTGGTCGAGATGACGGGGCTCACGCTGCGGAAGCTCGCAAACCGGCTTCAGGACTTTGACGGCCGGACGCGCTTGCGCAAGGCGCTCGCAGACGAGTTACCGCTAGACTACCAGTCGCTCTGCGTCCTCAATGTGAAGCAGGCTCGCGCGTGGGGGCTTGCAACGGAGATCGCACGCGTCTGGGAGATCTCCGACGAACGGGTGGAGGAAGTACTGGAGTCAGTTCACGGTCGGACGACGCTCCGGCGGGCCTTCGACACGGCGGAGCCCGGGAAGGAGGACGGCGAGGCCAACGGCGACGAGCCTGAAGAGCCTTCAAGCTCTGAGGATTCGAGCGACGAGCCGAGCGATCGCCTCTCGAACGTCGGGACAGAGTGGTCGCGACCTCGGCAGATGTCTGGTGTGCTCAGGGCTCTCGGGTTCGAGGTGCCTGGCCGACTTCGATCGATGCGGTTCCAGAGCGTGCTGGAGGCCCTTCGCAGCCGGGGGATTGAGGCGTGCCTGGCGGACGATCCGGCGCAGCGGGCTCTCGACATCGACTCTTCTTCGCCGGGCATCGCTGCGAAGATTCGCCTTCGGAAGAGTGACAGTCTCGATCCGCTCGTCGAGCCCCAGTCGACGCCTGTCGGCTCGGGGAGCGCGACCTCCGGATGGAGCCGCCTTCGCCCCGTACGAGAGTTCTTCGGACGGCTCGGGCTGCCGGTCCCAGGTGAGCTGGGCCAGGAGGAATTTGGGGCGCTCGTCGAGGCGCTCGAGCTCCGCGGCTTCGAGGTGGCGACATCGGACGGCTCACGCCTCACGCCGCTCCACGACGCGGTGTCCATCGATGCCGAGATACGTGTGCGCCATGACGCGCTCGTCGCACCGCCGCCGTCGCTGCGAACCCCCATGGAAGGTGGGCGAGCGGGCTCCGCGGAGCGTGATGCCGAGGAGGTCGGAGACTACGAGCGTGCCTCCCTGCGCCTGGAGCTGCTCACCGCCGGTGGCGGTCCCGAGCACGCTTCGCCGGAGCGGATCACCAGATGTGTCGAGATCGCGGCCGCTGGGCTGGCGATTCACAGCGCCGAGCAAGCGCTCCTCGGGCGTGTGGCAGAGGCGCAGCTCCGCACGTTCCGGGATCCGGTGACGGTCCTGACGAGTCTCGCTCAGCGACTCGATGCGGAGGACGGCGAGGTACTCTTGCGCGAGTACGGCGCGGTGCAGGCGGGTCGCGGCGAGCTCCACGCGCTGCTGTGCGAGCACTGGGCGGCGCTCTGCGGACCGCGGCGCGCCGGCGCGTCGGTCCGCCATGCTCCTCCTGCCACATGAGCACCGTGGGCGAATGTCACGAGCTGGCAAGGGTGCGGCGATACCATCACCGCCCTTTCGCGAAGAGCTCATGCGCGAAGGCGACGAGCGTCGCCCGCTCCAACCACCGTTCCTGTTCCACGACCTCCAGACAGCCTTCGATCCTAGCGCGCAGACTGTCGGGGACTTCGACTCTGCGGTCCTTCAACACTGTCAGAATCGCTTCGGCCAGCTCACGCCGCCGTCTCGGCAGGTTGGTCACGACCAGATCCGGCAAAATCTCTTGATAGTCCTCGACCTTCCTGGTGCTGAAGACGCCCGCGTTGAGCCACTTCAGATGGTTCTTGGCGCGCCGGATCGCGACGAGAGAGCCCACCTTGGCGCGTTTGTCGGCAACAGGCTCGGAGGTCCCCGCGACACCCGGCGTCTCGTACCAGAAGACGATCTTGAGGTTGATTGCCCGGTTCTTGATCAGCTCGACGAACGGTGCACACTCACCCACGTACTCGTCGCGCCGGCAGGCGCCCAGCAGCCCGGCCACGGTGTTGCGTACCTTGGACTCGAGCTCGAGCCACGGGTGAATTGGCTTGGTCCGCTTGTGGACGCGGTAGTCCTTCACCTCGATGAAGAACAGGGTCCGCCCGCACAAGCCGAGCACGTCCACGGCACGGCCCCTGTCGATGTCGTGGATGCCATGGCGGTAGGCAGGGTGCTTGTCCCACGCGATGACTGGCTGCCAAAAGTCGCCAAAGTCGAACAGTAGATCGTTTTCGATGACGCGGTGGCTCACGGCTCACCCGAACCGTGCTCCTCGACCTCGTCGCGGAAGTGTGCCCGCTCTTCGTCGTAGTGGGCCGCGTATTCGTCCAGTATCGAGTTGTGCTCGATCTTCGCGAGCGTACCGGCCGTCTCTACCTCGACGCTCTCCGTGGTGGTCTCCCGATGGAGCGAGAAGAAGCGCACATCCAAGTCCGACGGCGTCCCGTATTCGGCCGCCAAGGAGAGCTTGTGAGAAAGAAGAAAGTCGTGCGTCGCGAGGAAGATCTGCACTCCACGAGCGGCGAGCCCGCGGAGCGCTCCGGCCAGCTTCGCCAGCAGCCGCGGGTTCAGGTTGGTCTCGGGCTCGTCCCAGAGCAAGACACTGCCCTGCTCTATCGACCCATTGCTGACGAGGTGCGCGAGCGTGGCAATCTTCCGTAGCCCCTCCGCGACGAGGTGCGCTTCGTGAGGGCCGTTGCCGAGATCGACGTAGAAGCGGGGCCCGTCCAGCTCGACCTTTCCTCCCAGCAGCGACAGCAGCGGCGCCGCAAGCTCGTCGGCGGGGCCCTTGGCGTCACCACGCGGGTACTGACGCTGGAGCGCGACGCACAGGTCGTAATACGTCTGGTCGAACGATAGCTCGGTGCTCTTGTAGAGCGGCGCAAACCCCTCGTACATTGCAAGGACGTCGCGGGCCGGCAGATAGACGGCTTGCGGCATGGGATCCCAGCGGTGCAGCGTGAGGCCGACGTCGCCGTGGTTGTTCAGGGATGCATGAGTCTCGCCGTGATCGGACTTGATCGCGAGCGTACAGGATCCCTCGGCTCCAACCCGCACGAGGCGCCCGACCTTCTTTAGAGCCGGGAGGAAGACCGAAGCGAGCCGTTCCTTGACCAGCTCGTCGGGGCTCTGGGCGGGCGAGACGCGAGCGGCGTCGAGCAGGGCATAGATGACCTTCAGGAGGTGGGATTTGCCGGTCGCATTCTCTCCGATGAAGACGTTGATGCCGGCCGCAAACGCGAAGTCGGCGTTTTCGAATACGGTAAAGTTTCGCAGTTTCAGGTTGGTCAGCTTCATGCGAGAGTCCCCTTGATCTTCTGGCGTCCAGGCGAGGGAATCGAAAGGTGGCTATTGCCTGGCACGTATGCGGCGAGGAGCCCGATGTCCGCGAGCCGGCCAGCGGGCGAGGGCGCGTCGTCGGCAAGCTCCGATATGCCCGCCAGAAGCGGCTCGAGGCGTGCCTGGTCCCACTGATCCCGGGACGATCGCTCGGCCACCAACGCCGTGATTGCAGTAAGGCGCCCCTCGGTGCTCCATCCCGCCCAACCGTACATCTCCGCCACGCCGTCGGGCGCAGCGCCGGGGTACCGGATGAAGCGCTCCGTGGGGACGTCGAGGCGTCCGCGGTGGAGCCACGTCACCGAATCGCGATAGTCCTCCGCGTTGTAGGTAGGGGGCACGGAATGGGTCACTTGCTCTCCGGCCTCCTCGCGGCGCTGCGATTCCCAGGTTCGCTCCCAGTCTGCGCGCTTTGCTCGACCCGCCTCCGTGTGACGAAACGCTGCCGCGAAAGGTACCGCATTCGTCTCCAGCAGGGATCGGAGCGTTACCGCGAGCGGGATCTCCCCGGCCAGATCGTGCAAGAGGGCGGAAACGGCGCCCACATCGACGCTCGCTGCGAGGCGGGACGTGATCTCCTCGGCGCTCATGGGGCGGGCAGGATCGAGGTTGCGGAAGAGCTTCTCGATTCGGTCGAGGAGCCACGTTTCACATGCGGTCACGATCCGCTCGCGGAACGCCCGTCCGCGCGGGACGCGCGGACCTGAAGCGCTGAGTGCCCTGGTGGCGCCCTCCTCCTCGTCGACCACGATGCCCGGCGGCATCGCCAGCTCGCGGAACGGGCGTTTGAAAGCTCGGTCCTCCAAGACTTGCACCATGGGCTCGGAGCGAAGGGTCTCGCGACGGCGCCTCCAGGGGGCCACGAGGTGCTGATCCAGCCCAGCGGGCGGCTCTTCCGAGAGCCAGGCAAACGGTCGCTGCTCGGGCAGCGCCGAGCCCGACGCTGCCCTCGGGGCGGTCGCTGTCAGTCCGAGCGCTTCATAGACCAGCCAGTCAATCTCTTCCTGACAAGCGACCATCGCTCGGAGACTCGCGATCTCGCGCATCTGGGACTCACCCAGGGCATCGAGAAGTTCGTCCCGTGACGTGTGATCCCACCGGGCGAGCACGCGCTCCGGCCCGCTGTCTTCTCGCTCCTGCGCGGCCAGGTCGAGTCGCCGCGCCGCGGCGACCAGGTCTGTGCGCAGCGGGCCCGGCTCGAGCACCCTGGAGGGCACCGGGATGTCGCCGACGCGCGCACCGAAATCGAACACCCCCGCGCCAGCGAAGGTGTCGCCAGCGGGCGCACCTTTTTGGGAGGACGTCTGTTTCAACCAGAAGCAGACCGCGGAGCTATTCAGATAAGCCAGCAGCGCGAGGCAGTCCCCTTCCGATACGGGCGACGGCATCTCGATGCTCATCACGCTGGCGCGGACCACCCCATCGCCGCGATTGAGGACGAAGTGATTGCTCGAAGCGACGCTGCGGCAGAGCAGCCGCGGCACGGCGCGCGGCGGCCCACCCGGCCACCTCGACCACGCCCACCAAGGCTCCGGATGGCTTCTTCCCATCCAGGCCCGCGCCTGAAGCACGACCCGGTACCGCCAGAGATATCGCCACCAACGCGCTTCGGGATCTCGCGGCAGCGACTCCGCGCCGTTCGCATCGTAAGGAGTGAGCGCGCAGAGGTCCGTGTGAGTCGCCCAGTCACCCAGCGAGTCGCCGGACAGGCACGGCCGCAACACCTCGCCTTCGAGATTCAGACGAAGAGCCGCGCCGCGCGGGAGCACAAAGACCTCGTCCCGCCCGCTCGACGCACCGACTCGAATGCTCGCGGCGATGTCACGCAGCCGCTGCGAAGAGCCCTGCTCGAATGCGTCCTTCACGCTCGCGCGGGCGCCGCCGCCCAAGGCCCAGGGGTGCTTCGCCAGCCCCGATCGGGGCACGTCGGCGACCCAGATGTAATCGTCCTCGTAGCCTGCGTCGTCGAGGTGCGCGACGATGGTCGACCAGACCTCCCCCGTGGCCGGATCGTGCGGCACCATGGGCTCGCCGCGCTTGGCGCCGACGATCCTGACCGGCTCCGACCGAGGCGGCCGGTTGCGGCCGAAGAGAAGGAGCATGGGGACTCCGTGACCGGGAATGAATGCGCCTGAAGCATCGACAACGCGCGTGAGGTCGACAGTGGGCAAGACTTCCTCGACGAGCGGCTTGCCGAACTGGCGTTTCATGAACGAGCTGGGAGCAAACACTCCGACGAATCCCCCCGGGGCAGCGAGCTGGAAACATCGTTCGATGAACGGCGCCGCGAGCGAGAACGTCCTGAATGCGCTCCGATACTGCCTCCTGTAGAGCTCGCGCTGTGCGGGATCTTTGCAGGTGACGCCGGGGGCCTCACAGACGACCACCTCGTAGCGACGGCCGAGGATGTCTTGATTGCGGTCCTTCGAGGACCTGACTCCGTTGCCCGCGAGCAGCGCGTCCGCAACGGCGACATGCAGCGGAGGCCGCAGGGCTCCGACCAGGTTCTGGACTCCGGTCCGTTCCAAGTATGCCAGGACGAGGCGGATGCGCGTTACCAGGACCGAAAGAGGGCTGATGTCCACCCCATGGACCTTGTCGAGCGCTTCGCCGGCCAGCGTCGCGCCGTCCAGCGCGGGTCGGATCGCCCCGAGGCGATCGTGGATCTTCTCGAAAGCCGAGTGCAGCAGCAGGCCCGAGCCGCAGGCAGGATCCAGGACTCGAGTCGTTTCGGGCCCGAGCTCGTTCAGGGCACGGGCGAGCGTCTGATCGAGCAACGAGGCGGCGACGAAGCTGGGAGTCGCGACCATCCCATGCTCGCGTTGCAGAACCGTGGACATGCCCTGATAGAGGTCTGTCCAGGGGTCTCCGGCGAACGTCCAGCGCTGCTTTCCCGGACGGCCGGATTGCCGAAAGAAGGCGAGGAGTGCGCGTGCGGCATCGTGCGACAGCGGACTGTCCTCCAGCTCCCCGAGGAGATCGCCCAGCACGGCGTCTCCCACGGGATAGGCCGCCACGTCGCCGAGGACGTGCCGCAGATAGCCGGTCGCGCTCCCAGTCGGGTGTGCGGCGAAAAAGGCAGTCTCGGCTTCGGGGGCGCCCTTTCCGGCGATGCGGTTCGTGATGAGGCCGCGCTCCTCCAACGCGCGCACAAAAGCACAGACCAGCCACCACAGCGCCCCGTGGAGATCGGCCGGGTGGTCCTGGGCGCGCAGATCAAGGACGAGGTCGCGCACGATGAGCGCCGCCTCATCACGAAGGCGCCCCAATCCCGGTCGGGGGCGAGGGCGGATCCCTTCCAGGATGTGCGCCACGGAAGCAGCCGTCGCCTCGCTGACCGGCTCTCGGCCCGCCGGAAGCGGCTGCCCCGGGAGGTCCCCGAGCTGAACGGCTCGCACGAGCTCCCGCGGCGTCAGGACGTGCGCTCGCACCGAGGGAGGAAGCGAGATCTCGACGTCGGGGTCCGTGACGACGACCACCGCTTCGATCCAAGGGCGTGCCGTTCCCATCTCCTGCTCGAGGAGAAGCGCCAGCAGGCGCGCTTTCTGGAATGTCATGGCGAGGGGGTCACTGACGGTCCGTGCCGGCCCCCCGGGCGGTGTGATCATCCACCGCTGGTCAGACGCCGAGATTCGGCCGCCCCAACCCTTCACGTCGACCACGTAAACCCCGTGGTGGCCCAAGATGACGAGGTCGATCTCGAAGGCTGCCCCTGACGCTTCGTAGAGCGCGACAGAGGACCGGAGCGAATACCCGGCCGGTAGCTCACGCAGAAGGAACGTGAGCAACGCTTGCTCGGGATCGGAGGGCGGTCCGCCCTGCGCAAGGGTGATGGCTTGCTGAAGGCTCATCCGACGAGCGTCAATCCCCCGGAATGGGCATCACTGACCGCGGGGTGGGCGGAGCTTTGGCCGGCTTCGTCCTTCGCGCTCACGGCGGCACGATAGCACTTGCCCGGTTGCGAGAGGTAGCGCATGCCGTCGGAGCCTGTGCAGCGCGCTTCCGGGAGTCCCCCGCTGGGTGTCCCGATGCGGGCCCTCGGACGGACTCATGGGGAGTTGCGTCGAGCCCACGATGTGTCAATCGCGAGCCGCCTCGGTCGCGCGGGCATCCGCGAGGAGCTGCTCGATCTCGCGGAGGGTCTCGACGTCGTCGCCGACCATTGATTTCATCGACTGGATGCGCCGGCACACGATGGCCGCGATGCGCTCCTCGATGGTGTCGTCGGCGTAGGCCCAGTAGACTTGGGCGAAGCGGCCGTCGCGGTGGCAGCGGCCCTCGATTTGCGCCATCTGGATGGCGGACCACCGCAGATCGTGGATCACCTCGGAGCGCGGGACGTCGTTGTGCTCGCCCTGATGGAGCGAGATACCTTCTTCGACGGTGAAGAGGACCACGCGGGCGGCGCCGCGCTGGAAGCGCAATCGCTCGGCCTCGCGCTCTCGGGCCGGGAGGCCGCCGTGCAGCGTGGCGCAGTCGATCTTGTCGGCCGCGAGCTCGGCTCGGAGCGCTTCGAGGGTCTCGCGGAAGGCCACGGAGATGGCGACCTGGTGGCCGTTTTCGAGCAGCTCGCGGGCGAGCTCGGCGGTGCCGGGGACGCGGATGAGGGAGCCTTTCTGGCGCAACCGCAGTGTTGCGGTGAGGGCCGAGCTTGGGTTCCCGCCGCCGGGGGCGAGATCCATTGCGGCGCGGAATTCGGTCCATGCTTGCTGGTAACGTTCGCGGGCCGAGGCGTCGAGGCCAATGGGGGTCAAGATTCGATTGATTTCGGGCCATCCCGCAATGTCTTCGGGGCGGCGCCTCAGGCCGGCGGGGAGCTTGCCGTCGAAGAGGAGGGTGCGGACCTTTTCGCAGTCGTTCGGGTCGCCGCGCCAATCCCAGCGGCCGAAGCTGCCGCGCGTGACGCCGAGGCCTTGCTGGGCGCACCACGCCTCGAAGTCCTTGAGCTCGCCGGCACGGCTCCCGGTGAGGCTCGCGAGCAAGGGCGCGAGGTACGATAGCTCGAGCGGGTTCTGGCCCGCGGTGGCCGAGAGCCACAGCGCGAAGCCGGCGCGCGTATTGATCTTGGCGGCGAGCTTGGAGCGGGCGGCCGTTGGGTTCTTGCAGCGGTGGCTCTCGTCCCAGATCACGACGTCGTAGTCGGGGGCGGTGCCGGCGCGGGCGAGGCCTTTCTTGGTGCGGACGCGCTTGCGCGCTTCGGGGGTGAGCTCGAACAGCTTTCCGAGGCGCTCGTAATTGATGAGCACGACGTCGCGCCCACCGTCGCCCATGGCCTCGATGGTGCGGCGCCAGTGGGCCACCACGGCGAGCGGACAGACGATGAGCACCGTCGCGACGGACGGCATGGCGAGCACCGACTCCCAGGCGGAGATGGTCTTGCCGAGCCCGACGTCGTCGGCGAGGAGAAAGCCTGCGCGCTTCGCCGTCGCGGCCGCGGTGATGGCGCGCACCGCGTCGCGCTGGTGGGGCCTCGGGGTGAGGGTCGCGGCGCCGCGGGAAGCGGGACGTGAGGCCGCGGGCGCGTCGTCGTTGAGGGCGCGCTCGACCCGGCGCTCCCACGAGTACGGCGCCGCGCGGAAGGGTTCGAGCGACTTCGGGAGGGCCGGGCCGCGGAAGACGAAGACACCGTGGTCGGCGCTCCAGGCGGCGCCGCCGGCGGCCGCGACGGCGCGCATCTCGAACGGCACGTCGAGGGCGTGGGCCCGGGTGGGTGCTGCGTGCGGGCGCGCCGCTGCCGGGCTCGCGGGCGGGGCCTTGCGGGGAGCGGTCACGGTGGTCTTTGCGCGCATGGTGGCCATCGCGGCGGGTGATAGCAGCGCGTCGCGAAGGAAAGCCAGCGCAATGGCGCGCGTGGTGGATGATCGCGCGCTTCTACCGGCACCTGCACGTTGCCCGTGGTTGCGACTCCACTGCTTTGACGTCTATCCGGGAGGCGTCGGCGCGCCAACCACTCCTGGTGTCAGATCGCGTTGGATCGCATTCAACAGGTGTTCTAGAGCGTCAACGAGAGCTTGCGGCGGAGCGTGAGTGACGAGCCGTTTACGCACGTCGAAGCCGAGGTTCTTCTTTTCAACGCGCTGGAGGAGCTTGGCAAGCAGTCGATCGCCGCGCACCCGCGTCCACACTGGACCGTCCTCCGCGAAGTCCCGTTCGTAATGATTGACGAGATCGTCGGGGCTCGACGGCAAAGCGAGGCGTACTTTTTCCGGGAATGCGGCCACGAGCGCTTGAACCGCAGCGGACGCCTGCTCTCGATTCGAGACCTCGGGCGTCGCTGGGCGAACGCTTCGGATGTCAAAGGCTATCTGTTCGCGGCACGCGGTGACCACATCGGGCCAAAATTGCTCCGCTGCCAGCCGCTCGAGCAGGGCGACCCATGGCTCGAAATGGGCTCCATCGCTCGTTGCGTCGAGGGAGCTCTGTCCGAGCGCGGAATCGAGATGGCCGGGATCGATCAGGTAGCTCTCGATACTATGTCTCTGCAAGGGCCACGGTTCGACACGCGGCGATCCTCGGAGTTTTGTCGCGAGCTCCCGCGGCAGGAAGTCCCTGTCGCGGACGGCATAGACTCGGGCTCGACTGTCAGCGTCTCGGACCGCGGTCAACAGCGGCTTCAGGTTGAGCTTCGATCCGGCGGATCTGATCTCGACGACCCGCGCGAGCGGGTGGCCATTCGTGCGCGATTCAAGCGCGCGCCGCGCACGGTCCAGGAGATCCACGTCGAGAGAACCTGCCGTTCCCTCGCAATAGAGTCGAATCGTGTCGTATTGGCTCACGCGAGATCCCCGAGGACAATCACGTCTTCGGGTCGGACGTACTCCAGGACGGACTCCGAGTGCGTGGTCACGATGAACTGATTCTCGGCCCCACCACCTTCGCGGCAGAAATGCAGGACGTTGCGCTGCCACCGAGGGTGGAGATTGAGCTCTATCTCGTCCAGCAGCACGACACCGCGAATGGCGCGGTAGGCCGTGAGGTTGACGGCCAGCCGGAGGAGTTGCTCCTCGCCGCTGCTGAGCCCCACATGGGAGTACGTGGTTTCACCGCGTGTGAAGCGCAGGTAGAAGCCCTCGTCCTGCGGCGTCACGCGCGCCATCGCCACAGGCGAGGCCAGGCTCCCAAACGTGCGTTGAGTACGAGCCCACTGGCTCTCTCCCTGCGTCTTCGTGTCCCACGTGACGTGAAGGCGGTACTGCAATTCGAGCCACGGGAGCACGTCCGTCTCGGACGCCCGCTCGCGCAGATGGTCCGGGGAGCCGGTCGACGTGCTCGGGCCTCGGACCTTCAAGAAGCGGCGCTGCGGCAAATACAGGAGCCCGCCGACGTGCTCGAACACGCCCTCGGCCACGAGGCGGTTGGCCTTGGCCACTTTGGCGAGCGCGCGGCCCCGAAAGGCGAGATTCGCAAGGGGGGGATTGCACTCCGTGACGGCGACGTGGTTTTGGTTCTTGGCCGGCCATTCGATCGCCAGGGTGTAGTGGCGCTTTTTCTCGGTCATGAGCCCCGAGCCCCCGAGCGCCTTTTCGAGGGAGTCGAGGGTTTCCCACTCGCCGTCATGCAGCGAAAAGACGACACCGACGTGAATGGGCTTTGACGGGTCGGGGCGCAGCTCTGCGTCGTTCGGATGGAAGCCGGGCCGGAAGTCGGGATTCTTTGCGTTCTCGACGGCCGCATACGCGAGGTGGATGGCGTCGAGAACGGTGGTCTTTCCGGAGCCGTTCGGTCCTACCAGCACCGTGCAGGGGCGGGGCTCGCCGTCCGCGCCGCAGAAGCTCACTGTTCGGTCCACAATTCCGCGAAAATTACGGATCGTTACCTCGTGGAGGCGCATGCCCTGTCTTGTCCACGACCGCCGTATTCATGTCAAGGTGACGCGCGCGCTCCGGGCAAACGGGCCCCGCTTCGAGCACATCCACGTCGCGTAGTCGCCCCGAGGCCGTCCCCCGCCGCCCCCCGGGCTGCACCGTCGTCGCGCTTGCCGCCTCCGGCCACCATGTCGAGAGGCACGTCGAGTGGGGGCGCTTACCAGTTGCCGCGCTCGTAATCGCGGAAGCTCCAGTGGCGGCCGGTCACGTGGTCGTTGACCTGGCCGTCCTGGACGCGGATGGTGCGTCGCTTGTCGCCGCGCATTCCGGAGCCGACCTGCCCTCTGCGGTCGGCCGCGCGGTTGCCCGCGAGCTTGTCGTGATCGGCGCGCCACAGGCGGGCTCGCAGGACGGAGAGCGCCGTGGCCCGGTTCTGGTGTTGCGAGCGCTCGGTCTCGCAGCGGACGATCAGGCCGCTGGGCTTGTGCTTCAGCATGATCGCGCTCTCGGTCTTGTTGCGCTTCTGACCGCCTGCGCCGCTGCCGCGGCACGGGACGATCTCGACGTCTTGCGGGGCAATGTGCACCTGCGCTTCGGTGGGCTCGGGCAGCACGGCGACGGTCACGGTGCTGGTCTGGACGCGCCCGCGCTTCTCGTTGGGTGGGATTCGCTGCCAGCGGTGGCCACCCGCTTCGTCCCGGAACACGAGCTCGGCGTCCTTGCCGAGCACGCGGAAGACGACCTGCGAGGGCAGCACTTCTACGATCTCGACGTCAAAGACCCCTCCGACCGCACAGCCGGGCATAGATGCCGAGCTGCTCCAGGACGAGATTCTTCGCATCGGCGCCGCCCTCGGCGGCCCGCACTTCGACGATGATGGTTCCCATGATGTTGTTCTCCTGTGTGCTTTCCAATCGGTGAATGAAGCCGAAAACGATGAACGAGTCTTCCCTGCGGGCCGAGCGTGAGCTCGGCTGCGGGGTCGCAACGTGGACGCCAATTGGACTCCGGGCGAACCCCTCGTGAGTGAGCCCTCGACTCAGTCTGTGGGCGGCAACCGAGGTTCCGGCCGCGAGTCGCCCACGTTCGAGCGACCCGTGGATCCCCGCTGTCCACGAGGCAACCGAGGTTCCGGCCGCGAGTCGCCCACGTTCGAGCGACCCCGCGGACCCCTGCTGTCCACGAGGCGACCGCCGTTCCAGACTGCGAGTCGCCCACGTGCGAGCGACCCGTGGATCTCCGATGCCCACGAGGCAACCGCCATTCGAGACTGCGAGTTGCCTGAATGCTCCCGACCCGCGGAGCACGCCTGTCCGTGAGGCGCGCGCTCGAGGAGGTCGGGGCGGGCTACGTGCTCGGGAGCTTTGTATTCGGGTCGGTCTTGGGCTGCTTGACGCCGCCCGCCCGGGACTTTTCGTCGGTGCGGAGGAGGGTGGCGATCTCGGCGTCCGTCAGGGGACGACCGTGCTTCTTTTCGAGGGCGGCTTTTGCGCGCCGGATTTGCCTGTTCATGATGCACCCAAACGGTGAGAGGAGCTGTTTGCTGCGCCCGTTCTTGCCCGCCCCTGGGTTGCCATCATTCCAACATGGTTCGCGACTTCTAGCAGACTGTCGCGACGGCACAAGGGAAAAAGAGCACAGCCAGGGCGGGGCCGTGAATGGTGGAGCGGCCATTCACGCGATGGACCTTCCGGGCGAAGCGCCGGCGGTTCCGCGATTCAAAGTCTCGCTCTGGGTTGTCTTGGGCTCGGAGGCTTTGACGGCCGGCGACGTCGCTGCGGGGCCGCCCTTGCGGGCGACGACCCGGTAGGTGTTGGACCAGTCGAAGCGCTCGGCGAGCGGGCCGTACACCTGGTCTGCCATGCGGGCGGCAATGAGCCAGGGGATGCCGGCCAGGAAGACGAAGGTGCGGAAGAGGTGGCGGGCGGTGCTGCGGGGCAGCCACGGGACATTGCCCTTGGGCGCGACCCAGTGGACGAAGAGGATGGTGGCGGCGACGAAGTCGACGCGCTGGTGGGCGGGGCCGCGGTGCCACGCGAGGGGGGTGAAGCCGTTGGCGACGAGCAGGCGTTCGAGGTTCTTCACCGAGAGGAGGTGCTGGTGCTGCGGCTGGAAATATGGGAGCCAGAGGCGGCCGA
>Ga0163144_10015240_pt1 | contig 15876 bp, 17 predicted proteins | sample OliLak19BULKMAT1_FD_123175 | JGI IMG/M metagenome (GOLD analysis project Ga0163144, IMG submission 123175) | Freshwater microbial mat bacterial communities from Lake Vanda, McMurdo Dry Valleys, Antarctica - Oligotrophic Lake LV.19.BULKMAT1 | ecosystem: Environmental > Aquatic > Freshwater >...
GATCGAGACCCGCGGCCTGATCGCCTGCGTGGAAGCCGCCGACGCCGCCGTGAAGGCCGCCGACGTCCGCATCGTGGGCTACGAGAAGGTCGGAACGGGCCTCGTGACCGTGCTGTTCCGCGGAGAAGTGGCCGCCTGCAAGGCCGCCTGCGACTCCGGCGCCGCCGCCGCGCAGAAGGTCGGGGAGCTCATCGCGGTTCACGTGATCCCGCAGCCGCATCCCGATCTCGAGGGCAAGATGCCGATCTCTTCGCCCGAGACGCTGGCGCGGAAGAAGTAATGATCTTCGCCCGGGTCACGGGCACCGTTGTCTGTACGCTGAAAGATGAAAAGCTGGTCGGTTCCAAGCTGCTTCTGGTGCAGCCCGTGGATCTCGCCGGCTCTTCAAAGGGCAGCCCCCTCGTCGCCGTCGATTCGGTCGGCGCCGGCGAGGGGGAGCTCGTTCTTCTCGTGCAGGGATCGAGTGCACGCCAGACAACAAGGACGGAAGGACGTCCGGTCGACGCCGTCATTTTTGCGATCGTCGACACGGTAGAAGCGAACGGTAAAACGGCGTTTAAGAAGAGTGAGGATGCGCATGCAAAGTGATGAAATAGCGCGCATCGTGTCCGAAGTCTTAAAGAGGTTAGAGAAGGAGGAGGGGGGGCCCGTCGCGTCGATGTCGGCGCCGGGAAGGTTCCCCAATCCGTTACCGTTAAATTCAGACTCCGTTCTTTTTTCTTCCGTAGACGCCGCCGTTCAAGCCGCGGCAATCGCCCAAGGCGCATTTCAGGACCTCGGGCTCGAACTGAGGCGCGAAGTGATCCGCGCGATGCGCAAGGCCGCCATCGCGAACGCGGAGCGCCTCGCCAAGATGGCGGTCGAGGAAACGGGTCTCGGCCGCTGGCAGGACAAGGTCCAGAAGAACCTCGTCTGCGCCACCCGCACACCGGGCGTCGAAGACTTGGTCTCCCGCGCTTACACCGGCGATAAGGGCCTCACCCTCGTCGAATACGCTCCCTACGGCGTCGTCGCCGCGATCACCCCGTCGACGAACCCCGCCGCGACGATCATCAACAACGCGATCTCGATCATCGCGGCCGGAAACGCGGTGGTCTTCGCCCCGCATCCGGCGTCGTTCAAGACGTGCCTCGAGACGATGCGCGTCCTCGCGTCCGCGGCCGTCGCCGCCGGCGCGCCGAAATCCCTCATCACGACCTTCGACAAGGCGTCCCAGGACAACACGAAGGCTCTTCTCGCGCACCCCGACACGAAAGTGAACATGGTCACGGGCGGCCCCGCGATCGTGAAGGTCGCCATGACCGTCGGCAAAACCTGCAAGACGATCGCCGCGGGCCCGGGTAACCCGCCCGTCGTCGTGGATGAAACCGCCGAGTTCCCGAAGTGCGCGCAGGACATCATCTTCGGCGCGAGCTTCGACAACAACGTCCTCTGCACCGCGGAAAAGGAAGTCATCGTCACCGCCGCGGCTCGCGACAAATTTCTCGCGGGAATGCGCGGCGATCCTCGCGCTTTCGAGCTGAATCAGTCGCAGACTGAAGCGCTCGTGAAGCTCGTCATCAAGGTCGGGGGGCGTGGATGCAAGGATCCGGTCCTCAATCGTGATTATGTCGGCAAGGACGCGTCGGTCTTGGCCAAGGGGATCGGCTTGAGCATTCCGTCCGAGGCCCGTCTTCTCTGGGCCGAAGTCCCGAACGATCACACTCTCGTCTGGACCGAGCAGCTGATGCCGTTTTTACCCGTGACCGTGGCCCCCGACGTCGACAGCGCGATCGCCCTCGCCGTACAAGCCGAAGGCGGCCATCGCCACACCGCCGCGATGCACTCCACCCACGTCGGCAACCTCACCAAGATGGCGCGCAAGATGCAGTGCTCCATCTACGTGAAGAACGCGCCGACGTTGTTCGGCCTGGGCCTGGGCGAGGGCTATGCCACGATGTCGATCGGCACGCCCACCGGCGACGGTCTCACGAAGGCGTCTCATTTCGCGCGCCCGCTGCACTGCGCGCTCGTCGGTTATTTCAGGATCGCGTAAGGAGATCTAAATGCTCGCTAACCTCGCCGTCGGATTCCTCGAAACATCCTCGCTCGCCAAAGGCGTCGAGGCGACGGACGCCATGGTCAAGATGGCAGAGGTGAAGCTCGTGAAGACCTCGGTCGTCGCGCGCGGCAAGCTGGTCATCTTCATCAGCGGCGCGCAGGGCGAGGTTGAGAGCGCGATGCGCGCGGGCCGCGAGGTCCTGGGCAAGACGCTCGTCGACGAGGTCCTGATCCGCAACGTCCATAACCAGGTCGTCGCCGCGCTCGACAAGCGCGTGCCCGTCGAGGTCCTCGGCGCGGTCGGCATCATCGAGACGAAGGAAGCGATCGCGGCCGTGCTCGCGGCGGACGCGGCCGCGAAGGCGGCCAGGGTCCACGTCATCGAGGTGAAGACGGTCGTCGGCGGCGGCAAGGGCTACCTCTCGCTGTGCGGCGAGGTCGGGGACGTCCGGACCGCGATCGCGGCCGGCATCAGCGCGATCAAGAAGGAGTTGATCGTCAACCACGTGGTGATCCCGCAGGCCGATCCTCAGCTGCTCGCGACGGTGGGAAAATAATGAAGCTGGCGGTCATCGGCATGTTCGCCGCCGCGTCGGCAACGGCGATGCGCATCCCCGAGTGCTCGGATCCCGTTTACGTCGCGAGCGCGGCCGACGCGATCGTGCACGGGACCGTGGTGAAGGTCCAGCCGCGCGAGGACAAGGGCGGGATGATCCACACCTACGTCATGGTGAAGGTCGATCAGGCGCTCAAGGGCAAGAAGGTGAAGATCCTCACGATCAAGCGCCCCGGCGGCACGATCAAGAAGGGCGGCAAGCCCGTGACGGTCGAGGACGGGGACGGTTCCTGGACCGTGAAGACGGGCGACGCCGGCTGGCTCCATCTGACCCATGACGGTAAATTTTACGGGCTCGTCTGCGGCCAGGGCCTGACCCAGGAGCTTCCGAAGCCATGAAGATCGTCGTCGGCTCCGACCACGGCGGCTTCGCGGCCAAGTCCTTCATCGTCAAGACGATCCAGGCGCTCGGCCACGAAGTCGTGGATTTCGGCTGCCACTCGACGGAGGCCGTGGACTATCCGGACGTCGCGCAGCTGATCGCGGAAGCCGTCGTCTCGGGCCGCTTCGACAAGGGCGTCCTGATCGACGGATTCGGCGGCGCGGTCTGCATGGCGGCCAACAAGGTCCGGGGCGCGCGCGCGGTCGCGGCCTACGACTCGGTCTCCGCGCGCTTCGCGGCGCAGCACGACGACGCGAACGTGCTCTGCATCGGCGGCAAGACGCACGGCGAGCTCATCCACGCCGAGATCCTGAAGACCTTCTTCACGACGCCGTTCGAGGGCGGGCGCCACTCGGGCCGCCTCGCGAAGGTCCACGCGATCGAAGGCTACGCCAAATGAAGCTCGCGCGCGTCGTCGGCCGCGTGTTCTGCTCTCGCCAGGACCCCAAGCTCGACGGCAAGACCATGCTGCTGATCCAGCCCTTGCGCTGGGAGGACGAGTCGGCCTCGGGAGACCCCATCGTGGCCGCCGACGCGGTCGGCGCCGGCTCGTCGGAACTGGTATTCTGGGTCGCCTCGCGCGACGCGGCCGTCGCGTTTTCGGACGCGCCGCCCGTGGACGCCGCGATCGTCGGGATCGTGGACGGACATCAGGTGAAAAATTTCAGATGATCAACCTTTCGACTGTCGTCAACGACAGTAAGCCTGTGAATATAGTGGATAACTTCCCAGCGGCATCGAGGACGGCCTAATATGTTCGTCGCGGAGGTCGTCGGCAACGTGTGGGGCACGCGCAAGCACTGCTCGCTGTGCGACAAGCGCCTGCTCCTCGTGCGGCCGATCGACCCGATGACGGAGGAGCGCACCGGCGACGCGATCATGGCCGTCGAGTACGTGACGGGATCGGGCCCCGGCTCGATCGTGCTCGTGATGGACGAAGGCGGCTCGGCGCGTTCGGTGCTGCACGACGAGAAGGCGCCGATCCGTACGGTGATCGTCGGGATCGTGGATTCCGTGGTGTCGGGCGGGAAGGTAAAAAAATATGACTGAAGCTCAGCTGCGAAACGTCGTGGAAGAAGTGGTGAAGGCGCTCGACGCGAAGGGCTACCTTAAGGCCGCCCGGTGCGAATGCGAGAACGGCCCGAAGGCGCTCAAGGGCGAGGTGAAGACCTCGATCGGAAGCGCCGGCAAGGTGTTCGGCAACGCGGCCTCCTGGGGCGCGAAGGCCTCGATGCCCGTGAAGGGGCAGTTCTCCGCGCTGCCGCCCAAGACCGGCCATGACGACGAAGACGAGGACGCCCACGTCGACGCGCGCATCATCCAGGCCGCCGGCGCGGACCGCGTGTCCGTCTGCAAGCCCACGAAGAAGGGCTCGGACACCGCGCGCTATGTCGACCATACTCTGCTGAAGCCGAACGCCACGCAGGAGGAGATCGGCAAGCTGTGCGAGGAGGCCAAGACCTTCTGCTTCGCCTCCGTCTGCGTCAATCCCTCGTACGTCGCGCTCTCCGCGCAGCTCCTGCGCGGCTCCGGCGTGAAGGTCTGCACGGTCGTCGGCTTCCCGCTGGGGTCTTCGACCCCGACCGTCAAGGCGATCGAGGCGCGCGACGCGATCGCCAACGGAGCCGACGAGATCGACATGGTCATCAACATCGGCGCGCTGAAGTCCGGCAACGACGTCGTCGTCTACGATGACATCAAGGCGGTCCGCGACGCCACGCGGGGCCGCGTGCTCAAGGTGATCCTCGAGACCTCCCTGCTGTCCAACGAGGAGAAGGTGCGCGCCTGCGCGGCGTCCAAGAAGGCCGGCGCCGACTTCGTGAAGACGTCGACCGGGTTCGGCGGCGGCGGAGCCACCGTCGAAGATATTAAGCTTATGAGAGAAACCGTCGGCCCGCTGATGGGCGTGAAGGCCTCGGGCGGCATCCGCGACGCGAAGATCGCGCACGACATGATCGCGGCGGGGGCCACGCGCCTGGGCACCTCGGCGTCGATCGCGATCGTGACCGACGCGAAGTCGGAAGGAAAAGGCTACTAAGGACAGCTATGGCGAAAGATAAGGACAAGGACCAGCCGCCGAAGTACAAGATCAACATCGACCTGCAGTGCGGGGCCTGCGCGGCCATCATGCACACGCACAAGGATCAGCCGCTGCCGAAGTTCTGCGCGGGGTGCGGCGCGGGCATGCAGAAGTTCTGCTTCAAGTGCCACAAGAAGGTGGAGATGTTCTTCGAGGAATGGTGGCCCGAGGACGACGAGTGCCAGAGGACGTATACGACGCCGCGCCGCTGCACGCACTGCAACGCCGTGCTCGAGACGGGCGCCGAGGGCCGCGACGCCCTCGGCGGAGACGATCCGGAGTAAGGGGGACAGATGGCTGAGATTCGCGAAGCGCTGGGCTTGGTGGAGACGAAGGGTTTCACGGGCATGATCGAGGCGTCGGACGCCATGGCGAAGGCCGCCAAGGTCCGGCTCGTCGGATATGAGAAGGTCGGCAACGGCCTCGTCACGACCATGTGCCGGGGCGAGGTCGGCGCCGTGCGCGCCGCCGTCGACGCGGCCGCCGCGGCCGCGCAGAAGGTCGGCGAGCTCGTGGCGGTGCATGTGATCCCGCGCCCGCACGACGACCTCGAGAAGTACCTCGACCGCATCGAAGTGAAATTGGAGCGCTAAACGCTTACCCGCGACGACCTGATCGACATCATCGTCGCCGGCTTGGCCAAGGCCAAGCCGGCGGCGGCGTCCGCGCGGAAGTGGCTCGCGACGGGTCCCGTGGGTCGTCTTTTCCTCTCGGAGTACGAAATAAAAAAGAGGTTGACGCCGGGCGCGGTTCGCCTTACAATTCCGGGGAACGCGATCCTCAGTCCGTTGGTGTCGGATTGGCTGACACTAAGAGGAATAGAAGTAATTAGAGAGCTACCCTGATATGGCGATCGACATCAAGAACCTGCTCACGCTGATGGTCCAAAAGGACATCTCGGATATCCACTTCAAGGCGGATTCCGTGCCGGCGCTGCGCGTTCGGGGCAGCATGATCCTGGCCACCAACCTGCAGAAGATGTCGCCCGACGACATCAAGACCGTCGCCTATCAGCTGATGAACAAGGAGCAGGCGGCCGAGTTCGAGAAGACGATGGAACTCGACCTCGCCTACAGCCTCGAGGGCGTAGCCCGCTTCCGCGTGAACGTCTACCGGCAGAAGGGCTCGCTCGGCCTCACGCTGCGCGTCGTGCCGATGAAGCTGCGCACGTTCGAGGAGCTGAACCTGCCCGCCGCGGCGATGACGAAGCTCGGCGCCGAGAGCCGCGGCCTCATCCTGTTCTCCGGCATCACGGGCGCCGGCAAGACCACGACGCTCAACAGCTTCCTGCACTACATCAACAACACGCGCCAGTGCCGGATCATCACGATCGAGGACCCGATCGAGTTCTACCACACCGACGCGAAGTCGACGATCGTCCAGCGCGAGGTCGGGCTCGACACGCACTCGTTCGGCTCGGCGCTCAAGCATATCCTGCGCCAGGACCCGGACGTCGTCGTGATCGGCGAGATGCGCGACCTCGAAACGATGCAGGCGGCGATCGCCGCGGCCGAGACGGGCCACCTAGTGATCTCGACGGTGCATACGCTCGACGCGATGCAGACGGTCGACCGCATCGTGGACGCGCATCCCGCGCACCAGCATACGCAGGTCCGCCAGCAGCTCGCGAACTGTCTCAAGGGCGTGATCGGCCAGCGGCTCGTCGTCTCGAAAGACGGCAAGACCCGCTATCCGGCGACCGAGATCATGATCGCGAACAGCCTCGTGCGCCGTCACCTGCTCGACGGCAAGACCGCCGAGATCCGCAAGGTGCTTGAAGGCGGCGAATATTACGGCATGCACACCTTCGACCAGGACCTTCTGCGCCTGTACAGCGAGGGGAAGATCAACGACGGCGCCGTGCTTGAAGAGGCGTCGAACCCCGAGGACGTGGCTCTCCGCCTCAAGAGCCTATCGGCCGGCGGCGTCTAAGATGGCGGACGAGCCGAAGAAGGACCATCCCGAGGATATCGAGTCCATTCTCTCGGACTTGGACGCGATCCTGACGGATATGGGGGACAACGCGCAAGCCGCGGCGCCGAAAGCTCCCGCGCCCGCGCCGGCTCCCGTCCCCGCTCAAGTCTCCATTCCAAAGCCCGTCGAGCCCCCGCCGCCCAAAGCCGAGATCCCGGCCCCGAAAGTCGAGATACCGGCGCCCAAGGAAGCGCCGAAGCCGCCGCCCGTTCCGGAAACGCCCAAGCCGGCGCCGCAAGGCATCGAGCTGGCGCCGCGCGAGGGCATCATCACGCCTCATCCTCCGAAACCGGAGCCCCCGAAGCCCGCGCCCAAGCTTCCCGAGCAGCGATCGGTCGAGCTGCCGGCCGTGCCGCCGCCTGCGCCCGCCGCTCCGCCGCCGCCGCCCGCCGCTCCGCCGCCTCCGAAGCCCGTGGCGGCCGCTCCCGCGCCCGCTCCCGTTCCCGCTCCGGTCGCCGCTCCCGCGGAGGCGGCGAAGGTCGAGGAGCTTCCGCCCGGGACGCCGAAAGAGCAGATCCGCCGCGTCGCTTATATCTTCACCAGCTCGTCATCCGAGGTGAAGGTCGCGTTCGCCGCGTTCCTGAGCCAGGCCGCGCGGACGATCTCCAAGAAGCCTCTGTTTCTGCGCGAGGTGCTGGCGCACGAGGTCGCCGCGGCGAGCGACCCGAACGCGCTCGTGCAAAAGGCCCTGCAGCTCAAAGCGTCCGCTATCCTCGCCGTCGTCGAGGGCTGGCCATCGGCCAAGATAGACGAGCTGTCCGAGGCGTGCGCGCGCGCCAATCTCCTGTTCCGGTCCATCGTGGCGGCCGACGCGCAGAAAAAATCGACGGCCGTGGACATCATCATCGACATGATGCTGCTGCCCGGAGAAAATTGATGGATCGCTGGGAGATCCGTTTCTCTCCTAATGGAGACGATCCCCAGAGGCACCTGCTCCTGATGCGCGGAGGCGTCACGGACGTGGCCGCGGTGCTGAAGAAATTCGGGGCGCTCTGCGGCCGTCCGACGCCGCTCGACGGCGATGAGTTCAATCTCAGCTTCGTGCTTCACAAGGTGACGCCCGAGGTTCGCGACAAGCTCGACGACTGGCTTGGAAAGATGTCGCCGAAGCCCGCGCCGGTCGAGGCCGCGCCGCCGGCGCCGGCGCCCGCCCCCACGCCCGCGCCCACGCCCGTCGCCGCGCCGGCGCCGATGCCGGAAATCCCGCCGATGCCGACGCTGACGCCCGTGATACCTCCTCCTCCCGCGGCGGCGGCGCCCGGGATCCCATCCGCCTCGGCGCTGCCGCCGCCGGTCGGCATCCTGCCGCCCATTCCGCTGCCTCCCGGAGACTTCCCCGCGATCCCGCCGCCGCCCGCGGCGAAGGAGCCGCTGATCTCCCTCGGGCCCGAGGCGGTGCTCGCGAGCATGCCGGCGGGCATGCTGCCGACTCCCCTGCCCGCGGGCCCGCCGCCGACCGAGGTGCGCATGGCCACGCCCCGCGCGCCCGACCCGGCGCCCGCGAACGCGCCGGCGCCCATCGCCGCCGCCCCCGCCGGGCTGAGCGCCGCGTCCGTCGCGATAACCGACGAGCTGCGCGCGGATTTGACCTTCGAAACGCTGCTTGTCGGAGCGTACAACCGGTTCGCCCACGCGGCGGCGATGTCGGTCGTGTCCTCGCCGGGCTCGATGTATAACCCCCTGTTCCTGTACGGGGCGCCGGGCACGGGCAAGTCTCATCTTCTATTCGCGATCGCGAGCTCGATGTCGAAGGGCCTGGGTAGCGCGTCGCTGTTCGCGACTTCAGGCGCGCGCCTCTCGCGCGCGGTGAGCGCCGCCGTGGAACGCGGCTCGATGGCGGAGATCGATAAGAAGGTCGCCGATTCCAAATCGCTCTTCGTCGACGACATCCATCTGCTGTCGGTCACGGACAAGAACAGGGATCTGCTCGCGAAGCTCTTTAAGTCCTTCTTCGACCGCGGCCAGCAGGTCGTGATCACCTCGATGTATCCGCCCAAGGCGCTCGGCACCCTCGAGGAGGCTCTGAAGTTCGCGTTCTCCAAAGGCTGGTCCGTGGACCTTAAGATCCCGAGCCCCAACGTGCAGCGCGATCTCATCTCGTCGGTGAACGACCGCCTCGGCTCGCAGCTCGGCGGCGACGAGATCGGCCAGCTGGCGGACAAGCTGACCATGTGGGGCTACGCCGATCTCACGCTCTGGATGAAGCGGATCGCGGTCATGCGCAAGCTCCGCGCGGCCGCGGGCCAGCCCGCGCCGATCATGGACCTGCTCCGGCTCATCTACGAGCCGATCACGATCGCCGTCGAGACCGCGCCCGTGTCGACGGCGGGTGCGAGGTTCACGCCGCCGCCCGTGCCCGAGGGCTCCGAGCTGCTCGCGGTGATCGTGCCGAAGGGCCAGGAAGGCCTCGGGGCGTACGCGGCCACGCTCTTTCAGGAGGCCGGCGCCAAGAACGGCTTCAACCGCCCATATCTGCACGCGCTCACGGACACGTACGACGCGATGCAGCAGGTGGGCGTGCCGTTCCAGATCGCGGAGATGTGCAATCGCGCGGGCGTGACGCGCGTGCTGCTCGTCGGCCCGGGCCCCGACTCTCCGCTCGCGCCGCGCGCCACCGAGTTCGGGCACGCCGTGCGCCATATCCTCGACAGCTCCGGCGTGTCGACAGGCTGGATCCCGCACGCGCAGCTGCATCTTCCCGCGCATTATCTCAACGCGCACCTCGACTTCGAGAAATGACGGGCGCCGCCGCCGTCGTAGGCGTCCTGTCCTCGGTCTGCGCGGCCGCCGCGCTCTGGTGCTGGTTCTCCTTCCGCAAGGTGCTGCCGCTCGAGCGCGAGTCGCGCGCGCTGCGCGAGGAGCTCGCGGATCTGCGCGCGTTCGCCGCGGAGGCTCTCGACTACGACGCGGCCATGCGGCGCCCGGGACACGCGCTCGAGGACGCCGCGGGGCGCGTGCTCGCCGCGATGCACCGGCGCCAGCCCGAGCTTGGCCTCGCCGCGTTCTCTCGCCGCCCCGACGGAACGGCGACGCTGCTCGCGCATCGCGGAGGCCCCTGGGCGCGGCTGGAGCTCGCGGTGTTCCGCTTCGACGGGGGCCTGCTCTCGCGCGCGGCGGCCTCCGGACGTTCGTCCTGGGAGCTCGGCGCCGGGGGCGAGGAGGACGCGCTCACGCTCGCTCTCGCGCAGCAGGGCTACAGCTCGGCGACAGCCGGCGGCTGGACCGACGAACGCGGCGCGGGCGTCGTGCTCGCCGTGCGCTCCGGCCCCGAGGAGCGCGGCGAAGGCCTGGTCGCGCGCCTCGAATTCGCGTCGGCGGCGCTGCGCTCGTCCGCCGCGGTGTCGGCCGGGCTGACGGATCTCTCGACCTCTCACGAGAAGCTGCAGGGCGGGCTCTCCGCGGCGATGGAGGAGCTCACGGCCGTCCAGGACCGGCTGATCAAGAAATCCAAGGAGATCAAGACGCTGCACGACGTCGCGGGAGCGCTGAGCTCGCGCGCGGCGCAGGCGCCCTCGACCTTGGCCGCGATCGTCTCGATCGTGGCGCGCGCGCTCGAGGCGGACCTAGTCGCGTTCCTGATCCTCGACGAGGGAACGGGCGAGCTCGTGACGCAGCAGGGCGCCTTCGGCCTCGAGGGCGGCGAGATGCTCTACCGGCTCGCGCTGACCGACGAGCGCTCGTCCTCGGTGCGCGTGTTCAAGACGCGTCGTCCGTTCATCACGGGGGACGCCCAGAACGATCCCCAGGTCATCTCCCATTACGCCAAGATGTGGCACGTCCACTCCCTGATGGTCGTGCCCCTCGTTCTGGAGGATCGCTGCATCGGAGTCATGCGCGTGGGCAGCCGGCGCAAGGGCGCGTTCTCCGACGAGCAGATCGCCCTCGTTTCCGTCATCGCGGAGGAGGCGGCGATCATCGTGGAGACCGCCATTTTGAACCGCAGATTGGCCAAGACCGCGGAACAATTGGCCACCCTCAATCGTATGAAGGATGAGTTCGTCTCGACCGTCAGCCACGAGTTCAAGACCCCGCTCACGACCATCTCGGGATTCCTGACCGTGATGCTCGAAGGCGACACGGGACCGCTCAACGCACAACAAATGAAATTTCTCGCCATCGCGAAGTCAGCGTCAAAGAGGCTGTCGGGGCTCGTCTCCGACCTGCTCGACCTCTCGCGCCTGGAGGGCGGGGCGAAGATGGTCCCCGGCCCGCTCGATCTCGCGAAGCTCGTGCTCGAGTCCGTGGAGAATCATCAGCCCGCCGCCGCGGAAGCGGGCAAGACCCTGTCGTCGGAGGCCCCCGGGACGCTTCCGAAGGCCCTCGGCGACGAGCGCTGGCTTCATCTCGTGCTCGATAACCTGGTCTCGAACGCGATCAAGTTCACGATGCCCGGCGGCCGCGTGCGCGTCAAGCTTCAGGACAAAGGGGAATTCGTGATGGTCTCCGTCTCGGACGACGGCATCGGGATCCCTCCGGAGGACCGCGAGAAGGTCTTCGAACGCTTCTACCGCGCGGGCAACCGGGCGCAGGTCAACGCGCCGGGCACGGGCCTCGGCCTCGCCATCGCGCGCGAGGTCGTCGACAAGCACGGCGGCAAGATCTGGCTCGAGTCGGAGCTCGGAAAGGGCACAACCTTCCACTTCGTCGTGCCGGCCGCGGGCCGCGAAGAGAAGCAAACGGCATGAATAACCTTTCGATCCGTAGTCTGTGTCTCTGTGTCTCTGTGGTTTTGTCGTTCAGCGGGTGCGCGTTCGGCCGCCTGAAGCCCGGCCTCACGAAGGCCGGCGCCGCCGTCGCCGTCGAAGCGCCGTCGCTCGAGGCGGCGCGCGCGGACGCAGTGCGGGGCGCGCTCGAGCTCTTCCTCGCGCCGGGCTCCAAGGAATCGGCGCGGATCTCGGAGGCGTTCGGCGCGCGCGCCCCGGATTTCACGGCCCGCGCGCGCTTCAAGAAGGGCAAGGCCGTCGTCGAGCTCGATTTCGCGAAGCTCCTGGGCGCGCTCGACAAGGAGAACCTGCTCAAGCCGGCGGGCTTCGCCTCGAAGGCGCCGCGCGTGCTGCTGCTCGTCTCGGAGCCCCAGGGGATCCTCGATCTCGGCGTGGGCCCGTCCGCCGACGCGATGCGCCGCGGCATGTCGGCGTACGGCGTGACCGCGCTCGACGGACGCGACGAGCTGAACAATTTCATCGCGAAAGGAAACGATCCCGCGGCGCTTTCGGCCGGAGCGGCGCGGCTCGGCGCGGACTGGATGGTGATCGCCGCCGCGTCCGCGAGCGCCGAGCTCGACCCCCCGACAGGGCTTTGGCGCGGGCGCGCGAGCCTCGTCGCCGACCAGTACGAGGTCCGGACCGCCAAGGCCGTCGAGCAGCACACCACGGACGCCGCGGTCCTCGACACCTCCTCCGCGGCGGCTCGCGGCAAGGCGTTGGACCAGGCCGGAGAAGGCGCCGCCGCCAAGGTCGTCGCGGCGATCACGCGCCTTCGCGGAGGGCGCTCGGAAGGCGCCATCTTCGTCGTGGGCGGCCGGGGGCTGGACGGCCTGAAAGGGCTCCTGGCCTCCGTGCGCGGGATCGAAGGGGTCGCCGGCGCCTACCTCGGCGTGTGGCGCGGCGAGGAGGAGTCCGTGATCCTTCGTGTGTTCATGGCGGGGCTCCGGATCGACGGCCTCGCGGCCCGGCTGCTGCGCCGCGACCCTTCGATCACCCTGCTGTCGGTCGAGGCCGAGGACGGACGCCTCGCCGTCGAGCTTCCGGGCCCGCGGGAAGAGCTGTGAGCTTAGCGCGCGTGCACGCGATGGGCCTCAAGGGCGTCGAGGGCTATCCCGTTCTAGTCGAGCTCGACCTCGCCAACGGGCTTCCGAATTTCTCGATGGTGGGCCTCCCCGACGACGCCGTCCGCGAGGCCCGGGAACGCGTCGCGGCGGCTTTGCGCAACTCCGGCTTCGCGATGCCCAACCGCCGCGTCACCGTCAATCTCTCGCCCGCGCGCCCGCGCAAGCAGGGCAGCCATTACGAGCTGCCGATAGCGCTCGCGCTCCTGACCGCTTCCGGCCAGACGGCGGGAGGCGACTGGACGAAGAAGTGGTGCGTCGTCGGCGAGCTCTCGCTCGACGGCCGCGTGCAGCCCGTGGCCGGCGTGCTCGCCATGGCGGCCCGCGCGAAGGCCGCGGGCTTCACGGCGATCATGGTCCCCGAGGCGAACGCCGAGGAGGCGCGCGCGGCCGGCATCGAGGCGCTTCCCGTGGCGGACCTGCGCGAGGCCGCGGAACTCGTGAGCGGCGCGCCCGCGCGGCCCAGAACGGAGCTTCCGCCGACCCCTCGGTCCGAGACCTCCGTCCCCGATCTTTCGGACGTGCGCGGGCAGTTCACGGCCAAGCGCGCGCTCGAGCTCGCGGCGGCCGGAGGCCACAACCTTCTGTTCGTCGGCGCGCCCGGATCGGGCAAGTCCATGCTCGCGCGCCGCCTCCCGGGGATCCTCCCGCCGCTGACGCCGGAGGAGGCCTTGGAGATCACGCTCGTCCAATCGGCTTGCGGCCGCGTCGTGCCGGGGCTCGTCCGCGAGCGTCCTTTCCGCGCGCCGCATCATGGCGCTTCCGCGGCGGCGCTGATCGGCGGCGGACCGTCCTCGCGCGCGGGTGAAGCCTGCCTCGCGCACGGAGGCGTTCTGTTCCTCGACGAGCTCGCGGAGTTCTCTCGTCCGGCGCTGGAGGCTCTGCGCCAGCCGCTCGAGGACCGGTCCGTCAGCGTCGCGCGCGCGAGGGACACGATCGAGTACCCGTCGCGCTTCACGCTCGTCGCGGCGGCGAACCCGTGCCCCTGCGGCTGGCGCGGCCATCCGCGCAAGACGTGCGTATGCGCGCCGTCGAAGGTCGCGCACTATCTGGACCGTCTCTCCGGCCCGCTGATCGACCGCATCGACCTGCAGATCGAGACGCCGTCCGTCGCATTCGGCGACTGGGCCGCGGCCGCCTCGACGGGCGAGACGTCCGAGGTCGTGCGGGTCCGCGTGGCCGCCGCGCGCGAACGTCAGAGAGCGCGCTGGACGACGTCGCCCGCCCCGCTCAACGCTTTCGTCGACGCGGCCGTCTTCCGGCGGGGAGCCCGCGTGCTGCCCGAGGCGCTCGACGCGCTCGCGGACGCCGAGCGCGTCACGGCGCTGTCCGCGCGCGCCCTGGACCGCGTGCTCCGCGTCGCGCGCACCGTCGCCGACCTCGCCGGTCGCGAGGCCGTGAGAGCGTCCGACGTCGTCGAGGCCGCCGGGCTGCGCGGCCTCGACCGCTTGAGATCCAACCTGGAGGCCGTCGCATGAAGAAATTCCTGATCGTCGTCGCCGTGCTCTACGGCGGCTGCTGGTACGCGGACAAGTACGTGGGCCTGCAGGAAACGCTCGTCTGGGCGAAGAAGAACCCTCAGTCGGAGTGGGCGCCGGCCGCCGACTACTACGTCGGCCTCGCCTATTATCAGAAAGCCGACTACCCCAAGGCCCAGGAGGCCTTCACCCAGCTTCTCACCGACTACGCGACCGGTCAGTACATCGCCAGGGGCCTGCTTTATCAGGCGTACACCGCCCAGGAGAACCGGGATTGGCCCGTCGCGCGCCAGTCGCTCGAGCGCTTCATCGAGGAATTCCCCGACCACAAGAACAAGGGCCTCGCGCAAAAGCAATTGGACGTGATCAAGTTCAAATGAATTCGCTCCCATTCAGCCGTTTGGTCGTTGAAGCGATGAAGCTTCGCGGTTTGGGATTGCGCGAGCTGTGCCGTCAAGCGAAGCTGGATCCAAGTTTTCTATCCAAGGTGTTGGCCGGCAAACGCAATCCTCCATCGGAAGAGGATGTTTTGCGGCGGATGGCGGTGGTGTTAGAGACCGACGCAGTGACTTTGTTCGTCGCAGCGGGCCGTATTCCACAGGAGTGGAAGCGTCTGCACGAAAACCCCGATCTGTTGCGTCGCGTCGACCAATTGGCCAGCTCGCGGTCGACGCAAGCTCCAGGCCCTATACAAGTTCGCGCGCCGTCGAAGGTTCTCTCCCCGAGATCCTCCGCGCCGTTGCCGTACATCCGCAAGCCGTTCAACGAGGAATTGCTCTAACCGTGCCCGTCCCCTGGACCCCTCGCCAGCAATGGGCGGCGCGTTTGAATGCCCTGACGCCGCCGTTAAGAGCATGGTCTCTCCTAAACGAGCTGGGCCCGGAAGGTCTCCCCGAGTCTTCCGATCATGACTGGTCCAGCGTCAGCGCGGCGAACCTCGACGCCGTCGCCCCGTGGCGCCGCGCCGCTCTCGCCTTCGACGTCGCCGCCGAGGAGCTTCGTGCGTCGTCGCTAGGCGCCCGTCTCATCGTGAGAGGCGATTCCGATTATCCCGATCTTCTCGCGAGCATCCACGACCCGCCGCTCCTTCTCTACGTCCAGGGCTCGTTGTCGGGAGGCGGCCCGCCGGTCGCGTTCGTCGGCACCCGCGTCCCGACCCCCTACGGCCGACGCATGGCGCGCCGTTTGGCGGGGGACTCCTCCCGGAAAGGCCTCACGATCGTGAGCGGCCTCGCGCGCGGCATCGACGCCGAGGCCCATCTCGCGGCGTTGGACGCCAAGGGACCGACGTGGGCGGTGCTCGGCACCGGCCTCGCCCACGTTTACCCCTACGAGAACGCCGCCCTGGCTCGCCGCATCGTCGCCGAAGGCGGGGCGGTCGTCTCCGAGCGCCCGCTCGACACGGGTCCCACGCCCGACGTCTTCCCGCGCCGCAACCGCGTCGTGGCGGGCCTCTCCTGGACCGTGGTGGTCGTCGAA
>Ga0163144_10015242_pt1 | contig 15876 bp, 13 predicted proteins | sample OliLak19BULKMAT1_FD_123175 | JGI IMG/M metagenome (GOLD analysis project Ga0163144, IMG submission 123175) | Freshwater microbial mat bacterial communities from Lake Vanda, McMurdo Dry Valleys, Antarctica - Oligotrophic Lake LV.19.BULKMAT1 | ecosystem: Environmental > Aquatic > Freshwater >...
ACCGCCAACTGTGGCGCGCAAGCTTTCGAGCGTTTGGACCAAGGCGTGTTTGATCTGTGCTTTTTAGATCTGCACATCGGCGACGAATATGGCCTCGATTTATTGCCAAAAATTCGCGCCAATGCGCCCTGGATGCGCGTGGTGATCGCCACCTCGGTGGCCGAAGTCAACACGGCCGTCGCCGCGATGCAAAAAGGTGCCAGCGACTATTTGCTCAAGCCCTGCGCGCCAGAACAGCTGGTCGCGGTGGCCGAGCGCATGGCCGCAGCGCGTGCGATGGAGTTCAAGATTGATGCACTGCAAAAGCACATCGACCAGGGTGGGGAGGTTGAGCTTAAGTCGGGGCAGCCGGAGATGGCCAAAATTTTAGAGCTGATTCGCAGCGTTGCCGACACCGATGCGACCATCTTGATCTTGGGTGAAAGTGGCACGGGCAAAGGCGTCATCGCGCGCGCCGCACACGATTGGAGTCCGCGGCGGGTAGCGCCTTTTGGCACAGTAAATTGCCCTTCCTTGAGTGCTGAACTGCTCGAAAGCGAGCTGTTTGGTCACGCCAAGGGCGCCTTCACCGGCGCAATCGAGCAGCGCAAGGGTCGCGTGCAAGCCGCCGATGGTGGAACGCTGTTTTTAGACGAAATTGGCGATTTTCCACTCGTATTGCAGCCTAAATTGCTGCGCTTTATTCAAGACCGCGAGTACGAGCGCGTGGGCGACGCCACCACGCGCACCGCGAACGTGCGCTTGGTCGCTGCGACCAATCGCCCGCTCGAGCAAATGATCCGCGACGGCCAGTTTCGCGAGGATCTGTACTATCGCCTCAATGTGATCACCGTCACCTTGCCGCCACTTCGCGAGCGCATTGACGACATCGAAAGCTTGAGCGTGCGTTTCCTGGAGCGCTTCGCGGTGTCCTATCGACGCCCCGGGCGCATGTTCAGCAGCGCAGCAATGGACGCGTTGAAGCGCTACCCCTGGCCTGGAAATATCCGCGAATTGCGCAACGTGATCGAACGTGTCGCCATCCTTAATCTCACCGACACCGTTGAGCTTGAATCGCTGCCAACGCAAATTAGCGGCGAGCTAAGCACGGGCCAGCGCGCGCGCGTGGGCAGTTTGGTCACTCTCGAAGCGTTGGAACGCGCGCATATTAGTGCCGTCCTCGCAGCGGCAGAATCGCTCGATGGCGCGGCACGGACGCTGGGAATTGATTCATCTACGCTGTATCGCAAGCGCAAACAGTACGGTCTATGAGGCGCTGAAGCACCCCAGCGCCTCACGCCCTAGTGCATAAACAGGCCGCCATTCACCGGGATATTAGCGCCGGTGATAAAGCCTGCGTCTTCGGCAGCGAGAAAGGCGACGGTACGGGCGATGTCGGTGGGTTGACCGATGCGGCCAACGGGGATGGATTCGATAATTTGGTTGCGTAGCGCCTCGGGGATGGCGCGCACCATGGGGGTATCGCAGTAGCCGGGCGATACCGAGTTCACGGTCACGCCTTTTTTCGCGGTTTCACGCGCCAGTGCCATCGTAAAACCATGCATGCCGGCCTTTGCAGCCGAGTAGTTGGTTTGACCGAACTGGCCCATTTGGCCGTTGATCGAGGAAATATTGATGATCCGGCCAAAACCGCGCGCCATCATGCCTTCGACCGCCGGGCGGCACATATTAAACAGGCCGTTCAAATTCACGTCGATGACATCGGTCCACTGCTTGACATCCATTTTGCGCAGCGTGGTGTCGCGGGTAATTCCAGCCGCGTTGACCAGCACATCTACGCGTCCAAATTCGCTTTCAATTTCCTTGAAGAAGCGCTCACAGTCATTTGCGTCTGCAACATTGATCGCCTTAAACACGATTTGCCCGTTGAACTCGGCAGTATCTAGTTTGAACTCAGCAAGCCGCTCTTCACGCGCGCTGAGATCAGCCGCAACTACCTTAAGGCCTTGATCTGCAAGCTTTTTACAAATCTCGCTGCCCAATCCGCCGATTCCGCCGGTCACCACTGCCACGCGCTGTGTCATTTTTCCACCCATCAAGTTAAAGAATTGCGCCGCATGGTGCAGCGCAACAAGGATGGATAGTAAAAACCTCGCGGGCGCAAGTCAAAGCATGCGGCTACTTTTTATCGGGTGGACGCTTTGGCGCACCGCTGAAAATGCCGTTTTGCATTTCTTGCCACACTTCCATTTGCTTGGCGGTGAGGTCCTGCATCATCGCCCACGGCCCCTGGCCAACCACGCTGGTGAGCTGCGACCGAAAGGTTTGCTGCTGGTCTAAAAACACCTGCAAACTTTTTTCGAGGTAAGCACCCATCATTGATTGCATCGGATCGCCATAAAAACGAATGATCTGACCGAGCAATTTGGTCGAGAAGATCGGCTGCCCGCGTTCCTCGAACTCACCGATGATTTGCAGCATCACCGCGCGCGTCAAATCTTCGCCGCTCTTGGCGTCCTGGACCACAAAATCCTCGCGATCCAAAACCAATTGGCGCACGTCGCCCAAGGTGATGTAGCTCGAGATGTCGGTGTCATACAGACGCCGATTCGGGTATTTCTTGACGACGCGCTTGGATTGCATGCGGGCTACCAGCCCATGTAGTGGCCACCGTTCACCGACAGGTTGGCACCTGTGATGAACGCGGCTTCGTCACGCACAAAAAACCCAACCGCGTAGGCGATTTCGCTGGGCTCACCTAAGCGTCCAACCGGTATTTGCTGGGCAATTTTGTCACGCACCTCTTGCGGCACGGCCATCACCATATCGGTCGCCACGTAGCCGGGCGATACGGTGTTGACCGTGATGCCGAGTTTGGCGTTTTCTTGCGCTAGCGAAATGGTAAAGCCGTGCATGCCCGCCTTGGATGCGGCGTAGTTGGCTTGTCCGTACTGGCCTTTTTGCCCGTTGATCGAGGAAATTTGAATGACGCGACCCCATTTGCGGGCGCGCATGCCGTCGATGATTGGACGCGTCACGTTGAAGCACGAGTTCAAGTTAGTCGCGATCACCTGCTGCCATTGCAGCGCGCTCATCTTATGGAACGTGGTGTCGCGAGTAATGCCAGCGTTGTTGATCAAAATATCAATTCCGCCGATTTTCTCCTCGATCGCACGCACCATCGCCTCGCTCGACTCCGGGTCCGACACGTCGCCCGGCACCAGGGTGAAATCAAAGCCCTTAGCACGCATATCGGCGGCCCACGCGGTCGCTTTCGGTTCGTCTCGATAATTAGTCGCAACCCTGTGGCCCGCGCGCGCGAGCTCCTGACAAATTGCCGTTCCAATGCCGCCCGTTCCGCCGGTGACCAATGCCACTCGCTGAGTCATACACAACCTCCCAATTGATAAAACACAAAGTCGCGGGCGATTGGTGAAGCTAGCGCCGCCCGCGAGAAAAAGTGCGCGGATGATGGGCGAATTGGGCGCTCGCGGTCAATTGAACTTGCAATCAATTGAGCGCAAGCAGTTCCTCGACACTGAGCTGGCTGGGCAGTCTTGCCCAACTGAAATCACGCACCGCCGTCGCAAGCAGCGCCTGCGGATTCGCACCGCTTACCCACACCCCGCAAAGCAAGCGCAGCAGAGGCCGTAAAGCGTCTAGCGGCCGCGCGGGATCAACCGGCAGCGCGTGCGCAGACTTCGAGAGCTTGCTGCCATCGGCATTAAGAAGCAGCGGTACGTGGGCATATTTAAGTGTTGGCAAGCCTAGTTTTTCAGTTAAGTAAATTTGCCGCGCCGTGGAATCGAGCAAGTCCGCGCCGCGAACCACTTCAGTGATGCCTTGGGCCGCATCATCTACCACGACGGCCAACTGATAAGCGTGCACGCCATCGGCGCGCCGCACCACAAAATCACCTGCCTCAAATTTTAGATTTTGCGCACACTGCCCGCGCAGCAAATCATCAAATTGCAGCACTTGGTCCGGCACCCGCACGCGCAAAGCAGTCGGGCGTTTTGGGACAGCAGTACCTGCGGCACACGTTCCTGGGTAGACAGCCTGCCCTTCAAGCTCGCGGCGCGAACAGCTGCACGGATAGATCAAACTGAGCGTGTCCAATTGAGCGAGTGCTTCGGCATACAGTGGCGCGCGCTCGGATTGAAAGCAGACAGGCGCATCGGACTCCAAACCAAACGCGGCCAGCGTGCGAATCATCTCGATTGACGCGCCCGGCCGTTCGCGCGCGCCGTCCAAATCCTCAATGCGCAACAGCCACTGCCCGCCACGCGATTTCACGCTAAGCCAACTCGCCAAGGCTGCGAGCAGCGAACCTAGATGCAACGCGCCAGTCGGCGACGGGGCAAAACGGCCGACTGGGCGAAAATCTCGCAACTGAATTAAGCTCCGATCACCCCAAACGAGGCACATTCAATGTTAAGGCTGGTTTTATTTTTTAGCACCAATATTGCGGTGCTATTGATTTTGGGGATTGTCTGCAAAGTCCTTGGCATCGATCAACGGCTCGCGATGAGTGGCCAAAGCTTGCCAGGCCTGCTGCTAATGGCGGGCGTCATCGGCATGCTGGGCTCGTTTATCTCGCTGGCGACCTCCAAATGGATCGCCAAACGCACCACCGGCGCGCGTGTGATCGACACCCCGCGGGATGCAACCGAAGTGTGGCTCAAGGACACCGTCGCACGCCAAGCGCACGCAGTCGGCATCGGCACACCGGAGATCGCGATTTTTGACTCGCCCGAATTAAACGCTTTCGCCACCGGCATGAACAAAAATAACGCGCTCGTGGCCGTCTCCGTGGGCCTGCTGCGCGGCATGCAAAAAGAAGAAGTCGAAGCCGTACTCGCCCATGAAATCAGCCACGTGGCCAACGGCGATATGGTCACGATGGGCCTGGTGCAAGGCGTGCTCAATACCTTTGTGATCTTTGTCTCGCGCCTGATTGCATCGGTGGTCGACGGCATGCTGCGCCGAGGTTCCACCGGCGGGGCGAGCCCGATCTACTTTATCGTCTCGATGGTGATGCAAGTGGTGCTCGGGTTGCTTGCCTCGATCATCGCCATGTGGTTTAGCCGCTGGCGCGAATTCCGCGCAGACGCCGGTTCCGCCAAACTGGTCGGCAAAGACAAAATGATCGCCGCACTCGAGCGCCTGCGCGCCCAACACGCCCCAGTAATGCTGCCCCGCGAAATTGAAGCAATGGGCATTTCAGGCGATATGGGCCACGGCCTCAAACGCCTCTTCATGAGCCACCCGCCCCTAGAAGAACGCATCCAAGCCCTAAGACAAGCAGCGTAAGAGCAAGCAAGCACCCACCCAAATAAACGCAATCGACAAGAGTCCCGAAACCCAACCCCGAAGCCCACCGAGGCAGGAGCCGAGCCACCTTCAGGCTCTCGAATCCTCGGTCAGGATGACCGATGGATGAGCAAACAACCCGCTCTAATCTCCAACCCAAAAAACAATCCCCCAAAAGCCCAAACCCCTAAGTAATCCGATCCCAAAATTGCTTCACTGAATCAAGCCAGCTTGAGTTTTGCGGTGAATGGGTGGCGCCTTCGCCTTCTTCGAAAGTGGTTTCGAACTCCTCGAGTAATTCGCGCTGACGTTTGGTCAGGCGTACTGGGGTTTCGACGACCACTCGACAGACCAAATCACCCGCGCTGGAGGAGCGCACTGATTTGACGCCTTTGCCGCGCAGTTTGAACACTTTGCCGGTCTGCGTTTCCGCGGGCACTTTGAGCATCGCGTGGCCTTGCAGTGTTGGCACTTTGAGCTCGCCGCCTAGCGCTGCGGTGCTAAATCGGATGGGGATCTGGCAGAACAAATCGTCGCCTTCGCGCTCGAAAATCTTGTGTGGGCGCACTTCCACGTCGATAAATAAATCGCCAGGTGGCGCGCCAGGATCACCGGGAATGCCCTCGCCGCTCAGGCGGATTCGATCACCGGTGTCGACGCCTGCGGGTACTTTGACCGACAGCACGCGCTCTTCTTCAACGCGACCTTGGCCTGCGCACACTTTGCACGGGCTTTTGATGCTGACACCCGCGCCGCGACAGGTTGGGCAGGCCTGTTGGACGGAGAAAATGCCCTGTTGAACGCGCACTCGGCCGGCGCCGCGACAGGTCGCGCAGGTGTCGCGCTTGCCATCTTCAGAGCCCGAACCCGCGCATTTTTTGCAGGCGCTTAAGGTGCGGAATTTGATCTCGCGACTGAGGCCGTTAACCGCTTCTTCAAGCTCTAAATCCATCTGATAGCGCAGATCCTGGCCGCGTCGCGGGCCACCTCGTGCGCCGCCTCGGCCGCCGAAGATGTCGCCGAACACATCGCCGAAGAGATCGCCTAAATCAACGCCGCCGCCATAGCCCTGTCCGCCGCCGCCACCACCGCCGCGCAAACCTTCGTGGCCGTGCTGGTCATAAATCTGGCGTTTGCGCGGATCGCTTAAAACCTCGTAGGCCTCTTTGGCCTCTTTGAATTTTTCCTGCGCGTCGGGATCATCGGCGTTGCGATCCGGGTGGAACTTCATCGCCAGCTTGCGGTACGACTTTTTCAAGTCCTCTTCCGCTGCTGATTTGTTAACGCCGAGGATCTCGTAGTAGTCGCGGGTGGTCATGGGCCGTCCGGAAAGTAGACATAAAAACGCCCCTAAACATCAGGGGCGGTAACGATTAGAGAATGCGCGCCTGCATCGAGCACAGGCGCTAGCTAGCGCTAATTCTGGAAGTTCAAGCAGTCTTGTCGTCCTTCACTTCTTCGAACTCAGCGTCCACCACGTTGTCGTCGGCTTTGCTTGCGCCAGGTGCAGCCGCACCCGCTTGAGCGGCTGCCGCACTTTGCGCAAGGCCTTGCGCGGCCTGTTCCAACTGTGCGGTCTTGGCTTCAATGGCCGCTTTGTCTTCGCCTTTGGCCACTTTTTCTAAATCAGCCAGCGCTGACTCCACTTTGGCGCGCTCTGCACCGTCAATTTTATCGCCACTGTCTTTGAGCGTGGTGCGCACGCTGTGAATCAATGCGTCGGCTTTGTTGCGCGTATCTACCAGCTCGTGGAAGCGCTTGTCTTCTTCTTTGTGGATATCCGCGTCGCGCACCATTTGCTGAATTTCCGCTTCGCTCAAACCGGAACCGGCTTCGATCTTGATGCGGGTTTCTTTGCCGTTCGATTTATCTTTTGCCGACACATGGATGATGCCGTTGGCATCAATATCGAAGCTCACTTCAATCTGTGGCATGCCACGCGAAGCAGCGGAAATACCTTCCAGATTAAACTTGCCCAACGATTTATTCGCGCTCGCCCGCTCACGCTCGCCCTGCAACACATGCACGGTTACGGCGCTCTGGTTGTCTTCGGCGGTTGAGAAGGTTTGCGAGGCTTTGGTTGGTATCGTGGTGTTCTTTTCGATCAACTTGGTCATCACGCCGCCCAAGGTCTCGATGCCCAGCGACAGTGGCGTCACGTCGAGCAGCAGCACGTCTTTTACGTCACCAGCGAGCACGCCGCCCTGAATTGCAGCACCGACCGCAACGGCTTCGTCTGGATTGACGTCTTTGCGCGGCTCTTTGCCAAAAAACTCAGCCACTGCGGCTTGAACTTTAGGCATGCGGGTTTGACCGCCGACCAAAATGACTTCCATGACGTCGCCAACTTTCAAACCAGCGTCGTTGATCGCAGTTCGGCACGGCGCAATCGTGCGTTCGATCAAATCGGCCACCAGCGATTCAAGCTTGGCGCGGGTCAGCTTGATGTTCATGTGCTTGGGGCCCGACGCATCGGCGGTCACGTACGGCAGGTTAATGTCGGTCTGCTGGCCGGCGGATAGTTCAATCTTGGCGCGTTCGGCGGCGTCTTTCAGGCGCTGTAAGGCCAGTGGATCGCGAGTCAGGTCGATGCCTTGTTCTTTTTTGAATTCCTCAACCAAGAAATCCATGATGCGTTTGTCGAAATCTTCGCCGCCGAGATGGGTGTCGCCGTTGGTTGCGAGGACTTCAAACTGGGTTTCGCCGTCGACGTTGGCGATTTCGATGATCGACACGTCAAAGGTGCCGCCGCCGAGGTCATACACAGCAATTTTGCGATCGTGCGCGGTCTTTTTATCGAGGCCGTAAGCCATTGCTGCGGCGGTCGGTTCATTGATGATGCGCTTGACGTTCAAGCCCGCGATGCGGCCCGCGTCTTTGGTGGCCTGGCGCTGTGAATCGTTAAAATACGCAGGCACCGTGATCACCGCGTCGGTGACCGGCTCGCCGAGATAATCTTCGGCAGTTTTCTTCATTTTCATCAGCACGCGCGCGGAAATTTCCGGCGGGGCCATTTTCTTGCCGTTGGCTTCAACCCACGCGTCGCCATTGTCCGCAGGCACCAGGCCAAAGGGCACGATGCTAATGTCGCGCTGCACTTCGGGCTCGTTAAACTTGCGGCCGATTAGGCGCTTCACCGCATAGAGCGTGTTGCGCGGGTTGGTCACCGCTTGGCGTTTTGCCGACGCGCCGACCAGCACTTCGTCGTCTTTGGTAAACGCAACGATCGACGGCGTGGTCCGGTCGCCTTCGGAATTTTCGATTACTTTGACGTTGCCGCCTTCCATAACCGCAACGCACGAATTTGTCGTGCCCAAGTCGATACCGATGATTTTGCCCATGAGAGTCTCCGCAAGTTGGCTATTTGTGCTGGCGCGTGATCGCGCTGTAGTCATGAAATTTGGGTGGATGTGACTGATTTCAACGGGTAGCTACGTGGCAACGTTCAATTAGCTCGCTACGGTGACCAACGCCGGCCGGATCAGCCGCTCGTTTAGCGTGTATCCGCGCTGCATTACCGCGATTACCGTATTCGCCGCAGCATCCACTACTGAGGCCATGCTGACCGCCTGATGAAAATCCGGATTAAAGACCTCGCCCAGCGGGCTGATCGATTTCAAGCCGTGGTGCTCAAGTGCTTTGATCAGCAGCCCAAGTGACATCTGCGTGCCCGATTTGAGCGTCGCAATGGAAGCGGTCGGCAAATCGGCAGATTCGACGCCGCGTTCGAGCGCATCAATGGTCGGCAACAGATCTTGCAGCACTCGCTCGATTGCGTACTTTCGCGCGTTCTCGGTATCGCGCAGCACGCGCTTGCGTTGATTTTCAGCTTCCGCGCGTACTCGCAGAACTTCCTGCTGGGCGAGCTCCACTTCAGCGCGCAATGCGCTCAAATCGTGATCGAGCGTGTCCTCGACTTCCGGCATGATTTGGTCGGGATCAGGCCCACCTGCGTGGGTTGGATCGTCGGTTTTGTTTGGCGATTCTGGATGATGCACGCGTTGAGTCCTAGCGATTTGATGTTTCGCGTTGACTTGGGCATCACAACGACTTAATTCAAGGGCGCGCGCGGTCCGATCAGCGCCAGCAGCGCAGCTATTTTCTCGCGCATTTCGCGGCGATCGACAATGCCATCGATTGCGCCTTTGCTCAGCAAAAACTCGCTGCGCTGAAAGCCCTCAGGCAGCGTTTCGCGCACGGTTTGCTCGATCACGCGTGGACCGGCGAATCCGATCAGGGCCTGCGGTTCGGCTAGATTGATGTCGCCCAGCATGCCCAAACTCGCCGAAACACCACCGGTGGTTGGGTTGGTCAGCACCGAAATATAGGGCAAGCCGGCCCTCGCTAGGCGCGTCAAAACAGCCGCTGTTTTGGCCATTTGCATCAGCGAAAACAAACCTTCCTGCATGCGCGCGCCACCTGAGGCGGTGAAGCACACGAATGGGCAATTTTCTTTCAGTGCGACTTCACCGGCACGCGCGAAACGCTCACCGACCACCGCGCCCATCGAGCCCGCCATAAAGCCGAACTCAAATGCGCAAGCAACCACCGGGCGGCCTTTGAGCAAGCCTTGCAGTGCCACTAGCGCGTCGCGCTCGCCGGTCGCGTTTTGCGCTTGAACCAGACGGTCTTTGTATTTCTTGGAATCTTTAAACTTGAGCACGTCGACCGGCTCAAGCTCCGGTGCGATTTCGCGCAAACCCTGTTCATCTAAAAACAGCTTCAGGCGAGCACGCGCGCCGATCGGCATGTGGTGGTCGCACTTCGGACACACCTCCAGATTCTGCTCAAGCTCGGGCTTATAAAGCACCGATGCGCAGCGCGGGCAAGATTCCCAAAGGCCTTCCGGCACGGCGCGTTTGCTCGCACCCTGCGTGCGAATTCGGCCCGGCATTAATTTTTGCAGCCAGCTCATGGTCGAATAAACGGCTTCTGTCGCGAAAGAGTCATGAATGTAGCACCGTGCGTGAAGATACGCGCCGGTACGGAGTCGCCAATCTCCGAGCGGCACTTCATTTAAGAGCAGCTTTGATCGGGGTCAGAAAATCAATCGCGATTTGCTGCGCTTGCACGCTACTGCTAGCGAGCGCTAGGCGCGATACCAGCGCCGAGCCAATAATCACTGCGTCGGCAAACTCACCGACCGCGGCTGCACTTGCTGCATCGTTGATCCCAAAACCCACGCCAACCGGCACCGCACAGTGCTGCTTGATCAACTGGATACGCGCGCTGGCTTCAACTGAAGACACGTGACCCGCACCTGTCACGCCACGCAGCGAGACGTAGTAAATAAATCCACGCGCCAGCGCACCGAGCTTGGCGATGCGCGCATCGGTGGTGGTCGGCGCGATCAAATGGATTTGCACTAGGCCAGCCGCGTGCAGCCTGTCAGCAAGCGCGGCACTTTCCTCAATCGGCGCGTCCACCAGCAGCACGCCATCGACCCCTACCGAAGCCGCGCGAGTCAAAAATGCATCGACCCCAAACTGCTCAATCGGATTCAAATAGCCCATCAATACGAGCGGCGTGAGGGGGTCCTTGGCTCGAAACTCCTCGACCATGGTCAGCGCGTGGCGTAAGCCGACGCCTTTAGCAATCGCGCGCTCGCAGGCTTGTTGAATCACCGGTCCATCCGCCACGGGGTCTGAAAACGGCACGCCCAACTCAAGAAGATCCGCCCCGCCGCGCACGAGCGCATGCAGGATATCCACCGTCCAGTTTGGATCAGGGTCACCGGCTGCCACATACGGAATTAGCGCGCGCTCACCGCGCGCTTGCAGCTCAGCAAAGCGCTGCTCGATACGATTCACAGGCCAATTCCGTCAAGACGCGCGACGGTGAAAATGTCCTTGTCGCCACGGCCTGACAGGTTGATCAGGATCGACTGATCGCTGCGCATTTTTGGCGCCAGCTTCATCGCATAAGCGATCGCGTGAGCGGTTTCAAGCGCCGGCATGATGCCTTCAATGCGGGTTAAGGCGTGGAAGCCTTGCATCGCCTCATCGTCGGTGACCGATACGTATTGCGCGCGGCCGATGTCTTTCAACCAAGCGTGCTCGGGCCCGACGCCTGGGTAGTCAAGCCCCGCAGAAACTGAATGGGTTTCTTGAATCTGGCCGTCCTCGTTAGAAATCAAATAGGTGCGATTGCCGTGCAAAACACCCGGCTTGCCAGCGCCCAACGACGCCGCATGCCTGCCACTTTCGATCCCCTCGCCGCCCGCTTCAACGCCCACAACAGCGACGCTTGGGTCGCTCAGGAAGGCATGGAACAGCCCGATCGCATTCGAGCCGCCGCCCACACATGCCACCAGCGTATCGGGGAGGCGACCATAAAGTTCCAACATCTGCGCGCGCGCCTCCCGACCCACCACGGCGTTGAAATCACGCACCATCATCGGGTAAGGATGCGGACCGGCGACGGTGCCGATGATGTAAAACGTGGTGTCCACGTTGGTAACCCAGTCGCGCAGCGCTTCATTCAGGGCGTCTTTAAGCGTTTTTGAACCAGAGGTGACCGGCACTACCGTTGCGCCAAGCAGCTTCATGCGGTAGACGTTGATAGCCTGGCGTTCGATATCAACCTCGCCCATAAAAACAATGCATTCCAAACCTAGCCGCGCGCAGATTGTGGCGGTCGCAACACCGTGTTGCCCGGCGCCGGTTTCGGCAATGATGCGCCGCTTGCCCATGCGCTTGGCCAAAAGCGCCTGGCCGATGGTGTTATTGATCTTGTGCGCGCCGGTGTGATTTAAATCCTCGCGCTTGAGATAAAGCTGTGCGCCGCCTAGATCGCGGCTCAAGCGCGCGCAGTGATAGATTGGCGACGGACGGCCTACAAAATGCTTCAGGTCGTACTCGTATTCGCGCAAGAATTCTGGGTCGGCGCGATATTTTGCGTACGCCGCCTTGAGCTCCTCAAGGGCGGCAATCAGCGTTTCAGCAACAAAAGTGCCGCCGTAATCGCCAAAATGGCCGGTTGCGTCTGGGAAAGCGCTGAAATCAATCTGTGCTGCGGGCGAATCAACTTGCATGGTGTTTCATAACCTCGGCGATAAACGCTTGTACTTTGAGTGGATCTTTTATTCCCGGTGCACTTTCAACGCCGCTCGCAACATCGACAGCAAATGGACGGTGAACGGTGATCGCTGCGCCGACATTTGTAGCATCCAACCCGCCTGCGAGGAACCAGCCATACTGAGTTGGCAAGCGAGTGGCTGCAGCGATTTTTGAGCCGGAACCGCCCTGTTCGCCAACGCCATGACCATCCGCTAAGAGCGCCGCTGCCCCCGGGTAGTGAAGTGTCTGCGCAAGCGCGTACTGCGGATCGTGAAAGGGGATTGCTTTCAAATAGGGCGTTTGGAATGAGTCGCAAAAATCCGCACTTTCGCTCCCGTGAAACTGCAGGAAATCAGGATGCAGTTGGCGCACTGCATGCTCAACCGCTGCGTGGTCGGCATCCATAAAGAGCAGCACGCTTTTTGCAAAAGGCCGCACGTGCTTAAGCAAACGCGCAGCGTGGTCAACGCTGACCGCGCGCTTGCTAGCGGGCACCAGCACAATGCCAATAAAGTCGGCGCCCGCGCGCACGCACAGCTGCACGTCTTCGATGCGCGTTAAGCCACAAATCTTGATGCGCACGCGGCTCATTGATTGCTTTGCTCGAGTGATGCTGAGCGCGGCAAGCCGAAATGTTCGGGGTAAATAGGCCCCAAAAAGGTCAAGCCCTGCGGTGCAGCGGTGACACCGGCCCGCTTGCGATCTGCGCTGGCGAGGACCTCAGCGATCCAGCTCGGATCGCGCTCTCCAGCGCCTACTTCTAGCAAGCTGCCGACAATATTGCGCACCATATGGTGCAAAAAGCCGGTCGCTTGAAACTCAAATTCGATGTCGCCCGTCTCGACCCGCCGGATGGTCAGCTCCTGCAGCGTCTTGACCGGGCTTTTAGCTTGGCAATGCACGGTGCGATAGGCTGAAAAGTCGTGCTCGCCGAGCAGTGCCAATGCGCCTTGTTGCATTGCTGGCACATTGAGCGGATGGTGAATCCACGCGGCATGGCTGCGCATTAATGCGGGCCGGGACAGGCGATTACACACCACATAGCGGTAGCGCCGGGCGATGGCGGAAAAACGCGCATGAAACTCGTCACTAACCGTGCGCGCCCATAAAACCGATGCGCCGGCATGCAGATGCGCGTTCCCGCCCAGCACCCACGCGCGCAATGGGCGCACGGTTTGCGTATCAAAATGCGCCACCTGCATCAGCGCGTGTACGCCGGTGTCGGTCCTGCCGCCGGCATGCAGCTTGACCGGTGCCTGCGCGATCTTGCCCAGCGCAAACTCAAGGGAGCCCTGCACGGTCGGCGTCACCCGTTGAGACTGCCAGCCAAAAAACGGCGTGCCGTCGTATTCAATGCCTATGGCAATGCGCATGTAAGTTCAAAAATAAAAAAGGCGGAGCCTATGGCCCCGCCGTTGGAAAGTCAGGCCCTCGCGTGAATAACGCGAAGAATCGGTTGGCCTAGATAGTAGCCAGCAGCCGAGTCGCCTCGCCACGCTGCTGGTCGCTCCCTTCGTTGATTACTTCCTCAAGCATGCCGCGCGCGCCATCTGGATCACCCATATCGATGTAGGCACGCGCGAGATCTAGTTTGGTGCCGACCGTATCGTCGGTATCAAACAGCTCGTCGTCGCCTTCGACCTTAGCAGGCGTTGTGTCGAAGCTGAAATCGTCTTTCGGCGACGGCGTGAAATCAAACGAGCTATCGGCCACTAACGACGCAGCAATCGGCTGTGCTTCTACTTTCGGCGGCATATCGAACGAGAAATCCACCTCAAAATCGTTGCTGATCGGCTTCATCGCCTGGGTAGTCGGTTCAAAGCTCGGCGCGACAGGCTGAGTGGAGGGCAAGTCAAAATCAAACGAGAAATCGTCGTTCGCTTTGACCTGAGTTGGCGTGTCCAATCCGCTGAAATCAAACGAGAAGTCGTCCTTCGCCGAGACGTCTGCTGCAACGGGTGTGATGAATTGTGTGGCTGCTTCATCTACAACCGGCCGGCCAAAACTGAAATCAGGCAACCCGCTAACCGGCTGAGCTTCCGTTTTCAGCGATGCCTGTTCGCCCATTGATGGCGGATCAAAGTCGAGGAATGGGTCAGTCTGTGGCCCATCTGCGAACGGCAGGTCCGAATCGGTATCGAACAAAGCGTTGTTTGGCAAAATTTGACGGCCCATCTCGGAAATTTCCTGCCAGCGTTCGTCATTTGGATCGACGAGGTGCTGGTGGAACTCACGTGCCTGCTGCTCAAATTTATCGGACTCGCCCTGTTCCGCGTAATAGCGAATCAATTCAAGGCGGGTATCGAGATCGTCGGGCTGAGCACGAACCATGTCGAGCATGTCGAGCTCACCAATCGAGCCGTCGATCAGGTTCGCCGACATTGGCGGGAACAGATCATCAGCCGACGCTGGGATATTGCGCAGTTGACTTTCATCGGTCGGCTTACGACGACGCGAGCGCCAGAAAGCGAGGCCACCAAGGCCTGCAACCAGCGCAGCCAAGCCAGCGAGAACCGGCGTAGACGTCAGCGTTTCGGTAAGGCTGGAACCAGCAGGCGCCACGGCAACCGGCACTGGCGTCGGCTCAACCGGTACAACTTCCGCAGGCGGCGTCTCGACCACAGTAGTATCGGTCGGAATTGTCGCGGTCGGGTCGGTGCTTGCGGTTGGGTCAGTAACGGGCTCACCGTCAACAGGCGCGACGCTTGGATCCACTTCGGCAATGGTTGGATCCACAACCGTGGCCGTCGCATCCGGGTCAACCGGCTGCGCTGGATCGGTAGTCGCCGTCGGGGTGCCCCAGACGTCCTCGGCAGTCACGCCCGGTGTTGTAGTCGGCGCCGGTGCTTCAGCGAGCCCAGCTTCTGTGGGAACCGGTTTCACTTCGGGAACCGGCTCGACTGGGTCAGCCTTGATTTCGGCTGCTTGCACTTTAGCCGCTAGCGCTGCCGCTTCGCGCGACTTTTTAAGCTGATCTTCAAGATCTTTAAGCTGCTGATTTTGCAGCGCAATCACTTGCTCACGCTGTACGTTGATTTTCTCAAGCTCACTTACGCGCGAGCGGAACTCGGCGCTTTCTTGAGTCGCGGCGGTTAGCTCTTCACGAGTGCGATTCAACTCAGCCGCGACTTTTGCAGCGTCCGCGGCAGCTGCGGCGGAAGTGTTGCCGGGTCGATCGGCCGAACCCTCGTCACCAGATTTTGGTGGAACGAGCTCCAGGCGCGATTGTGGCGTGCTCGGCGCTTCCGCTGGCACCTCAGTCGGCGCAGAGAGCTCGGCCAGCTTCGGCACATTGGCTGCCTTGCTCTGTCGATACTCGTTCCAACGGGCGTTATCTGAACGCAAGGCGGACTGTGCGTCTACGACCGAAATGGCGTCCATTTCCGCTTGACTTGGCACACGCAGAACAGCGCCGCGCTTCAATGCATTAACGTTCTGATCGAAAAACGCTTCCGGATTCGTGCGGTATAGCGCGACGATCATTTTTTCGGTATTGCTGGGTCGCAGCTCACGCGCCACTTGATAGAGCGTGGTGCCCGCAGCAACTGGGCCGTATTGATTTGCG
>Ga0163144_10015243_pt1 | contig 15876 bp, 9 predicted proteins | sample OliLak19BULKMAT1_FD_123175 | JGI IMG/M metagenome (GOLD analysis project Ga0163144, IMG submission 123175) | Freshwater microbial mat bacterial communities from Lake Vanda, McMurdo Dry Valleys, Antarctica - Oligotrophic Lake LV.19.BULKMAT1 | ecosystem: Environmental > Aquatic > Freshwater > Lake...
CGAGTTGCCACACATTCTTGCGCACCGCCGCCCGCGCGTTGCGATTGAATCGGAACATCGCCGTACGCCGCAAGCCTAGGTACTTCTCCACCTCGTCATACAGGTGCGTAATCAGCCCGGCCCACAGGTTCTCGCTGCCCGAGTACACCCAGGCGTTGAACTCTACGATGTGAAAATCAATCTTGGGCGCGGCATTCGCCTTCTGAGCCGGGCGCACCCCGCTCCACCAGCGCTTCAACCGCTGCCCGCGCGTCAGCGGCGACGTGGCGGCCGGCTTGGGGGCAGCAGCCGCCTTGTCGTCCTCTGCCTTCAAATAGAGCTGGATGCGCTGCATCAGGTATGACTTGCCCGATCCCCACGCGCCGTAGATGCCGATGGTTAACGGAGTCTTGGTGTCCGGGTTCTTCAAGACGCTGGCGAACGCCCTGGCATAGTCGTCGTAGTTCAGCTCATCATTGCCGCCCAACCGGTCGTTGCCGAAGGACAGGATGTACCGAGCGTCTACTTCGGGCGGCGGCGCCGCAACGGGTGGTTCGGCAGGTTGCGACTCTTGGATCGCGGTCACCGTTGTCACCGTGTCTGACGGCACATTGATTGGCTCTTCCTGTGCCCGCCACTCACCAATCACGCGTGGGATGGCCGATTGCTCGCCGCTCTCGTCGCGCCAAGCTTGTGTTTCAAAATCAAACGAGGCTGACACGACAAACGAAAAGGCTGCGAGGATATTCGGCTCTTGGCGGAGTTGCTCGAAGTAGGCAGCATATTGCCGCCCCTTAACTTCCTTGTAAGTGCTCTCGTTATTGTTGCAGAACTCAGTTATGAGTAGCGGCTTGGACGGAAAGAGCCGTTGATACTCTCGATAGACAGCGCCGCCTGCCTCTGAATCCATTGTCTTAGCCGAATCCCAATAGCAGTGTATGCCCAGCCAGTCGGCAGCGCGCACGGCTTGATCCGCTTCTTTTAGAAACTCAAGCGACGATCGGCGCTGTTCAGGATAATCCCCACTTGGCCATAGGCCTGGAAGGCCAACTAGGGCCTCTGGGTACTTTGACTTGAGTTGGTCTCTGACTTGCACAAACCAGTAGGCAAACTCCTGACCATTGCTCCAACTGTGGCCGAAGCCCTCTTGCCGAAGGTTGGGCTCGTTATGGACTTCAAAGTAGCGCACATCCTTCTGATAGAACGGGCGCATCTGCTCCGACGCCCGGCTTGAGAATTCCTCGGCCCGCATGCCCCGGACTTGAAGCGGAATGGACAACCGCACCATGATGAACATATCTGGAAGAATGACGCGCAGGCGGTCCACATCTTCCGGGCGTGCTGTCGACAACAACTTGACTGCCTCGACCCCTGCAACTTGAATGGCGGTAAAGTCGGCTTCTTGCATTGGACCATCGGTTCGACCGTGGACACCGACTAAGCACGGGCCACCCAACTTGCGGTAGGTGAGGGGCGGCGCAACGCCACCCGCGTTCGCCAGCGTGCTAGTAGACTTGCCAGTCGGTGATTTTTTGCCCTGTTGGGCAGGAACCTTCGCAGGCTTGGGGCGGATTCTTCCAGAGGAAATATCGTCTCCACCAATGATGGGCGCTTCAACAGGCACTTTGATGGTGGGCGCTTGTTTGACTTGCGTGGCTGGGACTTTTCCAGGGGCAACAGGGCTTACAGAAGTCGCGTGCGACTGAAAGAGAGTAAGCTTATCGTCAAAGAGTACTTCGTCGCCTCCAGCCAATATAGCCCTGGTATTATTAGCTACATACCAAGTGAAGCTTAAGCTCTTGGCATCATCACCCTGAGTGATTTGCCCGATGGCGAAACGGTCGCTCTTCGGCCTTTCGCTGAACATTTGACGAAAATGTTGTGCTATCTGCGCGCGACCGGTCCGCATCCCCCGGTCAGTGTCCAGCGTCGCATCGGGCGCGTAGAACGACAGCAAAGTATCAACATCTCTGTTGTTAAGCGCCTTGAAGTATTCCTTAATGCGTTTTTCGGGGGAAGTGTCCACGAGTTGATATCCCTGGCAGGCAAGCGCGGACGGTTACGGTGGGAGTCTATGCAGTTTTCGGAGCGGAGCAAGTGCGGGGTGAAGCGAGTTGGTAGCGCGCCGTCGTCAGGCCGGCCCGCCAATCGCGGCCAGCGCCGCCTCGGCCGCCTGCCGCACACGGGCGTCGGCGTCGCGCATCAACAGCCGCAGCGTCGGCAGTGCCAGCGTGTGCCGCAGCCCGCCTAACGCCTCGGCCGCCGCCGCGCGCAGCTCGGGGTCGGTCGCCCGCGCCGCCGCCAGCAGCGCCCGCGTGGCTGGCGCGCCCAACCTGGCTAACTGAACTTGAATGTGGGCCTGGGCCTCTGCCCGGCGCAGCCCGCCCACCAGGGCCTCTATGGCCGGCGGCGTGCCCATCAGTGCCAGCGCCTCGGACGCCCGGTCGCGCACGCCCGCCGCCGCGTCGCCCAGCATCGCTTGCAGCGCGTCCACCGCCAACGGCAGGCCCAACTCGCCCAGCGCGTCGGTCACCGCCTGCCGCACCGCCTCCTCCGGGTCGGAGGCCGCAATCTCGCTCAGCTTTTCGCCCGCCAGCACCCCATCTAACAGGGCCACCGCCCGCACGGCGGCCAGGCGCACCAGCGGCTGCGGGTCGGTCAGCATTTCAGCCACGGCCGGCGCGGCGCTCGGGTCGCGCCGCCGCCCCAACGCCGCCAGCGCCGCCGCGCGCACGCTGGCGTCGCCGTCGGACAAGCCCGCCACCAGCAGCTCCACGATCCGGGGGTCGTCCACCTCGGCCGCCAGGTCCATCACCGCCCGCCGCACCCAGCGGTTGGCGTCGGCCGCCAGACCGCGCAGCGGCTCGTACACGCGGCTGTCGCCCACCTGCGCCAGCGCGTTCACCAGCGCCCGCCGCACGCGCCACTCCGGCTCCTGCGTCAGCGGCAGCAGCGCCGTCACCGCCCGCCCGTCGGGGATGTTGCCCAGTGCCTCGACCGCCTTCTGCCGCACCAGCCAATCGCGGTCGCCCAGCGCCTCGATCAGCACCGCCACCGCCCGGTTGCTGCGCACGCGGCCCAGCGCCTCGGCCGCCGGCTGGCGCACCGCCTCCTCCGGCTGGCGCGTAGCGTTGAGCAAGATGCTCACGGCCGCCTCGTCGCCCAGCAGCGCCAGCGCCTGGGCCGCCGCCCGCGCCGCGCCGGGGTCGTCGTGTAGATACTGCTGCAAATAGGTCACCAGCGCCGGGTCGTGCAGTTGGCCGATCACGCCCAGGGCCGTGTCGCGCGTGTCCACCTGGGTCAGCGCCAGCAGCAGCCCGTGATAAGCGGCCTCGCCCCCCAGCGAGCCGAGCGACCGCACAATCGCCTGGCGCACCGCCAGGCTCGGGTCGCTCAGGTGCTCCAGCAGTTCGGGCACCACGCGCTCATCCGACTGCATCCCCAGCAATTCGACCGCGTTCTCGCGCACCAGCGGCTGGCTGTGCTTCAGAGCCGCCTCCAGCGCCGGGATGGCCTCCGCGCCGTAGCGCAGCACCGCCTCCACCGCCGCGTGGCGCAGCGTGTCGTCAGCGTGGCCCAACGCCTCCACCAGGTCGGGCAGGGCTTCAGGCGCGGCCAGCCAGCCCAACAGATAAGCGGCGTAGGCGCTGCTGGGCAGCCCATGCGCCACCAGCTCGCGCCGCAGCGGCTCGACCGGGATGTGCCCGCGAATTTCCGCCTGCGTTTCCAGCGCCAGCCCGCCGCCCGTCTCCGGCTCCACCACGATCTTCAACAGCGCCTCGACCGCCGCCGCCCGCACCGTGTCGTTGGGGTCGTCCAGCGCGCCGGCCAGGTCGGGCACCGCCTCCACCGCGCCGATGTTGCCCAGCGCCTGCACAATCGCCGGGCGCATCCACGCATCCTGGCGCAGCAGGATCAGCAACGGCGGCACCGCCCGCGTGTCGCCCAGCCGGCCCAGCGCCTCCACCGCTGAATAACGCACCCAGAAGTCGGCCCGCTCGGCGGCCTGCACCAGCGCCGGCATCGCCGCCTGGTCGCCGATCTTGCCCAGCGCCTGGGCGGCGGCGTGGCGCACGTTAGGGAACTCTTGCTCGTCGGCCAGCCGCTCGATCAGCGCGGCGGCGGTGGCCGGGTGACGCAGATCGCCCAGCACCTCGGCCACATGCAGCCGTACCTCGGTCGAAGGGTGGCGCAGCGCCGCAGTCAGGGCGTCCGGCTGGGACGCGCCAATTTCAATCAGGCTGCTCAGGGCGGCGTTGCGCCGGATGGGTGCATCGCCGCGCAGGATCGTCACCAGCCGCGCCACGCGCTCGGGCAGGGTTTGGGCCGCCAGCGCGCGGATGATGGCCTCGTGCGTCTGCGGGTCCGGGTCGCCCAGCGCGGCCAGCAGCGCCTCGCACGCGGCCGGGCTGGGGTGAGCGGCCAGATACAGCGCGGCCTCGCGCCGCGCCGTGGCCGTGGGCGCCTTAAGCCCCGCCAGGCCCGCCGCCTCGTCTTCAGCCACGGCGTTGATCCTTCACGTAAGCGCTGCCGTGGCGCGTCTTGGCAAAGCTCTTCAGCTCCGCGCCCAGCTCGCCGATCTCCCAGTGGCTGCCGATCGGGTGCTGCTGGTTATGCACAATGGCGATGGCTAAACCCAGCAGCGCGAACTTCTTGATCATGCCCCGCCGGTCTTTGGCGGTCAGGTAGCCGCGCCGCTGGTCGCCGGGGTTGTACAGCTTGGGGGCCTCGCGGTCGAAGTCGGCAATCAGGCGCTGGGCAAGCGCGTCGCAGCGGTCGGGCGTGGTGATCGCCACAAAGTCGTCGCCGCCCACATGCCCGATGAAGTCGGTCGGGTTGCCCAACTCGGCCACGGCGTGGCCCAGCGTGCGTGCCAGCAGCCGGATGGCCTCATCGCCCGCCGGAAAGCCATACACGTCGTTGTAGGCCTTGAAGTTGTTGAAGTCGGCGTACAGCACCGCAAAGAAGGCATGCCCCGGCTCCACCAGCCGCCGGATTTCGTGGTCAATCATCAAATTGCCGGGCAGCCCGGTCAGCGGGTTGAGGGTGGGCTTCAACTGCGCGCGGCGGATGTGCGCCCCCACCCGCGCCGTCACCTCGCCGTAGTCCAGCGGCTTGGTCAGGTAGTCGTCCGCCCCGGCCGTCAGCGCCGCCACCCGGTCGTGCCCGCTGCCCTGGCTCGACATCACAATCACCAGGATGTGCCGGGTGCGGCTGTTTTCGAGCATCAACTCGCACACCCGCAGCCCGAGCATGTCGGGCAGCAGCGCGTCAGTCAGCACCAGGTCGAGCGCATGGTGGCGGGCGTAGGCCAGCCCCTCGGCGGCGGTGCGCGTCAGCACCACGCTGTAGCCGGTGCGCTCCAAATTCACCTTAAGCAGCCGCAGGGTGATTTCATCATCATCAATGAGCAGCACGGTGCCGGAGGTCGCCGAAGTGAAGGCCATGCGGTCTGGGAGGCCGGCTGAGGGGCGCGGCGGCTATAGGTTTAGGCAGGTCTGGTCGAATACGCCGGCGCGGCCGTCTGTTCCCGGCCGCCCGGTCTCCGGATGAGCTACTTAAAAAACTGCGTAATCCAGGCGATGGAGTGCGCCCCCGCATACGCAATTATTAGCATTTTAGGCAGTTTTCCCAAAAAACACCACCCCAGGAATTTGAGCACATGCATCCGCAGCGCGCCGGCCGCCACCCCGGCCAGGTCGAACACCGGCAGCGGCAGGAACGCCAGCACCGTAATGGTCAGCCCGCCGTAACGCTTCATATATTTCTCGAAGCGGTCGTATAGCCCTCGGTTCTCGATGATGGCCTGCCCGCTGAAGCCCGCCAGGTAGCCCGACAGTTCGCCCAGCGTGGCCCCCGCGCCGGCCGCCAGGCCCACCCCCACCCACCACAGCTTGCCGGCAAACACATACACCAGGAACAACCCGGGCGCGGGCAGCACAAGCGTGGCGTTCGCCAGGATGGACAGCACAAAGATGCCGGGGTAGCCATAGTTCGCCAGCACGGCGGTTTCTTCGCCCAGCGAGTATATCCAAATGGTCAAGGCGATGACGAAGGCCAGCGTCAAGACGCGGGCGATTTGCAGCCCCCAGTTGATCGGGCGCTTGGGTTTGGTCTGGGGCGGCGCGGCGGCCGGGCGCGGGGTGTCGGCGTTTTCTGCCATGGGGGTCTAACAGCCGGGGCGGGGGCCAACGCCATACTGCGCGCCGGCCCCCTCCCTGGGGCTGGTTAGCTCTCCGTAATTTCAATAGACTGGATCGCCACGCCGGGGGCCTTGGCACGGCCGGGGTCGCGCTCGGGGATCGCCATGACCACGTCCAGCCCCTCCGTCACCTTGCCGAATATCGCGTGCTTGTTGTCCAGGTGCGGGGTCGGGCCGTGGGTGATGAAGAACTGGCTGCCGTTGGTGCCGGGGCCGGCATTCGCCATCGAGAGGATGCCGGGGCCGTTGTGGCGCAGCGCCGGGTGGAACTCGTCGCCGAACTTGTAGCCCGGGCCGCCGGTGCCGTTGCCGGTCGGGTCGCCGCCCTGGGCCATAAAGCCCTTAATCACCCGGTGAAACGTCACGCCGTTGTAAAAGCCGTCCTTCGCCAGAAAGACGAAGTTGTTGACGGTCTTGGGCACTTTGTCGGCGTATAGCTCGATCACAAAGTCGCCCTTCTCGGTCTTCACCGTGGCGCTGTACTTCTTCTTCGGGTCAATCACCATCTGCGGTGGGGATGAATATTGTTTCATGTGCGTAACGTCTCCTTATTGCGGTAGTTGGTCTAACCAGGCCTGGATGGCCGGTTTGTCGGTGTCGGGCGCGCCGGCCAGGGCCAGCTCGGCGTTGGCCCGCGCCTGGCCGCTGTCGCCCAATTGCGCGTACAGTTGCGAGATCGCGTAGTACGCCTGGTATGCCGCCACCGTGGTGTCCTGCTTCGCGATCATGTCTTGGTAAACGCCGATCAGCTCGGGCAGCTTGCCGGCCGCCTGATAGGCCACGGCCAGGGCGCGGCGCGCCAGGCCGGCGTTTTGGTTGCGGCTCTCGGTCAGGGCGATGGAGGTTTGGTAGGCCTCAAACGCCTGCTGGAACTTGGCCTGCTGGGCCACGGTGTCGCTGATAATTTGCTGGGCCTGCCAGGCATACAGCTCGCCCTGCAATTGGTAGGTCTGGTCGAACTCCTGATCCACCACCAACGACTCGTCCAGCTTCTGCTGCGCGGTCGGGCCATCCCCCATCAACTGGAACAGCAGCCCGGCCCACTCGTTCCACAGCCCGGCGTTGTTCGGGCTAAGCTGCACCGCCTGGCTATAGTAGTTGTTGGAGTTCGCGGTGCGCTGATCGCGCAGGCTGGCGTTGTCGCTGGTCAGCTCGGCCCAGCGCCGGTTCAGCCGCGCCAGGTTGGCGGTGTGGTCGGTGTTCAGCGGGTTCAGCCCGCGCGCCTTGATGAGCTGCTGCTCGGCGTCACTCAAGATTTGGTCGCGCTGCGCCGTGTCGGTGATGGCGTTGGTGGCGTTCAGGTAGGCCCGGCCGAGGAACAGATAGTAGTAGTCCTCGGTGGGAGCCAGGTTCAGCGCACGCTGAAAGAGCGGGATGGCCGCTTGCGGCTGGCCGCTGTCGTCGAACTGCAAGCCGGTCTTGTAGATCACGTCGGCCTGCACCACCTGCATGTTCAGCGTAACGGCGGCAAACACCACCAGGATTGGCAGCGCGGCGTAGGCCACAATCGCCAGCGGCGAGCGGTTGGCCTGGCCGCGGTTGCGGTTGCCCGCCCGGCCCGCGCCGACCAGCGGGCTTTCGACCACCAACGCGGCGGCCAGGCCCACCACCAGCAGCGCCGCCAGCACGTAGAAGACCGTCAGCGTGGCGGCCACCGCGTTGGCCGAGCCGATCAGTTCTTCGATGGTGGTTGGGGTAATGCCGGCAATCGTCGCCAGGTGCGTGGTGATGGCGATATAGCCGACCAGCGACAACAGGAACGACAGGATCAGCCCGGCGGCCAGCGTGCTCCACAGGTTGCGCCCGCGCATGGTCTGCGGCTCTTCCAGCAGCGCCAGCGTGCCGCCCGCCAGCCAGGTGATCGCGATCAGGCCCAGGATGGCGTACGAGCGGGTGCCTTCCGGCGCGCTGGGCAGCACCGTCAGCGCATCCACCAAAATCCGCCCGGCTTGGGTCGAGCGGTTGTTGTTGGTCATGTAGTCGAAGCCCATCGTCACCAGCACCAGCGTGATCAGCATCGCGCCGACCAGCACCGGCCCCCACTGTTCGGCGGCGGGCCGGGCCTCGGGCGCGCTGGTCAGGCGGGTGGCCGTGCGCCCGCGCCGCCGCAGCCGGGCCGGGGTTTCCTCCACGCCGGCCGGCTCCGCCGCCGCCGCGCGGGTGGGCAGGATGTAGCCCAGCACCAGCATCAGCCCGGTAAAGATCCAAAAGTGTGTGCGCGTGGCGGCAATCGCAATCCCAAAGTGGATTTCGGTGAAGTGCGCCACGATAGCCGAGAACAGGCCGATCAGCAGGATGGCCCGCCACGGCTCACCCGTCAGGGTCGGCGGGCCTTCCGCCGCCTCGACTTTCGGCAGCCCGACCAGGGCCACCAGCGTTAGGAAGACGATCAGGCCCAGCAACATGCCGAACGGCAGTCCGACGCCGATGAACTCCGGCCCTTGCCAGACGATGAAGATAATGGTGGTCGCCGCGCCGCCGCCCACCACCAGCGCCAGGAACACATTCCGGCGCGCGGCCGAGGTGATCAGCCCCAGCCACTTCAGGGCATAGTAGAACACGGCCACGAACAGCATCAGATAAACCGCCAGCCCCAGCAAGCCGGTAAAGGCTAGCGCGTCAAAGGTCTCATTGTGCGAGCGGTCGGGCGAGGCGTTGCGGGCCTCATAGTGCGCCAGGTCGGGCGGGTAGAAGCGGTTATAGGCCACGTACAGCGCTTCCGGCCCATAGCCGATCAGCGGCCGGATGGCGTTCCATTGGTCGGTGGTGCCGTCGGGGAATTGCAGCGGCGCGTGCGGGGTCAGCAGATCCACCACGCCTGTCCAAATCAGCACGCGCACGCGGCCGGTGCCGCCCTCGGTCTCAAACACCTGGCCCAGGCGGCCAATGCCCGGCACCGCGCGCACCGTTTGCAGCGGGCCGTTGGGGATGTTGAGCACCACCAGGAACACGGCCAGCAGCACCGCCACGCCGATGGTGATCAGCGTGAGCGCCCGCGCCCGCCAGTGCAGCGACAGCAGCACCACGAAGACGAAGAACCCGGCCAGCAAGCCCAGCCACGGGCCGCGGCTGCTGGTGAACCAGATCGCCACCAGGTTGACGGCGAAGATGAAGATGTAGATGGCCGCCCGCGCCACGTTGAACGGCAGCCGCCGCGGGTCTTCGTCGGTGAGGATGCCGTGGAACGAGGTGACCACGCGCCCCAGCGCCACCGGCGCGGTCATGATCAGGTAGGCCGCCAGGAAGATGGCGTTGCCCATGTTGCCGGTCACGCGCGCGGTGGTGTCGCCGCCCCACGGCAGCGGGTCGAGCTTGTAGTGCTGCAAGATGCCGTACAGCGCGGTGGGCAGGCTGCAAATAATCACCAGCGTCACGGCGCGTTCCACTTGAGCCCGCCGCCGCAGGTTGGCGGCCAGCACCCCGAACAGCGTGAGATACGAGAAGGTGGTAAATGTCCCCTGCAAGCGCTGGTACGAGCCGTACAGGCTGGCCGTGGGCGCGACTGAGAACACGGTGGCGATGACATACACCAGCACCAGGCAGGCCACCGGCAGCACCAGCGGCACGCGCATGAAGCCCCCCAGCGAGGCGTGCTGGCTGCGGGCCGCGTCAAAGCGCAAGCCGCCCTCGCTGATCAGCTTAATCAGCCAGGCCGCCAGCGCCACTAGCGCCAGCGACCGCATCAGGGTGATCTTGTCGGGTTCAAAAACGCGCGAGGAAAAAATATTGAAAAAGAGCGGGGTGATGACCAGGCCCAACAGCCAGGCCCCTTCCATCACACCCTCACAAAATCGGCTCAGTCGGTTTGGCATGGCGTTAATGTTACCTTGTTATCGGTCGTTTCACAACGCAGGCCCGCAAAGGTGAGTGTAGTCGTGGTTTTGGGGCGCTGCCGTTTTGGGCCAGCCGCCAATTTTTTCAGATAGTGTCTTTCAAAACTACCTCCTGCGATGAGAACCCGCCTCGACGGTGACAATCACACTCCCCATCACTCCTAGCGGCCACTAGGCAGCAACACCCTCCGGTACAGCGCCTCAATCGCGGCCAGCATGTGCGCCTGTGTGAAGTGCGCTTGCACCCGCCGCCGCCCGGCCGCGCCCAGCGCCGCCCGCCGCGCCGGGTCGGCCAGCAGTTCGTTCAGCGCAGCGGCCAGCGCCCCCGGCTGGCGTGGCGGCACCACCAGCCCGGTCACACCATGCTGGTTCACCCAGGCCACGCCCGTGCCCACGTCACACGACACCACCGGCCGCCCGGCCGCCATCGCCTCTAACTGCACGATGCCAAAGGCCTCGCTGCGCTCAATGGATGGCAGCACCACCACGTCGGCGGCGTGATACAGCCCCGGCAGATCCGCGTCGCGTTGGCCCAGGAACAGCACCCGCTCCGCCAGCCCCAGCGACCCCGTCAGCGCCTCCAGCGCCGAGCGCTGGGTGCTGCTCTCGCCGCCCACCAGCAGCGCCGTGGCTCCCGGCACCAGCGCCAGCGCGCGGATCAGGTATTCCACGCCCTTGTAGTAGCGCAACTGCCCCACGAACAGCAGCAGCGGCCCGCCCCCGTACTCGGCCCGCACCGCCGCCACCGCCGCCGGGTCGGCCTGCGCAAACCGCGCCGCGTCTATGCCGTAAGGGATGACCGTCACCTTGCCCGCCACTGGCCCTAAAAAGGGCGACGTTTCCACGTAGCGCGGGCTGGTGGCGATGACGGCGTCGGCGCGCCGCAGCGTGCCGCGCAGCAGCGGCGCATACAGTTGCAGCAGTTGCTTCTGCCGCACGATGTCGCTGTGATAGCTGATGACGGTCCGCCGCGCCCGCCCGCAGACGCGCTGGGCCAGGTCGCCCACCGGGTAGGGGAAGTGCAGGTGCGCGATGTCCGGCCGCTCACGCCGCAGCCGCAGCGCCAGCGCCACGCTCAACGGCGTGGAGGCCACCGTCGCCAGCCGCGCCGCGTAAATCACCCGCACGCCGTTGCGCCGCTCGATGTGCGTGCGCCGGTCGGGGCTGGTCACCAGCACGCTGACCGTGTGCCCGGCCGCCGCCTGGGCCTCGGCCAGCAGCCGCACATGGTTCTCGATGCCCCCCAGCACCGGGTAGTAGTCCTTATACAGGTGCAGGATGTTCACGGCGTCCGTCGGGTGAAGGTCTCAATCGTCAGCCGATTGGTGTAGGCTTTACGCCGCAGCAGCAGTTCTTTGTAATGTAAGTAGGTTTTATCCAGCGGCAGCAGGCGCGTGGTGGCAGCCGGCGCATAATCCGCCGCCAGCGCCGCCCGGATGGCCTCGGCCGTAGACAGCCCCGCCGTCTGGTCGCGGCCCAGCGTCACCAGCCATACCTGCGGCGGCTTTTTCTCCAGCGCCCGCCCCACACCGCCCACCTCGGCCGTGTCCGTTGCCGTCGGCGCTCCGGCGATGCGCCCCAGATAATACCCTACCAGGCTGTCGGTTTCCACAATCACTAGATCGTTTGGCCCGGCATTGGCCGCGATCAACTCGGCCGCCTCGCGCGCGGGCGTCAGGTAGATCGGGTTGAGAAATTGCCGGCCGGTGTAATAGTTGCCCAGCCCCACCGCCCAGGCCAGCAGCAGCGCGCCGCCCGCCACCTGCCCGGCCCGGCGCGGCAGGCTCTGCCAGCCCGCCACCAGCGCCAGCCCAACAAACGGCCACGCGAACAGCGCCCGCCCCGGCACGTTCAGAAACGGCGTGTTGACCGAAACGAAAGTCGTGATCACCGCCACGCCCAGCGCGCACAGCGCCGCCCCGGCCAGCGCCGGCCATATCCCCCGCGCCTGCCGCCACGCGCCGCCCACCAGGATGACGCCCACCGCCGCCAGCCCCAGCCATGCCGCCGGGTTCCACGGGAACACCGTCTCGCCCACGGCAAAGGTATAGCCCGTCATCCCCAGGCCCAGCGCCAGCCCCAACCCGCTGCGGGCCAGCGCCGCGCCTCCCGCCTGGCTGATGGCCGTCGCTCGCGCCAGCAGCACCGGCCCATACAGCGCCAGCCCGGCCACGGCTACGCCGCCCACTGCCAACAGCCACCCTTTACCCCCGCGCACCCCAGCGGGGGCAGGCGAAACTAGGGCAGGCCGCCGCGCCCGCCCGCGCCGCAGCCACAGGCTATGCGCCGCCACTAGCGCGGGATGGAGTTCACCGTCCCACTCCACCAGCCACACGATCCACAACCCATGCGCCGCGAACAGCACCGCCGCCGGATAAAAGGTTGAGATCAGCGCCAGCCCCGCCGCCGCGTAGCCCAGCCACGCCCATCCGCCGCCCCTCCGCGCCGCCCGCACCAGCAGCAGCGTACACAGCAAGGCCAGCGCCACGACCAGCGCGTAGTAGCGCGCCATGCGGCTAAACTCGACGAACGCCGGCGTCAGCGCCAGCAGCAGCGCGGCCGGCAGCCCCGCCCGCCGCCCCAACACCTGCCGGGCCAGCGCCGCCATCAGCGCCACCGCCAGCAGCCCGGCCGCCGCCGAGAACCAGCGCAAAGCGTAGTCGGAACTGCCGGCCGCCGCCGTCCACGCGCCCAGCCCCAGAAAATAGAGCGGCGGATGCACGTCCGCCGCCGCCGCCGCCACCACCTGGGCCGCGCTGCCCCGGCTCATTTGCAGCGCCAGGTACTCGTCAAACCACAAACTGCGCTCGCCCAATTGCCAGGTGAGCAGCGCCCAACTGACCAGCAGCAGGGCCACCGGCCGCGCCCAGCCGCTACGTCTCACTGGGCCGCTCCCGCCAGCTCGGCGTACACGGCGGCCGTCTGGGCTGCCGCTTTGTCCCACGTCAGCGTCGCCGCTTGCGCCAAGCCGCGCCGCCGCAAATCGGCCAGTAGGCTGTCGTCGCCCAAAGCCCGCTTGATCGTCGCGCCGATGGCGGCCTCGTCCAGCGGGTCGAAGAGCAGCGCGGCCTCGCCCACCACCTCCGGCAGCGACGACGCACCGCTGCACGCCACCGGCGCGCCACAGGCCATCGCCTCCAGCGGCGGCAGGCCGAAGCCCTCATACACCGAAGGAAACACAAACAGCCTCGCGCCGCTGTACAACGCGGGCGCGTCGGCCGCCGTCACCGGCCCCAGAAAGCGCACCCGCCCCTCGGCCCCGGCTTCCTTAACAATGTTGCGCGCGTTCGGGTAGCGCGCCTCCCACTGCCCGGCGATCACGAGCAGCGGCGCGTCGCTCAAACGCAAGTAGGCGCGCACCAGCCGTTCCAAATTCTTGTGCGGCTTGTTGCCGCCGAAGTACAGCACGTAGTCGGGCGGCAGCCCCAGCCGGCCCTTCAGCGCCGCCACGGCTGCGGCCGGCTGCGGCGCAAAGGCCGGGTCGGCGGCTTCGAGCACGGTCACCAGCTTGCGCGCCGGAATGCCCAGCCGCGTCCGCAGGTCCGCCGCCGACGCCTGTGAGACGGTGATGATGCGCTGGGCCGCCCGCGCCGCCAGCCGCACCGTCAGCCCGAACAGCCACCGCGCCCGCGTGCTGTAGCGCGCCGGCTGGATGAGGGGAATCAGGTCGTGGATGGTAACGACGGTCGGCAGCCCCGGCCGGTAGGGCATGACGGCGTAGGGCGAGTGATAGACCTGGGCCCCGGTCGCCCGCAGCACGCCCGGCAGCCGCCACTGTTCGGCCGGCGCGAAGTTGCGCACCGCCACCGGCACCAGCCGCACGTTCGCGTAGGCCCGCAGCGCCTCCAGCGGGTAGCGCGTGTTGGCCTGACCCGGATGGTAGAGCAGGTGCAGTTCCAACGCCGGCTGGGTGCGCGCCAGGGCCGCCGCCAGGTTGTAGGCGTAGCGCCCGATGCCGGGAAAGTGATCGTGGATAGCGCGCCCGTCAAACGCGACGCGCATTGCTTTTGACCCCTTGCCCGTCCACCACGCCCGCGTAGACCTTGAGCGTCGCGTGCGCGGCGGCCTCCCAGGTAAAGCGCTTGGCCCGCGCCAGCCCGCGCGCCCGCATGTTGGCCCGCAGCGCCGGGTCGGTCAGCGCCGCCTGCATCGCTGCCATCAACCCGGCCTCGTCGGTCGGCTGAACCAGCAGCCCGGCGTCCCCCACGATCTCCGGAATAGACGACGCGCTGGAGGCCACCACCGGCACGCCGCACGCCATCGCCTCCAGCGGCGGCAGCCCGAAGCCCTCATACAATGAAGGATACACAAACAACTCCGCGCCGTTCATCAAGGCCGGGGCGTCCGCTTCCGCCACCCAATCGGTGAAGCGCACGCGCTCGGTCAGCCCTAGTGCTTGCACGCGGGCGAACACCGGCGCGTACAGCCAGCCCTTGCGCCCGGCGATCACCAAGTCCGGCCACGCGCCCGGCCGCGCTAGCAGCGCCTGATACGCGCCCAGCAAGGCGGCCAGGTTCTTGCGCGGCTCGATGGTGCTGAAAAACAGGATGTAGCGCTCCGGCACGCCGTAGCGCGCCCGCACCGCCGCCACCGCCGCCGGGTCGTTCAGCGGTCGGTAGCTGGGGTTGGCCCCCTCGTAGATCACCGTGATCTTTTGCTCGGGAATGTGCATGTGCCGCAGCACGTCGCGCCGCGTGTGCTCCGACACGGCGATCACCGCGTCGGCCCGCCGCAGAAAGCGCGGCAGCATCAGCGTGAGAAACCAGCGGTTGAGCCGCAGGTGATACTGCGGATAGAACAGGTAGATCAGGTCGTGTACCGTGAAGACCGTGCGGCTGTGCTTGAAGGGCGGCAGCAGGTGGTCGGTGCCGTGAAACACATCGCCCGCCCGCACCCAGCGGTCCAGGCCGATCCCCAAATAGTCGGCCAGCAGCACGCTCATGCGCCAGGGCTTGGCCCCCACGCGCAGCGCCTGCGCCGGCACCTGGTCCAAAGGCGGGGCGGGGCGCTCGCTGCCCTCCGGCGCGTAGTACACGGCGCTATACTCATTCTCCGGCGCGGCGGCCATCAAGGCCGTCAGCAACTCAGCCGCGTAGCGTCCCAACCCGGCGTGCCGATGCACCGCCGGCGAAATATCCATCGTGATATGCATCTGACTGCTCTAGCTCTTAACCAAAACGATGCCCGGCCCACTGGCGTGTAAAAAAGTCACCCGCTGTACTCAGCGGCTCCATCCCCCTTCAGGGGAGGGGCCGGGGGTGAGGGCCGGCCCCCGCGCATACACCGCCCGCAGCGCCGCCGCGTACGCCTCCACGCCGTGCTCGCGCAGATACGCCGTCCGCATCACCGCCAGCTTGGCGCGCACCTTTGCGTCCCCAGCTAGCCTGATCAATTGCGCCGGCAGGTCCGCCGCCGCCCAGTCCACGATCAACTCGCGCAGATCGTGCCGCGCCAGTTCCCCCGCCATCCAGGTGCCGGCCGGCACTACCACCGGCTTGCCCGCCGCCACCGCCTCCACAAAAATGCCGGAGGTGCGCTCGCGATAGGCCTCTACCGCGTACGGCAGCAGGATCAGGTCAGCCTCGGACAGCGTGCGCCGATACGTGGCGCGGTCCACGCCCACTGGCAGCCGCCGCACCTGTGGCCCGCCCGCCACCGTCGTCAGCGCCGCGCCCGTGGCCACAATCAGCGTCAGCCTTTCGGCTCCGCTGCCCGTGCGCTGGGTCAGGGCCTGCATCGTCGCCAGCCCCTTCTCGGCCCGGGGCGCGCCCGGCCACCAGGCCACCACTTGCTCCTTTGAACCGTTAGTAATTTCGCCGCCCGCCTCTACGTCAATGTGCGGGATGGGCATGACGGTGAACG
>Ga0163144_10015244_pt1 | contig 15875 bp, 16 predicted proteins | sample OliLak19BULKMAT1_FD_123175 | JGI IMG/M metagenome (GOLD analysis project Ga0163144, IMG submission 123175) | Freshwater microbial mat bacterial communities from Lake Vanda, McMurdo Dry Valleys, Antarctica - Oligotrophic Lake LV.19.BULKMAT1 | ecosystem: Environmental > Aquatic > Freshwater >...
AACTCCGCAAGCGTGGCATCACCATCCTCGGCCACGGGGCCACAGGGCGCGGCAACGATCAGGTCCGCTTTCAGTTGTGCACGAACATGCTCGCCCCGGAGATGAGCATCTATGCTCCGTGGCGGGACGAGGCCTACCTCGAACGCTTCGGCGGCCGCAAGCAGATGATCGAATACTGCCAGGAACGAAAACTTCCCATCAAGGCGACGCTCAACGCACCCTACTCGACTGACGCCAACCTGCTCGGGCTGACCCACGAAGCCGGGAATTTGGAGCATCTCGATTGCCCGCCGTGGTTCGTGAACCCCGGTATGGGGGTGCTTCCGACCGAAGCACCAAATGAGCCGGAGACCGTAACCATCCGCTTCGAAGCCGGCGTGCCCGTGGCACTCAACGGTGCGGCGGTGAACCCTTTTCAAGCGGTCAGCCAAGCGAATGCGCTCGGCGGCAGGCATGCCATCGGCATCTGTACTCATCTGGTGGAAAACCGCTTCGTCGGCATCAAGAGCCGCGGCGTCTACGAAGCCCCCGGCATGGAACTGCTCGGCACGGCCTACGGCTATCTGCTCCAACTCATTCTCGACCGCCGCAGCCGCGAACTCTTCGATTCGCTCTCGCTGTTCATGGCGAAGCAGACCTATCAAGGCTACGGCTTCGACCTCGCCGCCCACATGGCCCGCGAAGCGATGAAGCCGATCGCCGCCTTGGCCACGGGCACGATCGAACTGAAGCTCTACAAAGGCAGCCTGCACTACCACGCCGGCTACGACGTGCCGCACCAACTCTACTCGGAAAGCAACGCCAGCATGGAAGCTGTCGGCGAGTTCAACCACGCCGACAGCGAAGGCTTCCTGCGCGTGCTGCAGGTCAGCGCGCGGGCCCTGGCCGCGAACAAACTCATCACGCCGCCGGCGTGGGCGGCGGGGTGATGTTGAAGCGCGAGGCTGCGAAAGCGGCCTGTGGTGTCACGCCGTCAGGCGAGCCAGGGCTTCGGCGTACTTCTTTGCGGTTTCCGTCATGACGTGTTTCGGCAGGAAGGGCGGGGGCGAGGCTTTGTCCCAGCCGCTGTTGTCGAGCCAGTCGCGCAAGTACTGTTTGTCGAACGACGGCGGGGACATGCCGACGACGACGCTTTCGGCGGGCCAGTAGCGGGAACTGTCCGGGGTCAGCACTTCGTCGATGAGGATGATCTCGCCGTCGGACAGTTTGCCGAACTCGAACTTGGTGTCCGCGAGGATGATGCCGCGTTCGGCGGCGTACTCGGCGGCGGCGTGGTACATCTCCAGCGTGCGGCGACGCAGTTCCTCGGCCGTCTCGACGCCGACTTTCTTCACCATCTCGTCGAAAGTGATGTTCTGGTCGTGCTCGCCTTGGGCGGCCTTGGTGGCGGGTGTGAAGATCGCCTGGGGGAGCTTCTCAGCCTGTTTGAGTCCTTTGGGAAGTTCGTTCCCGCACACGGAACCCGTGCGTTTGTAGTCTTCCCAACCGGAACCGATGAGGTAGCCGCGGGCGACGCATTCAATCGGAATCACTTCGGTCTTGCGGACCAGCATGGTGCGGCCTTCGAGGAGTTGCCGTTGGGCTTGGAACTCTTCCGGCAGGTCGTCGAGGTCGCAGGAAATGCGGTGATTGGCAGGCAGCAGGCGATCGAGCCAAAAGTTCGTAAGGGTGGTCAGCAGCACACCCTTGCCCGGGATGCCGTCCGACATGACGTGATCGAAGGCGCTGATGCGGTCGGTCGCCACGAGGACGAGCCGTTCGCCGAGATCGTAGACGTCCCGCACCTTGCCGCGATAGGGTGTGTGGCCGGGCACGTCGCTTTGGATCATCGGTGTCATGGGTGTCGTCTTTACTTCGGTCCGGGTACGGCGGTCGTTGAAGAGGCATTGTAACAGCCGGGCGTGCGATGGTCCTGCTGCGGTCGAGACGGTGGATAAAATCGAACGATTGCAGCGATTGTAAGGCATTCGATTGAAGTCCGCACTTCCCTTCGGTCGATGAGATGGTGCGTGTCTCCGTCTCGGCGGCGCGTCGGGGGTGCGGAAATGGCCAGATGGATCGTCCTGATCGTCGCGTTGGCGCCGTTGTTTACGGCGGGCGGCTGCCTGTCGGCGGGCCGGCCGAACGTGAAGTTGACTGACGCCATCGGCGGGCCGCTGCCGCCGCGCGGCGGGCAACCGATGGTGACGCTGCCCGACGACACTGTACCCCGCGAACTCAATAAGGTGACTCTGCCGGAATATGTGATCGAGCCGCCTGACGTGCTCCGCATCGAAGCGGTCATCCGCAAGCAGACCGAAGATCCGGACACGAAGAAGAAGGTGCCCGGCGACGAACTGTTGAGCCTGCCGCTGCAACCCGTCTGGGGTGAGTACGCTGTGCGACCGGACGGCACCATTTACCTCGGCGTGTACGGACAGGTGCAGGTCGCGGGTTACACCCTGTCGCAGGCGGCTGCTGCCGTCCGGGAAACGCTCGCAAAGCAAGCCTTCGCGGAATCGTCCGGCCTCAACCCCGAGTATCTGCTCGTGGTGTTGGACGTCACGCAGTACAACAGCAAAAAGTTCTACGTCATCCTCGACGGCGGCGGCAACGGCGAGCAGGTGATTCCGCTGTCGATCACCGGCAACGAAACCGTGCTGGATGCCCTTGCGGCCGTCAACGGCCTGCCGCCGGTGGCGAACAAGCGGAACATCTGGGTGGCCCGCCGCACGCCGCACCCCAACCAACCCGAGCAGATCCTGCCCGTCGACTGGGTCGCGATCACGCAGCACGGCATCATCACGACCAACTGGCAGATCATGCCCGGCGACCGCGTCTATGTGAAGGCGCAACGGCTGGTCTCGATCGACAATGCGTTGGCGCGATTGCTCACTCCCGTCGAACGGATCTTCGGCGTGACGATTCTCGGGGCGAGCACCGTCAACCAAATCCAAGGCCGCGGCGTGGGCTTCGGCAACACCGGCTTCTAATCGAGGGATGCAACCATGACGCGAATCCTGCTGACACTCGGCCTGCTCGCCGCCTTCGCTTCGACCGCGACCGCGCAATACCCGAACTACCCGGCGATGCCCTACGGAAATGCGCCGCAGAACCAATTCGCGCCGAACTTCTACAACCGGGCCTCGCAGCCGCTCAGCCCTTACCTGAACCTGCTCCGCGGCGGCGACCCGGCCATCAACTACTTCTACGGCGTCCGCCCCGGCACCATACCGGGAACTCTGCCGATGGGTGGCCTGGGTGCGCTGCAGGCTCCGCAGAACTTCAACCAACTCCGCAGCGGTTTCCTGCAGGCGGGCGCCAACCCGACGCAGGAACCGACGAAGATCCCCGAAGGCGGCGTGCCGGTCCCATCCCTGCCGCCCTCGGGCCACCCGATCAGCTTCGGCCCCGGGCTGACGCGGTTCACCCCATTCACCGGTGGCGTCGGCCGACCGGGCGTGTTCGGCAACGCCCCGCCACCGGCTTATAATCGGAATGCCAAGAAATGAATACATGCTCGCCACAGAGAGCACAGAGAAGAAAAAGCTTAGTGGGAAAGTTTCATCTTGATCAGGACTGTCGCGAAGCTGAAGACTCGACAGTTTTTTCTTCTCGATGTTTTCTGTGGTGATTAGTGTCCGGGTTTTCGAAACGAGATCCATCATGAACGCGAAAACTCTGGTGCGGTGCGGCGGGTTGGGCTTGGCGTTGGCCGCGACAGCTTCGACGGCGCAGTCGCCCATACGCGAGCCGGCGGCAAGACTGGTGCGGGCTGTGCCGGTGCTGGAGCCGTCCGCGGCCATTGTCGTACGCGGCCTCGCGCCGACACCGGAAGCGGTAGTGCCGAAGCCCGGAAGTTGGATAAACGGTCCGGTGCCGACGACCGTGAAGCCGCTCGCCCAGCCGAGTCTCGCGCCGGCGAGCCGACCCCCGGTCGCTTCGGATTCCTCTTGGCAATCCCTTCGCAATTTCTTGGTCGGCCCACCGAAGCCGGACGCTCCCGCGCCGCCGCAACCGAGTCGGGCGGAAATGCCGCGCGGCATGCCGGTCACTACTCGGCCTTCGCCGATGATGATGAGTGCACCCGTAGTGCCGACGATGCACCCGGGCGTCTATGCCGGGCCTCCTGCTTACCGCTGGTACGGCTGGGGCACCACCACGCCGGGCCGCAATCCACTCGCTCCGACCGGGAAATCGCCGTACGGTTCCGCCGGCTGGTATGCCCAAACCGGGGCGACTCCAGGAGCCTTCCCCATCACCGCGCCGGCGACGTTGCCGAGCTACGCCAGTGCGGATGCGCCGCAGTATCGCCCGGCCGGGATGATGCAGCCGCTCGTCGTCGACTCGATGAGTTACGGCTTTCCCATCGGTTCTTATCCGACGTCGATGCCGCCGTTGCCGTCCCCGTTGCCGCCCCCATTACCGCCTGGCGCGGTTGTGATCGCCGACGGCATTCCGATGCCGCAATCGGTTCCCTACGCGGCTCCGATGCTGATGCAGGAAGCCATGCCGGTTGTGTTGGGAACGAGCGAATACCCCGTGCCGACGCTGCCGGTCTCCCCGACGTACGTCGGGGTGCCGATGCCGCTTCCGGCGGAAAGTCCTTTTACCGTGCCGATGCTGCCGATCCCGGTACCGCCGCCGGCGCCGCCGAGCGTGAACTGGTCCTCGGCCGCCGGGACTGCCATTCCCTTCGGTGTTCCGTCGCAAGCACTCGCCGGTCCGCAGTGGGGCACGCCGCCGACGGTCGCCCGGCCGCAAGCCCCGACGACCACCACGGCGCCATCGTTTGAGACCCAAATCCGCAATGCTGCTTATGGCTTGGCGACGGTGACCGAAGTTCGTCACGTCGGCCTATCCAAGCTGCTCGTTCGGCTTGAGGTGAAGACCGTCGCCGAGGCCCGTGGTGCCGCTGAGGCCATCGCCAAGGTGCCCGCACTGAAGCCCTATGCCGTCGATTTCGAGGTCGTGGCGCCGTCGACCGCGAAGTAGCCCGGTTTTCCGCTACACTGCCCCGGTACGACCTCCGCACCGGGACGCCCATGCATCGCAACAGCAAGCTCCTTTTCGAGAAGTACGCGCAGGGCCATTTCTCACCCGCCGCCAAGGTGCTCGAAATCGGGCCGGATGTGTCGCCGTCGAGCTACCGCGCAATCGTGGATCCCAAGCAGGAACGCATGTGGGACACAGTCGATTTCCCGCGCAACTTCGCGACCACCTTCACGCTGACGAATGAATACAGCTTCCCCATCGAAAGCGATGCGTATGACCTTGTGCTTTCGGGCCAGGTCATCGAACACGTCCGCAAGATTTGGGTCTGGATGAAGGAAGTGGCCCGCGTCTGCAAACCCGGCGGGCTGATCGTCACCATCGGCCCGGTGAGTTGGCCCTACCACGAAGCCCCCATCGACTGTTGGCGCATCTATCCCGAAGGTATGAAGGCCCTCTGCGACGACGCCGGGCTGGAGGTACTCACCTGCACGACCGAGTCACTCGAAGCGAAGGAATTCAACTTCACGATCCCCGGCCGCTCGCCGGAATGGCAGGACAACTTCACCCGCCGCGTCTTCAGGATCCTGGACAAAGTCCGCTTCCCGGTTGAGTGCGCCTACGACACGATCACGATCGCTCGGAAGCGATCGTAAAATGCCGAATGCGGAATGCGGAATGATGAACGACAAGCAACGAAACCGAAGCGGAGAATCCTTATGGCATCGGTGACTTGGCGCGGTGTGTTTCCTGCGTTGTGTACGCAGTTTCACGATGATGAATCGCTAAACATCGACGGTACGATCTCACACTTGGATGCCATGCTGGATTCCGGCATCCACGGCATCGTCATGATGGGCAGCGTCGGTGAGAATACCACACTGGAACGGGACGAAAAGATCGCCCTCCTGAAGGCGACCGTCGCCCGTGTGAAGGGCCGCATTCCCGTGCTGACCGGCGTGGCGGAGTACACGACGAAGCAGGCCGTTCGTTGGGCCGCCGAGGCTGCGGACTGCGGTGCGGATGGGCTGATGGTGCTGCCGCCGATGGTCTACAAGGGGGACGACCGCGAGACGCTGACGCACTTCCGCACAGTCGCCGCTGCGAGTCCGTTGCCGATCATGGTCTACAACAACCCCCCGGCCTACAAGGCGGACATCACCCCGGCGATGTTCGTCGAGATGATGGACGAGCCGAAATTCGCCTGCATCAAGGAATCCTCGGACAATCCGCGCCGGATCACGGACATCATCAACCTCACCGGCGACCGCTACGTGATCTTCGCCGGCGTCGACGATCTGTTCCTCGAGTGCATGATGCTGGGCGCAACCGGCTGGGTCAGCGGATTGGTCAACGCCTTCCCGGCCGAGAACCGCGCGATCTGGGACTTGGCCTGCGCCGGCAAGTGGGAGGAAGCCCGCGCGATCTACCGTTGGTACACGCCGCTGCTGCACCTCGACACGCATCCGAAGCTCGTCCAGTACATCAAACTCGCCGCCGCCGAGTGCGGCTACGGCACCGAACTGACGCGCCCGCCGCGCTTACCGTTGGTTGGTACGGAACGCGAACAGGTGCTCGCCTTGATCCGTACGGCCATCAAAACGCGGCCGAAGTTGTAACCGTCTCCCTCCAGGAGTGCCCGTCATGATTCGCCTCGCTTCTCTGATGGTGTTCCTCGCGGCGTCCGCCTCCGCCGCCGAGCCGATGAAAGCTGAAAGTTGAGTGGATTCGAAGAATTCCGATGAAAAGACTTGATACGCACACACGACGCTGCATCGGCAGATACTCACAAAGAGGACCCGTCCGATCCCGAAGAAAATGATGCTCGCCGCCGCGTTTCTATTCTCCGCTTTCGCAACGCTGCTCGCGGAGGAAGGCGATCCGGCAATTGTCAACACCACCGTCATGCATGTGACCGTTGGTGCCCCGAAAATCACGGCGATCGCAGGCAACTCGACACATTACAAAATTGAAATCGACGTCACGTACGAGTTGAGCAGCTTGGAAAAGAGCTTCGTCAGTGTCACGAACGCCGCAGTGCGATCCGTCTTAAACGGCGCGGATCAGAACTTGGTGTTTTCATCCGGTCTGGGCGGGCCGCCAACTCCAGGCGGCGGGAAGGTTAAGATCAAGTATAGTTATAATGCTCCTATCGGTCTCGAGACCCATTTTACAGCGAGGATGTTATACAAAGATGCTGCAGACACTGAGCGAGATAAATTCCATAAACGTACATTCTTTGTTACATTGACAAATCCTTAAAATATTAATTTTTAACTCCAGATTTATTTTCTTTAAGAGGATGATGACATGACGTCTCATACCGAACAACAAAATCGAAGCGGCTACACACTCGTTGAACTGCTGGTGGTGATCGGCATCATCGCGTTGATGATCGGCCTGTTGCTGCCTGCGATCCAAAAAGTTCGGGCGATGGCGGATCGTTCGACAGCCGGCAACAACCTTCGGCAACTCTCTTTGGCGGCTCATCAATTCGCGGGGAACAATCGCGGGGTCTTTCCCGATGCTCATGGTGTCGATGTCGGCGGCGGTCGCGTACACACGGGCCATGTGATGCTGCTGCAATACGTTGAAGCAGAAGCAGCATACTGGAAGGTCGTGCATTCGACAAACGGCGGCATTGGGACTGAGAACATCAAAATCTTCTACAGCCCAATGGATCGCACTTTGCATTCCCCTTACACGATTAGTTTCACGAGTTTCGTCATGAACAGGTTATGTTTTGATCAACGTCGTGGACCTTCTCAAGGCATCATCGACGGACTTTCCAATACGGTGGCATGGTCGGAACGATATGCTTATGGTTGCGAATCGACCGGCATCCATTGGCTGGAGCTTAGTGGTCCACGAGTGAATTTACCTGTTCCGAGCGAAGCACGTCCCGGTTATCCGATCAGCTTTCAGCGAGGCGCTTACTTCATGGACGTCAACGGTCCGGACCTGACGCCCTACCCGCCGGTGACGGCGAAGACGTTCCAAGTCGCGCCGTCGCCGGCGGATTGCCGCAACGAGCAGGTGCAGTCGGCGCAGCACTGCGGTCTACTCGTCTCGATGGCGGACGGCAGCGTGCGCACGCTGTCCCCCGGCATCGCCGTGCCGACTTGGTACGCCCTCATGACTCCCTCCGGCGGCGAAGTCGTCAGCGGTGATTGGTGAAACGACTGCGATTTCGCTAAAACGAACCGCGTGAACAAACCACCCGACAAGCCCGCGACCAACTCCGAGCGCGAATTCGGGGTCATGTTCCCCGGGGCGATTCTCGATCCGTCGAAGTGGACGCAGACGGCGCTGAAGGCCATGCCGGCTGAGGGGCGACTGGACCCGGTGGAGTTGTTCGGGCGGACGGCACCGCTGATTCTGGACTTGGGTTGCGGCAACGGCCGGTTCCTGATCGGCAGTGCGCTGTTGCGGGCGGATTGCAATCACCTCGGCGTCGATACGCTGCCCGTGGTCATCCGCTATGCCCGCAAGCGCGGCAACAACCGGGGTTTGCCGAACCTCAAGTTCGCCGTGCTCGGCGGCCACGAGTTTCTGGAAAAGTTCATCGAGCCGGGCACGGCGGCGGAGATCCACGTCTATCACCCGCAGCCGTACTACAACCCGGCGACAATCCACAAGCGGCTCATCACGCCGGCGTTTCTCGCGGTCGTCCACCGCACGCTGCAACCCGGCGGGCTGTTCGTGATCCAGACGGATAATCCCGGCTATTGGAAGTACATCCAAGGCGTCGTGAGTTGCTTCTTCGAGTTCCACGAACGGATCGGCCGTTGGCCGGATGCTCCGAAAGGCCGGACCCGCCGGGAGATCTTGGCGATGAAGAAGAAACTCCCGGTGTTCCGCGGCAGCGGTACACCGAAGCCGGACTTGAGCGAAGCCGAGGCAGTGAAGATCGCCGAGAGCCTGCCGCCGCCGACCTTCGACGCCGACCGCCGGTTGCGCGATCTCGACCGGCAGGCGTAACGTCAATTCTTCAGGTACGCCAGTGAGTCCATGTACGCCAGGTAGGCGAGCAGGCCGAGGATGGCGTAACAGACGGTCGTGCCGATCCACGAGGGCGAGAAGAACTTCAACGCACTTCCCGCGAACTGGTTCAGCCGGATGCGGATGCCGTTGAAGTCGACCGAGTAAAGTTCATCCAGAATCAGATGGGACAGGAAGCCGACCATAACGCCGCCCGCGAGAATGATCCGGATCCGCACGTCGTTCGAGTTGTATTCCAGATAGACGATCAGGCCGAAGATCACCATCGTCGGGATGCTGTGCCACATGCCGCGGTGGACGCTGATGCGACGCAGGATGTGCGACCCGAGATAGCGGATCAGGAAATACAGCACCGCCGAAATCACAATGACGCTTTCGTGCGTGAAGCCCGAGTTCAGGAGCCGCCTGACCAAGAGCATCGGCAGAATCGCCGCGGCGAGTGCGGAGAGTTCGCGGACCGGTCGGCCCGAGTCGCTGTCCAAGTCCGGCAGCATGCCCCCGAGTGCGGTAACCCCCGCAGCCAGGATGCCGACCTCCGGTTCGAAGCTGAGCGGCTTGACCGCCGCGCCGCCGTAGACGATCCCACACAGGGACGACACGGTGATGTGCATGCGGAACCCGGCCATGCGTTCTGCCCCTTCCAGAGATCCGGAAAAATCCGCCACCGACCTTGTGAACGCCTGTTCCCTAGTTCACACTTGTATTCAGGAAGGTCGCACCCAAAGGAGTCTCACCCATGACCAACGAAGAAATTTCGGCAACCTTGCGTCAACAGGCTTCGGTCTTATCCCGCAGCGGCAGCAACCTATATCGGGTCCGCGCGTTTCGCCAAGCCGCAATGGCGGTGCTGATGCTTCCGACGGCGGTGACGGAGATCCTGGCGGCCGGAGGCCGCGCGGGACTCGAACGCATTCCGCTGATCGGCAAAAGCCTCGCGGACATGATCATCGACATCACCCGCCGGCCGTCGCCGGCATGATGTCGCGCTCGGTGCGGGCCACGAACAGCGCCGTCGTCATATCCGCGGTCACATTGACGGTCGTGCGGCACATGTCGAGCAGCCGATCGACGCCCAGCACCAGGAAGATCGCCTCGGCCGGCACGCCGAACATGGTCAGGATCAGGCCGATCAGCGGCAGCGAACCGCCGGGTACGCCTGCCATGCCCGTGGCGGTCAGCACGCACATCAAAAGCACGAGCAGCTGATCCGGCAGTGTCAGGTTCACGTTGAAGACCTGCGCCAGAAACATGACCGTCACACCCTCGAAGAGGGCTGTGCCGTTGTGGTTCATGCTCGCGCTCAGGGGCAGCACGAACTTGGAGATTGGTGCGGGCACGTTCAGTTCGTTCTCGGCGCACTGCATGGCGGCCGGCAGCGTGGCACTGCTGGAACTGGTGCTGAAGGCGGTCAGCATGACATTCTGAATCTTGGCGAAGAAAATCAACGGGTTCATGCCGCCCAACGTGGCGACCAGGATGGGCAGCACCACGAACTGATGCACCGCCAAGCCTGCGAGCACCGTGCCCACGAAGGCGCCGAGCGCCAGCAGGACCTGATAACCGAGTTCGGCGGTGGTGCTGAAGATCAGCGCGAACACGGCAATCGGAGCCAGGCTCATCGCCAGGCGAATGATGAAGTCCGTGATTTGATTCACACCTTCGAGGAATTCGGTGACCAGTTTCGCGCGGTCGGGCGCGATTCGCGTCAGCGCGATGCCGACGAGGATCGACGTGAAGATGACCGCGAGCATGTCTTTCTTGAGAAACGCTTCGAGCGGATTCCGCGGCACCACGTTGGTGAGGGTGTCGATGTCGAACTTGCCCTTGGCCTCGATCTTCGATTCGCCGCGGTACTTGTCGATGAGTTGCTGACGCTGCTCCTCGGGCACGCGATCGCCGGGTCGGATCAGGTTGACGAAGCACAGACCGATGACGGCGGCGAACGCGGTGGTGATGATGAAGTAAGCGAGCGTCTTCGCGCCGACTCGGCCGACGTTCGCCGTGCCGCCGAGCCGCGTGACGCCCACCGCCAAGGATGCGAACACGAGTGGGATGATGGCCATGAACAGCAGATTCAGAAAGATCTGCCCGATCGGCTTGGTCAGGTTGCGGACGACCCACTTCAGTGCCGCAATCCATTCCTCGTTGCCGGATCCCATGAGGTACCAGTTCAGAAACGAACCGAGCGCCGCCCCGGCAACGAGGCCGACCAAGACCCGAACGTGCGAAACGGGAGACGAGGCACCGGCCATGCGAGCGACTCCAAAGGGCGGTTCATGCGAACGCTGTTCTAGCCGGTTGGTTCCCACCTCGGTAGATTCGAGTTGAGAAAATTCCTTTCCCCGAGCGGCACCCATGTTCGATCTCCTGCTGCGCGGCGGCCGCGTTGTCGACGGCTCCGGCTTGCCGGGGGAGTATGCTGATGTCGCCATCGTCGGCGACCGAATCGCCGCCGTCAGCCGCTTTCCTGCAGCATCGTCGAAAGAAGTCTACGACGTCACCGGATTGACGGTCACACCGGGTTTCGTCGATGCCCACGTCCACGGCGACCTGCCGGTCTTCGTCGATCCGATGCAGGAAGCAGCGATCCGTCAGGGGATCACCACGTTTGTGCTGGGTCAGGACGGCGTCGCCTTTGCCCCCGCCGGCCCCGCGACGATGGCGTACATGCGGCAATATACCGCCGGGTTCAACGGCGGCTCCGCCACACCGGATCGAACCTGGAACACGATCGCGGACTATCTGAATCAACTCGACGGCGCGAGTGCGGTCAATGCCTGCGTGCTGATTCCCAACGGGAACGTCCGCATGGAGGCGATGGGTCTCGCCGAGCGCCGGGCGACGGCGGCGGAACTCGCGGCCATGCGGCAACTCGTCCGCGCCGGGATGGAGCAGGGTGCCGTCGGGCTTTCGTCCGGTCTCGATTACATTCCCAGCCTCTATGCGGACGAGGACGAACTGACGGCGCTTTGCGAAGTGATCGCCGAGTACGGCGGCGTCTACGCGACGCACATGCGCGGCTACACGCCGGCGAAGTTCCCCGCGGCATTGCAGGAAGTACTGAACATCGGCCGGCGGGCAGGCTGTGCCGTGCACGTCTCGCACTTCAACGTGGTCATGGCTCAGGCTGAGCCGGTGCTGGCGGCGGCCCGAGATGCGGCCATCGACCTCACCTTCGACCTTTACTGCTATCTCTACGGTTCCACGATTGTCGGCATGGTGACGCTGCCGCCGGAGTTGAATGCGGGCGGCACTGCGGCCACCATCGAGCGGTTGAAGTTGCCGGAGACGCGGCAACTTCTGGAAGCGGAGTTCGCATCGCCGCGCTTCCCCTTGGAGACACTGCGGTTCACGTCGATCCCACACACGGGCTGGAAGCACCACGAAGGCAAGCGGCTCGTCGAGTGTGCGACGACCATTCGCGGCCGAGTCGACTTCGTCTGCGATCTGCTCATCGCCACGGAGATGACGGCCGGCTGCGTGATCCGCCACTTCGCGGAGCGGACCGAAGCCGACATCCGCCTGCTGATGAAACGCCCGGAGATGATGGCCGGCAGCGACGGCATCTTCGTCGGCGGTTGCCCGCACCCGCGCGGCAACGGTTGCTTCGCCAAGTACCTCGGTGAGTACGTCAGGAACGGCACTTGGTCGTTGGAAACCGCGGTGCGGCGGCTCAGCTTTCACGCCGCCCGTCGGCATGGCCTGCGCGACCGCGGCCTGCTCGCTCCCGGCTTCGCGGCCGACGTTGCAGTCTTTGACCCGGCGATCGTCGCGGATACTTCCACCTACGACAACGGCCGCTCGCTTGCCCTCGGCATGGTGCACGTGCTGGTCAACGGCGAGTTCGTCCTGAAGCACGGAACGCGAACCGCCGCTTGTCCCGGTCGCGGCCTGCGGCGCGGGACTGGAAACGTCGGCGGCCAGGTGTAACCTGACACTTCGATTCGACATTCAACGCTTGGGAAGGACTTCGGCCATGGCAGCGACGGACCCGTGGTTTCAGACTCTGTTTGCGGCACGCATCGGCGGCGCGAACTACGGCAAGGGCACCGAGATCTACAAATTCGAGAAGATCAAGCGGGCCAAACGCCAGGCGCTGGCGGACTTCCCGGATCGGCAACTGCTCGACTTCGGCATCGGCGAAAATGACGACATGGCCCCGGCCAACGTCCGCGATCAGCTCAAGCTCGAAGTCGACCGCGTCGAGAACCGCGGCTATGCGGACAACGGCATCGCCGCCTACAAGGAAGCCGCGGCCGCGTTCCTGAAGCAGCGCTTCGATGTGACCATCGACCCCGTGACGGAAGTCTGTCACGCCATCGGCTCCAAGCCGGCGTATGCGATGCTGCCGGCCTGCTTCATCGACCCCGGCGACGTCACGCTCATGACGGTCCCGGGCTATCCGGTCGCGGGCACCTACACGAAGTATTACGGCGGCGAAGTCCACCGCCTGCCGCTCTTGGCCGCCAACGGTTTCCTCCCCGACCTCGACGGCATTCCGGACGACGTGAAGCGGCGCGCCAAGCTGCTCGCGCTCAACTATCCGAACAGTCCGACCGGGGCGGTCGCCACGGTCGAGTTCTACAAGCGGGTGGTCGAGTTCGCGCACAAACACAGCATCATCGTCGTGCAGGATGCCGCACATATTCTGCTCTCCTACCAAGGCGAGCCGCTGAGCTTCCTGCAGATCGACGGCGCCAAAAACGTCGGTGTCGAAGTCCATTCGATGAGCAAGGGCTTCAACATGATCGGCTGGCGGATGGGCTTCGTCGCGGGCCATGCGAAGATCGTGCAGGCCTATGCGGACGTGAAGGACAACTCGGATTCGGGCCAGTTCATGGCCATTCAGCACGCGGCCGCGGCGGCGTTGCTCGATCCGTCGATTCCCTTGGCGATCCGGACCAAATACGAACGCCGGCTCCATAAGCTCGTCGTTGCACTGCAGGCCGTGGGATTCACCTGCGGCATGCCCGGCGGCACTTACTTCCTCTATGCGCAATCGCCCAAGAGTGCGGGCGACCGCACGTTTGCAAATGCCGAGGAAGCCTCTCAGTTCCTGATCCGCGAGCAGTCCGTCTGCTGCGTCCCGTGGGACGACGCGGGGGCCTACCTCCGGTTCAGCGTGACCTATATCGCCGCGAATGAAGCCGAGGAAGACGCGCTGATGGCCGAGACGGTCCGGCGGTTGCGGGGCACGACGTTGAAGTTTTAGAGTGCGGCTGCTTCGCGTCAGGTATTCCGGGGGAGCGGTATGTATCGGTTCATTGTCGTTGGTGTCGTCGGACTGTCCGCGATCGTGATCGTCGGCATATTGCTGACGATGCTGCAGAAGAACCGCGCGAATCAGGACCTGCTGTACTCGGTCAACAACTTCCGCGAGTTGGGTCAATTCTCCGAACTTTATCTGAGTGCGGACGGCAAGCCGCGGCCGCCGGCGGACCCGCGCTGGGCACTCGGACCGGACCCGAAATTCGCCCCGCAGCCGGTGCCGGAATTGGAAAAACTCGGCATCGTGGCGGCCATCCCGGCCGGGACTGCGGGCCGGATGGACCTGCCGCCGAGCGAGCGACTCAGTTGGGTCTTCACCCTGATGCCGACCTTCAACCAGAAGCGGCAGGCGACCGCGGAACTGTACGGCACCGTCCGCACGACCGAGCCGTGGAACTCGGGCAGCAATCGACCGATCGCGGAGACCAGACTCCAGGTCGTTTCCAGTTTTGCGAAGCCGCTGAACACACCGGCAGGCGAGCCGGGGCCGGCCCAGATCGTCGGCCTGTCCGGCTTGGGGACGGACTCGGCTACACTTGCACTCACCGGGCCGACGCCGCTGCCGGGTCAGGCACCCGGTGCGATTCCGCTGATCGCCCCGCCGCAGGCCGGCTGCTTCCGCTACGACGCCGTGACGCCGTTCCCGGCGATCACCGACGGTCTCAGCCAGACCATCCTGTTCGGCGATGTTTCCGAGAACCTCGGCCCATGGCTGCAAGGGGGGCCGAGTACCGTGCGCGGTTTGGATGATGGCCCGAATGCAGCCCGACCGATCGGCAGCGGCGGCCAGTTCGGCGGCAACCATCGCGAAGGGGCGCTGTTCGGGTTCGCCGATCATTCGGTTCGCATCTTCACCGACCGGACCGATGCCCTCATTCTCGCCGGTTTGGTGACCATCAACGGCGGTGCGGGCCAATCCCTGCCGGGAGAATGACCGTGACGACCGTGACTGCGGCGAAGGAAGAGGACCTGCCCGCGGCGGCGGTACTGCTGGGGATGCTGTTCGCGCAGGAGTACGAGTTCGAAGCGGACCCGGCCAAGCAACTTGCGGGTCTGCGGTTGGTCTTCGATGACCCGAAGTCGGGCTTACTTCTGGTGCTGCGGGACGGTGAACAGGTCGTCGGTCTGGCGAACCTGCTTTACGTCCCATCAACGGCGCTCGGCGGCCGCACGGCGATCCTGGACGACTTCATCGTCCATCCCGGTCGGCGCGGGGAAGGTTTGGGCGATGTGCTGTTTGCAGGCGTGATGAGCGAATCGCGAGCCGCCGGTTGCCTGCGGCTGACGCTGCAGACCGATCGCGACAATGTTCCCGCTCAGAAGCTTTACGCCAAGCACGGCCTGATGCGATCGTCGATGCTGATTTACAAGCGCGACTTGCGGGCATCTCAAACGCCCGCGTAAGTCGTTTTCATTACCCGGCGAACTGCACTCGTGAGATCCACGGCCCGGAACGGCTTCTCCAGGAACGAGATCCGCGAGTCGTCTTCGCAGGTGATCGGGCAGCTGTCGAGGTTGCTGCCGATCAGGATCACGTGAATGTCAGGTCGCAGGTTCCGTAGGGCATGCAGGGTGGCGCAGCCATCCATGTTCGGCATCATCAGATCGAGCAGGATCAGGGAATAGTCGTCGGG
>Ga0163144_10015248_pt1 | contig 15874 bp, 16 predicted proteins | sample OliLak19BULKMAT1_FD_123175 | JGI IMG/M metagenome (GOLD analysis project Ga0163144, IMG submission 123175) | Freshwater microbial mat bacterial communities from Lake Vanda, McMurdo Dry Valleys, Antarctica - Oligotrophic Lake LV.19.BULKMAT1 | ecosystem: Environmental > Aquatic > Freshwater >...
TATACAAGCTGGCTGGGGCCTGCACAAATGCGACCTTTTAATGAAAACCGTTTTCATTTTAATTTTCGTTGGTTCTGGGATTATGCCGGTGGCTTGATGACAGATTGGGGTGTGCACTTACTGGATTATGCACTGATGGGTATGAAAGCAGATGTTCCCAAATCAATTGTTGCGCTTGGAGGCAAATTTGCCAAACCTGATTCAGCAGATGAAACACCGGATACATTAATGGCCTTGTACGAATTTGATCAGTTTAATATTACATGGGATCATGCCGTTGGAATTGGCAATGGTAACTATGGCCGTGATCATGGCATTTCATTCATAGGCAACAATGGTACGCTGGTGCTCAACCGTAGCGGATGGGAAGTGTTGGAAGAAAAAAGAAATACGAATAAGGTGTTGGTGCCTTTTGCTAAATCGGTTGATAACGGATTGGATAAACATTGGGTAAATTTTATCGGCGCTGTTCGTTCACGTAAATATGAAGAACTCAATTGCCCCATTGAAGCAGGTGCTCATGTAGCAACGGTTTCTCAAATGGGAAATATTGCCTATCGCAGTAAACAAAAATTAAACTGGAACAAAGAAAAAGGAATGTTCACAGATAAGGCGATCAATAAAGAATATTTAATGAGCAGTTATCACAATGATTATAAGCTACCGAAAGTATAATTTATAACTTGTTGGTCGTTTACTTTTTTTTCTTCCCCTTCACCAATTCATAAGAATGATCAATCCATTCTTTAATTTGTTTAGATGCAACCGATCCATCCACAACAATTGTATTCCAGTGTTTTTTATTCATATGATAACCGGGTAATACACAAGTGAACTGTTCTCTTAGTTCCAGCGCCAGCTCCGGATCACATTTTACATTGAAGCGAAGATCTACTGCATCAAGCGGCAATAATAAAAAAGCTTTGTTGTTCACTTTAAATACAATTACATCCGGACCAAAAGGAAGTGTTTCTTCTGCACCTGTTTTTGACAGGCAATATTCACGGATTGTTTCAATATGCATGCAGCGGTTTTAATACTTTTTGAGTCATGAAGATATGAACAGGATATTTCTTTCTGTACTGGTGGTTGGTTCCCTCTTCCTTTCCTGCAATAAGCAGGAAGAACAAGTACATTATGATTGCGGCCCAACGCCTGTGTGTGCAGCTGTTGTATGCATTGCATACTGGAGTAATTTCAGTTTTTCTTTAATAGATAAAACAACAGGTAAGGATCTTGTATTCGGCAGCAATCCATCAATTACCCCAGCTGATATTAAACTCTATGTAAAAAGTAATTCTCCGTACCGTGAGGTAAGTTTATGGGCCGATAGCAGCAACAATGTTTTGCGTACCATGCTGGCTGCTGATACCATGGCCATTCAAATTAAAAACGAACCGCTTCAGTATATGCTGGTGAAAGTATTTTGTACCAATGAATGTTGCAGCAGATCAGCGGTTGAAATGCTATATGAAGGACAGTTACTGGCTGCTGATAAAAACAAAACGTTCCGCATTAATCGATAGAATTTTATTCGCACAGAGTCTCTGTGTACAAACCGCTTATTTCAACTTCTGCATGGCTGCTTTCAGCTTTCTTAAAAATTCAGGAATCTCTTCTTTACGGCAGGTGCCAACACTCAGCCTGTACCAGTAAGAATTTTTTTCGGCACCAAATGCATAAAAGGGAACAATGGCCAGCTTTGCTTCATCCAATAAATACTGTGTTACATCGGCCTGAGCTTCCAAGTTGGTACCATCGCTTTTTTTCTTTCCGGTGAGATCAACTTTGATCGTAAGATAAATTCCTCCTTGCGGTGACAATACATCTACATTGAATCCTTCTTCTTTTAATTGTATAATCCCTTTTGCAATTTCAACTAAACGGTATTCAATTTCTTTTTTAAAGTTGCTGAGATAACGATCTATATTTTCGTGTTGCACTAAATAATTGGCAGTCGCTTTTTGTTCGGCCATGGGTGCCCATGCACCAATATGTGAGAGAATGGCTTTTACTTTTGAGATGATCAGCTCCGGGCCAAATGCCCAGCCCACTCTTACTCCTGTTGCTGCAAATACTTTACTGATACCATCAACAAATACAGTTACTTCTTTCATAGCAGGACGCAACGTAACAGGATTGTAATGTTCATTGTCGCCAAAAGTTAATGTCCAGTACATCTGGTCGAACATGAGAAAAAGTTTTTTCTCAGCAGCTTGTCTGTTATTATTTTCTTCCAGAATCAAATCACATATTTTTTCCAGTTCCGTTTTTGGGAACATCGTTCCTGTTGGGTTTTGCGGGGTACACAAACAAAGAAGTGTTGCTCCTTTCAGATGTGGTTTTATTTCTTCAGCCGTTGGTATAAAGTTATTTTCAGGCGTTGCTTCAATAACAATATGCTGTGCGCCGTTAAAGTGGGTATAGTGATTATTGTTCCAGGAAGGAGCTGCATAAATCACTTTGTCTCCATTGTCAACAATAGCACGAAAGATGGAATAGATCAAGGGGCGGCCGCCAGCTGCAATTTGAATTTCGCTGATGCTGTAATCAAGTCCTTCTCTTTTTTTTAAAAATTGCGAAACGCTTTGTCTTAATTCAACAATACCCTCGGCTGCAGGGTACGTAGTGAAATTATTTTTATACGCTTCCACAATCTCATGCTCCAGTTCTTTGGGAATGGGAAATACCTGACTGTCGAAATCACCAATGGTGAAATTGTAAATTCGTTCGCCGAGGCGAATGCGTTCTTTGATCTGGTTGCCCAGCTTTACAATTTCGGAACCCACTAATGTTTCGGAGAGATGAGATAATTTCATTTGCCGTCAGTTATTAAGAAAGCACAAAAGTAATTGTTATTGAAGAAATGGCCGGGAGGGAGGCCTTGTATTCCCTGAGTCTTCGTGAGTTGGCGGCAACTATTTATGAAAGCCTGCGCTATTTGATGATAGCAACAAATACGCTGATCAAAGCTTCTTTTGAGGTTAAAAACTCCCTTCATTTTCAGAAAATAAGTTGATAATTTAACCCTTATCTTGCAGCTTTAACAGGTAATTATTCATTACCTTCCACGCTATAAATCAGAACAGTCTTATGAAGTTTATCGTTTCGTCTTCGGCTTTACTGAAACAACTGCAACAAATCAACGGTGTTATCAATGCCAATACCGTGTTGCCCATTCTCGAAGATTTTTTGTTTGAGATCAATAAGAACAAACTCACTGCTGTAGCCACTGACCTTGAAACAGTGATGAAGATCCACATGGATATCGAAGCAAAAGACAATGGTCGTGTATGTATTCCTGCAAGAATTTTAATGGATACTTTAAAGAATTTACCTGACCAGCCATTGACCTTTAATATTGATAAGAATTTTGCTGTTGAAATTACCAGCGATAATGGTAAGTATAAAGTAATGGGTGAAAATCCTGATAACTTTCCCAAAGAACCTGTTGCTGATGATACCACTTCCTTTACAACAACATCCTCTGCATTAGTAACTGCTATCAACAAAACATTGTTTGCTGTTAGCAATGATGATCTTCGTCCTGCCATGACGGGTGTATATTTTGAACTGGATAAAAAAGGATTAACATTTGTTGCAACAGATGCTCATCGTTTGGTTCGTTACAAACGCACCGATGTAAGTTGCCCTAAAAGCGAAAATTTTATTGTTCCTAAAAAGCCGTTGAATTTATTAAAGGCTGCTTTGCCTGATAATGATGATGAGATCACCCTGTCTTATAACAGCAATCACCTGTTTGTCGTTCACGGAACAACAGAGTTGGTGTGCCGTTTGATTGATGCAAGATTCCCTGATTATAAAGTGGTGATCCCCGCTGACAATCCATATAGTTTGGTTGCCAGCCGCAATGATCTGGCCGGAGCTTTACGTCGTGTAAGTGTGTTCAGTAATAAAAGCACCAACCAGGTTGTACTCAGCATCAGCGGAAGCCAGTTGCAATTAGCAGCACAGGATGTTGACTTCAGCTTTGAAGGGAACGAACGCATGAAATGCCAATACGATGGTGAGGATATGCAGATTGCGTTCAACGCAAAATTTTTAGTGGAGATGCTGAATGCAGTTGAAACAGATGAAGTAAAAATGGAATTAAGCACTGCCACCAAGGCCGGGCTCATTAAACCAACAGAACAAAATGAAGGTGAAGATGTACTGATGCTGGTAATGCCGTTGATGTTGAATCAATAAGATATTTAGAAACCAATACTAACAACAAAGGTCCTGCTCGAAAGAGCAGGATTTTTTAGTTGTATTTTTAACCATGAGTTACATCTCTCTGTATTCTTTCGATAATTACATAAACGCTAATCTGCGCATGATGCAGCTGCAGGAAGAAGGCATCAACTGCTGGCTCAAAGATGAATACACTGTTACCATTGATCCCATCTTAACCAATGCCATTGGTGGTATTAAACTCATGGTGCATGAATCGCAAAAAGAGAGGGCGGCCGATCTGTTGCGCACGATGATCAATAAAGAAAAAGAAAACAGGCCCTGCCCCAACTGCAAATCACTGAATGTAGAATATATTGTTACTAACCGCAAACCCTCCAACTGGTTCAGCGCCATTTTTACATTTCTGTTGGGCGATATGGCCATTGGTGCCAAAAAAGTCTATCATTGCTTTGATTGCGGAACCGAATTTGAAAATGTAGAACCAAAAGAAGCCCCCTCTCAGGATTATGCTGAACAGGAGAAAGATCAATTATAAAAATCTTTTCTTTTTCCTTCGTAACTTTTCCCTTTAATCAATTCGCCATGTGGAAAAATTTGCTGGAACATTTTCAAACATTGGAACAACGTCCCCTTGAACGCATGGCCATTCTTGTTGGCGGGTTATTATTGTTCTGGATCATTGAAGGTGCCATTCCGCTATTTTCTCTAAAATATAAAAAAACAAAACTGAGACATGCGGGTGTCAATTTTGTATTCACTGTTATCCATCTCATCATTCATACCTTTCTTGCCATTCTTATCATCAAACTATCCGACTGGTGTTTGCAAGCTGGTTTTGGTTTAGTGTATTGGTTCAATGCCAATATACTTGCTACTATTTTCATTGGCGTGCTGGCCCTCGATTTCAGCAGTTGGCTGGTTCACCTGGTCATGCATAAAGTTCCATTACTCTGGCGTTTTCATTTGATTCATCATAGCGACACCAATGTAGATGTTACAACAGGTTTGCGTCATCACCCTGGCGATAGTTTATTAAGAGGTCTCTTTTTCATTTTGCTCATTTTTGTTTCAGGGGCGCCGATGTACAGTGTTATGATTTATCAAACACTGGTGGTATTATCAACTGCTTTCACACATGCCAATATCCGTTTAAACCCAAAGCTTGACAAAGTATTGAGCTTTTTTCTCATTTCGCCTAACATGCACAAAGTGCATCATCATTGGAAACAACCTTATACAGACAGCAATTACGGAGCCGTATTCTCCATTTGGGACCGCTTGCTCGGTACGTTTAAAATTTTGGATATCAGGCAGGTTCGTTATGGGCTTGATCGTTATTACTCCGAGGAAAAGGATGAAGATGTGTTAACCTTATTGAAAAAGCCTTTCGGGAAATTAGAAAAGTAAGCGTGAGGCGAAACTTCAATTATGTCATATTTTTTTAATCCTTTTTTTTTAAAAAATCATGGCTAAAGCCACAATCTTTTTTAATTTTTTTTAACCCCAGCCTTAAGGCTGGGGTTATGTATTCAAGAGAAGTGGCTTTAGCCATGAACGACTTCTAAAAAATCAGATATTCCCGTCTTTTTTTGCCCATTCTTCTATATTTCTACAAAATAAAAAATAGTTTTAGCCCTTTTCAAAAATTATTTTGAAATCAAGTGATTGATTTTCAACTGTTTTATTTAAAACCACTATCGTTATCTACCAGCTACTAAAAAAAAGATGGTACTTTGTGTTACATAGTACTGAATTTTCCCTTAGCTTTGTTTTGTCAATGAAATTTCGGTTAGCAGAAGGTGTAAAATAGAAAATGGGAAGAGCTCCCCAGTGACCATTCACCACTTGCTGTTAACCAATTAAACAAACTCCTAAGGTTATGAATATCGAGAACACACAAAGCCAGATGCGCAAGGGAGTACTGGAATTTTGCATTCTCTCCGTTATTAAACGGGGCGAAGTTTACCCCAGTGATATTATTGAGGAAATGAAAAAGGCAAACCTTAACATCCTCGAAGGAACCCTCTATCCGCTTCTTACCCGACTTAAAAACGCCGACTTTCTTACCTACCGTTGGGTAGAAAGCAGCAGCGGCCCGCCCCGCAAATATTTTTCGTTAACCGAAAAAGGTGCAGCCTTTTACAAAGAGCTGGAACAAACCTGGAACGAAATGGCCAACGCTGTACAAACTGTTACCAAACAGAACGGACGGTTAAATGCAACTGTTACCGGCGAAACAATCACAGTTCATCCTTCATCGGGTAATGAAAATCCACTTTAACCATTAAACTGTTATTATCATGAAAAAGGTCATAAATATAAACTTCAAGGGCCGGGTAATTCCCATCGAAGAAGCGGCTTTTGAACAATTGCAAAAATACACAGAGAGCCTGCGCCGGTACTTTGCCAACGAAGAAGGCCGTGATGAGATCATCAATGATATTGAAGATCGTATTGCCGAACTATTTGATGAAGAAGTGAAAAAAGGTGCAACCTGTATTACCGAAGCAAGTGTAAGCAGCATTACTGCAAGCATGGGCAGTGTAGAAGATTTCGAACAAATGGATAATGATGGAACAACTTCATCAACCAATGTACACCGTAGTGCTTCTTCAACTTCATCAGCATATGCAGGGAGTGAAGAAACAACAAGAGGAAGTTTAAGCCGCAACGGGAATGATAAGATACTGGGTGGTGTGTGCAGTGGCTTAGCTAATTATTTAAAGATTGATCCAACCATTGTCCGCATCTTATTTGCGCTTATCACTTTTGGTGGTTTTGGTACAGGTGTATTGATCTATATTATTATGTGGATCATTCTTCCCATCAGAGATTTAAAAACAAATGTGCGCAAACGTCTCTTCCGCAACCCCGATGATAAAGTGATTGGTGGTGTGGCTGGTGGTTTAGCTAACTATTTTAATATTCCGGTTTGGGTTCCACGTGTGGTCTTTTGTTTACCCCTAATTCTGGGTGTGATCACTTCTATTTTCAGAAATGCCTGGTTTGATTTTGATTTTGAGCCCGACTTTGTGTTTGGTGGCTTTGGCGGAACACTATTTGTAACTTATATTATTTTATGGATCGTTTTACCATTAGCCAGCAGCGCTACTGATAAATTACAAATGCGTGGTGAAAAGATTGATGTGAACAGCATTAAAAATGCAGTGCAGGAAGAATTAGGCGGAGGCACTGTAAAAGAACGTACAGCTCAAATGGTAGAAGAAATAAAAGAAGGTGCACAGAAAATGAGTACAGCCATTACCGAAGGCGGACAACGTGTAGGTGCTGAGATCAGTTCAAAAAGTAAAGCCTTTGCCGTTGAGGCGGCTCCTGTTGCAAGAAGCGCAGGTGCAGGAATAGGCCATGCAATTGGTGTGTTGTTTAAAGCTTTCTTTTTGTTTGTTGCCGGTGTTATTGCCTTTGCATTACTCATGGCACTGATAGGCGTTACTATTGCAGGCGTTGCAACCTTTCCCTTCAAAGGATTTTTCTTAGAAGGCACCTGGCAGCATGTAGCTGCTTGGGGAACTTTGTTGCTGTTCTTTTTAGTTCCTGTTATAGCATTGCTTACATGGGTTATCCGCAAGATCATTGGTACCAAGAGCGGTAACCCATATTTAGGATATACGTTTGGCGGGTTATGGGTCATAGGTTTAGTGTGTTTTGTTATTCTCATTGCTTCTTTCGGAAATAATTTCAGAGTGAGTGCACACGAACCGCAAACAGTAGAAATTATACAGCCTGCAAGTGGAAAGATGCTGGTGAAAGTTCCTTCATCAAAAGTAAAGATCTATGGCCGCAGGTTTGGTTTAGATGAAGTGTTTACCATGGATGGCGACAGCCTCTACATCAACAATATCCGTTTACGTATTGTAAAAAGTACCGACAGTTTGTACCATGTAACTTTTGATAAAAGAAGTTCAGGCCAATCAAAAGAAAAAGCAATGGCCAATGCACGTTCTATTCAATACAGCTTAAACTTTAAAGACAGTGTGTTAACACTTGACAGAGGGTTTACCGTGAGCGAACATTCAAAGTTCCGTAATCAACGTGTAGCAGTAACCATTGAAGTGCCGGTTGGTAAAAGAATTTATATTGATAAAAGTGTTGATCGATTAGAGTGGCACAATGTAACCTTCAATGGTCCACGCCGTGGTAACTGGGAGTGGGAAGATGATTGGGACAGCCGCGGATGGAATGATACTGATGTTGAATATGTAATGACAGAAGATGGCCTGGAACGTGTTGATGGAAAGGACAAACAGCAAGACATCAAAAACAAAGAACAATCCATTGAAGAAGAAATGACTGAGTTGGAGGAGCAGAAAAAAGAACTGGAGCAAAAAGAAAAAGAATTAAAAGATCAGAAGAAAGAAAATGACAGTCTCCGTTACCGTTATAACCCCAATCAGCAAAAAGCACCTGAGAAAAACAGCAAGCAGATCGTTGAAAAAATAAATACAAACAGTGAAGCACCCTTTCAACCAATGACCTTGAACGCACTGTAGTAATCTCGGTTAAAGTTGGAACAGCCAACGGCCCCAATGTTTTGAAAGAAGCGGCGGGGCTTTTTTTCCTCCCCTCCCGGGAAAGCCTGTCCCGCAAAAAGCGGGAGGATTATGGGTGGGTCAATCATCATCTTAACCCCGCCTGAACCGTATTAGTCGGGCAGGCATTAAACCTTATTTATGCGCACATCGAAATTTATTACCGCATTATTAATTGCCTTTGTTGTTTTTGATGCAGCATCTGCACAGCAACCCAATCAAAAACATCAGGATAAAGAATTATTTGAAACCATTCTGAAATTAGACAGCACCTGGTTTGCTGCATTCAATAAAGACCTCGTTGTTTTCATTAGTTACTTAGATTCTTCACTTGAGTTTTATCACGACAGAAGTGGACTTACATTTTATGCAGATAATATTGCTGCCTTTAAAAGAATAAAAACAAATATACCCGATTTGAAAAGGGAGTTGCTGAAAGAAACGATGGAAGTGTATCCCATTCCTGGCTATGGAGCTGTGCAGATTGCCCAACATCGTTTTTGCCATATGGAAAACGGGAAAATGGATTGCGGTGCTTTTAAATTTATACATGTATGGAAGAAAACCGAAAAAGGCTGGAAAGTAACAAGGATTGTGAGTGTAGATCATTAACCCATTCTTCTTTATATTATTTACAACCGTGTTTTAAAACAAAACACGGTTTTTTATTAAGACTCACTAAATGATCTATTTTATCAAAAACTTTTCTTCCACCATTCTCCTCCTTCATTTACTTTTGCATCCATCATCAACGATTGAATAAATATGAAGTCTACTCCCTTTACACACAAACACATTGCACTCGGCGCAAAAATGGCTGAGTTTGCCGGTTACAATATGCCCATTTCTTATACCGGCATTAACGATGAACATGCAGCGGTTCGCAACAGCGTTGGCGTATTTGATGTAAGCCATATGGGAGAATTTATTTTGAAAGGTGAGCGTGCCCTTGATTTAATTCAACGTGTTACCAGTAATGATGCAAGCAAGCTTACTGCAGGTAAAGCACAGTACAGTTGCCTGCCCAATGAACAGGGCGGTATAGTAGATGACCTGCTTGTGTATTGTATTGAAGAAAACAAAGTGTACATGCTGGTAGTGAATGCAAGTAATATTGAAAAAGACTGGAGTTGGATTCAGCAATTCAATACCAATAAAGTGGAGATGCAAAACATCAGCGACAAAACCTGTTTGCTCGCCATCCAGGGACCGAATGCAACAAAGATGCTTCAACCATTAACGGAGATGGATATTCTCAACTTAAAATATTACACATTTACAAAAGGAAAATTTGCAGGCGTTGATAATGTATTGGTGAGTGCAACAGGTTATACCGGTGCAGGTGGTGTTGAAATTTATTTTGAAGATACTCATGATGCTGCCAATAAAATATGGGATGCAATTTTTGAAGCAGGTGCTTCAGTTGGTATCAAACCAATTGGTTTGGGCGCAAGGGATACGCTTCGTTTAGAAAAAGCATTTTGTTTATATGGAAATGATATTGATGATACCACCTCACCATTAGAAGCAGGATTGAGCTGGATCACTAAATTCAGCAAAGAGTTTACTTCCAAATCAGTTTTTGAACAGCAAAAAGCGGAAGGTGTAAAACGCAAGCTCGTTGGTTTTGAAATGATCGATCGTGGCATTCCCCGTCATGATTATAAGATCAAAGATGCTAACGGTATTGAAATAGGAAAAGTAACCAGCGGAACACAATCGCCTTCTTTGCAAAAAGCAATCGGTATGGGATATGTTGCAACAGAACACGCTGCATTTGAAGCGGAAATTTTCGTGGAGGTAAGAGATAAACTACTTAAGGCAAAAGTGGTAAAAGTCCCTTTTTTATAATGTGTTGAAAAACCAGTCAGACGAGAGCGTCAGACTTAATTTGTACATTGGTATAAACATTGCTGTATTCTGTATCATTCAAAAAAGAACCAATGCCAATCATTCACCTTACTACATTTATTGCTGCACCTGTTGATGTTGTATTTGACCTCAGCCGACATATTGGTTTGCATAAAATTTCGCAACAGGATAATAAAGAAGAGGCTGTTAGCGGAACAACTTCAGGCTTAATTAACGAAGACGAATGGGTTACCTGGAAAGCAAAACACCTCTTTAAAACAAGGTTCATGACGTCGAAAATCACCGCCATGAATAAACCTGATTACTTTGAAGATGTGATGACCAAAGGTGATTTTATTTCCTACTCACATAAACATTATTTCAAAGCAACAGATAACGGAACCATCCTCATTGATAAAATCAGTTTTGAATCCCCTTATGGAGTTGTTGGAAAAATGTTCAACCGACTCTATCTCATTAACTACATGAAAACACTTATTGAAAAAAGGAACAAAACCATCCGTGAATATGCTGAAAGCAGTAAATGGAAAGCTTTGTTGAATTAACAGGTAATTTCCGGCAAAAAAATGCGTAGAATTCATTGGGCTATCAGCCTTGAATGTATTAAACTTGCGTACCAATTAATATCCTACTATGAAGGCCGATGTATCCGTACGAATATTCTTATTTCTTTGTTGAATCTTTTTTTCCAGCCTACTCTGTATGTCATTACAAATGGTGGTGTTTTTCCAATCATTTTTGTTAAAGGCGAAGACAGCAAACAATGGAAGGTATGGAGCCGGGGAGGAAGCAGCATGCTCTTTACAACAAAGAATCACTGAACAAAAAAGTTTCGTTTGTATTATATAACCATAACAGGCAAACGATTTTTTCAACAACTATCACATCCGGCAGGGCTGAGTTTGATTTTAATTATCTGCCCCGTAATTTATACAGTTACCGGATCATCGATGGAGAACAAAACATGGCAGGAAAGTTAATTCTTGGAAATCAATAAACACATCAACCAAAATGATAAACCCTTCGGAAAATCGGAGGGTTTTTTGTTTTCATCAGCATTCAACACAGTTCATTAATTTTGCTGCTTTCAAGGATGCAAACAAAACCAACATTATTTACCAGTCTTTCGCCTGCTCTTTTGCATTTATATGATTTAAAGAATGCCGTGGTTGTGATCATTGATGTATTTCGTGCCACTTCAACCATTGCTTCTGCATTGCATAATGGTGCTAAATGTGTGATTCCCGTTGATACTGTTGAAAAAGCAATTGCACTCAGTAAAGCTACCGGTGGTATTGCTGCAGGGGAAAGAGATGGAAAATTGGCAGAAGGATTACTGCACGGAAACTCTCCCCTGGAATATGGTCCTGATTTCATTTTCGGTCAAACGCTGGTTCTTACAACCACCAATGGAACAAGATTGCTGCAAATGGCGCTGGATAACGATGCTGATACAATTATAACGGGTTCTTTCCCCAACCTTAGTGCAGTTTGTAATTTCTTATTGAAAGAAAATAAAAATGTGATCCTTGGTTGTGCAGGATGGAAAGACCGTTTTAATTTAGAAGACACTTTGTTTGCCGGTGCTGTTATTAATCGTATTAAAGAAAACTTTACCATTCATTGCGACAGTTCATTAACTGCCGAGCAGCAATATCTTTTAGTAAAAGATGATCTCTATAGCTTTGCCCCCAACCTCACACATTATCATCGCCTGGTTGATCGGTTTGGGTTGATAGATGATATTCGTTTTTGTTTAACCCCTGATGCAGCAGATGTACTTCCTTTATATAAAGACGGATTATTGATGAAAGGATGAGCAATTACAAAAAAGACAAACCGATAAAGATAGTTATGTTTATCTAAAAAAAGTTTGTTGAATATTTGTTTTTATTTCTTTCTCTTTTTCACAGGAAATGTGAACAGAATCCTTTTATTTTTGCAGATTGGCCTCACCTCAATGGCCATCTAAAAAGATCATCCCGAATGGCATTACCACATTTGTTGAAGTTTGCTTACAATCATGGAACCGAAGAAGTCATCCGCAGAGGAAAAAAAATTCATGCTATCGGCTTTGCTGAAATGGTTGAGCATGATGAGCTAATGGGAATGGTTGTGTTTCGTGTAAGGGATGATTCCTATTCTACTTTCTACAAGGTTTATATTCAGAAATACAAGGATGCCAATTCTATGAATGTGCGTTGCAGTTGTCCTTATAATTTAGGCGATATCTGCCGCCACGAAGTAGCTTCTCTTTTTCAATTGCAGGATCTCATTGATAAAAATATTCTTGGCATCAAAGATCTGCGGTACGATCAACGCCACACCGTGGTGAAAATGAGAAACATTGAACTCAAAATCATCCGCACCTTAACTGCTGCTGCTGCTTTAGATGATGCCGAGGTTTTTCTGCGCAGTAATAAAGCTTCTATTTTGTCGGCCAAAGATGAATGTGTAAAAGCAGAAGTACTGACGAATGGCGAAACCTGGCCAGTAACCATACAAAAAAACGACGAGCGGAATTTTGACAGCTCCTGCACCTGTGCTGAAAATGCACATGCCATTTGTGAACACAAGGCCATTGTATTTATTCAACTGTTGAATTCGTATGGACCGTTATATTTCGACAGCATCCGCAACTTGGATAAAGAAAAAGGAAAGCTACTGGCCATTTATGGTTATTCATTAACCGATAACTGGAAAGAAAAATTTGAATTCATCTATAAAGATGGTAAACCTTTTTTACGTGTGCTTGATCCCGGAGTAAAAAGAGTAGAACCTTCAACACTTAAAAAACCGGAGCCGGTTACTGCCTTTGCTGTAAATGAAACAGAAGTTGAAGTAGCTGAAGAAGTAAAACAAACGATCAGGCTTGGTATTGTTTTCAACAATAACAGTAAACAGTTCCCTTATTTCAATATTGATGTGGTGAAAGGGGAAACCAATGAAGATGGTTCTGAATTTATTGGCGCTGTAGAAAAATTAGATGTGTCCAAATTTTTGGACACCGAAGACCTGACAGATGCTGACAAGCAATTGCTGCAGTTGCTGCGTCGTTTGCAATCTGCCGAGATCAGCAAATACGTTAACCGGAATTCGCCCTTTTCCGGCATCTGGGAAAACATCATTCATCATGAAGAAGATGATTTACCAGGCGATACAAAAACGTTGATGCTGGAATACCTGCTGCCACGTATTCAAAAATTATTTGCAGAAACCAGTTCGCCTTTTCTGCTTTTACCAAAAGGTAAAGAGTTTAAAACCAAAAACCTTCTTCCTGTTTCAACTTCAGCAACGTTCCTCAAACCTTTCTTTGCTTTAAAACAACAAAAAAATAAATGGGAGTGGAGTTGTAAGGTAAAAATCAACAGCGCTGCAGTTGATGTACACGAAAACGATTGGAACAGCCCGATCATTTTTTTAATGAATGGTGAAGCAAGAACATGGGACAAACAGGATGATGCCCAACATGCAATTGACTTTGCAACAAACAATAACCGGTTAATCAGTAATACTGGGCTCGCTTCTTTTCTGGAAAAGGAAGCCTTGAAAATTGCAAGAGAATATCATGTAGAGTTTGATAATGCCTTGATCAAAGAAGTAAAATCGGGTGAACCGGAAGTTACATTGCAATTACAGGAGCGTGGAGAATACCTTGTAATGATCCCCACTTTCAGTTATAAAGGTTACAAAGTAAGACCAACAGATAAAGAAGAAATTATTCTTTTAGATGAAGATGGTTTGGTGATTGTTAAACGCAACCGTGAAAAAGAAAACGACTTCATTGGCAAAGTTGAAAAACTGCATTCGCAATTTATTAAACCCGATGGTGGTACTCAGCTTGCATTAAAAGGAGCAGAAGTATTGAAGAACAACTGGTTTTTTTTATTTGTAGATGCCATGAAGGAAATGAAAGTGCCGGTTGAAGGCTGGGATGTGTTGAAAAATTTCCGTTTCAATACGTCTAAACCAAAAACACAGATCTATATCAGCAATGGTGTTGATTGGTTTGATGCAAAAATCAACGTGGTGTTTGGTGATCAACAGGTAAGCATCGCCGAAGTAAAGAAAGCTTTGGCCAACAAACAAACATTGGTGCATTTACAGGATGGTTCGTTAGGTGTTTTACCTGAAGAATGGATCAAGCGTTACTCCATGTTATTTCGTGTTGGAGAAAATAAACAAGACAAGCTTCGCCTATCAAAATATCATATCAGTGTTATCGATGAGTTGTATGAGAACAGGGATGAAACGGAGCTCATGATTGAACTGGAAGAAAAATATGAACGCCTGCGTGAATTCAAACACATTCAAAAAGTTGATCCGCCCAAACATTTGATGCCCATCCTTCGTCCTTACCAGGAAAGCGGGTTTCATTGGCTGAACTTTTTAAATGAAGTTGGTTGGGGTGGTATCCTTGCCGATGATATGGGATTGGGCAAAACCATCCAGGCGCTTTCGTTTCTTCATCACCTGCGTGAAAAGAATGGAACACTAAAAGCATTGGTTGCTTGTCCCACTACATTGATGTTTAACTGGGAAAATGAAATTAAAAAATTTACACCTTCACTCACCTATCATATTCATCACGGTGCACAACGCACAAGAGACAAACAGTTGTTTGATCAATTCAACATTATCATTACAACTTATGGCACATTGCGCAGTGATATAAAATTATTAAGTGAGCAGGGTTTTGATTGTGTGATACTGGATGAAAGCCAGGCCATCAAAAACCCCAACAGTAAAGTGGCCAAGGCTGCCTGTTTGCTTAAGAGCAAGAATAGGCTTTGTATGAGCGGTACGCCTTTGCAGAATAATACCTTTGACATTTTTGCACAAATGAATTTTCTCAATCCTGGTATGCTGGGCAGTGTAGAACATTTCAGAAACGATTTTGCAACACCCATTGATAAGTTTGGTGAAAAGGAACAAAAAGAACATCTGCGTAAATTGTTGTTTCCTTTTATTCTTCGCCGCACCAAAGAACAGGTGGCTAAAGATCTGCCTGAAAAAACAGAAACCATTTTGTTTTGTGAAATGGAATCGGAACAGCGCAAGATCTATGATGCTTACCGCAATGAATACCGTTCTAAAATATTAGGCACAATTGAAGATGTAGGTATTGGTCAATCACAATTGACCATTCTGCAGGGATTGATGAAGCTTCGACAAATCTGTGATTCGCCTTTTATTTTAAATGAAGCCGAAAAGCTGCCCAATCACTCTATTAAGCTTGATGAAATTGCACGTGA
>Ga0163144_10015249_pt1 | contig 15872 bp, 14 predicted proteins | sample OliLak19BULKMAT1_FD_123175 | JGI IMG/M metagenome (GOLD analysis project Ga0163144, IMG submission 123175) | Freshwater microbial mat bacterial communities from Lake Vanda, McMurdo Dry Valleys, Antarctica - Oligotrophic Lake LV.19.BULKMAT1 | ecosystem: Environmental > Aquatic > Freshwater >...
AAACCAGTATATTCTCCGGCCATAGCGACGCGAGATTTTGCGTCGCTACAGCCCACATTGCGGGTTTCATTACCAAGATCTCATCAATTTATACAAAACATCCTATCTTTTGTTGTTCACATGCGTACAAATCATAGGTATAATGGGCGGTATTACAAACAACTGCGCCCGGCTCACGCCCCCGCAGCCATCTGGAGTATAGAATGAGCCTGATTGACACTGAAGTCAGCCTTCCCGACCTCGAGTCGCGCTCGCCGATTGTGAACGATTTTTCAATCGTCGTTGCAACGGCGAATGGTTCTGGTAGCCAAACGGCCAACAATGTCCTGATCCGTGCCGTGTTCAAGATGGGCATTCCTGTCAGCGGCAAAAACCTGTTCCCCTCCAATATCCAGGGCTTGCCCACCTGGTATACCATCCGCATTAGTAAGGATGGCTATACCGCTCGGCGTGAGGGCACCGAGATTCTGGTGGCCTTCAACGAAAAAACAGCCGACGATGATCTGGCGTCCCTGCCACCCGGTGGCGTCTGCATCTATAATGCCGACGACATCCGCTTCCGCCAGAAGCGCAATGATGTCAGCTATTACCCCTTGCCAGTCAAGCAATTGATCGATGAACCGATCAAGAAATATGGCATCGATCCAAAGCAACGCGGGTATGTTGCCAATATGACCTATGTTGGTGCCCTGGCCGAACTGCTTGGCGTCAATACCGGCGAAGTGCGTGCGGCAATTGAGCGCCACTTCAATAAAAAGCCCAAACCAACCAATAGTAACTATGAAGTTGTCGAAGTTGCTGCTGCCTATGTTCGTGCGAACCTGCGCAAAACCGATCCATACCAGGTTGCATCGCTGAATAGAACCGATGGCATGATCCTGATCGATGGCAATACCGCTGGCGCACTTGGGGCGCTGGTCGGTGGCGTTTCCGTCGTCGCCTGGTACCCAATTACCCCCGCAACCGGTTTAGCCGATAGCCTGACTGAATTTGCGCCACTCTTGCGGGCCGATGGAGAGACCGAAACGACCACCTATGCGATTGTTCAGGCAGAAGATGAACTGGCCGCAGCTGGCATCGTTGTTGGCGCTGGATGGGCCGGTGCCCGCTCGATGACCAGCACATCCGGCCCTGGCATCTCGCTCATGAATGAATTCGTTGGCCTGGCCTATTTCGCCGAGGTTCCATCGGTATTCTGGGATGTCATGCGTATGGGGCCAAGCACCGGCCTGCCAACCCGAGTGTCGCAGGGCGATCTGCTGACTGTCTATAACATGGGCCATGGCGATACCCGCCATGTCTGTTTGTTGCCCGGCACAATGCAGGAATGCTTTGAATTTGGCTATAAAGCCTTCGATCTAGCCGAGCGCCTGCAAACACCAGTGATGGTGTTGAGCGATCTCGATCTGGGCATGAACAACTGGATAACAGCTCCGTTCGAGTATCCAACCGAACCAATGGATCGCGGCAAGGTGCTGACGGCAGAGCAGATCGATGAGCTTGAGCAGCAGTTTGGGCGCTATGGTCGTTATAAAGATTATGATGGCGATGGCATTCCCTACCGAACCTTGCCTGGCAACCCAAACCCCAAATCGGCATATCTGACGCGCGGCACCGGCCATAACGAATATGCCGTGTATAGCGAGCGGCCAAACGATTGGCAGAATAATATGGATCGATTGACCCGCAAGCACGATACGGCTCGCTCGCTGGTTCCGCAGCCAATTGTGGACGATAACCCAGATGCGGCGATTGGTATCATTGCTTTTGGATCAACCGATGGAGCCGTTCAGGAAGCCAGAGATCGCTTGCGCGCTATGCATGTCGAAACGAGCTATCTGCGTGTGCGTGCATTGCCGCTCAATGATGTTGTGCGCGATTTTGTCGCCCATCATGCCCACGTCTATGTTGTCGAAATGAACCAGGATGGCCAACTCCAGCAACTGATTCAGCTACACGCACCAGAATACGCTGGCAAAGTTCGGTCGGCCCGCAACTGCAATGGCCTGCCGCTCAGTGCTCGCTTCATCACCGATGAAATCGCCAAGCAGGAGCAGATCTAGCTATCAGAAGCCAGGAGTCAGGAGTCAGGAGTCAGAAGCTCGAACGTAGCGCACAACAAACGTAAGGCCGTATAGCTATACGGCCCAACAAGGAACATAACCAATGACAGTCACAAAACCAAATACCGTCATCCCGCTCAACGCGGTTGGTCTTTCGAAGAAGGATTATGAGGGCAGTCCGACAACCCTATGCCAGGGATGTGGGCATAACTCAATCACCAGCCAGATCGTCTCGGTCTGCTATGAACTCTCGCTGGCACCCCATCAGGTGATGAAGATGAGTGGCATCGGCTGTTCCAGCAAGACGCCAGCCTACTTCATGAACCGTTCCCATGGCTTCAATACACTGCATGGGCGCATGCCATCGGTGACAACCGGTGCGGTGTTGGCCAATCGCCATATGCTGGCACTTGGCATCAGCGGCGATGGCGATACCGGCAGCATTGGCCTTGGTCAATTCAAGCACATGGTTCGCCGCAATGTCCCGATGGTCTATATTATCGAGAATAACGGCGTGTACGGCCTGACGAAGGGCCAGTTTTCGGCCACCGCCGACGTTGGTCAGACGCTCAAATATGCTGGAACAAACGCCCTGCCGCCGATTGATGTCTGTATCGAAGCGCTGGTTGCCGATTGCGGCTTTGTTGCTCGTTCGTTTGCTGGTGATGCCAAGCAGGTTCGCGAACTGCTCAAGGCGGCATTCAACCATCGTGGAACGGCGGTGATCGATATTATCAGCCCGTGTGTCACCTTTAATAATCATGAAACATCGACCAAGAGCTATGATTATGGAAAAGCGCACGAGGAGCGCATTCAGGATATTACCTTCATCCCAGCTTTTGATGAGGTCAGCGTTGAATACGAAGAGGGCGAGGAGACATTGGTGCGCCTCCACGATGGGCCAGCCGTCAAGTTGCGTAAACTGGGCCGTGATTACGATGCGACCAACAAATGGCAGGCGTTGCAACTGCTCGAAGAGTCCCGTGAGCGCAACGAATTCCTCACCGGTTTACTGTATATCAATGAGGGCCGCAAAACCCTGACTGAGGTGCTGCAGATGAACGATACACCACTGGCGCAGCTCACACCAGAGCAGCTTCGCCCAAGCCGCGAAGCCTTCGCCAAGGCCATGGCCAGCTTCGAATAATATGACAAAAACCTATGGCGGCCAATCCATGATCGCCCCGCTTCGGCGGGTTCTGATGCGCCGGCCAGATGCTGCCTTTGGCAATGCCGACCCAGCCGCATGGCACTATACATCGCGGCCCAGTCTCGAACCGGCGCAGGCCGAGCATGATGCCTTGGCCGCAACGATCCGCCAATCTGGTGCGGAAGTTGTGTATCACGAGCAGCCACAACCAGAGCGAGCCGATGCGATCTTCGTCTTCGATCCAACACTGATCACCGATCACGGGGCGATTGTGTTGAGCATGGGAAAAGAGCTTCGCCGTGGCGAAGAGGCAGCTATGGCGCAGACATACGCGCAGCTTGGGATTCCGGTGCTGGCCACGCTCACCGGTGAGGCACGCGCTGAGGGTGGCGATATGTTCTGGCTGGATGAAGCAACTCTGGCAATTGGGATCGGCTTCCGCACCAATCACGAGGGTGTTCGCCAGATTCGTGCAGCACTCGACCCATTGGGCGTGAATGTTCTGGCCTATGATTTGCCCTACTTCACTGGCCCTGATGCCTGCCTGCACCTACTCTCGCTGATCAGCCTCGTCGATCAACGGATGGCGGTTGTCCACCCGCCACTCATGCCAGTGGCATTATGGCAGGAACTCCAGCGGCGCGACTACACATTGGTCGTCATTCCCGAGGCGGAGTTTATCTCGCAGGCAACCAATGTGTTGGCGCTTGCGCCAGGCCAATGCCTGATGCTCGAGGGCAACCCAGGAACCAAGCGCCTGCTAGAAGAGGCCGGCTGCGAAGTACAGACCTATCGTGGCGAAGAGATTTCGTTCAAGGCTGAGGGTGGCCCAACATGCCTAACTAGGCCGATATGGCGGGGATAGAACCGAGAATTCAGGAGTCAGGAGTCAGAATATCACGAACCCGTGTAGGGTGCGAACCTATGTGTCCGCCCAACACTTTGGCGGGGATAGAACCGAGAATTCAGGAGTCAGGAGTCAGAATATCACGAACCCGTGTAGGGTGCGAACCTATGTGTCCGCCCAACACGAACCAAGAACCGAAAGAACCAAGAACAAGAGAACAAGCGGGCGTATGCAATACGCCCCAACACCACCAATATACATCGCCCGCAGCCGAGGCATGACAAACGGGTTTTGGGAAGCCACAAACATACATTCGGGGTTCAGGGGCGGTAGCCCTTGGCCAGGGGTGTTGGGGCGGTGGCCCGCCCCGACCGCGGGCGCGGGGCGCGTAGCTCCGCAAAAATACCTGCTGCCGAGCACAGCGGCATGAAGAGTGCTGCCGAGCACAGCGGCATGAAGAGTGCTGCCGAGCACAGCGGCATGAAGCAAGAGTGGGGTTTGGGGGCGCAGCCCCAAGAATATTGAGAACTTAAGAAAGACTAATGCCCAGTTCCGCCAATGCCGTATTGGCAACCCCATTGGCCCGCATCGTTTGTAGGCGCTGCCGCAGATAGTCGAGGTCGAGTTGTTGGCGGCGAACGATTCCCGCAGCATCAACGAGGTCGTGTTTGCCCTGTTCGGCACCACGGTTCAGAATGAGCTTATGGGCGATCACATCCTCAGGTGAGAGAACCGGCACTGTTGAACCAAGCAGCGAGATACGGCGCAATCGTGTGCGCATGGGCTCATCGAACACAAATGGGTAGGTAGCAGGTGGCTTGCGGATCGTCAGATCATCGAAGAATTTGATGCCGCGCCAGAGGATGCGCTGGCCATCGAATTGAACGACCTTATTCTGGCTTTGGAGCAAGCGGACAACCTCAGCGAGTTTGCCCTGTGTCACCAGCATATCGACATCCTGGATCGGGCGGCGTTGCCCATACAGATGAGCTGCAGCACCGGCGCACACTGCCCAAACAAACTGATCGGCGTCGAGGAGGCGCTGCACAACACCAAGGTTTCCTGCAATCAGCGACATAATGTCCCTTGCTTCGCACACACTATCAATACGTGAGCATACAGATTCCTGCAAGCATAGCACAGGCCGCTGCCGAATGAAGCCCCCTGATAGTCCTGTCGCTGTATAGGTAGAGACGCCCCGATGGGGCGTCTCTACCGTGTTTTTATGTCAGGATGCAGCAGAATGGGCGTAGGTGTGAGCTCGCCAGTGTTCACGATCAAGCCGCATCTCGAAGAATTCGACCATCAGGCCGCGCCGTTCGGAGCTGAAGAAGCGCGACAGATGGCGGTAGCTTGGTCGCTCAAGAATATGCCAATCGAACATCGAACTAGCCTGCCGCCAATCGCTGCTGACATACCAGAAGCCCAGGCGTTCATAGCACCGAACCGCCCGTTCATTTGGTGCAGCAACATCAAGCAACATGATCGCGAACTGCATATCGACAAAATAGTAGTGCAGAAAGCGGGTCAGCGCTTCGGTGCCAAGGCCACGGCTGACATATGGTGAGCCAAAGGTGACACCAAGGCGTGCCTGGCGGTTACGCTGGTCCTTCTCGCGCAGCGAGATACGGCCCATCAACCGGCCATCGAGCCCCTCAACGGCCCATGCCTCACGCTCATATGGCGTCATGAACGCGCCAGGCCAAAAATCGGCACTGCTGAACGCACGCGGCAGGTTCCAGAGTGGCTCAAGCGGATCACTATAGGGTGGCCAGCGCTCCATCACATCATCATCGCCACGATGCCATGGGCGGATGACGGTTCTTGCACTATGCAATTCCATCCGGCCTCCATGCGTACAGGCTGCCATCGAATGGATAGATTCGCCGAATGATCAGATCGCGTACTTCGCTACTGCTGCGCCACGATTCAGTTACTAATTCGGAGGGATAGCCGAAACGGATGCGGTGCAGTTCGAATTCATCTTCATCATCGAGAATAATAATATCGTCCTGCCGCCAGATAACATCCAGATCCAGATCAATGAAGTGAACCACCTGATCATCCCAGGTAGCTGGGGTAGCAACATTGATATAATGCGAAAGCGGACGCCAATCGCTCGCCCAGTTGACAGTCAGGTTATATGGCCTATCGCTCCAGTAGAAACTGAGCGAGTGACGGCTTGCAACCATTGAGCCTCGGTAGCTCTCAACCGGGGTGCCTGGCCTTGTATAGCTCACCAGCAGATTCGGCTCGCTACGGACGACAGATATCGCATAGCGATAATGCAAACTGCCGTCATATTTTGTCGAGGATACCTGCATGGGCCGCATCGCTACCTCTCATCGATCACCGCACGAACCAGTTCGGGCAAAACATTGGCTGGAGGTGCAATAATGATATCATCAGCCAATAATGTATAGACTGATTCGTCGGGGGCGATGGCGATCACCCGTGCGCGTGCGCGCCGTGCGGCGAATGGAAATGATGAAACCGGTTCAATGGCACCGATTGCCCCCAGGCACAAAAAGGTGTCACACTGCTCAACCGCTTGCCTGGCCCGCCGCAGATCGATCTGCGATAGCCCTTCGCCATACATAACAACATCGGGCCGCAGAAAACTGCCACAATGCGGGCAGCGTGGCGGGATCTCGCCAACTTCTTCCCACTGCTGCAGAATATGGCCAGCCTCATAGCAGCGTGAACGGCTGAGGCAGCCATTCAGTTCGATCACCTGTTCCGATCCAGCGCGCATATGCAATCCATCGATTGTTTGGGTAATTAAAGTGAAACTTGGGTAGAACTGTTCGAGCGCTACCAGCGCCCGATGCGTTGCGCTTGGACCAAGCCGCTCTGCCCCGCGCCGCCGATGGGCATACCACTCCCAAACAAGCCGTGGGTTGCGCAGAAATGCCTGCGGTGTTGCCAACTCGCTAACATCATAGCGAGCCCATTCGCCGGTGTGCGCTTGAAGAAATGTCGGAAAATTCGCTTCAGAAGCGACGCCACCGCCTGTCAGCGCAACAACACGCTTGGCGTTTCGCAGATGGCTGATGACTGACTCGGGCAACGTCATAGATCAGGCTCCTCGCCAAACAGTTCGAGCATACAATATTATACCATTGGGTGGATAGAGGGGCTGACGTATGTTTCGGAATGATACGTCACATTGCCAACAATGACCGTAGGGGCGGTTCGCGAATCGCCCGCCTTGTGCAGCATTGCCCTAACAGTTGGCGGTTCGCGAACCGCCCCTACCCCTTGGTTCGTTAGACAGGCTTGACATAGTTGGCCGAAACCCATCCCTCAATGTCGCGGCCATCGATCCGCGCACGAACCTGCATCCATGGAACGCCATCGACGACCCGTGGGCCATCCACGCGCTTGACGCGTGTGCCATTTGGCAGCAGGGTGATGATCCCGGTTGTCAGGCCGGGTCCATCACGCAGATTCAGCCCTTCGCTATCGGGGATACTGACCTCCAGCACCACCCCTGGGCCTTCGGCATCGCCGGTAAGCCAGCCCGGCAGGTTGATGCCAATATCTGGGATTGGGAGTGTGAAACGCGGCAGATGAATATCGGCCAGATGCTCGACGGCAACGCTACCAAGATTATAGGCCCCACACACAACAATCAGAAACACAACACCAATGATTGCCAACCCAAGCATGGAACGATTATTTGTGGTTGGGAGCGGGCGTTCGGGCAGATCCGCGTTGGCAGGCGCGGACGTGCGCCGAACCGGCGCCGGTGCTGTCCGCAGCAATCGGTTCGTCTCACTACGCACCCGTTCACCAACCGATGGCGGCTGCGCGATGGCGAGGCGGCCAGTATCGCTTGATGTCCCCACACTCAGTGTGTCGATTGCCTGCGCCAGTGCTGCAGCATTCGGGAAACGCTGATTCGGATCTCGCACCGTCGCCTGTTTGATCAGTTGTTCGAGTGCTGGGGCGTGGATCTTTGGCTGCACCTGAGCGAGCGTTGGTATGGTTGTACTCAGATGAGCCTGGGCAACCAGCCGAGCGTCTGTACCAGTGATCGGGCGTTTGCCAGCGATCAGTTCGATCAATAGGAGGCCAAGCGAATAGACAACGCCAGATTGAGTTAGTGGCGCACCAGATGCCCGCTCGGGAGGCCGGTAGCAGGCCAGATCGAGCGCAACCGCTTCTGGGGGCGTCAGCCAGTGTTCAACCAATTCGACATGGCCATCCTCAACGACAATGATATTACTGCTGCTGATCGGCGGATATGGCGACCCAGCGGCCTGGCAGACGGCAACAGCACCAACCACCTGGCGAAAATACAGCAGCGCATCTTCGAGCGATAGCGCACCAAGCTCGTGCAGCGTTCGCCCGGCAACATATTCGGTGATCAGGAATGGCCGCCCAGCCAGTTCGCCAGTATCGTAGATATCCAGTAGCGAACGATGCGTTCGCCCGGCCCCGTACTGGGCTTCTTGCAGAAAGCGTTCGCGCATCGCAGGTTGATCGGCTATTTCGCGGCGCAGCAAATGAACCAGCACTGGCCGGTGGAGCCGCTCATCATATGCCCGATAAACCACCGCCAGACGGCTGGCGCCAAGGCGATCTTCGATACGATAGCGGCCCTGGAGCGGTGGTAGGGTGGTTGGGGTTGATATGGACATAACCCTATTGCGGAAGACTCACGGTATCGGTTACGTAGTATTATAGCACACCAACACGCTCGCCTGCGCTATGCTATACTCAGCACTATGATGAATGAGATCGAGGTGCCCGCCGATTGGGCCAGCGTCGAACAACTGACTGCCTTTGCCGATACCCTTGAACAGGAGCATACGCTCTCGGAGGATCAGGCCTATTTGTTGCGGATGGTGATCGAGGAGATCGCCACCAATATCATCAAATATGGCTATACACAGGGGCCTGGCGTGATTCGATTGGCCTGCGGAATGAACGATGGCACGCTGGTGATCGCGATTCATGATCACGGACGGCCATTTGACCCACGAACGATTCCCGATCCTGATCTGGAGAGCGCTATTGATGAACGGCAGGTTGGCGGGTTAGGGATCTTTTTTGTTCGTGAGTTTGCGGATTCGATTGAATACCAGCACGACCCGATAAGCGGATGGAATCAACTTATGGTAATGAAAGAATATCGCGAACGCAGCCTGCCCGAGCGGTTGCGGAATGTGTCGTTCTTCATGCGCCTCTCCGAAGCAGATCTCGAACAGATCGCCGAGCATATTGTCGAACGGCGCTTGAGTACTGGCGAGGTACTGATGCGCGAGGGCGATCCGGGCAAGAGTTGCTTTGTTATTCTATCTGGTACCCTTGAGGCGCTGACCTACCTTGGCGGCAAGGAACTGGTGCTAGAGGTTCGCCAAGCCGGGCAGATTATGGGTGAGATGGCGCTGATCGACCGCGGCCTGCGCTCGGCAACGGTACGGGCCGCCACCGATAGCGTCCTGGCCGAGCTTGATGAGCAGAGCTTCTTCGCACTCATGCACGCCGATCCACAGGTTGCGCTCGAACTGCTGCGCGGTGGAACCGCCAGTTTGCGCCGCACCAGCCGCGATATGATATCTGGGTTGGAGGCCAAGAATGCAGAACTCTCACGGGCCTATAGGGATCTCCAGGCAGCCCAGGCCGATCTGATCCGGCTTGGCCGCATCGAGGAGGAACTCTCGGTTGCGCGGCGCATCCAACAGTTGTTCCTGCCGCGTGAACTGCCAGCCCCGCCTGGATGGGAAGTGGCGGCATTTAGCCGTGGTGCATTGGCCGTTGGTGGCGATTTCTTCGATTATATCGCCATGCCAGGCGGACGGATCGGCTTTGTTGTTGCCGATGTCGCGGGGAAGGGCGTGCCAGCCGCCCTGTTTGTTGCGTTGGCGCGCAGCCTGTTGCGGGCAACATCGCAATCGTTGGTACGCAATCGTAGCGATCAGGATCTGGCATTCGATAGCGTCATGCTTGAGGCAATCGGGGTGACAAATTCCTATATGGTGCGCGAGCATGGCGATAATACCATGTTCATCACATTATTCTATGGCATTCTGGAGCCACAAACTGGCCGCTTACACTATGCCAATGTTGGCCATAACCCGCCACTGCTGGTTGCCCGCGATGGCAGTGTGCGTGAACTGGAACTTGGCTGTTTGCCGCTTGGCGTGATCGAGGACCAGAATGTGCGTATTGTTGAGACATTCATTCAGCCTGGCGAAACACTGGTTGGCTTTAGTGATGGCATCACAGAGGCGATGAATGCCCAGAGTGAGATGTTTGGTGAGGATCGCCTGATCGAGACATTGAGCGCCAATGCAACGATTGATGCCGATTCCCTGGTTGAAGCGGTGATCCGCCGTGTCGATGCATTTGTTGCTGGTGCGCCCCAATCCGATGATATTACACTGCTGACATTCCATCATTTGCTGAACGATAAACCAAAGGAGTAAGCCCAATGAGCACTGAGCCACTGATCACGGAAACAATCGGCGATGTTCTGGTGATGACCCCAACGATCCGCTTGGATGCTGTTGGTGTCAAGGCCATTGAAACGGGTGTTAGCGATGCAATCGTCGCACATAAGGGCAATATCATTGTGGACATGAGCAATGTTACATTTGTTGCCAGTTTGGCATTACGCATGCTGCTCACCAATCTGAAGATTGTTCAGCCATTGGGCGGTGATGTGCGGCTGTGTGGCTTGCAGCCAACCGTTGCGGAGGTGTTCCGCAAGAGCCGCTTCGATTCGCTGTTTAAGATGTTTGTGGATCGTGATGCAGCACTAGCAAGCTACCACAAGTGACAGCGGGGGCGAGGCCATGCAGGAGCGGATCGGAGAGGTGATTGAGGCCAGTACAATTGGCTTCACAGCCGGTGCATACGAACTATTGGCAGCGCCGCCGTTTGGGGCATTGGTGCGTGCCCAATCGCGCGAGGCGGGCGTGGCAGTATATGGGCTTGTCTATGATATTCGCACTGGCTCGAAGGAACCAGGCGGGCGAGCATTGGTGCGTGGCCGAACCTATAGCGGCCGCGAACTGTATGATGACGAAATCTACCAGGAACACCCCGATCTGGCCGAGGTATTGCAGACTGAGTTCTCGGCGCTGACGGTTGGGTTTGTTCGTAATGATCGAATCTATCAGTATTTGCCATCGCACCCGCCGCCCGTTCACTATAGCGTCTATGAGTGCAGTGGCAGCGAGCTGATTCAGTTCAGCGAAGTGGCCGATTTCTTCCGCACACCGCTGTTCGCCAATAACATCCCTGGCGATGATCTGCTGGCTGCAACGATTCGTGCCGCTGCTCGCGCCCGTACTGGTGCAGAGCGCGAATATCTTGTTCAGGCAGGCCGCGAAGTCGCATCATTGCTCAAAGACGATTATGATCGGTTGAGCGCCATTCTGCGGCGAATCCGGCCATGAGACACGCTTGTGTAGCGCCCTGCTATCAGGTATAATTCCGGTATATGTTGTTCTATAGCAATCCTACCGGATTTGTAAAAAGGGCGGGGATTTCTTTCGGGGGCTGTGCCCGCAAACCCCCACTCTGTGCTATGCACGTTTAGAAATCACATGGGAATAATACTGGCATGGTTGTTACGTTTCGGCCCGTGTTCGAGCCATGTTTGAGGCATGGTTCATGTTGGAACCGCATACTGGTGAGCAGGGGGTGAGAGTGAGTCCAGCGACAATCGTACTCGTACACGCTCACGAGCTCTACCGCCAGGGTCTGCGCTCTAACTTCAGTAACACCGCCGATTTCCGGGTTGTTGGCGAGGCATCGAATGGACAACAGGCCATTCAGCTTGTGGACAACACCGATCCCGATTTGGTGCTGCTGTCGATGGAACTGCCGGGTATCAACGGGCTTGAGGTTGCACGAGCGATCCGGCGTGCTCACCCAAATGTTGGTGTTGTGCTGCTGAGCCCTTCTGTCGATGGGCCGCAGGTGGTGAAGGCCATTCGTGCTGGCATAGCCTGTTATCTGCCACGCAATGTTTCTTGGGAGAAGCTATTGCATGGGCTGAATCAGGTTCAGCGTGGTGAGTACCCAATCAATGAATTGGTATTATCACTACCAGAGGTGGCTTCACAAGTGCTGGCGACATTCCGCCAAATGGCGGCCGATGAGGATACCCAGAGTATCTATTCGCCACTATCGCCGCGTGAACTTCAGGTGCTGGAACTGGTTGCCGCTGGGCGGACGAATAAAGAGATTGCCCAGGAGCTCGATATCAGCAATCAGACTGTAAAAAACCATGTTTCCTCGATCCTTCGCAAACTGGCCGTGAACGACCGCACCCAAGCGGTTATTTATGCGATGCGCCGCGGGTGGATCAAAGTTGCTCTCCCTGGTGAAGGATAGTCGTTAGGAATCAGCTGACTGCTGACTGCAGACGCCGACGATCTATGATACGTTATTATACACTCGCTCTGCTGTTGGGCCTGACGACATTGCTCGTTACTGGATGTGAGCAAACGTCGATCGCCCGGCAGGAAGAGATCCGTAGTTTTGAGACAGTTCAGGCGCTAACGCCGACGATTACACCATCGCCGACTGCGACTGCGACTCCAACTGCGACGCCGACGTTGACTCCAACCATTGGCCCATCGCCAACAGCATTGCCGCCAACACCGACGCTGATTCCATCACCAACACCACTTCCGCCAACCACGACACCAAACCCGGCATTGCGCGATTTTAGCCTGTGTACGCAGATGGCCGGTGCTGTTGATGGCGGCCGCTTCTCGATGCGCGTCACAACGATCACAACAACGGTTGAGACGAATTTCGAGCGTGTTGTGCTGGCACTTGATGTTCCTGGCGACTCGGCAGCGCCGCATGCCCAGGCCAATTGTGTTCCCGCCACGGCAGGCTATGAGATCACCGTGGATCTTGCTGGATGGCAGCATGATGATGCCTTCCGCACGAGTGTTGCAACGGCTACCAAAGCCCTGAGTGGCACAAAGATCCTCTCACAGCTGCAGTATCGCTTTGGTTCGGATACAAGTGCTGGCGCAAGTATCGTTCTGCCTATTACAGAGCCACATGCGTTCCATATTTCACTTGAAACCAAGCCCTATCGGCTGGTGATCGAGGTTGCCAAGAACCCGGCACTTGGTGCGGCCAGCGATATGCTCGCGGTTCCATCACAATCCAAGGCTTCCCCAACCATGCCATTCTACTATCTGCGCGATGGGGACATCTGGAGCTTTGTGGATGGAGCGGCGAAGAATCTGACCAACAGCGCTGAAATCGAAACGGCCTTCTCCGTCAGCACTATAGGCAAGCGGATCGCCTTCTGTCGCGCATCGAGTGCGGCAGGCCAGGCCACGGAGGTCAGTTCGCTGTGGGTGATGGAACTCGATGGCATAGGTGTTCAGGAACTAGCAGCAGCAGGGCGCAGATGTAGTGAGCCGGCATTCTCACCGGATGGCAAACAGGTTGCCTTCGTTGTGGATGAGGATGCAACCCGCGCACAGCCGCCACGCCTCAGTATCTGGGTGATCGATTTCACCAGCGGTAAGGGGCCGGATCGGCTGACATCGCCAGGAACTATCATGGTCGCTGGCACACAGCAACCAACTCCGGATGAGTGGAGCCGCTTTGGGCCGCAATGGATCGACGCTACTCGATTGGTGTATGTGGCACAGGCTGAGGATGGCCGTAGCACACTGTTCACACTCACGCTTGCTGATCGAAAAGAAGTTGAGATTGGTGCATCACTGCTGGTGGTTCCCAGTGGCCAGGGACAGCGGATCGCACGCTACCTTGGCTTCGGAAGGCCGCTTGTAGCCCCCGATGGCAAGACGATTGTGATTGAGGCGCTACGCGCCGATAAGCCTGGTGCGGATCTGCTACTGCTTGATGCAGATGGTAATGAGCAGAAAGGCCCGCCAAACGATGGCTACTGGGCGCGCCCATTGGCCTTCGCCGATGATGGTACGCTGTATTACCTGACTAGCGCATGTGATAGTGATGCAGCCCAGAGCTATAGCGTGATCGCGTATTCGCCAGGCGGCAAGAACCAGACAGTGGCAATTGGGCAGACGGCCGGTAGTTTTGGGCAGTTTGTTACTCTGGGCAATGGCCTGGCCTATGTGAACTTCGCCGCTCCTGGCATTCCCGGCCCGCGTGGCCCGCTGAACCTAAATGGAGTTGGCGCGAGTTCGTTGTGGTTCTGGGATCTCACAAGCGGCGCACGGACGAAACTGCTTGATGCGGAAACAGCGATTACGGGATTGGGACGCTAGGAAGAGTCAGGATTCAGAAGTCAGCTTCTTCGTGCAGGTGTGCGTTCGTGCTACCACGGTAGCGATTGTCTCTGGAACAAGCATTAATCGTTAGCGAACTGAAAGCTGAAAGCTGAAAGCTGAAAGCTCATAGAAACCATGACCACTCTGCTCGGCGTTGATATTGGCGGGACATTTACCGATTTTGTCCTGCTGCACAACGGGCAATTGCACATCCATAAGCTGCTCAGTACTCCCGATGATCCAGGACAAGCATTGATGTCGGGAGTTTCCGCCCTCGGTGTTCCCTCAGCGATTGTGCATGGCACGACTGTGGCGACGAATGCGTTGCTGGAGCGGCGTGGCGCGGCCACCGCGCTGATCACGACTGCCGGATTCCGCGATGTGCTGGTGATTGGCCGCGGGGATCGGCCAGAACTGTATAATCTCGATGTGACCCGCCCCGAGCCGCTTGTTCCAGAACAGTGGCGGCGGGAACTCAACGAACGGCTCGATTATACTGGCGCTGTGCTGCAGCCACTGGATGCACATGAACTTGAGCAGATGATCGAGTGGCTGGCGAATCAGCAGATCGAGGCCGTGGCTATCTGCCTGTTACACGCCTATGCCAACCCAGAGCACGAGCAACGGGTTGTTGCAGCGCTGCGGGCGTTCGATCAGCAGCGCACCAGTTCAACCGATCATGCAGGCTTGTATATCAGCGCATCGCACCAGATCCTGCCAGAACCACGTGAATATGAGCGCACCAGCACCACGGTTGTGAATGCCTATGTTGGCCCGGCGCTTGATCGCTACCTTGGGCGTTTGGGAGCGCAACTCAGCGCACAGGGCGTTGGGTCATTACGGATCATGGCCTCTGATGGTGGTAGCATGGGCCTGCACACGGCCCGCGAACTAGCCGCACGAGCCACGCTCTCCGGGCCTGCTGGTGGGATTGTTGGGGCGGCCTTTGTTGCAGCGCGGGCTGGCTTTCCACGCATTATCACGTTTGATATGGGCGGCACTTCAACCGATGTTGCGCTATGCAATGGCAGATTGCCGCGCAGCAGCCAATCACAGGTTGGCGGCCTACCCGTACGCCTGCCGAGCTTGGATATCCATACCGTTGGTGCTGGTGGCGGATCGCTTGCGCGCATTGATGCTGGCGGTGCCCTCCGCGTTGGCCCGCAGAGTGCTGGCGCGAACCCTGGGCCTGCCTGCTATGGCCGTGGCATGTTGCCAACCGTTACGGATGCGAACCTGCTACTCGGACGATTGCAACCAGATCACTTTCTTGGTGGGCGGATGCTGCTCGATCAGCAACGCGCTGAGGCAGCAGTTGCACCACTGGCAATGGCAGTGTTTGGCGAATCCGCGGTTGACCGAACGGCACTTGGGATTGTTCGGGTGGCGAATGCGACAATGGAACGGGCGATTCGCACGATTTCGGTTGAACGCGGCGACGACCCACGCGATTTTGCGCTGGTTGCGTTTGGAGGCGCAGGGCCACTGCACGCAACGCATCTGGCCGAAGCACTGGGCATGCATACCGTGTTGGTGCCGCGCTACCCTGGTGTCCTCTCCGCAAT
>Ga0163144_10015252_pt1 | contig 15869 bp, 18 predicted proteins | sample OliLak19BULKMAT1_FD_123175 | JGI IMG/M metagenome (GOLD analysis project Ga0163144, IMG submission 123175) | Freshwater microbial mat bacterial communities from Lake Vanda, McMurdo Dry Valleys, Antarctica - Oligotrophic Lake LV.19.BULKMAT1 | ecosystem: Environmental > Aquatic > Freshwater >...
GAGGGCGGTGGATTGATGTCGTACGGCCCCGATCAGTTGGTGCAATTTCGCCGCACTGCTTTTTTTCGTCGACCGCATCCTCAAGGGTGCGAATCCCGGCGACCTCTCGATCGAGCAACCGACGACTTTCGAATTCGTGATCAACATGAAAACCGCGAAGGCGCTCGGGATCACAGTTCCGCAATCCCTGCTGGTGCAGGCAACGAAGGTGATCGAGTAGTTAGCATATGCCGCGCGGCGGAAGTAGCTGGAGGCTGTGCATTTTTACACAGGTGGATGCAATTTTCCGGGTTGTGCGCGGGGGCGCCACGCCCTATCGTGGCTCCGTGAGCCGGGAAAACGGCCGCAAGCCCATCGGGAGGGTTCCAATGTCGACCATGGCCGCTACCGGGCCCCTGCAAGTGGGCCTCCTGTTGTTCCCCCAGCTCGACCAGCTCGATTTCACGGGGCCGTTCGAAGTGCTGTCGCGGATGCCGGACACATCCCTTCACCTGCTGTGGAAGGACACCGCGCCGGTCAAGGACATGATGGGCCTCGTGCTGCAGCCGACCATGGCCTTTGCCGACGCGCCGCCGCTGGACGTGCTCGTCGTCCCGGGCGGATACGGCCAGCAGGCGCTGATGGAAGACGCGGAGGTCATCGATTTCGTCAGGGCGCAGGGTGAGCGCGCCAAGTACGTCGTCTCGGTATGCACCGGCGCGCTGGTCCTGGGTGCGGCGGGATTGCTCAAGGGCTATCGCGCCACCACGCACTGGACCGCGGTATCGCTGCTCGGGCACTTGGGCGCCACGCACGTCGACCAGAGGGTGGTGGTCGACCGCAGCCGGGTCACCTGCGGCGGCGTGACCTCCGGCATCGACGGCGCGCTGGCGCTCGTGGCGCTTCTGCGTGGCGAACAGGCGGCGCAGGAAATCCAGCTCTATATGGAGTATTCGCCGGCGCCCCCCTTCGATAGCGGTTCGCCGGACAAGGCGCCTGCGGCCGTGTTGCAGGCGGTCTCCGGGCGGGCCGAAAAAATGTTCCTCGCCCGCGAAGAAACCTGCAAACGCGTTGCGGGCCGGCTCGGGTTCTGAGCGTGAAGGGGTGCGGCGTTGACTAACACCCTCATCGCGCTGGCGATCAATGGCCTAGTCTGGGGCCTCATCATCGCGCTGATCGCGCTGGGTCTGTCGGTCATCTTCGGCCTGCTCGACATCATCAATCTCGCGCACGGCGACTTCTTCATGGTGGGCACGGTGGTCGCGTGGACCGTGCTCACGATCACGGGTAGTTTCTGGCCGGCGTTCCTCCTCGCGCCGGTGATCGGCTTCGTGCTCGGCGCCATCATCCAGCGCATCGTGCTGCAGCCGATCCGCAACGCCGCGGCGCTGTCCATCGTCGCGACCTTCGGGCTCTCGATGATTCTGCAGGAAGCCGTCCGCATGACCTTCGGCCCCACGCCGCGCCGCATCCTGCCGCCGATCCGCGGCACCTTCGACCTGTTCGGCGTCGAGTACGAGGTCTACCGCCTGTTTGCGGCGGGAGTGTCGATCCTCGCGCTGGCGGCGTTCTTCCTGTTCCTCCACCGGACGAAGCTGGGCACCTGGATGCGCGCCGTGCGCCACGATCCGGAGATCGCGACGGCGATGGGCATCCCGGCGCAGCGCGTGTACCGGGTGACGTTCGGCCTGGGCTTCGCGCTGGCGGCGCTCGGCGGTGTGGTCGCCTCGCCGATCACCACAGTGGATTTCCGCGCGGGGGTGGACGTCCTGCCGTTCTGCTTCATGGCAGTGATCATCGGGGGCCTGGGCAACCTGCCCGGGACGGCCGCGGCCGCGGTGCTGCTCGCGTTCCTCGAGGGCATCATCTCCAGCTTCGCCACGCCCACGGTGGCGCGCATCGCGTCCCTCGTGCTGATGAGCGCGGTGCTGTTGTTGCGGCCGCAGGGGTTGTTCAAGGGGCTCGCCAAGTGATGACGCGCACCGCCATCGATCGGGGGGTGCTCGCGGCCTCGGCGGTGTTCCTGCTCTCGGTTCCGTGGCTGATTCCCGCGGTCGCGGACCGCTTCTGGGTCAACGTGATCGCCGAAATCCTCATCTGGTCGCTGTTCGCCTCGAGCGTCAACCTGCTGTTCGGTTACGTGGGCCTGCTGTCGTTCGGGCAGGCCTTGTTCTTCGGGTTCGGCATGTACGGCGTGGCGATCGGGGTCGAAAAACTCGGATTGGGCTTCTGGCCGGCGCTGGGGCTGGGCGTGGCCGCGCCGGTTGCGATGGCATTCATCGCGGGCATTTTCGCGGTGCGGCTGACCTGGCATTACTTCGCGATCATCACCGTGGTGTTCTCGCTGATCTTCTACTTCCTTGCGCTGACGCTGAAGCCGCTTACCGGCGGCGACGACGGCATCAGCTTCGCAATTCCGCCCACCTTCAGGCTCGGCGGCGCGGAATGGGGCTTTGCGAACGAGTCGTTCCAGTACTTTTTCATCCTTTTCGCGGTGGCCGCATGCCTCTATGCAATGCGGCGCCTGCTGGCGAGCCCCCTGGGCAAGGCCTTCATGGCGATCCGCGATAACGACGTGCGCGCTTCGCTGATCGGCCTGAACGTGTACTGGCTCAGGCTGGTCGCATTCGTCATTGCGGGATTCCTCGCCGGGTTGTCCGGCGCATTGTTCGCGTTTTTCGGGCGTTATGCGTCGGCGACCTACATGTTCTACCACGTGTCCGGCGAGGCGGTGGTCTGGACCATTGTGGGCGGCGCGGGGACGCTGTTCGGCCCGCTGGTCGGCACGAGCCTCTTCATCCTGATTCGCGAGGTCGTGTCGACCCACTGGCAGCACCACTCGCTCATCGTCGGCGCCATGGCGATCCTGATAGTCATCTACGCGCCGCGTGGGGTGGTCGGAGTCTGGCGCGACCTGCTGGAGCGCTTCGGCGCGCCGAAGCTATGACTGCGGCCACGACCGCGGCTACGACTGCGGCCACGACTGCGGCCATCACGCCGATCCTGCGCATCGAGGGGCTGTCCAAGCGGTTCGGCGGCCTGACGGCCGTGGACAACTTCACGCTGGCGTTCGAGCCCGGGCGCCTGCACGCGATCATCGGCCCGAACGGTGCGGGCAAGACCACGCTGTTCAATCTGATCTCCGGCTTCCTGCCCTCGGACGAAGGGCGCGTGTTCTTTGCCGGGCAGGAGATCACACGGCTTAAGCCCCACCGGATCAGCCGGCTCGGGGTTTCGCGCACGTTGCAGGTGAAGAGCGTCTTCAACCAGTTGAGCGTCGCCGACAACCTGTGGATCACGGCGCAGGCGGGGCGCGGCGTGATGAACCCGTTCCGGGCGGCCGCTAGCTATCGCCAGACTTGCGAGGATGTCGAGCGTGTGCTCGAGCAAGTGGAATTGACCGCGCTCGCGGACCGGCTGGCGGGGACGCTCTCCTATGGGGATGTCGCGTTGCTCGAGATCGGCATGGCGATCGCGTCCAGGCCGAAGCTCCTGCTGCTCGACGAGCCGATCTGCGGCATGAGCCCGGCCGAGACCGAGCGCACCGTGGCCAAGATCCGCGAACTGGCGAAGACGATCGACATCGTGATCATCGAACACGACATGGAAGTCGTCTTCGGCATCGCCGACGACATCACGGTGATGGCGCAGGGCGCAATCCTTGCCACCGGCAGCCCAAAGGCCATCGCGGCGGACGAAAAGGTGCGCGAAGCCTACCTCGGCCGGCCCGAGGATGAGGATTACACCGGGGAGGCGGCCGGTGCTTAAGCTGACCGACGTCCACGTCCATTTCGGCAAGTTGCATATCCTGCAGGGTGTGTCGCTCGAGGTGGGCACGGGCGAGTCGGTCGCGTTGCTTGGGCGCAACGGTGTCGGCAAGACCACCACGCTGCGCGCGATCATGGGCCTCGCGATTCGCGGCCGCGGCAAGGTCGAGTTCGACGGCGAGGATCTCGGCGGGTGCGAGGCGCACGAGGTGCCGCGCAAGGGCATAGGCTATGTGCCGCAGGGACGCGGCATCTTCCCCAACCTGTCGGTTCACGAGAACCTCTGCATCGGTTTGCCGGGCAAGGCGGATACCGATCGCGAAGACTATGTATTCGAGCGGTTCCCGCGGCTGAAGGAGCGCCTCCGGCAGGCCGGCGGCACGCTCTCGGGCGGCGAGCAGCAGATGCTCGCCATTGCGCGCTGCATGATGATGAAGCCCAAGCTGATCATCCTTGACGAGCCGACCGAAGGCATCGCGCCGCTGCTGGTGTCCGAGATCCGGCGCGAGATCCACCGGATCAACCAGTCGGGCGTCTCGATCCTCCTCGTCGAGCAGAACGTGCAGACCGCCTACAAGTTGTGTCAGCGCGTGTTCATCATGGAAAAGGGCGCCGTCGTGCACAGCGACACGTCCCACGAACTCAAGACCCACCCGGAGGTAGCGCATCGCTACCTCGGGCTTTCTTTGTAAACGCAGACCCAGGAGAGCGAACATGGAAAACAGCAACGACCCGAAGGTGACCCGCCGCAGCTTCCTGCAATACGCACTGGCCGGGGGTGCGGCCAGCGGCGTGGCCAACCTGACCATCATGAAGGACCTGTTTGCGCAGGCCCCGTCCGGGCCTATCGTCATCGGCCACCACTGCGAGCTGACGGGCGGCTTCGCGTCGTGGGGCTACTGGCACGACAAGGCGGCGAAGAAGGCGGTCGAAATGCTGAACAAGCAGGGCGGCATCGCCAACCGCAAGGTCGAACTGGTGACCGAGGATACGGAGTCCAACCCGGCCACCGGCGCGCGCAAGCTGCGCAACCTGGTCCAGCGCGCGAACGCCGAGTTCGTGCTGGGATCGGTTCACTCGGGCGTGATGCTCGCGTCGATCCCGATTGCCACCGAACTGAAGACGATTTATTTCTCCATGGGCGAGGCGACCGAGGCGACGGGCACCAAGGGCACGCGCTACAGTTTCCGTACGGGCATGGACACCTACTCGATTGCGGTGGCGGGGGTGCCCTGGTGCATGGAGAACCTCGGCAAGAACTGGACGGTGGTCTACGCCGACTACGCCTGGGGCCAGAGCCATTTCCAGGAAACCAAGGCGATCGTCGAAAAACTCGGCGGGAAGGTCGTCGGCAACATCCCGGTGCCGCTGGACGCCAAGGACTTCGTGCCCTACCTCACTCAGATCCCCGCCGAAACGCAGGTGGTGTTCTCGATCTTCTTCGGGTCCCTGTCGGTGGCGTTCTACACCCAGGCCAAATCGATGGGCATCGGCAACAGAATGAAGATGTACTCGGTGATGGGCACGCTGGAAGCTATCGCCCCCGCTGACATCGAGGGCGCCGCCGAGGGCGTGTACGTCATCGAGAACTTCCCGCGCGTGCTCAAGTACCAGGACGACGCCTTCCACCGCGAACACAACAAGGTCATGGAGATCGACGATGTCGACGCGCGCGAGAACGGCAGCAAGCGCGTGATGGCGAAGAGCCACGCCTGGCAGTCGTGGGAAGGCCTCTATACGCTGAAGGCCGCCATCGAAACCTCGGGATACAAGACGCGCAAGGACACCGAAGGCGTGATCCGCGCCCTGGAGGGCCTGCAGATGAAGGGTTCCGTCGGCCATCCGCAGGGCAGCAAGATCCTGCGCAAGGAAGACCACGCCGGGATTCTCGACTGCTACATCAGCCGGATCGAGAAAGGCCGCTTCGAGGTCAAGAAGAAGGTGGCGAAGGAGGATCTGGCGAAGAACATGCCGGTGCGCCACGACCTGTCGAAGATGCCGGCCTGAGCGAGCGCATGCTGCGATCCGGGTTCGAATTGCACCAGCCGTCGGTGGCGGCTTTGCGTTCGTTCATCACGACGCTCGCCGACATGTTCCATGTGTCCCACCTCGCGATCGCGGACGTGCCGAAGGACGGCTGGTCCCTCGAGGTGGGCGGCCTGGTTCGCAGCCCGATGACGCTGACATGTCCGGAACTGCAAAAGCTGCCCCGGCGCCGCGTCCTCGAGGCGCACGAATGGTTTTCCGTGCGCATCGAGGTACTGGAACAGACAGGTGTTTCGACGACATGACAGCAGCCCTCCCGAAATTCAAAGCCGCCGCGATGCACGTGGCCCCCGTTTTCATGGACACGCAGTCCACGGTGGACAAGGCCTGTGCGCTCATAGCGGAGGCCGCCGCGAACGGCGCGCGGCTGATCGCGTTTCCGGAAACGTACATTCCCGCGTTTCCGATCTGGGCCGCGGTACGCGCCCCGATCGAAAACCACGAGTTCTTCCGGCGCCTGATGCAGGCGGCCATCCGCTTTCCCGGCCCCGAAATCACGCAGCTTGCGCAGGCGGCCCGTGCCAACGGGGTGTTCGTCTCGATGGGATTCAACGAAGGCACGGACGCAAGCCTGGGCTGCGTGTGGAACAGCAACGTCCTCATCGGCGACGACGGCAGCATCCTCAACCACCATCGCAAGCTGGTACCGACGTTCTACGAGAAGCTGGTGTGGGCGCCGGGCGACGGGCGCGGGCTCAACGTTGTGGCGACGGATGTGGGCCGGATCGGCATGCTGATCTGCGGCGAAAACACCAACCCGCTTGCGCGCTACTCGCTGATCGCCCAGGGCGAACAGGTGCACATTTCTTCTTACCCGCCGATCTGGCCGACGCGGCCGCCCGGCGAGGCGGGGGCCTACGACATCGAATCGGCGATCCGTATCCGCGCCGGGGGGCATTCGTTCGAGGGCAAGGTGTTCAATATCGTCGCTTCGGCACACTTCGACCGGGCGACGCGCGATTCCGTGGCCGACGGCGACCCGAAGGTCGCGGCGATCCTCGACAACACGCCGCGTAGCGTCTCCATCGTGCTGGGGCCCGACGGCACGCCCGTCAGCAAGGCCCTGCGCGACGAGGAGGGCATCCTCTATGCCGATATCGATGTCGGGTTGTGCGTCGAGCCCAAGCAGTTCCACGACATCGTGGGCTATTACAACCGCTTCGACGTGTTCAAGCTCACGGTGGACCGCACCCCGCGTTCGCCGGCGCAGTTCGATGGTCCGGCGGCCGAACTGCCGGAAGTGAGCACGGAAAGTGCCTCGGTTCCCGGGCCGCAGGCCCAGCTTCGCGCGCTGAGGTAACCGCACAACGTCCAGACTCAATTCCGGCGGAAGTTCCTCGAGGCCGTAGGGAGCGGCGTAGCCCTGTCCGCCGTGTCGTCGATGATTCCCCTGGACGCCTTCAAGGCGGTCGCGCAGGACACCCGCAAGCCCGGCGCAATCGAAATGAAGGCGCTGAACGTCGGGTTCCTGCCGATCACCTGCGCCACGCCGCTGATCTATGCCGAGCAGCTGGGTCTTTTCAGTTCGATTCGAACCGCCCCGAGGAATACCTCAAACGGCAGATGGCCCGAGCTTGAGGTGCGTGCTGGCCGCGCTGGAACGTGTGGGGGCGCGGGACACGATCCTGCTGCCAAAGGGGTCCGCGCGCCGCTTCGACCACGAGAGCGAACTCGCCGCCGTGATCGCCAAGCGCGGCCGCAACATCCCGCGCGCCGAGGCGCTCGACTATGTTCGGCTATTCGTGCCTGATGGACATCACGATGCGCCTCGAGCCCGGTGCGCCGCCGGAGGAGCGGCCCACGCGATAATCCTTCGACAGGTTCACGCCGCTGGGGCCGTGGTTCGTCACCGCCAACGAGATCGCCGACCCGCAGGCCTTTCCAGCCAGAACAAACCCTTGCGGAGACTCCCCATGCTTTACAAGCTGATGCTGGCCGGCGTGCTGGCCGTTCGCGCCGCAGCCGCCGCCCAGGCACAATCGTTTCCCTCGAGGCACAGTGAGCGTTCGAGCGATAACTCGCCGGCAGGTCGTCTTCGCGCTTTGAGCGGGCGCGCTGGGCTTTCCGATGGATTCGATCGCGCAGCAACACGGCACGACTCCAGTGCTCAAAAGTTTGCTTTCTTCATCGACGCACCGGCACATCAAAACTATCAAACGGGCGCTGGTCGATCAGGGCTATACCGAAGGCAAGAACCTGCATGTCGAATGGCGGTTCTGGGAAGGGAAAGTCGAGCGCATTCCCGGCTTGGTCGAAGAGCTAATGAAGTTGAAACCGGACGTCATTCTGGCATCGACGGCGTTGCCTACCAGGGCGGTGATTCGCGTTACGAAGTCAACCCCGATTGTTTTTGTCGGCGTCGGAGGCGACCCGGTTGCACTTGGGCTGATTCAGCGCCTCGCGCGCGCCCTGGCGGACGCAATCGCTTGATCAGGCCGGTCCCCGATCGGGCGGTTCGACAAAGAATGTCTTCAGGTGACTGCGATTCCTGCGCGGCGTTAGCGGTTGCGTGGTGCCCCGCTCGTCGGTCGCCCTGCATAGCAGTTGATACTCGCCGACGCTTGGAACTTGCCATTCGGATTCGAAGCGCTGCCACCTCCATGCTTGGCGCTCGTCGACCCGAGCCTCCGTCCACGCCGTACCCCCATCGGTACTGACATCCACGCGCACCACAGGTGCATGCCCCCAAGCCCATCCCCAGACCTGGATAGGCCCGGGATGCACCCGCGCGTTGGCGGCGGGCGCGACGATGATTGAATTGGGGGCCAGTTCCCATACGGGCTGCACATGGCTTTCCCCGACCGCTGGAGGGTCGTTGTAGTAGCGCGTGGTAAACAACCCGGTGCTTCGCGAAGTAGCCGCGGTAATTCGCTTGATCCACTTCACCGAATTCGTGCCGTAGAACCCGGGAACCACGGCGCGCACAGGAAAGCCGCGATCCGAAGGAAGCGGCTCGCCATTGATTTCGAAGGCAAGCAGCGTGTCTTCTTCGAGCGCCTTGCGGATCGGCAGATCCTTGGTATAGGCAGGGCACTCGTGACCCGCAAAACTCCCGTGGTCGGCGCCTTCGAGCCAGACAAACGTGGCGCCCGGATCCACATCGCTCGCCCGAAGCAATTCCGCAAGCGGCACGCCCGTCCAGATCACCGTTCCGACGCGTCGCTGCGGAATCAGCGGAAAGACCGGGCTGCCGGCGCATTCATGCACCGAAACCACCTGCTTGCGCGGAAGCCGGCACAACTCGTCGAAATTCCAGGATCGCGGCCTGCCCACCATGCCGTCGATCGAAAGCGACCAATCCGCGACATCGAGCCGTGCAATGCCCAGGTGAGTCACCATGAACAAGCAGTTCTCGGGCGTGATCGCATCCACGAGCTGGTCGGGACCCGCCGGCTGGCGCAGCGTAAACCCGCGCGGATCCATCAATGCGGGTTCCGGTGGCTTCCCTTCGCGATTCATCGCCTCGACTTTCGTGAAAAGGTCCACGACCAAGATACCACCGGATCAATCGCCATCAACGCCGTTATGCGCAATCGCCGTTGCATCAAAGACGCGCACACGAGGGGCCTCGAAGGACAGACTCATCAGGAACCGTCCATACTTTGACCTTTAAGAAAGGACTGCTGTTTGTGCACTAGGTCGGTCAAGAAGCGGATCACGGCTTTGACGCGGGGTACGTCGTGAAGATCATGGTGCGCGCTGATCCAAAGTCCGCGATTCGCAACGAACTCGCTGCCCTTGATCAGGGTCAGCCTCGAGTCGACGTCTCCAGCGAAGCAGGGCAAAACGACAAGGCCCACACCTGATGCCGCCGCACTCATGTGGGCGATCATGCTATTGGAATGGAAGACGATTCGCGGATGCGGGGCCACATCGTGCAACCAGCGGATGGCGTCAATAGCGACGAGATCCTCGATGTAATCGATAAAGCCGTGACTTACCAGGTCGTCGGCGCAGGATGGGCAACCATGCGCCGCGAGATAGGATGCAGAAGCGTAAAGACGCAGCCCGATCTCGCCGATTTTTTCCGACCAAAGTCCTCGCCCCGATGGCTCGAAGAAACTGATGAAAATGTCGGCTTCGCGACGGGTGACGCTGATTACGGTGGGCGAGGTCACGAGTTCGAGGCGGATCCCCGGGTATTGGTCGATGAATTTCGGTACGTGGCGAGCGACGAAGAGGCTGCCGATGCCCTCCATCATCGCAACGCGAACCGAGCCAACGTACCTCTCAGCGCCGCCTCGGATGGCCTCGCGAGCCGAAAGCACATGGCTCTCGATCGCCTCGATATGCCTCAGGAGCTTTCTGCCGTCGTTCGTAAGCGCAAGCCCCATCTTGTTGCGATCGAACAACTTGGTGTCCAGCGTCAACTCGAGCTGGGCCACCCGCCGGCTTACGGTGGAGTCGTCGACTTTCATCCGCTTGGCGGCGACGGTCAGTTGACCGGAACGGGCCACCTCGAGGAATACGCGAAAGTCGTTCCAGTCGGGTTCGCGTGAGAACTTCAAGGTCACAGGATCGGCGCGTGGCCGCCTAAAGCTAGTGGATAGCACAACCGTTTAGCACGGCGGCGCGAGCCCGGCAACGGGCGCCCGCGGCATCAGCCGCGAAGCGTCCTGCCGATCGCCTCGCTCGCCAGCGCGGCCGCCGAGCTTCCTTCAAAAAAGACCTCTCCCCGGTCGATCGCATAGAGCCTGTCCGAAATCCGTATCGCGGTCGATAGGTTCGATTCCGCGATGAGCATGGACACGCCCATCGACTTGATCTTGTTCACGGCCTCGATGAACCGGTTCACCACGACCGGCGCGAGCCCTTCGAAAGGCTCATCGAGCAGGAGGATGGACGGCGCGAGTATCATCGCGCGCGCCATCGCGACCATCTTCTTTTGCCCGCCGCTCAGGTTCAAGCCACGACGGCCCAGAAACTGCCGAATCTCGGGAAACAGACCGAAGACGCGCTCTTCAATGACAGCGCCTTCCCCCCCCATTGACCGTTGCCGGTTGGCCTGCGACTGGCCGACCCGCAGATTCTCCGTCACCGTCAGGTCGGGAAAAACGCCCGCGTCCTCCGGCGCGAATCCGATTCCCGCGCGCGCGCGCTTGTGGGTCGGCAGGCGCGTCATATCCTCTCCGGCGAGGCGAATCGCGCCGGTCGAAGGCAACAATCCCATGATCGACTCGATGGCGGTCGTCTTGCCGGCGCCATTGCGGCCCACGAGGCACACTGCCTCGCCCTCCATAACTTGCAGGCCGACGTTACGGAGCACGTGGACGCGCCCGCGATAAGTGTGCAGTCCGGAGACTTCGAGCAGCGGCTGCATCAGGCGCGCCCGTTCTTCAATGCCGGACCTGCTCGCCAAGGAGCGTAGTGCTGACTTCTTCGTTGACACGGATCTCATCGGGCGTGCCGTCGGCAAGAATGCGTCCCTGATGCATCGCCACGATGCGATCCGAATACCGGAACACCACGTCCATGTCGTGCTCGATGATGACCGCGGTGATCGCGCCTGCCCGCACGATCGAGTTCACGATGTCCATGATCGGAGCCTTTTCGCTGGTGCTGACTCCGCTCGTCGGTTCGTCGAGCAACAGGAGGCTTGGTCGCAGGAGGCAACCACAGTGAATACCTTGGCCTCGAAGGAGTGGGCGCCCGCGCGGATGCGGATCGCCTGTTCGAGATCGTAGTTGCCTTGCTGCGTCGCGCGGGTCGGCCACACGGGCGGATAGCTGGCGACGTGGATTTGCTCGCCCTGCGCCATCAGGGCGAATCGCGCGAGCGGGTTGGTGTTTTCGCCGCAGATCAGGGCGCCTACGCGTCCAATCCGGGTTTGCGCGACCTTGAGGCCGTATCCGTCGCCATTTGCCCAGATCAGCTTCTCGTAATAGGTCGGCACGAGCTTGCGATGGTGCGTCAGCAACGTGCCGTCGGCATCGATCAGGACGTTCGAATTCCACAGGCACCCGACACTCGCCACCGTGCCCTCCGTAAATCCCATCGAAATAACGATCCTGTGTTTGCGGGCGGCGGCACACAGGCGGGCGATTTCAGCCCCGTCGATCCGCAGGGCGTTCGACGCGAGGGCGCGGAACAGGTCATGCCCATGAATCGGTGCCTGCAGTGCGGCCCACACCGGAAAGCCCGGAATGAACGATTCAGGGAATGCGATCAGATCGGCGCCCGAAGCGGAAGCTTCCGCGATTACGTCGCATGCCTTGTCGAGCGTGCGGTCAGCGGATAGAAAGAACGGCGCGACATGCGCCGCTGCCACCTTGATTGTCGAGTTTACGGTCATGTCTGAGCTTCTCCGCGGAGCGCGTCGCGCACCGCAATGAAGCGTGCTGCGCGCAGGTTCTCTTTCTGAGGAAAGCATAGCAACCGAAACCGATGGAGAGAAAGCGCATCCGTGCGAGGACAGTTGCACAAATACTCCGTGCGTCTCTCAAGAGATCAACCGCGGTGCGTCCAATCCGGGTAAGAATCGCGCTGGGGAAAACGGACGGACAAATCCATTTTGAACGCGATCGATGCAAACTGCTCTTCCCCACTGACCGCGTTTGAGCGCGTTCGCTTCTGGTGGCGCGAGATCTTGGGCGCGAAGCTTGCCGGTGGCAGCTCGTCACCGTTTGGGGGAGGAGACGTTCGATTTGCGTCGCGAATGACAGGGCTCTTCGAGGACTATCGCAGGCAAGCGAGCAGTGGCACGGGCGCGCGCGAAGCGGCCTCTCGATTCGCTGCAATCTATCGTAGTGCCGGCCCGAGTCACAGGGCAGCAATGCTCGAACAGGTCAGCCACGCTTTCGCGCCAGAGAGCGAGGCCATGCAATCGGCACTTGCTGCAATGCAAAGCGCAGATGGCGAGCAGGCGATTCAGCAGGCCGAAGGACGCTTGCGAATTGCGTTGGGCGCCCCCCGGGCACGCTTTCTGGCGCAGTTCAACTTGTTGCCTGGCGGCATCAAGTTCGTCGTCGATATGCGCGCGGATATTCGGGAATTGCTACCAAAACATCCTTCCCTCGAAGTGCTGCTTATCGAACTCGACAGCCTGCTATCCGCATGGTTCGACCCCGGCTTCCTGGAGTTATCCTGCATTTCGTGGCGATCACCGGCGGCGGTTCTGGAAAAGCTGATTGCCTATGAGGCTGTACAGCCGATCGATTCATGGAGCGACTTGCGCAACCGGCTCGATACGGACAGGCGGTGCTATGCGTTTTTTCATCCCCACATGCCGGGCGAGCCACTGATCTTCGTGGAAATTGCGCTTCTGAAGGGGATGCCAGGCAGCGTGCAGCAGCTGCTTGACCAGTCCGCACCGGTGCAGGACCCGCAGACGGCCGACACGGCAATTTTCTACTCGATCTCGAACACCCAGCGCGGATTGCGCGGTATGAACCTGGGCAATCCGCTTCTGAAGCGCGTGATCGCGGATCTTGGACGCGAACTGCCGCGCCTCCAGACGTTCGCCACGCTTTCACCCCTGCCCGGGTTTCGCGATTGGCTGGATCGATTCGCCGTTGATCGATTGTCAGGCCTGTCCTCGGAGGAAATCGCGAAAGGGGCACAAGCCCAGAATTCCGACGCCGACGTTCGAACGCTTGCGGCGTTGCTCACGCGCATCGACCTGACCGGAAATGCCGAAGTTCCAGAATCGCTTCGCCAGCCGATGGAAAAAGCCTGCGCCCAGTATTTGCTCGGGGCGAAAAACGGCTTGCATCCGCTGGACCCCGTAGCCAATTTCCACCTTGGAAACGGTGCGAGCGTGAACCGGATTCTCTGGCGCGCGGACACCTCTGCGCGCGGCATGCTGCAATCCTACGGGATGATGGCAAGTTACCGCTACGACCTCGGCGGGATAGAGCGCAATCGGGAGAATTTTATGCAAAGCGGCAAGCTCGCCGCGGCGCTTGCGGTTCGACGTCTTCTTATCTGAGCGGTCCTCGCCGGCAATCGACAGTTTCCTGACGAACGACGCCTCAAAGTACGCCATTGGCCCTGAGTTCCGCGAGCTTGGCGCGGCCGTAGCCGAGGATCCCGCCTTATACTTCCTCGGTGCGCGCGCGAATTGCCGGGCCAGCCCTGCGCACTTCGCCGGGCTTAGTCAAACGCTTCGTGAATACGTTCGACATCAACAGAAATGCGAGCGTTGGGCGGGGCGCCCTGATCCACGCTTCGTGCGCCTAGAACTGCACTACCTACTGCTCCATTTCGGCGTACTCTCTTTCCGCCATTGTTAACCCGGTGGTGACTGGTCCCAACCTCCTCGACGCCATTCACACCCGCTAGGTTAGCGATCATATGGCCGCGTCCGACCCGAAATGGACATGTGCGACGAGGCCAACCACGGCGCTTGATTTGATTCCAAGTCGGGAAGCTAATTTAGGCTCGAACTCAAGGGCCACGAATGTCGGTTCTTGGCCGTAAGCGGTCTTCCGAAACGTCCGCAATCCAATGCGGTCATTGAGGCATAGACTGACCCGAGACGAGAGCGGCCTGGGTGCGTCGCCTCTCAGAAATAGATTGGAGATGGGGAAAGTCGATGTTTGAAAAGAAATGCTGGTGGATCACGGGCGCCTCGTCTGGAATCGGCGAAGCCCTCGCGCGCGCATTGGCGGCGCGCGGCGCGAACCTCATCCTGTCCGGTCGCAATGTTGCGGCACTTGAAGCCGTGGCGCGGTCCTGCAAGACTGCGTTGCCATTGCCGTTCGAGGCGACCGACTTCGGAGTTATTGAAGACATCGTCGAGCGTGCGTGGTCGTGGAAGGGCCGCATCGACGGATTGGTCAACAATGCCGGCATTTCGCAGCGATCACTGGCCGTCGAGACCGCGTTCTCGGTCTACCAGAAGATAATTGCCGTGGACTTGCTCGCCCCGATTGCGCTTACCCAGGCGCTCTTGCCAAGAATGGTGCAGGCAGGCGGGGGGCGGATCGTTGCGATCTCGAGCGTGGCCGGTATTGCAGGCGTGCCCCTGCGTTCGGCGTACAGCGCGGCCAAACATGGGTTAATTGGCTACCATGATTCGGTTCGTGCCGAGAACGAGCATCTCGGCATCAAGGTCCATGTCGTGGCCCCTGGATCGATTAGGACCAACGTATCGAAGAATGCACTTACCGCCGATGGCTCGGCGCGCGGGGTGAGCGATACGACGATTGACAACGGTATGGCTCCGGCGGAGTCGGCGCAAGCGATCCTGGCGGCGATCGAAGCGGGCAAGCGCGAACTCGTGCTGGCGACGGGCATGGAGCACGAAATCGCTGTTTTGCGCCGCCATGATCCCGAGGCACTGTTCGACCGCATGTCCGCCTTGGTCCGTGCCGGATATGCGCAACAAATGGCGACCGATTCGGGCAAACGCTGAGGTAGCCAAGCGAGCGTTCGGCTCGCCCCCGATCCCAACCGCGAAAAGATCGCCAGCGCATTCGCCTTGGCAGCGAAGAAGCGCGTCCAAGCCATCCATGTGTTCGGAGGCGGCTCAAGCCAGCGCGCCCTGCGCGACGACCCAATAGCGCAGCAATCGGCCGGCTGCCATGAAAGCGGTGACCGCAATCCAGTTCAGGCGCAGCCATCCCGCCGCAATGCATAGCGCATCGCCGACCACCGGCAGCCACGCGAAGAAGGTGAGCGGGCTGCCGTAGCGCCTGAGCTTCTCGAGCACACGCGGGTCGATCTTCTTCTGCGTGCGTGCCGGCAAAAGCCTGCCGATCGCATACGAGGTGAGCCCGCCGAGCGTGTTGCCAAGCGTGGCAAGCGCAAGCGCCGTCGTCATCTGGTCCGGGTACAGCCTGAGGAAGGCGAATAGCACCGCCTCGGAGGACAACGGGATGACCGTGGAAGCGAGAAAGCTCGCGGCGAAGAGCCCCACAAGACCGTTTTCTGCCGAAATCCACTCCTGCATCGGTTTCCTTGTTGCGCCGCAAGGGTCTTGTTACCCTTGTCGCCCTTTGAGAAAGCATTCCCGCAGCACCATGGCCCGCGATTACCTGCAGAAGATCCTCACCGCCCGTGTCTACGACGTCGCGATCGAGTCGCCGCTCGAACTCGCGCCGAACCTGTCGGCGCGCATCGGCAATCGCGTATTGC
>Ga0163144_10015255_pt1 | contig 15868 bp, 15 predicted proteins | sample OliLak19BULKMAT1_FD_123175 | JGI IMG/M metagenome (GOLD analysis project Ga0163144, IMG submission 123175) | Freshwater microbial mat bacterial communities from Lake Vanda, McMurdo Dry Valleys, Antarctica - Oligotrophic Lake LV.19.BULKMAT1 | ecosystem: Environmental > Aquatic > Freshwater >...
GTCATTCCCTTGTGGTACGGGCGATCCGACGTCAACGCGTGGTAGTAGTCGACCACGGTGAGAATGCGCGCCCCGAGTGGGATCTCTTCGCCCTTGAGACCCTGGGGGTAGCCTTTGCCGTCCCAGCGTTCGTGGTGACTGAGGATCAGCGGCGCCACTGGATACGGAAACGGCACGGCGCTGATGATTTCGGCGCCGACCTGGGGATGCACGCGAACCTTCTGGAACTCTTCGTGGGTCAGCGGACCGGGTTTCGACAGGATGTGCTCGGGCACCGCCAACTTGCCGATGTCGTGGAGCAGCGCTGCGGTTCTCACGCCCTCGATGTCGGTGGCCGACATGCCCAGGCCACGCGCGATGCCGGTGGCATAGACCTGCACCCGTTGGAGATGCGATCGCGCCGTCTGATCCTTGGCATCGATGGCGAGCGCGAGCGCTTCCATGGTGGCCAGATGCAGCACGGCCATGTCGTCCGCGCGCCGGCGCTCGGCATCAAGGCGTCCGCGGTAGACCCGATACGCGCGGTGGCCGAAATAGACGAGCGCGGCGACCAGCAGGGACGCCGTGCCGAGAACCGGCGGTGTGAATTCGACGCGCGAGCCGAAAGACAGCGCTAGCCAGGCGCCGCCCGCGAGGCTGGTGCCGATGACGATGCCGGCAGAAGGCGGTACGGAGCGCATCTGCCCTGGGGCTCTCCTCAGGTTCGCCCTCGCCTTCGACCGACGCCAGTCGAGGGAGCCAGGCCATATTCGTCGATCTTGCGGTAGAGGGTGCCACGGCTGATATCGAGTACCTTGGCGGCTTCCAGTTTGTTCCACTCGGTCGCCTCGAGGACGCGAATGACGTGCGCGCGTTCGGCATCGCGCAGCGACGGCAGGCGGTTAGAGTGTTCATCGGGTCGCGACATGGCGTGGCCATGCAGGAACTCGATATCGGCGGCGCGGATCGAGTGCCCGGGCGCCGAGAGCGCCGCCCGCGACACCGTGCTCTCAAGTTCGCGGATGTTGCCGGGCCAGTGATACGAAGCCAGCAACCCCTGCGCTTCGCTGGAAAACTGCTTGTGATCGAGTGGCAACCCGTTGGCGGCGCAGTAGCGCGAGAGAAACCGATCGGCGAGTACCGGGATGTCGACCGCGCGCTCGCGCAGTGAGGGCAAGCGAATCGCGAACGCATTGATGCGGTAGTAGAGGTCTTCACGGAAACGGCTCTCGCGGACGAACATGTCGAGCGGGCGATTGGTCGCCGAGATCAGGCGGAAGTCGACGTGAATCGACTTGTTGCCACCCAGCCGCTCGAACCGGCGCTCCTCGAGCACCCGCAGCAGTTTGGCCTGCGCCATCAGTGACAGGTCGCCGACTTCGTCCAGGAACAACGTGCCGCCGTTGGCCAGCTCAAGGCGGCCCGGCTTGCGATCGTGCGCGCCGGTGAAGGCGCCCTTTTCGTAGCCGAAGATCTCCGATTCGAACAGGCTGTCGGGCAGCGCCGCGCAGTTCACCGCCTGGAAGTTCTCGGTGCCGCGTCGCGACAGCTCGTGGATCATGCGCGCCACGACTTCCTTGCCGGCGCCGGTCGGGCCGAGGATGAGCACCGAGATGTCAGACTTGGCGGCCGTCCGAATCCACTCGAAGATCGCCAGCATCTTCTCGTCGCGCCCGATCATCTCGCGAAAGCGCTGCACCGACGGCGAGGCATCTTCGATGCCCGGGTGCGCGCGTCCCTCGAGAAACACCGCCAGCAGCTTGGCCACCGGCTCGGCCTCGGGCCGCATGCTGCCATAGGTCGCCGGGTCGCTGGCGTGCTTGCGGATGACGCCGAACTCGACCAGTTCGCGGATGCAGTGGTCGACGTCCAGGCGCATGCGCCCGAAGGTCTGCATGATCACTTCGGTGTCGAAGGTCTGGTCGGGACGAGCCGACAGGAACCGCAGAATGCCGGCCCGCAACGGCGACTGCACCAGGCTCTTGAAGCGGGTGTCGAGGTCCGGGGTGTCGACTCGCGGGCTGGCAGCGGTCGCACTCTGGCGGCGCGCCGCAAACGCCAGATCATCCACGCGGCACCTCGGTCGGCGCCGGCGCCCCTGCCGCGCGGTAGTACTGCGTCTGGTGTTGCTCGATCAGGTGCTTCATGCGCACGGCGTCGGCCTTACGATGCCCATGGCACGAGACCGGCGTCGTGCCGCCGGTCGTTTCAATCAGCACGTTCGAGAAGAACAGGTTGGTGTCGATGCTGACCGACGCGACGTGCGCCATGTGGATCGAGTGTTCCTTACGGCCGACCAGTTCCGGCGTGTAGTGGACGACGGCGGTCGGGGTGATCAAGACCTGGGTGGGGAACAGCCGGTTGCCGCTCGACAGCCGGCTGGCGCGAAACACCTCGCCGTCGGCGAACGGCCGGCCCTTCCACCAGAAGAACAGGATGAGCGACACGCCGAGGGCGCCGACTCCGCTGGCCAGTACGATCCACGCATCCTGATTCACAGTGCACGATGCTATCCTAAAGTCCGACGGAATTCCTGAGCTGGCTCGCCCCCCGCCGGTTCCGCTTACACCGGATGGACGCAGGACAGGCGCGCCGACTGCACGATTTTTGGCATACGCTAAGAGGCGATGCCATATCGTGCCCCTGGCGCTCCCAAAGGCGCCAAGTCGTTTCTCACAGGCAAGCCGATCAAGTACTACCGTCCGAAGGGGAGCGCGGCGGTCCGCACCCTGATCGACGAGGGCTTTCAGGCCTTCAACGCGGCGCGGCTGGGTGAGGCCTGCCACATTTACGGCGACAAGATGCTCGCCAAAGAGAACAACACCACGATTGCCTTGACCATTGCCGGCGCCATGACGCCAGCCGGCCTGGGCGGCTGCGTGATCGAGCTGATGGAGCGTGGGCTGATCGACTTCATCATCAGCACCGGCGCCAACCTCTACCACGACCTGCACTACGCCCTGAACTTCACGCTGCGCCGCGGCTCGCCGTTTGTCGACGACCGCGTGCTTTATGACGAGGGCGTCATTCGCATCTACGACGTGCTGTTTCCGGCACAAGTGCTGCTCGATACCGACAGCTTCATCCGCGACTTCCTGGTGTCGAGCGGGCTTGCAGGTCCCATGTCGTCGGCGGCGATGCACGAAGCGCTCGGCCAGCACCTGCTCAAGGTGCGCCCCGGATGCGCCAAGTACTCGGTGCTGGCGTCGGCCGCCAAGTGTGGTGTGCCGATCTATACCTCGTCGCCGGGCGACAGCTCGATCGGCATGAACGTCGCGTATCACGAGCTGATCAACCGCAGCACCCTGCAAGTGGATCCCAACCAGGACGTCAACGAGGTGTGCGCGATCATCCGCGCCGCCGAGAAGAACGGCTGCGTGATTCTGGGCGGCGGGTCGCCGAAGAATTTCTACCTGCAGGGCCAGCCCACGCTGTGGGAGGTCTACGGCATTCTCAAGGGCGGCAACGACTACTTCATCCAGATCACCACCGACTCGGTGGTGTGGGGCGGACTGTCGGGCGCCACGCCGGCCGAAGCGGTGAGCTGGGGCAAGATCAATCCCAGCGTGCTGCCCGACACCGCCGTGGTCTACGCCGATTCGACCATCGCCTTTCCGCTGTTTTGCGAGTACGCCGTCGGCCACAAGAATGGCCGCCGCCCGCGCAAGGACTTGCTGGCGCAGCGCGAGACGCTGGTCAGCGAGCTGGAGCGCGAGGCGCGCAAGCAGATCAAGAAGCGCGAGAAGAAGTCGCAGCGTCGAAGTGCGAACCGCGACTAGCGAATAGCGAGTTATGGGAACGCTGGGGTCGGAGTTGGGGCCGGTCGCCGAAACGGTTGCTGACCGTCCACGTGTATACGCCGACGCCAACGTCCCGTCCGGCCTCGTGCGCTACATGCGCGAGCAGTTGCACTGGGACGTCCTCTCGGTGATGGACCATCCCGACCTTCGTCGCGCCCGCGATGCCGAACACTATCGGCTGGCGCGCCAGCTGCGCCGCACCTTGATCACGCTCGACCGGGACTACCTGGACGACCGCCGCTTTCCGCCCAGCCAGGGCGCCGGTGTGCTGGTGATGGCGGCACCAGAGGAACGCGGATTGGCCGTGCTGCTCAAGCGGATCGATGAACAGCTGTTTGTCGGCCCGCCGTTGCCACTGGACGGAGAGAAGCTGCACGCCCATGCAGACTGGCACGCCGACCATGGCTGACCGCAGGCTCGGGTGGCGCACCAAGCCGGGCGATCCTTCCTCGGTGCGACGACCCTCATGATGGTTCTGGCCGGCGCCGACTTGATCCTGCCGGATCGCATTGTCGAGCGCGGCACGCTGATCATCCGCGACGGCCGCATCGAGGCCATCGAGTCGCGCGTGGTCGATGGACCGGCGGGCGCGACACGGGTCGACTGCGCGGGTCATGTCATCACGCCCGGCTTGATCGATGTCCATGTCCACGGCCTCGAAGGTCGTGACGTGCTTGATGGTGGTGGCGCCGTGGCCGACATCGCCAGTCGATTGCCGAAGTTCGGCGTCACCAGCTTCTGCCCCACCTCGGTCGCCTGCGATCCGGCGACGCTTGCGGCTCTGCTGACCGCGGTGGCCATCGCGCAGTCATCGCCCGCACCGCGATCCGCCCGCGTCCTGCCGGCGCACCTCGAGAGCAACTTCATCAACCCCGCATGGAATGGCGCCCAGCCGCGGCGCTGCCTTCGCTTGCCTCCGGCAAGTGAAAAGAGAAAAGAGGAAAGTGGAAAGGGCGGCGGGGACTTCAACGCGGCCGACATCCTCAGCGTGATCGAACGCCATCGCACGGCCACCGGCATCATCACCCTCGCGCCGGAGTTGCCGGGCGGGATGGAGCTGGTGCGCCGATTCGTGGCGGCGGGGCATCGCGTCTCGATCGGCCACACCGGCGCGACCTACGATGAGGCGCGGGCGGCGATCGCGGCCGGCGTGACGCACGCGACGCATCTGTTCAACCGCATGTCGCCGATGACCTCTCGCTCGCCAGGCGTGGTCGGCGCGGTACTCGAATCAGACGCGGTGGCCGCCGAGATCATCTGCGACGGCTTTCATGTGCACCCGGCGTTGATTGGGCTGGCGATTCGCATGAAAGGCGCGCGCCGCACGATGGCGATCACCGATGGTACGGCCGGTTCAGGACTGCCGGTTGGCACGCGCACTCGGCTGGGCGGACAGGAGATTGTCGTCACCGAGCGGACGGCCGAGCTCGCCGACGGCACGATGGCCGGGAGCGTTCTGACCATGGCTGCCGCCTTCAGAAACCTGGTGCATCGGGTTGGCCTGGACCTGCGTGAGGCGGTTCACCTGTGCGCGACGACGCCGGCGCAACAGTTGGGATTGTCCGAGGTTGGCGCCATTGCCGCAGGAATGACGGCGGATCTGGTGGTTCTCGGCCCCGGCCTCACCGTTCGGCAAACCTACCTGGCGGGCTTGCCGGCCTTGGAACCGGGCCTGCGGCCCTTGGAACACTGACCCGTAACCGTCCGTCTATCTGCCTGAGGTGCTCATGAGGTTTACGATCCATCGCACATTGCCCGTTGCGGGCGCGTGTCTTCTCGCGTCGACGTTCCTGGCGGGGTGCGAAGTCAACCTCAACACCGAGGGCCTGTCGGCCCGCGAGACCAAGACGTTCAAGGTGGCGGGGCTCCCGCAGATCGACCTCGACACGTTCGACGGCGCGATCGAGATTCATTCCTGGGACAAGCCCGAGATTGAAGTGGAGATCGAGAAGCGCGCCATGGAGCAGTCGCTGATCGATCAGATCAAAGTCGAGGCAACCCAGCAGGGCGACAAGATTGTGCTGAAGGTGACGGGGCCGTCGCGCTCTGAGTATGGCGGCTTGACCATTGGCGTGCACATCTCGCCCACGGCGCGCCTGCGCGTCGTGGTGCCGCGCGCCAGCAATGTCACCGCCCGCAGCGGCGACGGTTCGATTCGCGCCGAGGCCCTGGACGGCAAGATTGTGTTGAACACCGCCGACGGCAGCGTCACGGCCACCCGACTGTCTGGCGAGATTCAGGTGCGCTCGGGTGACGGCTCAATTCGTCTCGACAAGGTCTCCGGCAAGCTCGATCTCGAGACCGACGATGGCAGCATTGGCTTTGAGGGCAAGCCGTCGGTGCTGCACCTCAAGACCGGTGATGGCTCGGTGCGCGCCCAGATCGATGTCGACACGGTCATGACCGACAACTGGGACCTGACGACCGGCGATGGCAGCATTACCTTGACCTTGCCCTCGGTCTTCAACGCCGAGCTCGACGCAGAAACCAGCGACGGCACCGTACGTGCCGAGCACCCCTTGCTTGACGCCGATCGCGACGAGCGTCGCACTGGCGAAGACAATCAGGAACGTCGCGAGCGCCGCCGCGTCATGCGGAGCAAGATGGGCGATGGCGGCAAGGCCCTTCGCGTCCGCACCGGCGACGGCACCATCCGGATCGAGCGCTGACCCGCGCTTGACATCAGGCCGACCTGCGTGTGAGCATCAGGACATCGTGATCGTCATGTTCAACCGTGCGTGTTGTTGTTGTGAAGCCCTTGCTTCCGCGCCGCGGTCTGTACCGATGAACGTGATCTTCTAGTTTTTTTCACGTCCACGAACCTCAGTTCAGAACGGCCCGGAAGGCACCCGCTTTCCGGGCCGTTTTGCGTTTGCAGACAGCCCGTCCGGCGGTTCGATTCTCAAACACGGTGCGGTGGCGAAGTGGCAAACGCGGCGGCCTGCAAAGCCGTTATTCGAGGGTTCGACTCCCTCTCGCACCTCCAGCCTTCGCTCAGAGTCGGGCGACAGGCGATTCAACGAGCTTCGGCTGGCAGGCCAACCGATGGCCCTACAGTGCAACTCCCTCGGCACAGGAGAAACGAAACATGGCGACGAATCTACGACCGATCGGCATCTATCACGAGCACCAGGACTGGTTCCGGCCGCTGTTCGCCGAACTCGATCGCCGCGGCACGCGGTACGAGCGGATTGACGCGCGCCAGCATGCCTACGACCTTGGCAGCAACGACGCTGCGGCGTACTCGGTGGTGATCAATCGCATGAGCCCCTCCGCGTACCTGCGCGGCGCCGGCCACGCGATTCTCTATACCCAGAACTACCTGGCTCACCTCGAACAGTTGGGTGTCCGCGTAATCAATGGCACGCGGGCGTTCCGTCTCGAAACGTCGAAGGCCCAGCAGCTCACGCTGTTGCGTTCGCTTGGCTTGCCGTACCCGCCGGCGCGCGTGATCAACCACGGCAGTGAAGCGCCGGCCGCGGCCGATGGTTTGCGGTTTCCCGTGGTGGTGAAGGCCAACATTGGCGGCAGCGGTGCCGGCATCGTGCGGTTCGACACGCCTGAGGATCTGGCGAGGGCGTCGGTGGAAGGCCGCCTCGACCTCGGACTCGATCAGACCGCGCTGGTGCAGGAATACATTCCGGCGCGCGGTGGCCACATCACCCGCGTGGAAGTGCTCGACGGCCAGTTCATCTACGCGATCAATGTGCACACCACCGGCGACACGTTTAATCTGTGCCCCGCTGACATTTGCCAGACCAACGACGGTGTGGCGCTGGCGCGTGGCGCCTGCCCGGCCGACGCGCCGAAGAACAACTTGCGGGTCGAGGCGTTCACACCGCCAGGCGAGGTGATTGCCGACGTCGAACGCATCGCGGCAGCGGCCGGGATCGAGATTGGCGGCGTCGAATATATCGTCGACGACCGTGACGGGCAGCGCTACTACTACGACATCAACGCGCTCTCGAACTTCGTGGCCGACGCTCCCCGAGTGGTTGGCTTTGACCCATTCGCGCGCCTGGCCGACTGGCTGGAACGCGAGCAGCGCGGCGCCGAGCCGCTGCCGGTCGCGGTGCCGACAGGTCTGGTCGAGGGCGCGACCCGCTGGTAAGCGGCAGGAGAGCCCCGCGGCCGTTCATTTCGGTGCGCGTGCTCGCAGTTCGCTGACCGGGGACGGGCTGGCATAGACGCTGGGGTCAGCGACGCCAGCCGCGGCGAACGCCTCGCGCCGCTCGCGGCACTTGCTGCACCGCCCGCAGTGCATCGGTAAGGCACCCGACGCACCCGACGTCTCCTCCCCGGGATTCATGCACGACAGCGTCAGCTCCAGCGGCACGCGCAGCTCGACGCCTCGGCGAATGACCTGCGCCTTGTCCCACGTGAGAAACGGCGTGGCGATCTCGACGTCGTGATCCAGGCCTAGTGACAGGGCGGTGGCCATGGCCGCGAAGAATGCCGGGCGTCCATCAGGAAACGGATTGCCGGCGAGAGGCCCAAGGGCAATGCGGTGGGCGCCAGATCGCGCCGCGACGACGGCGGCCTTGGTCAGCAGTACCAGATTCCGGCCGCTGAGGTAGACGTCCTCGTCCGGCGTGTCGTAAGCCGGCGGCACGCCGCGAATGGCCCAATGAGTCGACGGATAGACATCGCGCATCGTGAACGCGACGCGCGAGAGCGGCGCCATCGTGGCCGCGAACACCGGCGATGCGAGCAGCCGCTCGAGCATCCGCAACTCCGCCGGTTCCCACGCCAGGCCGACGCTGACGTAGAGCGGGAGGACCGTGGCGGCCTGGGTTTCGTGCGCGGCGAGGACGGCGCTATCGAGCCCGCCCGACAGTAGGACCAGCGTGTTCATGCGGCTATGATCGAACGCACGTGATCATAGTCTTTGATCTGGACGGCACGCTGATCGATTCGGCTCGAGACCTGGGCGAGGCGGCCAGCGAGCTGGTGCAGAGCTTCGGCGCGCCGCCGCTGACGGTGGCGCAGGTTGTGACCATGGTGGGCGAAGGAGCACCGGTACTCGTGCGCCGCGCACTGCAACACTCTGGACTCGCGGCCGATACGCCCGGCGCGCTGGAGCGCTTCCTGAAGATCTACGATCGCCGGCTGTTGGATCACACGGTCGCCTATCCCGGCATTCGCGAAGAGTTGGCGCGGGCGGTGTGTCGCGGACCACTCGCGGTGCTGACGAACAAGCCACTCGGTCCCGCCATCGGATTGCTCGAAGCGTTGGATCTGCGCGGCTTCTTCCATCGCGTCATCGGCGGGGATGGCGAGTATGGACGCAAGCCCGATCCGGCCGGCCTGCAGGCGCTGCGCGCCCTGGCGCCAGATGAGTCAGTGGTGTTGCTTGGCGATTCGCCGGCCGATGCGCAAACGGCGATCGCGGCGGCGTGTCCGTTCGTGTTCGCGCGATATGGGTTCGGCGCCATCAAGTTCGCCGCGGCGCCCGCCACACCGTTCGTCGTCGATCACCCGCGTGAGCTGTCGGCGGTACTCGGGCTTATCCGGTAACCAGCAGCTTCGACGCGGCGCGCGCGCCAATGGTCACGCGCGCATCGTTGGCGCCTTTCAGCCGCACGCTGTCTGACACTTCGTCACGGGCCTCGACCTCAATCGTCTGGCCCGGCTTGAGATTGTGTCGTTCGATGAAGCGCAGGAACGCCGCATCCTGGTCGGTGACCCGCGCCACGGTGACCGGCGTGTTCATCGGGCAGGTCAGCAGCGTTTCCAGCGCGCGATGCGGCAACCGGCCGTCGGCCGTCGGAATGGGGTCGCCGTGTGGGTCGACTTCGGGCTGACCCAGCATCTCGTCGATCCGCTCGATGAAGCGGTCTGACACCACATGCTCCATCTGCTCCGCATCATCGTGGACCTCGTCCCACGTCATGCCAATCACCTGCACCAGGAATGATTCGATCAGGCGATGACGCCGCAAGACCCGAGCGGCGAGCTTCTGGCCGGCGGCCGTCAGCCGCACGCCGTTGTAGGGCTCGTAGACCACGAGGTCTGACTCGGCGAGTGCCTTCACCATAGTGGTCGCGGTGCCAGGGGCAATGCCCAAAGCGGTCGCGAGCTGGCCCATGGGCACCAGCTTCTGTTCGGCCGTCAGGTGGGTCTCGCCGACGTAGATGGCCTTGAGGTAGTTTTCGACGGTGCTCGACGGAAGCATCTATTTTTCAGCATGTTACCAAACTTGAAGTGAGGCCACCTGTTGACTTTTTGTGTGCTGGCGTGATGTAATTTTGACTAATCAAAATTGGCGATATACCTGCTCCTTTTCACTGTGGTCGGACTGGCGGTGTTCACACCGGGATACGGTGCCGTCGCAATGGTTCGCAGGTACCGCCTCTCGCAAGCGCGCGAACGCACCGAAAACGCCCTCAAGCACTTATTGCGGCAAGCCACCGAGGGCCACACCGCCTCCTTCAGCTCGCTGCAGGGTGTGTTACGCATGGGCGACCGCCAGTTGATGGCATTGACCCAGCGCCTCGAACGCGAGGGCCTGGTCCGTTCTGAAGGCGCGCACTTTCAGCTGACGGCCGAAGGCGAGCGGGTGGCGTTGCACGTGCTGCGCGCGCATCGCCTGTGGGAACTCTATCTCGCCGACGAACTCGGTGTGCCGATCGACCGCGTGCATGAAGAGGCGGAGCGGGCTGAGCACAGCCTCAGTAAGGCTCAACTCGATCGGTTGTCGGCCTCAATGGGCCATCCCGAACGGGATCCGCACGGTGACCCGATCCCGACGGGCGATGGCTCGGTTCCCGAGTCGCCGGGCATACCGCTCGGCGCGTGGCCCGACTCGACGCCGGGCCGCATCGTCCATCTCGAGGATGAGCCGCCGCTGGCCTATGCCCAGCTCTCGGCTGAGGGCCTCAAGCTGGGGCAAGTCATCCGCGTCATCGACCGGTCGCCAACGCGCGTGGTGCTGAGCGACGGCGAGAACGAGTACCGACTCGCGCCGATGGTCGCCGCCAACATCCATGTCGCCGCGGTGACCGCCGAGGCGGTGGCAGAGGCCTGGCCCGAAGGCGTCATCGCGTTGTCGGGGCTGCCGTCCGGGGCTTCGGCCGAAGTGGTCGCTCTTGATCCGGCCTTCCGCGGTTTCGCGCGGCGGCGGCTCCTCGACCTTGGCTTCACGCCCGGCGCGCGCATTCGCAGCGACCTGACCACCTTCGCCGGCGATCCGCGCGCCTATCGGCTTCGCGGCACGACCATCGCCCTTCGCCGCGAGCAGTCGGACCGCGTGCTGGTCAAGCCGCTCGTGATCACGAATTGAGAGACTGACGATGAGCGTTGAACACAACTGCGAAACCTGCCCGGTGCATGCCGAGATGGCGCAACTGGGCGCCGCCGTCGGCGCGTTCGACCGCGTGGTCGCCTTGGCCGGTAATCCGAATACCGGCAAGTCCACGCTGTTCAATTCCCTGACCGGACTGAACCAGCACACCGGCAACTGGCCCGGTAAGACGGTGACGCGCGCCGAGGGGGCGTTCCAATTCGGCGGGGTCCGCTACAAGCTGGTCGACCTGCCCGGCACCTACTCGCTGTTGTCAGCCTCGGACGATGAGGAAGTAGCGAGGAACTTTCTGTTATTCGGGCGCCCCGACTGCACCGTGGTGGTGGTCGACGCCAGCGCCCTCGAGCGCAACCTCTACCTGGTCTTGCAGGTGCTCGAGATCACCGATCGCGTCGTGATTGCCGTCAACCTCATGGATGAAGCGAAGCGCCGCGGCATTGAGGTCGATACCCGCAGCCTGTCGCGCGATCTGGGCGTGCCGGCGATTCCGCTGGTGGCCCGTACTGGCGAGAACATGATGGCGCTGCTCGGCGAGATTGCCGCGGTGGCGTCGGGCGAGACCGTGACCCAGCCGTTGCGCTCGAAGGGGACGACGGCGTTCGAGCACGCCGTCAGCACGCTGGTGCCGATGATCGAAGCGGCCGCCCCGGGCGTGCCGAACGCGCGCTGGATTGCCATTCGGCTGCTCGACGGTGACGTGCCGGTGGAGGAGGCGCTGGCCAGCGGCCGGCTCGCAGAACTGGTGGTGCGCCAGCAGGCGCCCGATGCGCGCTTCAGCCGGAAGATCGCCATCCAGGGAGCGCAATGAGCCAGCCCGCGGCCGTCACCCCGGCCGACATTGTCCGCGCGGCGGCGGCGTTGCGCCGGTCGCTCGACGCCGGCTTCCGCGAGGAGGTCGTGACCTCCCTGTACGGCGAAGTGGAGCGCATCACGCGGCGGGCCGTGCAGGATTCAGGGTCGGGTTCGCTCGAACTCGATCAGCGGATCGATCGCATCGTCACCTCACGGTTGTTCGGGTTGCCGCTGATGCTGGGCATCCTGGCGGTGATCTTCTGGCTGACGATCGTTGGCGCCAACGTGCCGTCGCAGATGCTGGCGAGCGGGTTCTTCTGGTTCGAGGACCTGGCGGCAGGCTGGTTCACGCAGCTCGGCGTGCCCTGGTGGATCACGGGCTTCGTGTGGCACGGCGTCTATCGCGGCCTGGCGTGGGTGATCAGCGTGATGCTGCCGCCGATGGCCATCTTCTTTCCCCTCTTCACCATTCTCGAGGATCTCGGCTACCTGCCGCGGGTGGCGTTCAATCTCGACTATCTGTTCAAGCGCGCGGGAGCGCATGGCAAGCAGGCGCTGTCGATGGCGATGGGTTTTGGCTGTAACGCGGCTGGCGTGATTGCGACGCGCGTGATCGACTCGCCGCGCGAGCGGCTGGTGGCCATCCTCACCAACAACTTCGTGCCCTGCAACGGTCGCTTCCCGACGTTGATCATGCTGGCGACCATTTTCGTGGCTGCGGCGTTTCCGCCAGCCGTGGCGTCGCTGGTGGCGGCTGGGTCGGTGGTCGGCATCGTGCTGGTGGGCGTGGCGTTCACGCTGGTGGTGTCATGGGCGCTGTCGCGGACGGTGCTGCGTGGCGAGGCCTCGGCTTTCACCCTCGAACTGCCGCCGTACCGGCGGCCGGCGATGGCGCGCATTCTCTATACCTCGCTGATCGATCGCACCCTGTTCGTGTTGTGGCGCGCGATTCTGACCGCCGCCCCGGCGGGCGCGGTGATCTGGCTGCTGGCCAACATCTCGCCGGGAGGGGTCAGTCTCGCCACCCGGACCGCGGATTTCCTGCAGCCGCTGGGCTGGGCGATGGGCCTCGACGGCGTGATCCTGCTCGCCTACATCATCGCCATTCCCGCCAACGAGATCGTCGTGCCGACCATGCTGATGGTCTACATGTCGCAAGGCATGATGACCGAGATGGATTCAATGGACGGGCTGCGCGCTCTGCTCGTGGACCAACATGGCTGGACCATGCTGACGGCGGTGAACCTGATGCTGTTTTCGCTGCTGCACAATCCCTGCGCGACGACCATCATCACCATCTACAAAGAAACCCTGAGCGCGAAGTGGACCGCGATCGGCGCGTTGATGCCGCTGGCGCTCGGGTTTATCGTGACGATCCTCACCGCGGCGATTGCCCGCACCGTGTTCGGGTTCTGATGTCCCTGGGGTCGGCGTTCGATTCACCCGAACGCAAGCGCGCGCACAACCGCGCGCTGTTTGCCACAATCGCCGATCGCTACGATCTGATCACCGCGGTGCTGTCGTATGGGCAGGATGCGCGTTGGAAGCGGACGCTCATCAGGCGCGCCGGCCTGCAACGCGGCGAGCACGTGCTCGACCTGGCCTGCGGCACCGGCGACCTCGCCTTCGCCGCGGCCGCAAAGGGGGCGCGCGTGGTGGGGCTCGATCTCACCCACCGCATGCTGCAACTTGCCGCCGGCAAGTCTCGCTCGGCCACGTTTCTCACGGGCGACATGACCAGCCTGCCGTTCCAGTCACAGACCTTCGACGTGGTGACGACCGGCTATGGCCTGCGCAATGTGCCCGACCTGACCGCCGCGATCGACGAGATTGCGCGGGTGTTGCGTCCTGGCGGACGGCTGCTGTCGCTCGACTTCAACCGGCCGCGGCCGGCGGTGATCCGCATACCGTATCTGGCGTATCTGACGGCCGTTGGGTCGGCGCTCGGCTGGCTGCTCCATCGCGACCCAGACACCTACCGCTACATTCCCGAGTCGATTCGGCGTTACCCAGGTGCGGCCGGCGTGGCCGAACTGCTGGCCTCGCGCGGCTTCAGCCACGTGACCGTCGTCCCGTTGCTGTTTGGTCTGATGACGCTGCATCTGGCCCAACGTCCGCGCTGATTGCTGACGACTGCACAGACTGGCACGCTGCCTCTTCCCGCCGGTCGTTTCTGACTGCCACGACGCACCCACGTTCTGGCACACTTGGCACCGCAGGCTCCCCGACCTCATGGCCCTTGCCCAGTCCCTCCTCACCGCGATGGTGCGCGCCAATGGCGACGCGCTGGTGATGCATGTCGGCGAGCGCCCGTATGTCGTGGTCGGCACCGGCACCCTTGAACTGTCGACGCAGGTGCTGCAGCTGCCGGCGATGAGTGGCATGCTGCAACAGCTGCTGCCATCGGCCGCGCACGACGCGCTCGACGAGTTTGGCGCTGTCGAGCACCACCTCCCCCCGCACGAGGGCGACGCATTCACCGTGGTGGCGGCGCGGGGCAGTGGCGATATCTGGATCGAGATTCGCCGCCATCGGGCTCGGCCGGCCCCGGCGGTGCCCGTCGTAGCCAGCGAGTCCCCGTTTGCGCCGGTCCTGCAGATGACCCGAACGGTACGCATCGAGGTGCCGCCGCGCTCGAGTTCGGCCCGTGTCGCGGGTGTCGAGCGTTTGCTGCACCTGGCGGCCGAGCGTTCGGCCACCGCGTTGTTCATCGCCTGCGACAGTCGTCCGTCGATTCGCGTCGACGGTGAGATGCGGGAGCTCGACGGCGAACCGGTGATGACTCGCGCCGACGTGATGGCGCTGGTGACCGAAGTGGTGCCCGACACCGGCCACGAGGCCGTCGGCCGTGGCAGCGCCACCGAATGGATCACCGAGTTCGCCGGTCTCGGCCGCGTCCGCTGCCTTACCTTCACCGATCAGCGCGGCCCGGGCGTGGTGTTTGCGAGAATATCGACGCGCCCAGCCACCGCCGAGCAACTCGGCCTGTCCCCTGAAGTGCAGGCGCTGGTGGCCGAGACTCAGGGCCTCGTGCTGGTGGCCGGTTCCCATGGTGCGGGCAAGTCGACTCTGATTTCAGCGCTCGTCGATCGGATCAATCGTCAACGGTCCGCTTACGTCATCACCCTGGAGCGGCAGATTCGCCTGGTGCACCAGAACCACACCGCGATCGTCAGCCAGCGTGAGATTCGCGGCGAGGCGGACGAGGCGCTCGGTGCGGCTCGGGCGGCCCTGCGCGAGGATCCCGACGTGTTGGTGGTCGACGATCTCTGGTCGGCGCCGATGGCAGCCCTGCTGTTACGAGCGGCGTCGGAAGTGTTGGTGTTGGCGACTGTCACTGCGCCGTCGGCGACTGAGGCGGTCGAGCGCTTCATCAACCTGATGCCCGCCGATGGGCGCGCGAGCGGGCAAGCCGCCATGGCCAAGGCTTGCCGGGGAGTGGTCGCGCAGGTGCTGCTGAGAAAAGTGGCGCGCGGCCGGGTGGCCGCGCGTGAAGTACTGCTGGCGAACGCCACGGTCACGCGCGCGATCAGCGACGGTGTGCCGGGCCAGCTGCAAGTGGCCCTCGAGGGCGGCCGCAAGCACGGCATGGTGCCGCTCGCCGATGCCGTGGCCGAACTCGTGCGATCAGGCGTGGTGGATGTCCGCGAAGCGTTCCGCCAGGCCCCCGATCGCGAACGCCTGCTGTCAGCGCTCAAACGCGTGGGCATCGACACCAGCCTCGTCGATCGCCTCGCCTGATTCGCTAGCGCTCGCCCGGCGGTCTGCGATCCAATCCCTGCAGCGTTAACTCAAAGCTGACCGGTACGCGCGCGGGGTTGTAGCAGACCTTGTCGTCGCAGGCCTGGTATTCCAGCGCCCCCGCGATGGTGACTGAGGTCATCGCCGCCAACAGCTTCTGGGCGGCTGGCGTCGCCAGCAGCGTCACGTCCTGAGTCAGCTGGAACGGCTTCATGTACACCTCGACCCGCTCGTCCAGCGGCTTGAAGTGATA
>Ga0163144_10015256_pt1 | contig 15868 bp, 12 predicted proteins | sample OliLak19BULKMAT1_FD_123175 | JGI IMG/M metagenome (GOLD analysis project Ga0163144, IMG submission 123175) | Freshwater microbial mat bacterial communities from Lake Vanda, McMurdo Dry Valleys, Antarctica - Oligotrophic Lake LV.19.BULKMAT1 | ecosystem: Environmental > Aquatic > Freshwater >...
CACGATCGTGTTCTCGGTGACCGGGTGCGTGGTCGCGGCGACGATCGGCTCGTTGCCGATGGTGGTGAAGTCGGCGCGCGCGGCGATCGAGGGCGTCGATCCGAACCTGCGGGCCGCCGCGCGCACGCTCGGCGCCGGGGCGCCGCGGGCGTTCTTCACGGTCACGCTGCCGCTCGCGGCCCCGGGGATCATCGCGGGCTCGATGCTCGGGTTCGCGCGCGCGCTCGGCGACTTCGGCGTGACGCTGATGGTCGCGGGCGACATGCCGGGACAGACGCAGACCGCGTCGCTGTACATCTACGACCAGATCCAGGCCGGGCACGAGGACGCGGCGATGGCGATGTCGCTGCTGCTGACCGTCGTCGCGGTGGGGATCCTCTACGCGGTGAACGTGATGACGCGGAGGCGCGGCGGTGGCTGACCTGTCGGTGACCGCGAAGGTGCGCCGCGAGCACGCCGACGCCGAGGCGTTCGAGCTCGACGTCGCGCTGGAGGTGCCGCCGGGGATCACGTGCGTCGTCGGGCCGTCGGGCGCGGGCAAGAGCACGATCCTCGCGGCGATCGCCGGGCTGACCCGCCCGTCCGCCGGGCGGATCACGCTCGGTGACAGCGTGTGGTTCGACGCCTCGCGCGGGATCGACGTGCCGGTCAACCACCGCGGCGTCGCCTACGTGTTCCAGAGCCTCGCGCTGTTCCCGCACCTCGACGCGATCCACAACGTCGCCTACGGCATGGACCGCAAGAAGCCGCGCGACGAGCGCCGCGAGGCGGCGCGCGCGCTGCTCGCGCGGCTGGGCGTCGATCACCTCGCGACACGACGACCGCGGACGTTCTCGGGCGGCGAGGCGCAGCGGGTCGCGCTGGCGCGCGCGCTGGCGATCCAGCCGCGGGTGATGCTGCTCGACGAGCCGTTCTCCGCCCTCGACCCCGCGCTGCGCGGCCAGCTCGGCCGCGTCGTCCGCGACCTCGTCGACGAGCTCGGGCTGCCGACGCTGCACGTCACGCACGCGCACGCCGAGGCGCGCGAGCTCGCCGACCGCGCGATCCGCGTCGAGCGCGGCCGGGTCGTCGCGTCGGGCGCGCCCGCCGACGTCCTCTCCGAAGTGGGCTAGTGGTTTAACCACTTTCCGCTGGACAGAAGTGGGCCACTGGTTTAACCACTTCGCATGGCCCGCTTCGCCCGCGTCGACGCCCGCGCCTCGCAGGTCGACGCCTGCGTCGCCGCGATCGAGCACACGATCCTGTCCGGCGAGATCCCGCCCGGCGACCACCTCCCCTCGGAGCGCGACCTCGCCGTCCGCCTCGGCGTCGCCCGCCTCACCCTCCGCGCCGCCCTCCAGCGCCTCGCCGCCTCCGGCCTCATCGCCTCCCGCCACGGCTCCGGCACCGTCGTCCTCGACCTCTCCCGCTCCGCCACCCCGGGGTTGATGTCCGCGCTCGCCCGCGCGGCGGTGGCCCGCGGCGAGCTCCCGGAGCTCGCGGACGAGCTGCTGAGCGTGCGGCGCGCGCTGGCCAGCGCGATCCTGGAGCGGCTCGCGACCCGCGAGGTCGGGGCGGACGCGATGGCCGAGCTGTCGACCGCGATCGACATCTTCCACGATCGCGCGCAGGGGTCCGGGCAGACCTCGGCGGACTTCGCCGAGTGCGATCACCGCGTGGTCGCCGCGCTGGTGGTCGCGTCGGACATGGCGGTCGCCGGCCTGTTCCTCAACCCCGTGTTCACCGCGCTCCGCGAGCTGCCCGCGCTCCGCGACGCGATCTACGCGAACCCCGCCGACAACGTCGAGCGCTGGCGGATGATGATGCGCTGGCTGCGCACCAAGGACCGCCGCGCCGGCCCGCTCGTCGACAACCTCGCCGAGCACGACCGCGGCACGATCGCGCGGCTGCGCAAGCCGGCGCGCAAGCCCGCCCCGAAGCCCCGGAGGCCGAGGTGAGCGACGTCCCGATCCTGTCCCGCGTGTTCTTGCTGCGGCCTCGCCGCGTCCTCGATCACCTCGACCAGCTCCGCGCCAGCGGGCGCCACGCCGCCGTGCCCACCCCGTGGCAGCTGTCGCTCGGCGTCCTGCGGATGTGGGTGCGGCTCGTGACGAGACCCGAGACCATCGGGACGAGCGCCGCCGCCGTCCGTCCCACGCTGCGCGCGCGCGTGCTCGCCTGGCGGCCGCTGCGGTTCCCGTTCCTCGTCGCCGAGCGCGCGATCGCGCCGCTCGACTTCTCGGGGCTGTCGAGCTCGACGGCGCGGATCATCAAGCACCTCCTCGGCGCGCACCACGACGGCACCCAGGCCCTCTACGACCTCGAGATCCTCGCGTCGCGGCCCGGCGCGCTCGAGGAGCTGCGCGCGGCGCTCGCCGAGATCGTCGAGCGCGACACCCCGCGCAGTCGCTGGCTGCAGGACCTCACGGTGTTCGAGGGCTACCACGCGCACCTGCTCGCCCTCGTCGACGACGCGCGGGCCGGCCGGTTCGACTACGACGCCGACGACGCCCGCGACCCCGACGTCTCGTTCTCCGCGTACCTCGCGTGGTGCGCGGCCCAGCCGCCGACCCCGGCCGCGACGCTCGCCTCCCTCCGCGCCGGCGCGCTGGACCTCGGCGACACGCGGATCTAGCGCGATCTAGCGCGGCGGCATCCGCTTCGGCGGCGCGACCTCGTCGACGAACGCCTGGATCGCCGGCTGGTCGGCGACGGTGACGACGACGCACGACACGTCGACGTGCTCGCGGAGCGCGATCACGCGCGCCCGGACGTCCGGATCGGCGACATCGCCGTCGAACGGCACGACGCAGAACGTCGTCGGACCCGCCACGACCATCGACACCAGGCCGTGCAGATCGCCGGCCTGGTAGAGCGCCTCACCCGGGTCGGTGCGGCCGTGCTCGTCGATCGGCGCGGCGAACGCCGTGGCGAACGTGCCCGCGCGGTCACCCGCCTGCTCGAGCTCCGCCACCGACGCGATCGCGTGCTCGCCCGGCACGACGAACACCTGGGCCGAGGCGAGCGAGGCGGCGCGATCGACGCGCACGACGACGTCGACGACGGCACCCGCGCGCGACAGCACGTGCTCGACGGCCGCGTTGCGACCCACGGAGGCCGTCACGGCGCGCTGCACGAACCGGATGTCGCCGAGCCCGGTCGTCAGCGCGGCCGCCGAGGTGTACGCGCCGAGCGGCACGCCGGGCAGCCGCCACGCGCCGTCGCCGTCGAGCGGCGCCCGCAGGAGCACGGTCCCGCCCACGGCGTCGAGCCCGGCCGCCAGGTCGATCACCCGCCGCGCCGCGACCAGCGCCGGGGCGGCGCCGCCGGGAGACTCGCCCACGACCCGCAGCCGTCCCGTCATCTCGACCGTGGCGCCGAGCACCAGCGTGACCTCGCCGGTGCCTGGCGTGGCCGGCGCGCTCCGCGTGGCGCCGTGCTCCGCGATCGCGACCACGCCGGCGGGAACCTCGGCGGTGAACCCGCCGTCGGCGCCGGTCGTGACCTCGACCTGCCACCGCGACGTCGTGGGGAGCACGAGCGACCGCGGATCGCCGATCAGCGGCGAGCCGAGGTGGACCACCGCGCCCGCGACCCCGACCCCCGCCGCGTCGACGACGCGTCCCGTGATCGCCCGCAGCGGCCCGACCGGCTCCGCCGTCGGCAGCCCGCGCAGCCGGTCGAACAGCGCGTGCGCCTCGTCGAGATCGCCGGCGGTCCACCGCACCAGCGCGAGCGCCTCGATCGCCGCGAGCGTCCGCGGATGGGTCGGCCCGACCAGATCGTCCTGCAGCGCGAGCTCCTCGCGGAGCAGCGCCTCCGCGGCCGCGTCGTCGCCGTCGCCGGCGCGAAGCTGGTGCAGCTGCGCGGCGACCCCCGCGGTGTTCGCCGTGCGTCGCTGATCGCCGACCCGCGCGAACACCGCCCGCGCGCTCTCGACGCGCGCGATCGCGAGGTCGAGCGCGCCGTCGGCGACGTCGAGCCGCGACAGGTTCACGTCGACCGACGCGCGCAGCACCGGATCGTCGCCGGCGCGCTCGATCGCGGCCAGCGCCCGCTTCGCGATCGCGCGGATCCGCGGCCCGTCGAGCGTCCGGTTCATCACGACCTCGAGGTAGCCGACCAGCGCCGCGGCGCGCTTGGGATCGTCGCCCGCGGCCTCAGCCTCCATCGCGGCGTCGTCGTACGCGGCCTCGGCCGCCTCGAGATCTCCGGCGATGTGCAGAATCACCGCGCGCGAGTAGACCGCGTCGGCGGTCTGCGGCGCCCAGCCCAGGGCGCGCGACTCGGCCACGATCGCGTCGATCTCGCCGACCGCGTCCGCGGCGCGGCCGGTGCCGGCCCGGACCCGCGCGACCGCGGTGCGCTGGCGCAGCGCTCGCATCTGCTCGGCGACCACGGGATCGCTCGGCGGCGGCGGCACGTTGCGGCCCATCGGCGTATCGCAGCCATCGGCGGGCGTGAGGATGTCGGCGAGGTGGACGCCGCGGATCATCTCCGGCGGCGCGCCCTCGGCCATCGACACGAGCGCTTCGAGCTCGTCCCGCGCGTTGGTCAGGCACGCGACGCGCCCGTGGAACTCGGGCGCCTTGGGCTTGCTGCAGGTCGCGTCGTAGAGCTCGCGCCAGCGCGTGACCCAGCCGTCGATCGCGCCGCGCATCCGCTGGAGCCCGACCGGCTCCGACGCGAACTGGTCGTCGATCGCGGCGCGCTCGTGGGGCGACCACGCGCCGACCAGCAGCTGGTCCGCGGGCGTGCACGCGGCCGCGGTCGTGGTCCCTCCGCGAGTCAGCACGATCGCCGCCGTCGCCAGGCCGGCCAGCCCGACGCCACCCGCCGCGAGCGCGATCCGCCGCGGCCGCCGCGCCGCCGCGTCGAGCGCGGCGAGCAGCGCGTCCATGCTCGGCCAGCGCGCCGCCGGATCCTGGCGCAGGCCGCGCTCGAGGACGACGCGCAGCCGGCGCGGCAGCGTGGGCGCGGGCTCGGTCACGCCGCGGGTGACGCTGCGCCGGAGCTCCTCGACGTTGCCGCCGCGGAACGGCCGCACCCCGGCGAGCGCCTCCCACGCGGCGACGCTGAACGCGAACTGATCCGTCGCCGGGCCCGTCGCGCCGCCGAGGAACTGCTCCGGCGCCATGTACGCCGGCGTGCCGAGCATCGCGCCGGTCGCCGTCAGCGTGCTCGACAGGCTCGCGCTCCCGGTCGCGGGGCGCGGCGTCGCGGACGCCTCCACCGTCTCGTCGAGGCCGGTCGCGTCGGGCAGGGCGGATGGCGACGACGTCGGCTCGTGGGTCGTGTCGTCGATCGCGCGCGCGAGCCCGAAGTCGGTGACGACGACGCGGCCATCGCGCCCGCGCAGCACGTTGTGCGGCTTGAAGTCGCGGTGCACGAGCCCGGCGCGGTGCGCCGCGGCGAGCCCGCGCCCGGCGGCGAGCAAGACCGGCAGCACCTCGGCGACCGGCCGGCGCCGCTGGGCGAGCCACTCGTGCACGTTGACGCCGTCGATCAGCTCCATCGCGACGAAGTCGCGCCCCGCCGCGGTCCCGACCTCGTGCACGACGATCACGTTGGGGTGGCTGAGCTTCGCCATCGCGCGCGCCTCGCGCAGCAACCGCGCGCGCGCCTGGGCGTCGTCGCGGCCCGCGCGCAGGAGCTTGAGCGCGACCGCGCGCTCGAGATCGGGATCGTGCGCCGCGTAGACGACGCCCATCCCGCCCGCGCCGAGCACGCGATCGAGCACGTAGCGGCCCACGGTGTCGCCCGGCGTCGGCGCGGCGCCAGCGCTGGCGGGGCCGGCCGCGGTCATCGTCGGCTCGTCGCCGGAACCCATGTGCGGACCAGGATAGCGCGCCGCGCCGAGCCCCGGGCCGATCGTGGCCTGTCGAACCTCGGACGGATCCGGGGTGGTCGCGCGCTTGCACTGCGCCGACGGCATGAGGGTCCTCGCGCTCGCCACGCTCGCCATCGCCGCCTGCAACGGCTCGTCCTCCGCCCGCTACCGGCACACCACGCCGCCGCCGTTGCCCGACGCGGCGGCGCCGCTCGAACCCGCCGCGGTGGCCGTGATGTTCGCGCCGTTCACCTGGCAAGCCACGGCAGGGACCCCCGCAAACTTCCGCCTGATGGTGTCGTCCGTCGGCGGTGCTGGCTCGCGCACCGGCGGCGCGCGCGTCGGCGATGTCCGGACCCCGGACCGGAGCCTCGATGACGACGCCCACCACGCGCTGTACTGCGTCTGGGGCCCGGGCCAGCACGACGACTGCGTCGGCGACGACGAGGGCTCGCGCGCGAACGTGCTCGCCGCCGTGACGGTCCTGCGCGAGGAGGCCGCGGGGGTCGGGGCGGACCAGGTCCGCGACGTGCGGTGCTACGTGCGCGCGCGCCGGCGGGTGCACGCCCTGTGGTGCGAGGGCACCGCGTTCCTCGGCGGCGACGGGCCGTGGCCGAGCGCGCCGCTCGACGCGGGCATCGTCGCGCGCCCGGCCGCCGCGCCATCGAGGTGGAAGGTGCGCGCCACGGCGTCGGCCGGACGCTACGGCGATCGGATGGTCGTGGGCACGACCGCCGCGCTGGGCTACCGCAGCGTCGAGACCGCGTTCCACATGGTGTCGCCGCCGGACCAGCGCTCGGCCGGCATCGGCCTCGACCTCCTCTTCCGCCGCCAGCTGCAAGGCGGGCTGAGCGCGCTCGGCGGGATCACGGCGATGCTGCTGACGCCGCTGTCGGGCGGCGGCGAGGCCGACCCCGCGAGGACGCGCGGCGCGATCGGCCCGGTCCTCGGGCTCGGCTGGCAGGCCCAGGAGCTCAGCCTGTTCGACGGGTTCGGGCAGCCGTTCGCCGAGTTGCGGCTCGGCTGGCTGGCCGCGCGCCGCACCCGCGACGGCGACGATCTCGCCGGGCTGGGCCTCGAGCTGCTGGTCGGATTGGCGACACCCTGACAGGTCTTCGACGCGACCGCGGTCACGCCGCCGTGACGGTGACCGCGACGCCGTTGAACGCCGCGTTGCCGGTGATCGCGTCGATCGCCTCGTCGTCCGACAGGAGGTTCACGTTGACGCCGCCGTGGCCGCGCGCGGTGTCGAGCCGCACGCCCGGGAGGTCGTGCCCGAACCCGTGCGGCAGCGACACCACGCCCGGCATGATCTCGTCGGACACCTCGACCGGCGCGACCACCGCGCCGACCCGGCTGGCCACGCGCGCCGCGCCGCCGTCGCGCAGGCCGAGGCGCGTCGCGTCGTCGGGGTGGACGAGCAGCGTGCACCGCGGCGGTCCCTTGATCAGCGCCGGGACGTTGTGCATCCACGAGTTGTTCGAGCGCAGGTGACGCCGGCCGATCAGCACGACCGCGGGCCGGCGATCGATCGACGCCTCGAGCCGCGGCAGGTCGCCGACCAGCAGCGCGGGGGCGAGGTCGATCGTGCCGTCCGGCGTCCGGACGACGTCGGGCAGCCCCGGCCGCAGCGGCCCGAGGTCCACGCCGTGCGGCTGGTCGAGCAGCGCCGCGACCGACAGCCCGCCTGGACGCTCGCCGAACCGATCGCCGTGCGGGCCGATCCGGACCAGCAGGTCGACGAGGCGCGCCGGGCCGTGGTGCGCGCTGATCGCCTTCATCACGTCCGCTTCCGATGCGGCCAGCCCGGCGCCGGCGTGCTCGCGCGCCACCAGCTCTCGCGCGACCGCGTTGTCGGCGAGCGGCAGCGACAGCGCGGCCATGCCCATCGCCGCCTTGGCGAGGGTCAGCAGGATCTCCCACTCCGCGGGCTGGCCGGGCGCGCACTCGACCGCGGGCGGCGCGTACTTCGCGACGTCGCGGACCGCGAGCTGGTACAGCGCGACGTCGTAGCAGGCGCGCGCGAGCGGCGGCGGCGGCGGCAGGATCACGTCCGCGAGCCGCGTGGTCTGGTTGACGTACGGATCGACGGCGACGCGTAGCTCGAGCGACTCGAACGCGCGGGTCAACCGCGCAGCGTTGGGCGCCGACGCCAGCGGGTTGCCGGCGATCGTCACCACCGCCCGCACCGGCCCACGCTCGATCTCGTCGGCGAGCGTCGCCACCGGCAGCTCGCCGAACATCTCGGGCAGGCCCTTGACCGTCGAGCCGTAGCGGCCCGGCCGGAACGCCGCGCGCGGGCGATGGCGGCCCGGCAGCGCGGCCGGCGTCGTGAACATCGCGCCGCCCGCGCGGTCGAGGTTGCCGGTCAGCACGTTGACCAGATCCACCGCCCAGCTCGCGAGGCTGCCGAACTCCTGGCACGTGGTGCCGATCCGGCCGTAGCACGCGGCCGACGCGGCGGCGGCGTGCTCGCGCGCGAGCCGGCGGAGCGTGGCGGCCTCGATCCCGCAGCGCGCCGCGACGCGCTCGGGCGTGAACCGGGCGGCGATCGCACGGACCTCGTCGACGCCGCGGACGTACGGCGCCGCGGCGCCGAGCTTCACCAGCCCGTCGTCGAACAGCACGTGGACGATCGCGAGCAGCGCCAGCGCGTCGGTGCCGGGCGCGAGGAAGTGGTGCTCGTCGGCGCGGTCCGCGGTCTCGGTCCGGCGAGGATCGAGGACGATCACCTTGCCGCCGCGCGCGCGGATCGCGTCGAGCCGCCGCCGCATGTCGGGCGCGGTCATCAGGCTGCCGTTGGACACCAGCGGGTTGGCGCCGAGGATCAGCAAGCGGTCGGTGCGGTCGACGTCGGGCACCGGGATCGTCAGCCCGCCGCCGAACATCAGCGCCGCGGTCAGCATCTTCGGCAGCTGATCCGCCGAGCTCGCGCTGTAGCGCTGCTTGGTCTTGAGCGCGCGGAGCAGCGCCGGGCCGTACAGCATCGCGTCGAGGCTGTGCGCCGACGGGTTGCCCAGGTAGATCGCGACCGCGTCGTCGCCGTGCTTGGCGCGGATCGCCGCGAGGCCGTCGTTCGCGCGCGCGTACGCCTCGTCCCAGCTCGCGTCGCGCAGCGCGCCGCCGTCGCGCACCACCGGCCCGCGCAGCCGGTCCGGATCGGCGTGCAGCGAGATCAGCCCGTGCGCCTTCGGGCAGATGTAGCCCTGCGAGAACGCATCGTCGGGATCGCCGCGGACCTCACGGACCTCGCCGCCGTCGACGGTGACGGCGATCCCGCAGGTCGCCTCGCACAGGGGACACGTCCGGTACAGCGTGGTGGGCGGCAAGGTCCGGCGAGCATATGCGACCATCGCGGCATGCGGAGCCTGCTCCTCGTCCCGTTCCTCGCCGCGTGCGGCGGATCCGCGAAGGCCACGGAGGTCCCGGGCAACGAGGCGGCCGCCGCGCCGGCGCCCTGCCCGTCCCGAGCCGAGCTCGACGCGATCGCGGCCAAGGCGTGGGCGCCCGCCTCCGACGTCGAGGACCTGTGGTGCCAGGCGTTGCGCGTCGATGGTGAGCCGCACTGGTGGCTCGCCGGCTATGCCAGGGTCGGGCCGGACGAACCCGGCCTGCCGTACTACGGACTCGTCGCGACCGACGGCAACGCGGTGTGGACCCTCGCCGAGCCCTTCGACGAATTCTATCCGGAGGGCACCGACGCCGAGGCGCACGACCTCGACGGCGACGGCACCGACGAGGTGATCTACCGCGAGACCGCCGGCGAGGGCGGCGGTTCGAGCTTCGCGGTCGTCGTGGTCGGCGTCGGTGGCGGTCAGCCGCGGTTCGGGCGCGCCGAGCTCGGCTGGCAGAACGAGGACGAGGGCTGCGCCGGCGAGTGGGAGGTCACCGACGGCGTGGTGGTCATCACCACCGAGCCCGCGTGCGCGAGCTACGCCGGCCGGTTCCGCTGGGACGGCTCGACGCTGGTCACGGAGTAGCGTCGATCGCGGTCGGCCCTCACCGGGGCCGCGCCGCGACGTCGACGACGGCGGCGGCGAACGCCTCCGCGGCGGCCTGGCACGCGTCGAGGTCGCCGGTCAGCCACGCGCACGCGAAGTTGGTCTCCGTCGGCGGCGGCGTGATCTTGACCGCGCGCACGTCGGCGGCCTTGAGCGCGGCGTCGAGCGCGATCGTGAACTCGAGCGGCGGGGCGACCAGGTACGCGAGCGGCTCGCCCACGGCGATGCCCGCCTCGCGCGCCAGGTAGTGGCCGACCGCGCCGACCACGTGCGGGAACACGGTGACGGTGCGCTTGCCGTCGGCGTCGTAGAAGCAGGCGTCGTGCGCGAGGCAGCGCTCGACCGCGGCGAGGCCGTCGTCGATCGCCTGCGGCTCGGCGGCGGCGAGCACGCCGAGGATCTCGCCCGACAGCCGGCCCGACGCGTGCGCGGCCCCGGCGTAGAAGCTGCGCGCGAACACGACGTCGACCGGCGCGTGCTTGGTGGCCTCGTCGAGCGCGACGTAGAGCGCGTCGTCCTGATCGCAGGTGACGAGCCCGAGCGCGGCGTGGCGCGACGGATCCGCGCCGTACGCGGTGAGGAGCGCGGCGTCCGCGTTGGGCAGGCGCCGGACCGACAGGATCGTCGGGACGATCGGCTCGAGGATCATGGGCGCTCCACCAGCCGCTGCCGGACCTGGGGCGCGCGATAGCCGCGCTCGATCGGCGCGTCGACCTTGGCGAGGTCGAGGGTCACGCCGCTGGTGCGCTGCGCGATCATCGCGGCGGCGAGCGCGGCCAGCCGGACGCCGGCGTCTGCGGGCGGCATGCCGCGCGCGTGGATGTTGCTCATCATGTTGCGGTCGCCGTCGGTGTTGCCGACCTTCGGACCGTACACGAGGTAGGCCGACAAGCCGTCGCCGGTGCCGAGGCCGGGCCGCTCGCCGAGCAGGATCGCCGCGACCTTCGCGTTCGTGAGCTGGCCGATCTCGTCCTCGAGCCAGACCCGCGCGAACCGCGCGCCGACCCGCGCGCCGACCCGCAGGCCGCGCGCCAGGCACGCCTGCTCCATCGCCTCGACCAGCGCGAGGCCGGCGCCCTCGCACGCGACGGCGCTGAGCCCGTCGGCGAGGATGATCTGGACGTCGACGTCCTGGAGCGCCCGCTCGCGCAGCCGCGCGACCGACGCGTCGTCGAGCCTTCGTCCGAGGTCCGGACGGAGCAGGAACTCGCGGTGATCGGCGACGCGTGACCGCACGGGGATCAGGCCGTGTTGCTCGGCCCAGCCCTCGGGGAGCTCGGCCGCGACGGCCTCGTGCGCGACCGCGAGCTCGGCCTGGAACTGCAGGACGACGTCGGTGGCGTAGCGGGTGCCGACGTGGCCGATGCCGAGCAGCGCGGTGGTGTGCTGCTGCGTCCGCCGGTCCTGCGCGCGGCGCGTGGGGAACACGCGCGACGGCGGCGCCTCGATCGCGGGCATCGGCGGCGGCGGCGGCATCGCCTCGGCGCCGGCGAGCTGGTCGCGCAGCTTCGCCATCAGCGCGCGCGTGAGGCTCATTGTTGTTCCTCGCCCCTCTCGCGTGGGAGGTGCCCCCAGATGGTCGCTCCGCGCCCATCGCCCCCACGCTGCGAACCGGGGCTCAACGCAGGACCTCGACGTCGCCGAACCGAGGTCCGGGCACCGGACCGTCGGCGATGCCGCGCTCGGCGAGCCACGCGTCGAACTCCGGCGCCGCACGCTTGCCGAGGAGGCGGCGCACCGTCGGGATGTCGTGGAAGCTGGTCGACTGGTAGTTGAGCATGATGTCGTCGCCGACCGGCAGGCTCATCAGGTACGTGCAGCCGGCGGCACCGAGCAGGACCTTGAGGCTCTCGAGCTCGTCCTGGCTCATCGACGCGTGATAGGTGAAGCACGCATCGCAGCCCATCGGCAGCCCGAGCAGCTTGCCCATGAAGTGATCCTCGAGCGCGGCGCGCGAGATCTGCGGCCCGTCCTCGAGGTACTCGGGCCCGATGAACCCGACGACCGTGTTCACGAGGAACGGCTTGTAGCGGCGCGCGAGCCCGTACGCCCGCGCCTCGAGCGTCACCTGGTCGGCGCCGTGGTGCCCGCCCGAGCTCAGCGCCGAGCCCTGCCCGGTCTCGAAGTACATGACGTTGGGGCCGCGCGCGGTGCCGCGCTCCTTCATCGTCGCCCACGCCTCGTCCAGCAGGCCGACGCTGATCCCGAACGCGGCGTTCGCGGCCTCGCTGCCGGCCACCGACTGGAACATCAGGTCCATCGGGCATCCGAGCTCGAGCGCCTTGAGCTGCGTCGTGATGTGGGACAGCACGCAGTGCTGGGTCGGGACGCCGTTGCGCTCGAGCAGCTCGTCGAGCGCGGTCAGGATCGCGGCGGTCGACGCGGGCGCGTCGGTCGCGGGGTTGACGCCGATCACGGCGTCGCCGCAGCCGTAGGCGAGGCCCTCGCGCGCGGACGCGAGGATGCCCTCGACGTCATCGGTGGGATGGTTGGGCTGGACGCGCGAGCTCAGCCGCCCCGCGAGCCCGAGCGTGTTGTTGGCGCGGACGACGACCTCGCACTTCGCGCCGACGGTCATGAGATCGAGGTTCGACATCAGCTTGCACACCGCGGCCGCCATCTCGGGCGTGAGGCCGGGCGCCACGGCGCGCAGCGTGGCGCCGGTGGTCGACGTCTCGAGCAGCCACTCGCGGAACTGCCCGACGCTGAGGTGCGCGACCGCGCGGTACGCCTGGTCGTCGAGCGTGTCCTCGACGAGCCGCGTGAGCGCGTCTTCCTCGTAGGGAATCACGGGGCTCATGCGCAGCTGCTCGAGCGTCAGGCCCGCGAGGACCGCGCGCGCCGCGACCCGCTCGACCGCGTCACGCGCGGACACGCCCGCGAGGTCGTCGCCGCTCTTCGGCGGGTTCGCGCGCGCGAGCACCTCCTTCACCGAGGCGAACCGGTAGCGCACGCCCCGGATGGTGGCTGACAGCTCCACGGCGGCTAGCTCACCCGTCACCCTGGACGACCCGCGCATGGACCAGGCTGGCGATCAACCGCGACAGCGCCCCCGGATCGAACGGCTTGGCGACGTACGCATCGAACCCCGCGGCGAGGGATCGGGCCCGATCCTGCGCGCTCGCATGCGCGGTGAGGGCGATCACCGGCACGGCACGAACCCGCGCGTCCGCCGAGACCCGCACGCGCTCGAGCAGCCCGAAGCCGTCGACCGCGGGCATGGCCAGGTCGGAGACGATCAGGTCGGGCACCTCGATCCGCAGTCGGTCCAGCGCCTCCGCGGCCGAACCGACCACGGTGATCGTGGCGCCGCACCCGATCAGGGCCAGCGCGAGGACCTCCCGCGCGTCGGCGTCATCGTCGACGCCGAGCACGCGCATGCCCACGAGCGAGGCGCCTGGCTCCGGCGTGGACGTGGGCGTCGGGGTCGCCCGATCGGCCTCGGAGCCTGCCGGCGGGAACACGACCCGGAACGTCGCGCCGGTGCCGACGCCCAGGCTCTCACCTTCCACGCGGCCGCCATGCGCCGACACGAGGTGCCGGACGATCGACAGCCCCAGGCCGAGCCCGCTGTGTCCACGCCGGATCGAGCTGTCGCCCTGCTTGAACCGCTCGAACATCTGGGGCAGCAGCGCTGGCTCGATCCCTTGCCCGTGATCGCGCACCTCGAGGACCACCTCCGTCGCCGAGCTGGTCACGAGGACCTCGACGACCCCACCGTCATGACTGAACTTGACCGCGTTGCCGATCAGGTTGCTCGCGATCTGGACGACGCGCAGGCTGACGCCGACCACCAGCGCCGGCGCGGTCGGCTCGATCAGCCGGATCGAGATCTGCCGCTTCTCGGCCTCCCCCGCGAGCTCGTCGATCGCGACCCGACTCGCGGCCGCGACGTCGACGACCTCTCGCCCGATCTCCAGCTTGCCGCTGATGATGCGGGACATGTCGAGCAGGTCCTCGATCAGCCGCGCGAGGCGAACGCTGTTCTGTTCGATCTTCTCGAGCCCGGTCGCGAGGCGAGGGTCGGTCACGCCTGGCCGGAGCAGCTGCGCCCGCATGAGGATGTTCGAGAGTGGGGTCCGCAGCTCGTGGGAGAGCACCGCCAGGAACTCGTCCTTCTCGCGCACCGCGGCCTCGGCGGCCGCCCGCAGCCCTTGCTCGACCTTCAGCAGCTGCGCGCGCTCCTCCAGGGCGAGGCGTTGTTCGTGGACGTCGGTGTTCGATCCGAACCAGCGAACGATCTGTCCGGACGCATCGCGGAGCGGAAACGCGCGCGACAGATGCCAGCGCAGCGCCCCATCGGCGCGGCGCAAGCGAAACGAATCCTCCCACGGCAGCCCGTTCTCGAGCGCGTTCCGCCACACCCGGAGCATGCGCGGGAGGTCGTCGGCGTGGTGCACGCGCGCCCAGCCCCACCCCTCCATCTCCTCCAGCGTCGTGCCGGTGTAGCTGAACCAGCGCTTGTTGTAGTAGTCGATCCAGCCCGAGGCGTCCGCCTCCCAGGCGAGCAGCGGCAGCTCGTCCACGAAGGTCGCGAACCGACGTTCGCGCTCGGCCAGGGACGCAGCCGGCGCCGGATCCTGGATCGTCCCCACGAGGCGGACGGGGACGCCCGCCTGCTCCACCAGGACGATCTGCTCGCGCACGGCGCGCCAGCGGCCGCCGACGCCGACCCGATACTCGCCGGTCCAGTGCGCCTGCCGACCGCCCCGAGCCACCGCGGTCGCACCACGGACGCGATCCAGATCGTCGGGATGGACGTGCTGCTCCCACCAGCTGCGATCGGCGCGCATGACGAGCTGCTCGCCGAACACCCAGCTGGCGTCGCCGCTCCACGCGATCGTGCCCGCCGTCAGATCCTCATCCCAGAACAGGACGTCCTTCGTCACCCCGAAAAATTACCACGCCACGACGCGCGGACGTTCCGCGCCCCCCCCCCGCGGTTTCTCCGCACCATTGCCCCTGGGTCAACCGTGGTAGACGCGGCTCGCGACGATCAGCCCGCCGGCGCACTCCAGCACCTCGGCGACCGGCAGATCCGCGTCGCCGGGCGCGATCCGCAGGTACTCCATCCAGACACGGGTGTCGTCGGCGGTGAGGGACCGCTCCTGGTAGCCGAGGTCGGGGATGCGCGCGAACGCGTCGGCCCACCACGCGCGGAGCGCGGGCTTGCCGCGCAGGACGCCGCCGGTGTCCGGGTGCCGGACGCGGATCTTCGGCGAGGTGTGGACGGCGTCGTCGGCGTACAGGGCCAGCAGCGCCTCGAGATCGTGGCGGGCGAAGCAGTCGAGCCAGCGGCGGGCGATCGCGACGAGGTCAGAGGGCTGCACGGCGCGAACATACTGCGGCATGATGCGGCGGTGTCGGCGCCCTCGCCTTCGTCGTGGGATCCGAGCGCGGGTGGCGAGGAGGCGCGCGCGTTCCTGCAGCTCCGGCTCGCGCGGTTCCTGCGACTGTGGCTGTGGCTGCTGCCGCTGTTCGGCCTCGGCGTCGTCGGGCTGTACGAGCTGTACCCGGCGCTGCGCCCCGCGCGCTCGGCGATGGTCCACACGATCGCGGTCGCCGTGCTGGCGCCCCTCCTCGTCATCGCCACGATCGCGCTGCACCGCCGGCGGCTGAGGCTCGAGGCGCTGTTCCTGGTCGACGCGGGCGCGGTCACCGTGATGGGCGTGCTGTTCGGGCTCAGCGCGTACTTCTCCTCCGACCTGCGGATCACCGGCTACACCGTGTTCCTGTGGCACACGTTCGTGAGCTTCAGCCGCGTCGTCGTGGTGCCGAGCACGCCGCGGCGCACCGCGCTCGTGTCGTCCGCGTCGTACCTGCCGATCCTGGTCGCGGCGATCGGCGTCGCCGTGGTCCACCCCGAGCACCTGCTCCTGCCCGCGCCCGCGCACCTCGTGACCGTGTCGCTGTTCGCCGCCGCCGCCGTCGTCCTCGCGGTCACCGGCACGACCGTCATCTACGGCCTGCGCCAGGAGGTCAGCGCCGCGCGCCAGCTCGGCCAGTACACGCTCGAGACCGTGATCGGCGAGGGCGGGATGGGCGTGGTCTACCGCGC